>Ga0209810_1002046_pt1 | contig 26196 bp, 25 predicted proteins | sample Coa_R1_7_FD_187159 | JGI IMG/M metagenome (GOLD analysis project Ga0209810, IMG submission 187159) | Surface soil microbial communities from Centralia Pennsylvania, which are recovering from an underground coalmine fire - Coalmine... | ecosystem: Environmental > Terrestrial > Soil > Unclassified... | reverse complement strand
AGCGTCAGCCACGAGCTCTCCCACACCTGTCGGCGCCCGGTGCTGCTGGTGACCGGCCCCCGGGAGCGCGGGCAAGAGCGGAACCGCGCCGGGGCCGGCCGACCCCCGGCGGGGTGACGAAAGGGAGATCGCTGGGGACCGCGAGCCGCCGAGGCGTCCGAGGTGAGGTGGGCGCCAGCGGCTCGCCTGGATCGCCACCAGGGCCGGGCCTCGGCCGGCGGGTCCAGGTCGAACCAGCGCTGGGCTCGGAGCGACTTGCGGTCGGCGTCCCCCAGGGCTCATGGTGAGAGGGAAACGCCGCCGACGGCGGCCACCAACCGGATCAGGAGGAAACGTCGATGGGCAGGACCACCAACCCGCTGCTCGAGGCCCATCGTTTCTTCCGTCGGGGACCGGTCTCGGCCGAGGGATGGAGCCAGCGGGTGGCCGAGGGTCGGGAGTGGGAGTCCTTCTACCGCGACCGCTGGCAGCACGACAAGGTGGTCCGTTCCACCCACGGGGTGAACTGCACCGGCTCCTGCTCCTGGAACGTGTACGTCAAGGATGGCATCATCACCTGGGAGTCGCAGGCCGTCGACTATCCCTCGGTGGGCCCGGACATGCCCGAGTACGAGCCCCGGGGCTGCCCCCGGGGAGCGTCCTTCAGCTGGTACACGTACTCGCCGCTGCGGGTGCGATACCCCTACGTCCGGGGGAGCCTGCTGCAGGCCTGGCGAGAGGCGCGCCGTCGTCATCCCGACCCGGTCGACGCCTGGGCCTCGATCGTGGACGACCCGGAGCAGGGACGTCGCTACAAGTCGCAGCGGGGCAAGGGCGGCTTCGTCCGGGCCTCCTGGGAGGAGGCGGTGGAGCTGGTCGCCGCCGCCCACGTCCACACCGTGGAGCGCCACGGTCCCGACCGGGTGGTCGGGTTCTCGCCCATCCCGGCCATGTCCCAGGTCTCCTACGCGGCCGGGACCCGCTTCCTCTCCCTGATCGGGGGCGTGATCCTCAGCTTCTACGACTGGTACGCCGACCTGCCCCCGGCCTCGCCCCAGGTCTTCGGCGACCAGACCGACGTCCCCGAGTCGGGAGACTGGTGGAACGCGGCCTACCTGATCATCTGGGGCACCAACCTCCCCATCACCCGCACCCCCGACGCCCACTTCATGGTCGAGGCCCGCTACCGAGGACAGAAGGTGGTGGTGGTCTCACCCGACTACTCCGACCACACCAAGTTCGCCGACCACTGGCTGCCGGCGCAGCCGGGCACCGACGCCGCCCTGGCCATGGCGATGGGGCACGTGATCCTGAAGGAGTTCTACGTCGAGCGACGGACGTCCTACTTCGAGGACTACGTCCGCCGGTACACCGATCTCCCCCTGCTCGTCACCCTGGAGGAGCGGGAGGAGGGGTTCGTGCCCGGCCGCTTCCTGCGCGCCTCCGACCTCCCCGAGCACGACCGGGAGGAGCTCGCGGAGTGGAAGCCGGTGGTGCTCGACGAGGCGCGGGGGGCGCCGGCCGTCCCTCCCGGCTCGGTCGGCCACCGCTACCAGCGCGAGCCGGGCCGGTGGAACCTGGAGCTGGGCGAGCTGCGACCCGCGCTGACCCTGCTGGAGTGGGCCGAGGAGCGGGTCGAGGTGCTGCTCCCGCGCTTCGACCTCGGACCGAGCCCCGCCACCGGATCGGCGGGCCCACGGGGCGGGGAGGGCGGCGCCGTCCTCCGCCGGGGGGTGCCGGTGCTGCGGCTCGGGGGCCGGCTGGTGACGACCGTCTTCGATCTCCTCCTTGCCCACTACGGGGTCCGCCGTCCGGGGCTGCCCGGGGAGTGGCCGCGGGACTACGACGACCCCCAGCCCTGCACCCCGGCCTGGCAGGCGGAGATCACCTCGGTCGCGGCCCACCTCGCCGCCCGCATCGGCCGGGAGTTCGCGCGCAACGCCGAGCTGACCGAGGGCCGCTCCATGATCTGCATGGGGGCGGGGACCAACCACTGGTACCACTCCGACCTCATCTACCGCACCTTCCTGACCCTGGTCCTGCTCTGCGGCTGCGAGGGCCGCAACGGCGGTGGCTGGGCCCACTACGTGGGCCAGGAGAAGGTCCGCCCCCTCACCGGCTGGCAGACCGTGGCCTTCGCCCTGGACTGGGTCCGCCCTCCCCGCCACCAGGCCTCGACCCCCTTCTTCTACGCCGCCACCGACCAGTGGCGCTACGAGGCCTTCGGCCCCGGGGAGCTGGCCTGGCCCCTGGGGCGCGGGCGCTTCGCCGGCCGGCAGTTCATCGACTGCTACGCCCAGGCCGCCCGCCTGGGCTGGACGCCCGCCCACCCCGTCTTCGACCGCAACCCCCTGACCCTGGCCGACGAGGCCGAGGCGGCGGGGCGCTCGATCGAGGAGCACGTGGTCGGGGAGCTGCGCGCCGGCCGCCTGCGCTTCGCCGCCGAGGACCCCGACGCCCCCGAGAGCTGGCCGCGGGTGCTCACGGTCTGGCGCTCCAACCTGCTCGGCTCCTCGGGCAAGGGCCACGAGTACTTCCTCAAGCACCTGCTGGGCACCTCCGACCCGGCGGTGCGGGCCGAGGAGACGCCCCCCGAGCGCCGGCCGAGGGAGGTGGTGTGGCGGCCCGAGGCTCCGGTGGGCAAGCTCGACCTGCTCTGCACGCTCGACTTCCGCATGACCTCCAACGCCCTCTTCAGCGACGTGGTCCTGCCCGCGGCCACCTGGTACGAGAAGTACGACCTCTCCACCACCGACCTGCACCCCTTCGTGCACACCTTCAACCAGGCGGTGCCGCCGCCCTGGGAGGCGAAGACCGACTGGGAGATCTTCAACCTGATCGCCGATCGGTTCAGCGCCCTGGCCCGCGCCAGGCTGGGCGTGCGCCGGGACGTGGTGGCGGCGCCGCTCCTGCACGATACCCCGGACGAGGTCGCCCAGCCGCTGGGCGAGGTGCGGGACTGGCGGGCGGGCGAGTGCGAGCCGATCCCCGGCCGGACCATGCCCCGGCTGGTGGTGGTGGAGCGCGACTACGGCGCCGTGGCCGACCGGATGCGCTCGCTGGGCCCGCTCCTGGAGCGGCTGGGCAACCAGACCAAGGGCGCCGCCTGGACGCCGCGGGAGGAGGTCCGCTACCTGGCCAGCAAGCACGGCCTGGTGCGCGGCGGCCCCTGCCACGGCCGCCCCCGCCTGGACAGCGCCGAGCAGGTGGCGGAGGCCATCCTCGTCCTCTCCGGCACCTGCAACGGCCGCCTGGCCGTGGAGGGGTTCCGACACCTGGAGGAACGCTGCGGCGTGCCCCTGGCCGACCTGGCCGGGACCCGGGCCGGCGACCGGCTCACCTTCTTCGACGTCCAGGTCCAGCCCCGGACCGTGATCACCTCGCCGGAGTGGTCGGGGATCGAGTCCCACCAGCGCCGCTACGCGCCCTTCACCATCAACGTCGAGCGACGAAAGCCCTGGCACACCCTCTCCGGGCGCCAGCACCTCTACCTGGACCACGAGTGGGTACGGGAGCTGGGCGAGATGCTGCCCGTCTTCCGGCCCCCGCTCGACTACCGACGCCACTTCGGGGATCAGGGCTCGGGGCTGCCGGGCGCAGTCGAGGTGACCGTGCGCTACCTGACCCCGCACTCCAAGTGGTCGATCCACTCCGAGTACCAGGACAACCTCCACATGCTGACCCTCTTCCGGGGCGGCCCGGTGCTCTGGCTCTCCCCCGAGGACGCGGCCGCGATCGGGGTGCGCGACAACGACTGGATCGAGGCCTGCAACCGCAACGGCATCATCGCCTGCCGGGCGGTGGTCACCCACCGGGTGCCGAAGGGCGTCTGCGTCATGTACCACGCCAAGGACCGGCACCTGAACGTGCCCCGGACGGAGCTGGTCGGCAACCGCGGGGGCACCGACAACTCGCTCACCCGGATCGTCTGGAAGCCGACCCACCTGGTCGGCGGCTACGCCCAGCTCAGCTTCGGGTTCAACTACTACGGGCCGACCGGCTCCCAGCGGGACGAGATCACGGTGGTCCGCAAGCGGCGCCAGGAGGTGGTGTTCTGATGAGGGTTCGGGCGCAGGTCGCCATGGTCATGAACCTGGACAAGTGCATCGGCTGCCACACCTGCAGCGTCACCTGCAAGCAGGTCTGGACCAACCGCCCCGGCACCGAGTACGTCTGGTTCAACAACGTCGAGACCAAGCCCGGCCTGGGCTACCCCCGGCGCTGGGAGGACAACCAGCGCTGGCGGGGCGGCTGGGAGCTGGACGGGAAGGGTCGGCTGCGGCTCAAGGCCGGGGGCCAGATCCGCAAGCTGATCAGCATCTTCTGGAACCCCGACCTGCCCACCATCGACGACTACTACGAGCCCTGGACCTACGACTACGAGACGCTGATCGAGGCCCCGCTCTCGGAGCGTGACCCGGTGTCGCGTCCCCGCTCCCAGCTGACCGGCAAGGAGATGAGCCTGCGCTGGGGGCCGAACTGGGACGACGACCTGGCCGGCGCCCCCGAGACGGCTCCCGACGACCCCCTGCTGCGCGGCATCGAGGAGCAGGTCAAGCTCGCCTACGAGCAGGCGTTCATGTTCTACCTGCCCCGCATCTGCGAGCACTGCCTGAACCCCTCCTGCGTGGCCTCCTGCCCCTCCGGCGCCATGTACAAGCGCGAGGAGGACGGCATCGTCCTGGTCGACCAGGACAAGTGCCGGGGCTGGCGCTTCTGCGTCTCCGGCTGCCCCTACAAGAAGGTCTACTTCAACCACCACACGGGGAAGGCCGAGAAGTGCACGCTCTGCTACCCGCGGATCGAGGTCGGCCTGCCCACCATCTGCTCCGAGACCTGCGTCGGCCGTATCCGCTACCTGGGCCTGGTCCTCTACGACGCCGACCGGGTGCTGGAGGCGGCCTCGACCCCCGACCCCAGGGACCTCCTCGATGCCCAGCTGGGGCTCTTCCTGGACCCCGAGGACCCCGAGATCCGCCGCCGAGCGGCGGCCGACGGCATCCCCGACGACTGGATCGACTTCGCCCGGCGCTCCCCGGTCCACGCCCTGGCCGTCCGCTACCGGGTGGCCCTGCCCCTGCACCCCGAGTACCGGACCCTGCCCATGGTCTGGTACGTGCCCCCGCTCTCGCCGGTGGTCAACGCCCTGGAGCAGGACGGGTACGAGGCCGACCCCGACGACGTCTTCCCCGCCATCGAGAAGCTGCGCATCCCGGTCGAGTACCTGGCCAACCTCCTCGCCGCCGGGGACGCGGATCGGATCCGCTTCGTGCTCCACCGGCTGGCGGCCATGCGGGCCTTCATGCGCAAGCAGCAGGTCCTGGGTATACGTGAGGAGCAGCTGGCGACCGAGGTGGGTATGGAGGCCGACGACCTGGAGGACCTCTACCGGCTGCTGGCCATCGCCAGGTACGAGGATCGCTACGTCATCCCCCAGGCCCACACCGAGCTGGCCCAGCGCCTGGCCGAGCTGCCCGGGGCCTGCGGTCTCGACTTCGAGGGCGGCCCCGGCAACTGCGGCGCCATCCCCCGGCCCGCCCAGGCCCTGAACCAGCGCTTCATGCTCGGCAAGCGGCCGGAGTCCCGCTTCCCCGGCGCCCGGCCGCTGCCGGTCCGCCCGCGCCCGGCGGAGGCCGCGCCGTGAGTGCGGATCGGGGAGACCGCCTGGTCTTCTCCCTGCTCTCCCAGTTGCTCGATTACCCGGACGAGCGTCTGCTGGGGGCACGGGAGCAGATCGAGGAGGCGGTGGGATCGTTGCCTTCGGGGAAGATCCAGCGGTGCCTGCGCGCCTTCCTCGCCTACCTCCGGGCCACGCCGGAGCTCGAGCTGCAGCAACGCTACGTGGCCACCTTCGACCTGCAACGCCGCACTGGCCTCCACCTCACCTACTTCACCGAGGGCGACACCCGGCGGCGAGGGATGGCCCTCCTCCGCTTGAAACGCCGCTACGCGGCGGTCGGCCTCCAGCTCCTGGAGGGGGAGCTGCCCGACTACCTGCCGGTCATACTGGAGTTCGCCGCCCTGGCCCCGGGCGACGTCGGGGCGCGCCTTTTGGCCGAGCACCGGACGGCGCTGGAGGTGCTGCGGCTGGCCCTCCGGGAACAGGCCAGCCCCTACCGACACCTGATCGAGGCGCTCTGCCTCGGGCTGCCCCGGCCCGGCCCGGTCGAGCTGGAGCGGATCGGCCGCCTCATCCGCGAGGGCCCTCCGGCGGAGCGGGTGGGCCTGGAGCCCTTCGCCCCGCCCGAGGTGGTCCCCGTCCCCGGGGTGGGGGCGCGACCATGACGGTGTGGGACACGTTCCTCTGGGTGGTGTTGCCCTACGCCGCCCTGGTCCTCTTCGTGGCCGGGCACGTCTGGCGCTACCGCCACGACCGGTTCGGTTGGACCAGCCGTTCCACGCAGCTCCTGGAGGGCCGCTGGCTGGCCTGGGGATCGAACCTCTTCCACTACGGCGCCCTGGCCGCCATCGCCGGCCACGTGCTGGGCATCCTCGTCCCCAACTGGCTGACCTCGGCCGTGGGCATCTCGGAGTTCGCCTACCACTTCATCTCGGCCATACCCGGGTCCGATGGCGGGGGTGTCTGCGTGGTCGGCCTGGTGATCTTGATGGTGAGGCGGGCCGCCTTCGCCCGGGTGCGACGGACCACCGACGCGGTCGACGTCGCCGTCTACGCGCTGCTGGCCATCGTCATCGGGCTGGGGATCGGGGAGACGCTGGTCGTCAACGCCTTCGGGTCCGGCTACGACTACCGGGCCACGGTCTCGATCTGGTTCCGGGGGCTCTTCTGGCTGCACCCGGAGCCCCAGCTGATGACCCGGGCGCCGCTCGTCTACCAGCTCCACGTCGCCATCGCCTGGGTGCTCTACGGGCTCTGGCCCTTCTCCCGCCTGGTCCACGTCTGGAGTCTGCCCTGGCAGTACCTGGGCCGCCCCTACATCCTCTACCGCAGCCGCTACGCGGTGGCGCGCCGATGAGTCCCGTCCCGCCCGAGCCGGCCCGTGACTTGCTGCTCGAGCTGGCCCGACGCGAGGCCGAGACCCGCCGCTGCCTCGGCTGCGGCGGCTCGCTCGCCGCCTGCGGGCTGGAGCTTCGGGAGGTGGAGCTGGACCGGGCCCTGGTCGGCGTCACGTGCCCGAGCTGCGGCCGGCAGGCTACGGTGGTGCTGCGCCCCGAGCCCGAGGAGGGCCGAGCGGAGGTGCGCTGAGGTGGCCGGCGAACGCAGCCGAGCTGGGGCCGCCCGGCCTCGGTACCGGCTTCCACGACCGCCGAGGTGAGAACCATGGACCTGTTCCTGGAGACCCAGATCGATCACGACTACGAGCCGCTGGCGGCGCTGCTGCGCGGCGATCCCGAGCGCTGGCTGCCGGGCGCGGAGCGGATGGGCGAGCAGCTGATCTTCGAGGTCGGCCTGGGGCCGTCTGGCCGAAGGGTGCAGCGCAAGGTGCAGGCCATGCTGAGCCGGGTGCAGCCCTTCGGCCACGGGGTGGCGGTCCACGTGGAGTGGCGGGCGCTCCGGCGCCCCGAGCTGTACCCCACCCTGGCGGGGGCGCTGCGGCTGGAGCGGGCGGGACCGGACCGCTGCCGGCTCGCCTTCGATGCCACCTACCGGCCGCCGGCCGGACGAGTGGGGATGGCCATCGACCAGGCCCTCATGCACCGGGTCGCCGAGGCCTCGCTGCGGGACTTCGTGGCCCGGCTGGTGGACCGGCTGACCGAAGGCGCCCCGACCGCCGGCGCCGATCCCGGGGCGGGCGGCGGGGAGCGGGCGCCGGACGCCTCAGCCGCCCCGTGAGAAGCGGATGAGGCGGCGGCGGGAGCGCTTGTCCGGGCGGCCCGGCGGACGCGGCGCCGCCGCCTCCAGCCGGCGCCGCTCCGCCTCGGCCTCCCGCCGGGCCCGGCTGGCGGCCGTCTCCTCGTAGAGCTGCTGGGCCTCCGGGGCCGGACCGCGCCGCTCGGCCAGCCCCCTCACCACCAGCTCCAGCCGCTCCCCGCCGCGGCGGACCTCCAGCCGGTCCCCGGGCCTCACCGCATGGGCGGCCTTCACCCGCTCGCCGTTCAGGTGCACCAGCCCGCCGTCGACTGCGTCCGCGGCCAGGGCCCGGGTCTTGAAGAGACGGGCCGCCCAGAGCCAGCGGTCCAGCCGGACCCGCCCGGCCGTCTCCTCCATCCCGCTCATGGCGCCGCCACCGTCATCGCTCCTCCGATCCGCTCGCATCCTACCCCAGGGCGGCGGCGGGGCTCAGGGCACGACCAGGGCCGCAGCGCCGACCTCGACCACCCGCTCCACCGACCAGGAGCCCGGCGCCGGTCGCCGACCTCGGACCTCACGCGGGACGACGACCAGGCCCGCGCCGGCCTCGGCCGCGGCCTCGGCCAGCACCTCGCCCCGGCTGGAAGCGACCGCCGGACGGACCCATCCCTCCACCCGGCCCGCGCCCAGCCCCCGGGCCGCGGCCGCGTACAGCTCGGCCAACGTCTCCGCCTCGGCGATGTCGGCGTAGAGGCCCTCCTGGAGCGCCAGGACGGTCAGCCGCCGACCCAGCCGTCTGGCCAGCGTCGCCGCCGCCAGCAGGCCCCGGCGTCCGACGGCCCGCTCGGCGGCCAGGACCAGGAGACCCCCCGAGGGCGGGGCGCCGTTGCGTGGCACCACCAGGACGGGACAGCGGGTCCGCCGGATCAGCGTCCGGGCCGTGCTCCCCAGCAAGAGCGTCCTCCAGCCCCCGTCCACGTGGGGGCCGACCATCACCATCCCCACCTGGCGGTCGAGGGCCAGGTCCAGCAGGCGCTGGCCGACCCCGCCACGGCCCGAGAGGACCACCCCCTCGGCCTGCAAACCCCGCCGGGCGAGGTCGGCCACCACCCCGGCGACCAGGGACTCGGCCGCGGCCCGGGTCTCGAGGCCGGCCCGGGCGGCGGAGCGCTCCCCCATGGCCGCCGCCGTCATCGCGGTCTCGTGCACGTGGACGACCAGGACCTCGGCGCCGAAGGCGCGGGCGATGGCGCCGGCCAGGGGTGTCTGGGCCGTCCCATCGGCCCTGCCCTCGATCGCGAGCAGCAGGCGGTCGAACACGTCCCGAGCCTACCCGGGCGGGGCAGGACCCGGGTCGCGGCCCAGGGGCCCGCGCAGCGCACGGGCCGACAGCTCCAGGCCGAGGCCGGCCAGGAGTACCAGCCCCAGGCCCGCCACCCACACCGTCGCCGCGGGCGGCTCCAGGGCGAAGAGACGGCGGGAGAGAGGCAGCAGCAGGGCAGCGGCCAGGCAGGCGGCCATGGCCGCCACCAGCAGGACGCGGGCCGGGGACAGGGGACGGGCCACCACCAGCAGCACCCACAGCCCCACCGCGGAGATCACGTAGGTGGCGGCGGTGCGGGCCTCGGGCACGCTCCCGCCGGAAAGCTCCAGGGCCAGCCAGTAGGCGCCGAAGGTGCCGCCGGCCGCGGCGAGCCCGGCCGGGACCGAGATCAGCGCCGTCCGGTGCAGGAACCCGCGACGGCTGCGCCGGGCGTTGGGGGCGAGGGCCAGGAAGAAGGCGGGGATGCCGACGGTAAAGGCCCCGACCAGCGTCAGCTGACGGGGCAGGAAGGGGAAGGGCAGGACGGCCAGGCCGGTGGCCACGATCAGGGCGGCGGCGTAGACGGTCTTGATGGTGAACAGCACCGCCAGCCGCTCCACGTTGGCCACCACCCGCCGCCCCTCGGCCAGCACCGTCGGCAAGCCGGCGAAGCGCGAGTCCAGGAGGACTACCTGGGCCACGGCCCGGGCGGCGGGGCTGGCCGAGCCGAGCGTGACCCCGAGGTCGGCGGCGCGCAGGGCGGGGATGTCGTTGACGCCATCGCCGATCATGGCCACCACGTGACCGCGGGCGCGCAGCCGCTCGATCTCGCGCCGCTTGGCCTCGGGATCGACGCGACCTCGGGCACGGCCGGGATCGAGCCCCACCGCTCGGGCCACGGCGGCGACGGTGAGGTCGCCGTCTCCGGAGAGCAGGCGCAGCTCCACGCCCTCGGCGGCGAAGCTGCCCAGGATCGCCCGGGCATCGTCCCGGAGGCGCTCTCGCACCGACACCAGCGCCACCGGCTCCACCCCGGTCGGCGCCCCGCCCCTCCCGGGCAGCACCGGGGCCCGGGCCAGGACCAGTACCCGGTCCCCTCGCCTCGCCAGCCGCTCCACCGCCTCCGCCGGCCCGCCCCGGCGCCGGGAGAGGCCCAGGGCCTCGGGGGCGCCCAACAGCCAGACCCCGTGCCTCCCGAAGTCGGCACCGCTCCAGCGCCGGGCCGAGGCGAAGGGAACGACAGCACGCACCGCCCACCCCGGTGAGGGGACGGCCTGGGCGATGGCTCGCAGGGTGGGGTTGGGCTCCGGATCGGTTGCGGCCAGGGCGCCGAGCGCGGCCTCGGGCCGGGGCTCGTCGGTCAGCGGCTCGATCCCGCCGAAGGCCATCCGCCCGTCGGTCAGGGTGCCGGTCTTGTCCAGGCAGATCACGTCCACCCGGGCCAGCGTCTCCACCGCGGCCAGGTCCTGGACCAGGACCTGGCGCCGGCCCAGGCGCACGATCCCGACCGCCAGGGCGAGGCTGGTCAGCAGCACCAGGCCCTCGGGGACCAGCGTCACCAGGCCGGCCACCGAGGCGCGCAGCGCGTCCGGCAGCGAGGGATGGGCCCGGAGCTGGGTCACGACCAGCAGCGCCCCCAGGGGCGGGACGCCGAAGCTGATGGCGAGCAGGATGCGATCGATGCCCGAGCGGAGCTCGGAGCTGGCCGGCCGGTACCGCCGGGCGGCAGCGGTGAGGCGGCCGGCGAGGGTCTCCTCCCCGACCAGCGTGGCCTGGTAGACGCCGTTCCCGGCCAGCACGAAGCTGCCCGAACGCAGGGGATCGCCAGGTCTCTTGAGCACCCCCTGCGACTCGCCGGTCAGGGCCGACTCGTCGACCTCCAGCCCCTCCCCCTCCACCAGGACCCCGTCCACCACCACCTGGTCGCCCCTGCCCACCCGCACCAGCTCGCCCACCTCGATCGCCTCCGGCGGCACCTCCGCCGTCCGCCCCGCCCGAACCACCCGGGCCACGGGCGCGGTCAGGATCGAGAGGCGGTCGAGCACGATCTTGGCCCGCGCCTCCTGGACCAACCCGATGGCCACGTTGGCGATCAGCACCAGCCCGAAGAAGGCGTCCTGGGGCGGCCCGATCACGAGCACCACCACCAGCAGGCCGCCCAGCAGGGCGTTGAAGCGGGTGAGCAGGTTGGCACGCAGGATGTCCGCCCAGGAGCGGCTGGAGCGGTGGGGGCGGCCGGGGCGGAGCGTGGGCTGGGGATGTCTCATGGCACAGTTCGGCCGCGGCCGCCGTCCGCCGCGGGACGGACCTCCCGGGCCGCCTCGCGACCGACGCCGGGCCGCGACGAGCCCGGCCGGGCCCGGTCCAGGACCATCACCACGGGCAGCCCCGCCATCCCCATCAGGAGATCGTTGAAGCCCCGGTAGAGCAGGGCCGCCGCCGCCGCGCTGGCCGGGTCCACGCCCTGGAGCACCAGGAGGCCGGTCAGGGTGCCCTCGTAGACGCCCAGGCCGGCGGGGAGCATGGAGAGGCCGGCGAACAGGTGCCCCAGGGCGTAGACGAAAGCGGCCTCCACGAAGTCGACCTCGCGGACGTGCACCGCCATCAGCGCGAGCCGGAAGAGGCCGAAGGCGAGCAGGGCCGCGACGGCGTCCAGGAGCGCGGTCGCGGCCAGGGTGCGCGGGTTGGCCAGGCGGCGGAAGGCCGGGCCCAGCTGGCGGAGCTGGGGTCGGAGATGCCGGACGGCCGGGACTCGCCCGGCGACCTCGACCGCGAAGGCGTAGCCGGCCGGCCAGAGGAGGAGGGCGACGATGGCCGCCTCCCCGAGGAGGATGCCCACGACCACCATCCCCAGCTCCGGCGTTCCGAGCAGGGCCGGGATCAGGGCCAGGGTGAGGAGCAACCAGAAGACCAGGTCATCGAAGACGACGGTGCTGGCCAGCTCGCCCTGGTCGCGCCGGGAGCCCTCCATCCGGGTGAGCACCGGCACCCGCCACAGGTCCCCGCCGGGGAGGAAGACCAGCGACTGGGCGGCCAGGGTGAGCACGGCGGCGCGGACCACGCCGACCCGCACTCCGATCCGGCGTAGCCCCACCCGCCAGGCGAGGGAGCGGAACACGTAATGGGCCAGCACGCAGGGGAGCATCAGCGCCAGCAGGCCGCGGTCGGCGTCGGCCAGGGCCCGGACCAGCCGGGCCGGGTCGACGGCCACCACCAGACCCCCCAACGCGCCCAGGCCGAGGACCAGCAACCAGTGGGCGCGTAGTCGACGGCCGACCTCTCGGAGCGCCCTCCAGGTCATGGCCACCGCGCCCCGATGTGGCCCCCATCGGGGGCGGACGGCCATGGCGGCGCGTCAGGTCGGCTGGGCGGCCGGACGGCCGCGCCACAGCCCGACCACCAGGGCGCCCACGCCGAAGACCACCGCCGCCAGGGCGATGACCGGGCCGGCGTAGGGGATGAGGCCGGCCAGGGTGAGGACCGCCAGGCCGACGACCAGAGCCACCAGGGGGTGGACGGAACGTCGCGCCAGCAGGCGGAAGCCCTCCTGCCCCAGGAAGAGGCCGGCGATCACGTAGCCGACCGCCAGCACCATGGCGTAGAGGGCCAGGGCCATCAAGGCCAGCCACCAGCCTCCCACCAGGAGACCGGCGGCGAACGCCACCAGGGCAGCGATGGGCACCCCGATCAGCAGCGCCAGCCCCAGCCCCAGGTCGGCCCAGGGCGAGCCGCGGATGGCCCGGACCGCGTGCTGGGTGAGGCGCGGGAAGACCAGGACCAGGACCAGTCCGAGCAGGAAGAGCCCGACCAGGGCCCGCAGCCAGCCGATCAGCCCGCCCACGAAGCCGGCCACGGGCGAGGTGGTCTCGGCCCGGGCAGGGGTGGTGTGCTGGATCTGGCCGCCCACCCGGGCTCCGGGCGCGATCGTGGCCGGCCTCTGGCTGGTGTAGCGCAGGTCGCCCCCGATTCGGGCCTCGGGGCCGAGGTAGAGGGTGGTGACGGTGGCCCGGACGTCGCCGGCGACGGGCCCGTTCAGGTCGAGCCGGTCGGCCGAGGCCTCAAGACGCCGCCCGACCTCGCCGGCCAGCGTGGCCGTGCCCCCGCCGAAGAGCAGATCGCGACCGACGCGCGCCTGCGGTCGCAGGTCGAGGGTGCCGGCCGTGGTCAGGAGATCCTCGCCCACCTGACCGGCCACGGTCACCGTACCCCCGGCCGTGCGGACGCTTCCCCCCACCCGACCGGGCACGGTCACGGTCCCGCCGGCGACCGTGAGGTCGCGGGTGACCGTGCCGGGGACCTCCACCGTGCCGCCCATGACGGTCAGGTTGCCGTCCACCGTCCCGGCCACCCGCAGGGTCCCGCCCCAGATGTAGAGGTCGTCGGTGACCGTCTGCCCGGGCGCGATCGTGACCTCGTTGCCGCTGCGGACATCGGCCGCCAGGGCCGAGACGGGCAGCGCCGCCAGCAGCAGAGCCAGCGGCGCGGCGGCCAGCCTCCACGATCTCATGTTCATACCTCCTCCGCCGCCAGCGGTCGATCGTCACCCATCATCTCCCGAGTGGACGCCCCCGGGCCAGGGTCGAAGGACCACTCCTCCCCGGGCTCACCGGCCCGGGGGAGACTCGACCTCCAGGCCGGCCCCATCCCTCCGTCGGCTCGCCGTGAGGGTCCCGGAGCCGGGGGGTCGTTGGCCAGTGGGGCTCGGGCCACCCCGGATCCAGGATGGAGAGATGAGCAAGGAACGAGAGCCGATCGAACCGTCCGAGGAGGCGGAGCGCGAGGCCGAAGAGGCTCGGCTGCTGGAGGACCTGGCCGAGTTCGAGGCGACGTTGCCCCATGGCAGAGCGGCCGCCACCTGGGACCGGGCCCTGGCCATCGTGTACGAGGACGAGGCTCGATCCCTGGAGCGTGGGCGGAAGACCCGCGGGCCCACGTCGAGCCCCGGTCGGGAGATCCCGCCGCGGGCGGGGACCCCTCCGGCGCCGGAGGAGCCCCCGGGACAGGGGTCCGACCGCGACCCCGGCCAGGCGCCGCCCTCGCCCTGACCGGCAGGCCATCGGAGAGGCGAACTCGCCCGCGGCGCGGGATGGCCGCCGGCCACGTATCGTGGGGCCATGGACGCCAGGCAGATCCTCGAGCAGGCCCACGACCAGCTCACCGTGCGCCGCGTGTTCGGTGAGCCCATCGACCGCGACGGCACCACGGTCGTCCCCGTGGCCGTGGTCCGCGGGGGCGGGGGCGGAGGCGAGCAGGGTGGCGAGAGCGCCCGATGGGGCGGTGGCTGGGGCGGCGAGGCCCGCCCGGCCGGGGTCTTCATCATCAAGGGCGACCGGGTGCGCTGGCAGCCGGCGGTGGACGTGAACCGCGTCATCCTGGGCGGCCAGCTGGTCTTCGTGATCGCCCTGCTCGTGCTGCGTTCGATCCTGCGCCTGCGCCGGCGCTGAGGCCGGACGGTCCCCGCCCGGCGGCGAGCACGGCCCAGCCGGGGCGACGGCAGCCCGCATCCGGGGGCGGGCCGCGTCGCCGGCCGAGCGGTCGTCCGGCCACGACTACTCGAGCACATCCCGGCGCCAGGTGAGCACCACCGAGAGGATCACGAATGCGGCCGCGTAGGCGCCGATCACGAGCAGGCAGTGGGTCGCGTCCACCGGTTGCAGGGGGGTGACGAACGCGGCTCGCACCCGATGGTCGGGTTGGAGCTCGGCCGGCAGCTGGTTGAGGTTGGGCCCGAGCAGGTATTCGGTCACCTGGAGCCAGAAGCGCTGGTGGGTGAGCTGGGCCGCCAGCGCCATCACGATCGTGCCGAAGTTGTCGGCCGGGAAGAAGGCCATCGCCGCCCCGATGCCGAAGGCCAGGGAGCGGCCCACCGCCGAGGCTGCCGATCCCAGCAGGATGCAGACGCCGATGCTGATCAACGCCACCAGCAGGTCGAGGCCGAGGTCGTGCCAGGCCACGGCCGGCAGCGAGGTGAGGGGGGAAACGCTGCCTTCCCAGGCCTCGACGATGAGGAGCACGGAGGCCGTCGCCAGCACCAGGAACCCGACCAGGAGCAGGAGCCCGACCAGGGCCAGGGCCAGCCACTTGGCCAGCAGGAGCCGCACCCGGCCGGTTCCCCGGGCCAGCAGCACCCGGACGGTCCCGGCGTCGTACTCCATGCCGACCAGGCGTGCGCTGACCAGCAGCAGGAAGATGCCCGAGCCGGTGTCGAAGAGGACGAGCAGGATGTTCAGGAGGTCATCGAAAAACACCTGCGGGCGGTGGCGAAGGGCCTGCCGCAAGGGGTCGTTGCTGGACAGCCCCGCCATCACGACCATGAAGAGCAGGACCGCCACCAGCAACAACCCGACCGTCGCGCGCTGACGGCGGAGCTTCAGCAGCTCCCCGCGCAAGGCCCCGATGAAGCTCGGCCTGGGAACGCGGGCAGAGCTCCCCCGCAGCTCGATCGAAGCCCTGGCCTCGACCCTCATCCGGCACCTCCAGCGGCGCCACCGGTCAGATGGAGAAAGATCTCCTCCAGGTTCTGCTGCCGCTCCGTGACCCGGTCGGGCCAGAAGCCTCGCTCGGCCAGCCAGCGGACCAGGTCGCGCCCTCGGCCGCTGGGGGAGCGGGCGATCAGGCGTCCTCGCTCGAGGCGGGCGTCCGCACCCCACGCCGTCTCACGGAGCAGCGCCACCGCCGCGTCCGGTTCCTCCATGGTGATCTCGAACTCACCCTGGCCGCGGAGGAGATCGGCCACCGGAGCCACCGTGACCAGCCGGCCGCGGTCGATGATCGCGACCCGATCGCAGATCTGCTGCACCTCGGCCAGCACGTGGCTGGAGACGAAGACCGTCTTCCCCTGCTCGACCAGGCGGCGCAGCAGGTCACGCATCTCGACGATCCCGGCCGGATCGAGACCGTTGGCGGGCTCGTCGAGGATCAGCAGCTCGGGGTCGTGGAGGAGGGCGACGGCCACCCCCAGCCGCTGCTTCATCCCCATCGAGTAGCCGCCGACCCGGTCCCCTTGCCGGGAGGCGAGGTCGACGATCTCCAGCACCTCGTCCAGCCGGGAGCGATCGACGCCGCCCAGCGCCGCGGCGAAGGCTCGCAGGTTGTCCCTCCCCGACAGGTAGGCGTAGAGGGCCGGGGCCTCGATCAGCGCCCCGACCCGGGGCAACACCTCGGCCCGGTGTCGGGCGACGTCCCGGCCCAGCACCTCGACCCATCCGCCGGTGGGGCGGACCAGCCCCAGCGCCATGCGGATGGTGGTGGTCTTGCCGGCCCCGTTGGGGCCGAGGAAGCCAAAGATCTCGCCCCGCGGCACCTCCAGCTCGAGGTGGTCGACCGCCAGGCGGGTTCCGTAGCGCTTGCAGAGATCGTGGGTGGCGAGAACGGTCATCATCGTCCGAAGAAGCCCCGCCGCTGGCCCGGTTGTGACGGCCGGGCGACCGACCCCGGTGGCGCTCCGCGGAGCGCCATCGGATGGGGTCGGGTCAGCCGCCGACGCCCTCGGGGAGGGCGAGGGGGGCGCCGGTGGCCGCCGCCACCTCGGCCGCGGTGTAGCCCGGCGCCGTCTCCAGCAGCCGGAACCCGTGCTCGGTGACCTCGATCACCGCCATGTCCGTGTAGACGCGCTTGACCACCCGCGAGGCGGTGAGCGGGAAGGTGCACTCGCGCACCAGGCGCGGCTCCCCGTCCCGGGTCAGGTGCCGCATCATCACCCAGACCCGCCGGGCGCCAACGCTGATGTCGGCCGCGCCGCCCACGCCCGCCAGCCGCTGGCCGGGGCGCTTCCAGTTGGCCAGGTCGCCCCGCATGCTCACCTGATAGGCGCCGAGCACGGCCACGTCCAGGTGGCCACCTCGGAGCATGGCGAAGGAGTCGGCGGAGTGGAACACGCTCGCCCCCGGGATCAAGGTGACGTGGGCCTTGCCGGCGTCGACGATGTCGTCGTCGCGCCGGTCCGGAGGCGGGGCGGGGCCCATGCCCAGGATGCCGTTCTCGCTGTGCAGGATGATCCCCATCTCCGGGGTCAGCAGCTCGTTCAGCCGCAGGGGCATGCCGATGCCCAGGTTGACGTAGGCGCCCTCCCAGAGGTCGGCCAGCACCCGGCGGGCGATCTCGGTCTCGCTCCAACCGCGGCTCACGCCCGCACCTCGCGCTCGACCCGAACCACCCGGTCGACGAAGATGCCCGGCGTGTGCACCTGCATGGGGTCGATCTCCCCCACCTCGTGGACGTGATCGACCTGGACCACCGTGCAGCGGGCCGCCATCGCCATCAGCGGGTTGAAGTTCTGCTGCGCGTAACGGTACACGACGTTCCCCCAGCGGTCCGCCCGCCAGCCGCGGACGAGCGCGAAGTCGGCCCGAAGCGGACGCTCCACCAGGTACTGCCGCCCGTCCAGCTCGATCACCGGCTTGCCCTCGGCCAGCTCGGTGCCCAGGCCGGTGGGGGTGAGCACGCCGCCCAGGCCGGCCCCGCCCGCCCGGATGCACTCGGCCAGCGTGCCCTGGGGGCGCAGCTCCAGCTCGACCTCGCCCCGCTCCACCGCCTCGCGCACCGCGTAGTTGTGGGCCGTGGTCGGGAAGCTGCAGATGACCTTCCGCACTCGGTGGTGGAGGATCAGGGCGGCGATGCCGCGATCGCCGTCGCCGGCGTTGTTGGAGACGATCGTCAGGTCCTTGCAACCTCGCCCGAGGACCGCATTCAAGAGCTCGTGCGGGGTCCCCGAGTCGCCGAAGCCCCCCACCATCACCACCATGCCGTCCTCCAGGCCCTGGACGGCCACCTCCAGGGAAGGGACGGTCTTGTCGATCATGCGCCGGGGCCGGGGCGAGGTGCCCCGCCCCGCCGTCGGCCCGCCGGCCGGGCGGCGCTCCACCCTCCGCTTCCCGATCGTCCCCTCACCAGGCCTAAGGATACCCGGTCGCCGGTGGGATCGAGCCCGCCCCGGCGGCCCCACCGGCGCCCCTGGACGACTCCGTCCATGGCATTCTATGATTTTTATAGTTATGAACGTAGAAAATTCCGGAGCGGTCACGCCCGGACCGAGCGCCCGGTCCGCGGCCGACGGCGTCCGGGAGGGCGAGGCCATGAGCGAGAGCCGGATCCGCATCCCCGACCAGGAGATCGCCCAGCAGGCCTGGGAGCAGCTGACCCACGTCTACGACCCCGAGATCGGTCTCGACCTGGTCAACCTGGGTCTGATCTACGACCTGCAGGTGGAGGACGGGGACGTCAACGTCCGGATGTCGCTGACCACCCCCGGCTGCCCCATGAGCGACAGCATGCCCGAGGCGGTCGAGCGCGCCATCGGCCTGCTGCCGGGCGTGCGCAAGGTGGAGGTCGACCTGGTCTGGGAGCCCCCCTGGGACCCGGACATGATGAGCGAGGCGGCCAAGCGTGAGCTGGGCTTCCTCTGATCGTGTGATCGTGAGCGCCCGTCACCCTTCGTCGATGCCTGGAGGTGAGCAGATGAGCAGGGGATCGACCCGGGAGGACCGGTTCCGCGCGCGCCTGGAGTGGGCCGGCGACGGCCGCCATCCGGGGAGTGCGACCATCGGCGGCCAGGTGGTCGAGGTCTCGGCCCCGGGCCTGGCCGCCGGCGCCGGGCCCGAGGACCTGCTGGCGGGTGCGGCCGGCGCCGGCTACGGGATCGCCCTGGCCGACCGTCTCCATGCCGCCGGCCTGCCCTACCAGCGGCTCCGGGTCGAGACCGAGGCGGTGGTGCACAACGACGCCGGCGCCCCTGCGCTCGCCCACATCCGGATCGGCCCCGCCGTCCTGGGCGGTGACCGAGCCCGGGCCGAGGAGTACCGGATCGCCGCCGGGGCGGCGGCCGAGGCGTCGACGGTCCTCCGCCACCTGCGGCCCGACCTGACCTGTGAGGTAGGTGACATCGCCTTCGGGGAGGGGGACGAGGACGGTGGGGCCAACCTCCTCGACGTGCGCAGCATCCCCCCTCCCCGCCGCCACCAGCTCATCTTCGGCCTGCTGGACCGTCTGCCCCCGGGGGAGGCGCTGGTCCTGATCAACGATCACGACCCGCTGCCGCTTCGCTACCAGCTCGAGGCCACCCGCGAGAGCGTCTACGGCTGGGAGTACCTCGAAGACGGTCCACGCACATGGCGGGTGCGCATCACCCGGCGGACGTGAGCGAGGCCCTGGTCGCCGACCTGGGCCGGCTCCTGGACCGAGCCCTGCGGCGGCTGGGCGAGGCGGGCCAGGCCGAGGAGGCCTGCCGGATCGCCGCCGCCGCCTGGGCGCTCGTGGAGGGGACCCGGCCGAGGGAGGCGCGACGCTTCGACGGCACCCTCCACTACCTGACGCTCGGCCCGGCGCGCCGCGCCGGGGCTCCCGGGCGCCCGGCGTCGCCCTCCCTCGATCGGCGGCCCCGCCCCGGAGCCGACGCCGATCGCCTCCTGCGCTCCCGGCCGGGGCAGGCCCCTCCTCCGGGCCGGCCGGTCACCGGGCTGCCCCGGCCCCTCGCGGCGGGAACCAGGGATGACGACCGCCCGCCCACCGCGCCAGTTCGTGGCCTCCACCTTCTATCGGGTCCGACCGGAGTGGCGACGGCTCGATCTCGAGACCCGGAGCCGTGGTCGGCGAGAGGCGGTGGCCGTGGTCGACGAGTACCGCCCGGTCATCTTCGTGCGCAGCTACTCGCTGGTGGGGACGCGGGCCGACGGCGACCTCATGCTCTGGAAGGCGGCCGCGGAGCTGGAGATCTTCCAGCGGCTGGAGGCCGACCTCAACCGGACCGAGATGGGCGGCTACCTGGAGCGGCCCTACCACTACCTGGGCGCGATGCGGCCCTCCACCTACGCCTCGGCGCTGCACCCGGAGCGGGAGGGGCAGCCCCGGGTCCGCTCCCGGCACGGCCGCTACCTGTTCGTCTATCCCTTCGTCAAGGCCCGGTCCTGGTACCGGCTCTCCCGGGCCATCCGGGAGGAGCTGATGCGGGAGCACGTCGAGGTGGGACGGCAGTACCCGGAGTTCGAGGTCAACGCGGCCGACTCCTTCGGCCTGGACGACCAGGAGTTCGTGGTCTCCTTCGGGGGGGACGACCCCCATCGCTTCCAGGACCTGGTGATGGAACTCCGCGAGACCGGCGCCTCCGGCCACACCGAGCGCGACGTGCCCATCTTCACCTGCCTCGCCACCGATCTGACCCAGGCGCTGGAGCTGGCCGCCTGAGGCCGCGAGGCGGCGCTGGTCAGGCTTGGGCCGGACGTGGGTCGCGCTCGGCCATCGCCCCCTCTCGCTCGCCCAGGTGGGCCACACAGAGCGAGGGCTCGACGAAGGGGTCGATCCCGGTCGCCGCCAGACGCACCCCGAGCTCGCTCAGGGCGCCCTCGATCAACCCCAGGTGCACCGCGCAGGTCACCTCGGGATGCCGCACGGCCAGGTCGCGGAAGGGACAGCGGTGGAGCAGGATCCTGGCCTCGCCCTCCTCGACCACCGGCTCGGGGGCGAACCCCAGCTCCTCCAGCAGGCGCGACACCCGCTGGACGGCGCTCGCCGCATCGAGCCGCTGGAACGGCTGGGGCCGCTCCACCAGGTAGCGGCCCCAGGCCCGCCCGGCCTCCTCGGCGGCCAGCCCGGGGTCCGGGAAGGCGGCCAGGTAGCTGGTCAGGATGCCCGCCAGCAGCCGATAGCCGACGTGCTCGTCGTCGGCGCTCTCCGGGGCCGGTCGGTAGACCATCCGGGGTCGGCCCGGGGCGGCGCGCTTCTCCGGCTCCGCCGTCACCAGGCCGGCCTCCTGCAGCACCTCCAGGTGGGCGCGCACGGTGTTGTGGTGCAGGCCGACCCGCTCCGCCAGCTCGACCGTCACCAGCGGCCGCCCGGCCCGGCGCAGCTCCTCCAGGATGCGCACCCGGCTCACCTCGGCCAGGGCCCGGTGGGCGAGCAGGGAACGGGCCCCGGCCCCGGCTTTATTTCCATGGTTCATATCAAAAATGGTAGACGAGATCGCCCTCGCCGCCCGTCCGGAGGCCGTCGCCGGCGCTCGCGGCGCGAATTTTCTTGGTACCTCCTAGATTTATATTCTGGAGAGCTTGGTGAGGAGGTCGCCCGAGCTCGTTGGCCCTCGGGACCGGGCCGGGCGGCCCGAGGAGGTCGGACATGAACCAGGATCGGAATCGGCCCACCGACCCCGAGCCGGTCATCGACGAGGGCTTTCGGGCCTGGTATCGAGCCTGCCCCTGCTGCCTGGGCGAGGCCTACCCCGAGGTGAGGCGGGCCCTGGAGCGAGAGGAACTCCTGGAGGCCGCTCGACGGGCGGCGGAGGCGTGAGCGGGGTCGCCCGGGCCCGGCGGGCCGGGCCGGCCCGGCCCCACGGCCGTCCCCGCCGGAGGGCGGGCGCGATGGCAAGGGAGGTCGGTCGACGATGAAGGACATCCTGGATCAGGTGGAAGCCTGGCTGGCGGCGGGCAAGCGGGTGGCGCTGGCCACCGTGATCGCGACCGAGCGCTCCGCCCCTCACGACCCGGGCGCGGCCATGGCCGTCTCGGAGCAGGGCGAGGCGGCGGGGTCGGTCTCGGGCGGTTGCGTCGAGGGGGCGGTGGTCGAGGAGGCGCTCGAGGTCATCGAGCGGGGCCAGCCGAAGCGGCTCAGCTACGGGATCGCCGACGAGCTGGCGCTGACGGTGGGGCTGACCTGCGGCGGGACCATCCACGTCTTCGTGGAGCCGCTGAGCTGGCGGCCGTTGTTTGAGCGGCTGGCGGAGACGATCCGAGCCGAGCGGCCGGCGGCGCTGGTGACCGAGATCGAGGGCCCGCAGCCGGGGACCAGGCTGCTGGTCGGCCCCGACCGGGTCCAGGGGACGCTCGCGCCGCCGCCTCTGCAGGAGCGGGTGGTGGCGGAGGCGCGCTCGCTGCTCGCCGCCGGCCTGACCGCGCGGCGCGCCTACGGCCGGCAGGGCGAGGCCCGCCGCCGAGAGGTGGAGGTGTTCGTCCGCTCCTTTGCCCCCCCGGCGCACCTGTACGTCTTCGGCGCTACCGACTTCGCCCGGGCCATGGCCCGGATGGGCAAGTTCCTGGGCTACCGGGTGACGGTGTGCGACGCCCGCAGCACCTTCGTCACCCGCGCTCGCTTCCCGGAGGCGGACGAGCTGGTGGTGCGCTGGCCGGACGAGTTCCTGGCCGAGGCGCCGGTGGACGAGCGGACGGTGATCTGCATCCTGACCCACGACCCCAAGTTCGACGTGCCCCTGCTCCAGGCGGCGCTCCGCACCCCGGCCGCCTACATCGGGGCCATGGGCAGCCGCCGGACCGATCTGGACCGGACCCGTCGGCTGCGCGAGCTCGGGCTCTCCGAGGCCGAGCTGGCTCGCATCCGCGGCCCGATCGGGCTCGACATCGGCGCCCGGACCCCCGAGGAGGTCGCCGTGGCCATCGCCGGCGAGATCATCGCGCTGCGCCACTGCCACCCAGGGGGCTTCCTGCGCGACCGCACCGGCCCCGTCCACGGTCTCCGTCCGGAGGAGGCAGAGCCGACCGCCGGGATCGCCTCCGCCCGGCTCTGAGCCCGCCGAGGGGCGGCGGCGCGGCGGTTCCGGCCGAAGGCCAGCCTCGGAGCGCCGGCGCCGCGGTCAGCGGACGCTGACCGTCGGCAGCTCGCGATCCGCCAGCACCGCCGCCCGGGCCGCCACCTGGGCGGCGACGCTCCGGAAGGCGTCCGCCCCAGGGCTGGTGGGCCGGGCCAGCACCACCGGCACGCCGGCGTCGGCCTCCTCACGGATGCCCTCATCCAGCGGGATCGCGCCCAGGAAGGGCACGTCCAGGCGCGCAGCCTCCCGCCGGGCGCCGCCGTGGGCGAAGACGTGGGCCTCGTGACCGCACCGAGGGCACCGATACCAGCTCATGTTCTCGATCAGGCCTAGGACGGGCACGTTCAGCTGGCGGAACATGCGCAGGGCCTTGACCGCGATCCGGAGCGCCACCTCCTGGGGCGTGCAGACGATGGCCACGCCGGTCAGCGGCACCTGCTGGGCCAGGGTGAGCGAGGCGTCGCCGGTCCCCGGCGGGAGGTCGATGACCAGGTAGTCCAGCTCCCCCCAGGCCACGTCTTGCAGCATCTGCTGGATGGCCCGGGAGACCATCGGCCCTCGCCAGACCATGGTCCGGTCTCCACCGGCCAGGAGCCCGATCGACATCACCTGGATGCCGAAGGCGTCGACCGGGACCAGCCGGTCCCCCCGGACCACCGGCCGGGCGTCGGCTCCGACCATGGCCGGCACGCTGGGGCCGTAGATGTCGGCGTCGAGGAGGCCGACCCGGGCTCCGCTCGAGCACAACCCGGCGGCCAGGTTGACGGCCACGGTGGACTTGCCCACCCCGCCCTTGCCGGAGGCCACGGCGATGGTCTGGCGGACGCCCGGCAGCGTCGCCTCCCCCAGGCGTCGGCTGCGGCGGACGTTCGAGGTCATCCGAACGCGCACCGCGGAGACGCCGGGGAGGGCCATGAGCCGCTCCTCGGCCAGGGCCTGGAACCGTTCCTTGACCGGACAGGCCGGGGTGGTCAGCTCGAAGGTGAAGCTGACCACCCCCTCCTCGATGCTCAGGTCCTTGATCATGCCCAGGCTCACCACGTCGCGCCGGAAATCCGGATCGACGATGGTCGAGAGGGCGGAGAGCACCCGCCCCTCGTCGATCGCGCCCATGGTCCGCCTCCGTTGCTCGTCGCCCGGCCGCGCCCGCGAGCGCGACCGGGCGCCCATCAATTTTTCCCGTGTTTATTGTAATTTCCCTCGGCGCCGGAGGTGTCTCCAGCCCTGGTCGCGGAGGCGGCGCCGCCGGCGGCCGAGCGCCGGCACCGGATCTCCCGCATGGGCATGAAGGAGGAGACGGGCGGGATGCGCTCGAAGTTGTAGGGGGGCGGCGGTGAGGTCGTCGCCCACTCCAGGGTGTTCCCCTGCCAGGGGTCATCACCCGCCAGCTCGCCGTGATGCCAGCTCCACCAAGCGTTGACCACGAAGAGCAGGATCGAGAAGGCGAGGCCGAACGACGAGATCGAGATGACCAGGTTGACGGTCCCCCAGCCGGCCTCGGCGAACCCGCCCGGATAGGAGGCGATGCGCCGCGGCATGCCGTCCAGCCCCAGGGTGTGCATGGGGAAGAAGGTGAGGTTGGCGAACACGAACATGAGCCAGAAGTGCCATTCCCCCAAGCGAGGATCGAGATGGCGGCCGGTGATCTTTGGGAACCAGTAGTAGATGCCGGCGAAGATGGCGAAGACGCTGCCGCCGAAGAGCACGTAGTGGATGTGGGCGACCACGTAGTAGCTGTGGTGGAGCTGGGTGTCGACCGGGACCGAAGCCAGGTAGACGCCCGAGATGCCGCCGATCAAGAAGGTGGCCATGAACCCGAAGACGAACTTCATCGGCAGCTTGAAGTCGATCGACCCCCGCCAGGCCGTGGCGATCCAGTTGAAGAACTTGACGCCGGTGGGGACGGCGATCAGCATCGACATGGCCATGAAGAAGGTCTCCAGGTAGATGTTCATGCCCACCGTGAACATGTGGTGGGCCCAGACCGCCATGGAGAGGAAGACGATGGCCAGGAGCGAGGCCACCATCGAGCTGTAGCCGAAGAGCGGCTTGCGGCTGAAGACCGGCACCACCTCGGAGGCGATCCCGAACCCGGGCAGGATCATGATGTAAACCTCGGGGTGTCCGAAGAACCAGAACAGGTGCTGGTAGAGTACGGGCCGGCCGCCGTTCTCGGAGAAGAAGTTGGTCCCGAACTGCCGGTCCAGCTCCAGCATGATCAGCGCCGCCGCCAGCGGGGCGCCCACCAACAGTAGCAGGATGGAGGAGGACACCTGCGCCCAGACGAACAGCGGAAGCCGGCGAAGGCTCATGTCCGGGGCCCGCAAGGCGATCACCGTGGTCAGGAAGTTGGTCGACGCCATGATCCCGCTGATGCACCAGATGACCAGGCTGATGATCCAGAGGTCGACACCGATGCCGGGCGAGTACCGAACCTCGGTCAGCGGTGGATAGCCGGTCCACCCGGCCGCCAGGGGGCCACCGAACAGGAAGGCGGAGTAGTAGACGACGATGGAGACCGGGACCAGCCAGAAGCCGAGCAGGTTGAGGCGGGGGAAGGCCATGTCCCGAGCCCCCACCATCAGGGGCACGAAGTAGTTGCCCAGGCCGGTCAGGAAGATGGTGACAAAGAAGAAGACCATCGTCACCCCATGGGTGGACATGATCTCGTCGTAGGTCTGGGCGTCGACCACGTGAAGGTTGGGCTGGGCCAGCTGGAGGCGCAGGATGAGGGCGAAGATCCCTCCCACGATGAAGCTGGAGAAGGCGGTGACCATGTACATGATCCCGATCAGCTTGTGATCGGTGGTGGTCAACCAGAGCCGGATCGGCCGCCAGAACGTGTCGTCGTAGGCCCGGGGTCGCGGCAGGGCCAGGGTGGCCATGGACGTGTCTCACCTCCTGGAGGATTTCATCTATTATCACCATAAATAACATAAATGAGTCTCCGGCTGGCGTCGGCAGCGGGGCGCCGAACCCAGCCGAGGTCGCGCCGAGGGAGGCGGGGAGACGAGATCGGTGGCCGATGGGCCGGGCGTGGCCCGGGCCTCGGCCGCCCGCTCCGGAGAGGCCGGCGCGGGTGCGAGCGGGTCGGGCCCGGTCGCCTCGGACGACGCCCGCCGGCTGACCCGCGCAGCGGCCCGACGCCGACGTCGAGCACGCCGCCCCGGGCCCGACGCCGACGTCGAGCACGCCGCCCCGGGCCAGCCGCCGACCGCGGGCTCGCCGACCGAGCACACCGCCGACGATCGGCGGCGGCGATGGCGGCTATCGGTCGCCGCCCATTGCCGGTCGCGGTCGATGGACCTACCATGGGGGCAGCCGGTGGGTGGCGGCGCCGGTGCGTGGAGAGCTGGGGGGACCGACGAGCGTGAGGAAGGCAGGGAGCGAGACGAGGCGACCCGACAGGCCGGCGCCCAGCCACCCCGGCGACGACCGTCGGGCCGGCAGGACCTGAGCACCAGCCGGGATGAGGCCGGTCACCATCGAGGACCTGCGCCGGATCGCCCGCCGGCGCCTGCCGCGCATGGTCTTCGACTACGTCGACGGCGGCGCCTACGACGAGCTCACGTTGCGCGCCAACCGGGCCGACTTCGAGCGCCTGCGCTTCCGGCCACGGGTCCTGGTCGA
>Ga0209810_1002045_pt1 | contig 26205 bp, 18 predicted proteins | sample Coa_R1_7_FD_187159 | JGI IMG/M metagenome (GOLD analysis project Ga0209810, IMG submission 187159) | Surface soil microbial communities from Centralia Pennsylvania, which are recovering from an underground coalmine fire - Coalmine... | ecosystem: Environmental > Terrestrial > Soil > Unclassified... | reverse complement strand
GTGTCACGGTCACTTCGGCGTAACGAACGTGTTGCCGGGCCATCTCGGCTCCCAGTTCGTAGACGATCTGCTCGTAGTCCTCGCGCGTTTTCAGGCAGCGGACGACCATCAGAAAGATTTCGATGAAGTAGTCAAAGTTGCGATAGGTGAACAACTGTCGCAGTTCCTCTTCCGTCTCGACCGGCAACGCAATTCTGTTGCGACGCGCAAGCTCGAGCGTGGTTGCTGGTTGAATGGCTCCTTCCAGGTGGATGTGCAACTCGGCCTTGGGAGCAGCCCGCAGATATGCCTCAACTGACATCTTGCTTCTCTTTCTTCATGCGCTTCCTGGCAGCCCCCAGGCGATTCTTCCTGCCACCTGAAAAGCGACGACCCCCTCGCTATATGTTCTGAGTAGGATGCTCCTCGCCTCCTGGTCAAAGGCTTCGGCTTGCGCCTGACCCATGCGCTCCCGAGAGAAGCCGCTGCGCGAATGATACGACTCGATGAAGTCGTCGATCGATTGCATGAAGGCGACCGGTTCGGTTCTCTTCTCACCGCTCTTGTGAAACAGGCCGTGCTCCTCTAACGCTTCGAGCATATTGAAGCGCCGAGGGTATTCAGCGGTTCGGTACTTTGGGAGAATTTCGCCGAGCAGCGCCCAGGGTTCAGGCACCATGAGATGATCCAGGATAGCGAGAGAGCCTCCTGGCAGCAACACCTCGTGAAACCGCGGCAGCACGATGTTCCACTCCATCCAGTGCAGGCTCTCGCCCGCCGTCACCAGGGCGTAGGGCGGATCGAGTACAACATCCTCAATGCGCCCATATAGCCAGCGCAAATGGGGATGATCGCCATTCGGAAGAGCTTTGCCATGCTCGATCATCGGCCATGAGCAGTCAACCGCGTCCAGCCGATCGACACGCTCGACGAGATAGCGCGCGCGCCGTAAAGAGCAGCGCTTCTTGGTGACGGGCGGCGATCACGACCTGCGCTCCCTCGGCCGCGAGTGCCAGAGCGCAGGCGCGACCAAGCCCTTTGCTCGCGGCGGTGACCAGCGCCACTTTTCCGTGTAAACCGAGATTCATTGGCTCTTCCTTCCTCCTTTGCAAAACTCCTCTCAGACCTGTGTTCAGGTCACATGGTCAGCAGAGAGGCAGTCACGTTGCACTGCACACATCAGCCCGCTCTTGTTTGGCCTTAGACGAGTGACGACCGGCCGATCAGATCCGCGAGCCGCTGGAGTTGCTCCAGTTCAGGGGTCCCGGTGAAGAGGAGCAACTCGTCTGTGCCGATGTGCTGGAAGCGAGTGATCGTCTCTTGAATAGCCGTGATGCCGACCGGTATCGTTTCCAGTGCCATGCGTGCGACCGGTCCTGCGAATGCGTAGTAGCGAAGAACAGCGTCACGGGTCCGCTCAAACGTGTCCGGGTCGAGGGCGACATAGGTGCAGGCCAGCAAGCGTGGTGTCCCCGGTCTACCAGCTTCCTGCCAGGCCTCTTCCGCAAGACGGAAGAGCTTATCGGCCCGCTCTGGACCCGTTGTCCCGGCGATGTAGCCGTTTCCCCAGCGACCAACACGCCTGATGGCGGTGGGGGAGACACCACCAAGAATAATTTCTGGTCCTGCGAGCTGAACTGGTCGCGGACCGATCACACCAATGTCCTCGCTCAGTGGTTGACCTGACCAGATCCGCTGCATCAGGTCAAGTTGCGCGTCGAAGTGTTTGCCGCGGCGATGAAATGGCGCTGCGACCGCCAGGAAATCGTCCTCTCGTGCCCCAACGCCCAGCCCGACCGTCAAACGACCCTCTGAGAGCGCGTCGAGGCTGGCGAGTTGCTTGGCAAGCAGAGCGGCAGGATAGAGGGGCGCGAGGAGGACGCTCGTCATCAGACGTATGCGCCTGGTAGCCCCTGCTGCGGCTGTCAGCGTCGTGAACGCATCAAAGTTATGATACACGAGACGGTCGATGACAGCCAGGCTCGAAAAGGGGCCGACATCGGCCTCACGTGCCCAATCGAGAAGCAGGCTGCCACTCACATGAGAAAGCGTAGCCGGTAAACCAATGCCAAACTTCATGATTCTCTTCCTCTCAAGCTTCCCCTTCTCTTCTGAAAACGACGTTTTCATGATAAGTGGTGTAGCCCCTACATGAATGTCTCTTTTGATCGGCCATCACCACTCCATCAAGCGATGGAATGCCTTTCAACAGGAGGGTAGGCACCCAGCACGATGGCCGGTTACCAGGTGACCGAAAGCGTTTCGAGCGTGCGCTCAACCGGGACCGGGCGCCACCGAAGCGATGCGTCCACCATCCGCAAGGTGGGGAAGCGCGACAGGCACGTTTCGAGCACCACTTCCGCTTCCAGTCGTGCAAGCTGCGCCCCCAGGCAATAGCGAAAGCCTCTCCCGAAAGCCAGATGCGGCCTGGTGCCTGGAGTGGTAAAGCGGGTCATGTCAAAACGGTCGGGATCGGAATAGATCTCGGGATCGCGATTGGCTGCCCCAAGCGCCGCAAACACGAGCTGGCCTTTGCGCAAATGCTTCTCCCCTAGTGTGACATCCTCAGTAACGCCCCTGCCAAAGAACTGCACCGGAGTTTCATAGCGAGCGGCTTCTTCAATGGCGGGTCTGGTCAGCGCACGATTCTCCACAAGCCGCGACCACTGGTCAGGGTGGCTCAACAGCGAGCCCATCAGATTCCCGATCAAAGAGGTCGTGGTTCCGGTGCCCGCGAAAATGAGATTGATGCAGATCGCGACAATCCCTTCATCGCTCAACTGGCCGTTGTGCTCGTCATGCGCCTGGATGATGGCATCAATGAGAGCAGTTCCTGGAGAGCGTCTCCGAACTGCTACGCGTTCCAGAAAGTAGGCCCGGAACGCCTGCAGCACCTTCGCTCCAGCGTGGTGTACTTCTGGCTGCGCAAACGGGTCGGTCGCCACCGATAAGATGCGACAGCGCTCTTCAAACAGGGGATAGTCGCTTTCCGGCACCGCCAGCATCGCTCCGATGACCAGAAACGGGAGCGGGTTGGCAAGGTCGGCGACGACATCCATGTTTCTCTGGTCCTGCACCACTTGGAGCAGCGTATCGACGGAGGTCTGAATGGCCGGGCGAAGCTGTTGAACAGCCCGCTCGCTAAAGGCCGAGGCCAGCAGTGCGCGTGTGCGGGTGTGTGCCGGTGGTTCCATGAAAAAAGGCATGGACGGGAGCATATCGGCGACTGATGGACCGAAATTGTGCTGCATGCGCTCCAGAAAGGTGCGTTTGTCAAAGCCGGGCTGGCTCAAGACGACCGCCGTTTCCGGGTACGAGAACGTAAACCAGCAGTGCGTTTGTTCGCTCCAAGAGACCCGATCTTGCTCCCGCCAACGCCGGTAGTGATCATACAGTGTGGTCGGATCGGTGGTCGCAGTAAAGGGATTTCCAATGGAAGTAGTCTCAGAATCCATCGCTCATTTGCCTCCTTTCAAAGCATATGCTCGTGTGCTCATAGAGACACTCTGTTCAGCTCCTGAGAACTGCTTCAAGGTCTCTCGTGAGCGAGTATAGCCCGAAGGAAGGCTGTGGACTTATCACCGACTTAACATCCAGTTATGATGTACCCTACACGATGATCCTCTTCATCCATGAACCGGGCATAGCGCTATGCCGGTGTTCAGGGGAACTATCGCTACTTGAAAGGAACCCTCTGCATCGAGCCTAGTTGGAGGTCAGGCGTTGGCCTTGTCTCTGTATGGCCTGCTCCGGGGTCATGGCCTGGCCTTCTGTAAAGGCTTGGGTGAAGGCATACTCACCAAGCTCAGCACGGACAGTACTCACCATCCCCTCGTAGTCGGCGCGTTCTGCCTGGGTGCGCTCGATTGGCAGGAGGAGTGGCAGGCGTGGTTCCCTGACAGTGTAGAACCTTTCTGCGGCTCCCCAGAGACGTGCAGCCCAGAGAGATTTCCCTTGCCTGGCAACCCATCCTCCAAATCCTTGCAGGCAGTAGGCGATGCCCTCTGGATCATCCACCTGCCGGAACAAGGCCACACTTTCCTCACACAAGGCACATGCCTTTGTCTTGTCCCCCTGGAGGAGCACTACCCTGGCTAGATAGGAGAGCACATGAGCTATGTGTCGTGTCTCTCTCAAGTCTCTGAAGAGGCTCAAGCTCTCCTCCAACCATACCTCCGCTCTGGCTGCATCGTCTTTGGCGAGTGCGAACCGCCCCAAAAGATAGAGCCCACAGGCTGAGGCCATGGTATACTTCGTTTTCTGGCAGAAGGCAAGGCCCTCCTCGACCAGTGCATACGCCTGTGCCTCATCTCCCTGAGCAAAAAGAACACGTCCCAGGTGGAAGAACACCCAGACGATTTCCTCATTCTCACTGTCTTTCAGTTCCTGAAACAGCTGCAAGCTTTCTTGCAGCAGCGCACGTGCCTCGGTATAGTTGCCCTGCTCGAGAGCTGGAAAGGCCAGGAAAAGGAGCAGATAGGCCAGACTCCTCGTGTTGCCTGCTTCTCTAAAGAAGGTCAGATTCTCTTCGAGCAGGGAACGTGCCATGCTGTCGTCGTCTTGCTTCAAAGCCAACCAGCCTGTCAACCAGGGCATTGACGTGGCTATATCGAGTGCTGTGCTTGTCCCCCTGATCTCTTGATAGAGTTGCAAGCATTCCTGATACAGGATTTCTGCCTGCTCTGTATCGCCCTGGTGAAAGGCCAGCCACCCTGCCCCACTCAGCACCTTGATCCGCATCAGTGGTGTAACTCTCTCCTCATCTCCTCGGCAGTTCGCTAACGCCTCCTCTAACCATGTTCGCCCCTCACCAATGTACCAACGCACCGTCCAGAAGCGGACTACTGCTCCTGCCAGCCGCAGGGGTAATTCCACCTGCTCTCCTTGCTGGAGCGACCATCTCAGTACGGCTCGCAGGTTGTTATGCTCCTGCTCGAGTCGATCAAACCAACTGATCTGATCTCTTCCGAACTGGTGTGCTTCGGCCTCCTCCGCCAGGTGCAAATAATACGCCGCATGGGCTTGTCGCGTCGCTTCCAGCTCTCCACAAGCCGAGAGGCACTCCAGGCCATATTCACGGATGGTCTCTAACATGAGCAAACGCCCTGTATCATGCGCTTCACCACCCTTCTCCGACCGGTACAGGAGGTGCTTGTCCAGCAGCGAGACGACCCCATCCAACACGGACGTATGCGCTCCATCAAGCAGGTCAGAGAGGGCCTCCACCGCGTCAAGGGTACAGCCCCCAACGAACACCGAGAGTCGGCGGAAGAGTTGTTGTTCTGCTTCAGAAAGCAGGTCGTAGCTCCACTGCAACGTGTTGCGCAAGGTCTGCTGCCGGGCGGGTAGATCGCGTGGTCCTCCCGTTAAGAACGAGAGCCGGTGTTCCAGATGGCCCAGCAGTGCGGGCAGGGACAACAAGGTGAGCCGTGCTGCCGCTAACTCAATTGCCAGAGGCAGCCCATCGAGGCGGCGACAAATCTCGGCGATCAGGGGGGCCGTCTCGGACGTCAGCACAAGGTCGGGGATGATCTCCCGTGCGCGCTCGAGAAAGAGGACCACCGCTCCAGAGCCTGCGACAAGTGCCAGGTCTGTGAGGTGCTGCGGATCGGGCAGCGTGAGCGGCCGGACGGTATACGTCCGTTCGCCACGCACGCGCAGCACCTCGCGACTCGTGACCAGGAGCTTCAGATGGGGGCAGGCAGCCAGCAGTTCTACCAGGGAGGGCGCGGCGGCTCCTACCTGCTCGAAATTATCGAGCACCAGAAGGAGGTGTTTCTCTCGGAGAACTGTTTGCAGGTGCTTGAGCGGTTCCCGCCCCTTGTGTTCGAGTTGAAGTGCATGGGCAATGGTATGCAGGACCAATCCGGCCTCCTGCACAGGGGTCAGGGAGACAAAACAAGCGCCATCGCTGAAGTCTTGCTGGAGTGCGTTAGCGAGGTACAGTGCCAGGTGGGTTTTACCCACTCCTCCCGGGCCGCTGAGCGTGAGCAGGCGCACCCCCTGACGCCGCAACAATGCGCCGATTTCGCGGACTTCCTGTTCCCGCCCAAGCAGGGAGGTCAGTGGCAGCGGGAGGGTGAGGGCAAGCCCGGTTTTACTCTGCCCTGGCCGAGCTTCATCGGGGGACACGACAAACCCCAGTGCTTCGGGCGTCTGCCCAAACAAGGCGCAGAGCTTTTCGCGAAAGTAGAGCGTGGGTTCGCTCGCGCCGGTCTCCCAGCGCGAGACCTCCACGTCGCTGGTGCCGATCATCGTGGCGACGTAGACCTGCGTCCAGTTCTTCTTGAGTCGCTGCGCTTTCAACCGCGCGTTGGGTTTGTGTTCCGTTTTTGCTTTGCTCCGCTTCGATGCCTGCGGTGCGTTGCTCATACCCCATCGATCCCTTCGTCAACATGTGATCATTGGTACTTGCTCTCCCTGAAAAAAGTGGAGGTAGAACAAGTGGGCAACAAAATGTTAAGTGTTTGATAAGTTGCTTCTCCTGCCCTCAAAGTATACTTTTTGTCAGGAGAGAAGTAAAGCAGAAGCGTTGTTCAAGGAGGAGGCATGGCGATACTGGCTACGATTCTCGTCTACGGTGTGCCCGGTTCATTGGTGCTCTCGGCCCTCATCCTGGCCATGTTGTGGCACAATCCCCGTCTTTTGCTCCAGGACTATCCAAAGGATGTTCGAGCCGCAGTGCCGCCGAAAACACCGGCCGAAAAGCGAGGGAGTGCCTATTGGGCAGGGGTGTTTCTCCTGCTGTTGATCGCGTTTCCTGCCTTTGCTGCGCTCTCCGCAAAAGCTGCCCATCAAAGCTTTCCGGGCGTCTTCCTCAGCGCCTTTGGCGTGAGTTTCCTGTTTAATCTCGTGGACTGGCTGATCCTGGATTGGCTGATTGTCTGCACCATCACCCCGAGGTTCGTGGTGATCCCTGGCACAGAGGGGATGGCAGGCTATAAAAACTATGCCATGCACTTCAAAGGGTTCCTCGTTGGAACAGGAGTTTCTGTAGTGATGGGCGTTCTCATCGCTGCGCTCGTGGTATCTGTGTAGACAGAAAGGCCTCCCGCCCGTTTACTTCTGTGCTGAGAGGGCTTGCTGCAACATCTGGGCTCGTTCGAATCGACCCAACTTCCGATACGCCTGGGCCTCATACTCTAGAGAGAGGACCGGAATGTCCATCTCCTCGAACGCCACATAGCGCTTATGACGGCCCAGGTCGACGGGGTCTTCCCAACTGCCATCCGGGAGGTGCTTCTGGAGATCGCCCATCAACTCGACCGTGATGCCGTCGATCTGCAATGCGCCAAAGTGGGAGCGGATGCGCTCGGTGGAGGAGAATGCCACCTTCCTCGTCACAGACGATGCGAAGCGGCGTTCGATCTCGTAGGCTCCCGCTTCGTCCGTTTGGATATCGATATCATGGGGAGTGAGAGGCAGGCCCTGAAGGGCAAAACTCAGGCTGCCTGTCACGACCCAGTTGACGCCGCTTGCCGCAAGTTCGTTGTAGAGCTTGCGCAGAACAGCGCTGAACGCTGGCTCGATCATGTCTTCTTCTCCATTGTGCTCCTTCCCTTACCCATTGGAAGGCCCCAGGCGATTCGTCCTGCCACCTGAAAAGGGATGACCCCGTCGCTGTACGTTCTGAGCAGAATGCTTCTCGCCTCCCAATCAAAAGCTTCGGCTTGCGCCTGTCCCATACGCTCCCGAGAGAAGCCACTACGCGAATGATATGATTCGATGAAGTCTTCGAACGATTGCATGAATGGGATCGGCTGGGTCATCTTCTCACCAATCTTGTGAAACAGGCCATGTTCTTCCAACGCTTCAAGCATGTTGTAGGGTCCAGCATAGATATTCGTTCGGTACCGTGGCAGAATCTCGCCGAGCAGCGACCAGGGTTCGGGTACCATGACGTGATCCAGAATAGCAAGATAGCTTCCCGGCAGTAACACCTCATGAAACCGCGGCAGCACGATGCTCCACTCCATCCAGTGCAGGCTCTCGCCCGCCGTCACCAGTGCATAGGGTGGATAGAGTTCAATATCCTCAACTCGCCCATACAGCCAGCGCAAGCGGGGATGATCGCCATTGGGAAGGCGTTGGCCTTGCTTGATCATCGGCCACGAACAATCGACCGCATCCAGCCGCTCAACACGGTCTACAAGATAGCGTGCGATATAACCGATTCCGCAGCCCACATCGAGGACATGTCGAGGTTTTCCTTGAATGAGTTCCACCAGGATATCGAAGACCTCCGCTGGATAGGGCGGACGATGGCGGTAGGCCTCCACAACGCTGCGGTCCTGAAATGGTTCCGCATATTCGGAGGCCCATTGTTCTGGTTTGTGGAGCATCTCTGTCAAACTCCCCTTTCAGTAGAGTGATAATCATTGTTTTGCTCGAAGCACACCCTACCAGATACTACGCACGAACCCTCCATCGATCACCATCGTTGTGCCGGTGATATAGGCTGCCTGCTGGGAGGCGAGAAAGGCGACCAGCGCTCCGACCTCTTCAGGGCGGCCGGCCCGGCCCATCGGGATCGCCCGAACCATCTCTTGCAAGGCTTGCTCTTCCGACAATCCTTGTGCCATTCTCGCTCGAACACCTCCCCCATAGCGCAGGCGATCCGTGAGAATACGTCCCGGACAGATCGTGTTCACCGTAATGTGCTCCGGGGCCAGGTCAAGGGCCAGGGTCTTCGCCAGCCCCACCACGCCAGGACGAATGGCATTGGCCAGGACAAGTCCCTCGCTTGGCTGCTTGACCGAGGTGCTGACAATATGGAGAATGCGCCCGCCCCCTCGCTGCCGCATGCCTGGCAAGCTGAGGCGAATGAGGCGGACGGCGCTGAGCAATTCGGTTTCAAACGCCGCTTGCCACTGCTCATCAGAAAGGGATTCGAATGTTCCCATAGGTGGACCGCCCGTATTGTGAACGAGGATGTCGATGCCCTCAAACGCCTCCAGTGTTTTCGTCACCAGGGCTTCGATATCTTCTCGCCTGCTCACATCGGCGGGAAAGGCGCACACCCTCCTCCCGGTCCTCTCCTCAATCTCCTGTGCCGTCTGGAGCAGCGCCTCTTGATGACGAGCGGCGATCATGACCTGCGCTCCCTCAGCAGCGAGTGCCAGAGCGCATGCTCGACCAAGCCCTTTACTTGCGGCTGTGACCAGCGCCACTTTTCCGTGTAATCCGAGATTCATTGGCTCTTCCTTCCTTCTTTGAAAAACTTCTCTCAAACATCTTTTCAGATCCCATGGCTAGCATGAGGGTAGGCACTCAGCGAGATGGTCAGTTACCAGGCGACCGGCAGTGTTTCTGGGGTGCGCACAACCGGGACTGGCTTCCACTGAGGAATTGCCTCAACTATTTGCAAAGTAGGGAAGCGCGACAAGCAGGTTTCGAGCACTACTTCTGCTTCCAGTCGTCCAAGCTGCGCTCCCAGGCAATATCTGAAGCCTCTGCCGAACGTGAGATGCGGCCTGCTGCTTTTGTCGGTAAAGCGGGTGATATCGAAGCGATCTGGATCGGAATACACTTCTGGGTCACGATTGGCTGCTCCCAGGACAGCAAAGACGAGCTGTCCCTTGCGAAGGTGTTTGCCCCGTAGGGTGACGTCCTCAGAGACTCCTCTCCCAAAGAACTGGACCGGCGTCTCAAAACGTGCAGTCTCTTCGATTGCAGATCGCACGAGTGAGCGATGGTGGAAGAGCAGCGACCACTGCTCAGGATGACTCAGCAGCGCCAGCAGCAAATTAGCAAGCAGGTATGTGCTGGTATCAGTACCCGCGAAAATGATATTGATACAGATTGCGGCGATCTCTTCATCACTGAACTGCCCGTTTTGTTCATCTCGCGCCTGAATGATGGTATCGAGGAGTGCATTTTCTGGATGGCTTCTGCGAACTGCCACGAGCTCCAGAAAATAGGCCCGGAAAGCTTCCAGCACCTTCGCTCCCGCCTGATGTACCTCTGATCTGGCGAAGGGATCGGTCGCTGCCGATAAGGTGTGACAGCGCTCTGCAAACACTGCATAGTCGCTTTCCGGCACGCCCAGAATCTTGCTGATCACCATTAACGGAAGTGGATTGGCGAGATCGGTAACGATATCCATGCTCCTCTGCCCCTGAACGGGCTGGAGGAGGGTATCCACGCAGGCCTGAATGTGTGGACGAAGTTGCTGAACAGCCTTCTCCATAAAGGCATAGGCCAGCAGTGCGCGCGTGCGGGTATGTTCTGGTGGTTCCATGAAAAAGGGCATGTGCGTGAGCATCTCGGCAACCGATGGACCAAAATTCTGCTGCATGCGCTCCAGAAAGGCGCGTTTGTCAAAGCCGGGCTGGCTCAAGACAACAGCCGTTTCCGGGTAAGAGAACGTAAACCAGCAGTGCGTTTGCTCGCTCCAATAGACAGGGTCTTGCTCGCGAAAACGCCGGTAGTGGTCATACAGCTCTGTTGGATCGGTGATAGCAGCAAAGGGATTTCCAATGGGAGTGGTTTCAGAATCCATCGCTCATCTGCCTTTCTTTTCGAGAATATGCTCTTCCTTTTGTACTCATAGAGGCACCCTGTTCTTCTCTTGAGAACTGCTTCAAGGTCTCTCGTGAGCAAGTATAGCCTGAAGAAAGGCTCTGGACTTATCACCAATTTAACATCCAGTTATGATGTGCCCTACACGATGATCTCCCTTCACCCATTGACCGGGCAAAGTGCCATGACGGTGCTAAGGTGAACAATCGTTGCTTGAAAGGACCTCGCTCTGTATCGAGGCTACCTGGCAGTCAGGGGTTGGTCTTGCCTCTTTATGGCTTGCTCTGGTGTCAAGGTCTGTCCCTCGGCAAACGCGTGAGCGAAAGCCTGTTCCCCAAGCTCAGCACGGACGGTATTCACCATGCCCTCGTAGTCGGCGCGCTCAGCCCGAGTGCGTTCAAATGGCAGGAGGAGTGGAATAGGCCGACTCTGAACGTGACGCAGTGCTTCCAGCGCTCCCCAGAGCCGTGCGGCCCAGACCGGTTTACCTTGCCTGGCGACCGTCCCGCCAAATCCTTGCAGGCAGTACACGATGCCCTCGGTATCATCCGCCAGCCGGAACAAGACCACACTTTCCTCGCACAACGCACAGGCCTCCGTCTCATCACCCCGGAGTAACGCGACCCTGGCCAGGTAGGAGAGCACCTGGGCGGCGCGATGCTGCTCTCGGAAAGCTCGATAGAGCGCCAGGCTCTCCTCCAGACGCGAGCGAGCTTCTGCCAGATGACCCTGCTCAAATGCGAAGCGTCCGAGCAGATACAAACCGGCGGCTGAACCGAACTGGTAATGCGTCTGCCTCGTGAAGGCCAGGCCTTCCTCAACGAGCGCCTGAGCATACGTTTTCTCATTCAGAGCGAAGAGTGCTCGCGCCAGGTGGAAGAACGACCAGACAATATCCTCGTTGTTGTTCATTTTCCTGAGCAACGCCAGGCTCTCCTCCAGAGAGGAGCGGGCTGCGGCATACTCGCCCCGTTCGATGGCGGCGATGCCCAGGAACAAGAGGATATAGGCCACGCTCCTGCCGTCGCCGATCTCCTCGGCGCAGGCACGGCACTCTTGAAGGAGGGATCCGGCCAGTGCGGTTTCACCCTTCCTGTAGGCGACGACTCCCAGGTGGTAGAGCGACCAGACCATTCCTCGGGTGTCGCTCACTTCGCGTTGTAAGGCCAAACTCTGCTGACACAGTTCTTCAGCCCGATCACTCTCACCCTGCAAATATGCCAGCCATCCGGCATTGACGAGTGCTTTGGCCCGCACGGAAGGCGAAATCCCCTCGCTGTTGGCCAGCGCCCGATCCAACCAGGCGCGGCCTTCACTGACGGACCAACGCATGAACGAGAAATGTGCCAGGGCACCTGTCAAACGCAGGGCTGTCTCCCTCCTGGACTCATCCGCCTGCTCCAAAGACCAACTCAGTGCGGCACGCAGATTGTCCTGCTCTCGTTCCAATAGGTCGGACCAACGCACCTGCACCGCTCCAAACAGATGCATTTCGGCCTCCTCCGCCAGGCGCAGATAATATGCAGCATGGGCTTGCCGTGTCGCTTCCAGCTCTCCACAGCTGGAGAGGCGCTCCAGGCCATATTCACAAATGGTCTCTAACATCAGCAAGCGCCCCGGATCATACTCTTCATCGCTCTGCTCTGTCCGGTACAGTAAGTGCTTATCCAGCAGCGAGATAACTCCATCCAATACGGATGCATTCATCCCATCAAGCAGGTCATAGAGAGCCTCCACCGCCTCGAGCCGACAACCACCAACGAACACGGCGAGTCGGCGGAAGAGGAGCTGTTCCTCTTTCGTGAGCAGCTCGTAGCTCCACTCAAGCGTGTTGCGCAAGGTTTGCTGACGCTCTGGCAGATCGCGTGGCCCTCTCGTCAAGATGGTCAGGCGATGCTCTAACCGTTCCAGTAGCCTAGACAAGGGGAGCAGCTTGAGCCGGGCTGCGGCGAGTTCAATCGCCAGCGGTAAACCATCAACGCGCCGACAAATCTCCGCAATGAGCAGAAGGTCGTCATCGCTCAACTCAACGTCACGAATCATCTCTCGTGCTCGCTCGAGAAATAAGGCCACCGCCCCAGTACACATCAGCCCCTCCCTCTCAGGAAAAGGCGCAGGATCCGGCAGCGTGAGCGGCTGGACAACAAACTCGCGTTCGCCACGCACATGCAGCACCTCGCGACTGGTGACCAGTAGCTTGAGGTGCGGGCAAGCAGCCAACAGGTCCACCAGGGCGGGAGCGGCTGCCACTACCTGCTCGAAATTGTCGAGCACCAGCAGCACGTGCTTGTCTTGCAGGAATGATTTCAGGTATTCAAGAGAAGGACGTGTACTGCTTCCGTGCAGCCCCAATGCCTGAGCAATGGTAGGAACGACCATGGCAGCATCCCGCAGCGGTGCCAGCGAGACAAAGCAGACCCCATCCGTGAAGTGCTTCTGCATCTCATGGGCCACCTCGAGCGCCAGGCGTGTTTTGCCCACCCCACCAGTTCCCGTGAGGGTGAGCAAGCGCATCTTAGTATGCTGCAGCAGCGTACAGAGTTCGGCAATTTCCTGCTCTCGGCCAATCAGCGAGGTGGGGGGTAACGGGAGAGCTGAGCAAGCTGGTACCAGGTGTTCCTCTTGTAGTCCAGCCCCATTAGAGGCAAGACCGAGTTCTTCCGGTGTTTTCCCGAACAGTTTGCACAGCTTCTCACGAAAGTAGAGGCTTGGAATCGAAGCACCAGTTTCCCAGCGGGAGACCTCGACATCGCTGGTGCCGATCATCGTGGCGACGTAGACCTGCGTCCAGTTCTTCTTGAGCCGATGTGCCTTCAGACGCTCATTCGGAAAGCGCTTTGTCTTGACCTGTTGGGAAGAGGAGGCCTCTTGATGCTTTTTGCTCATCGACGCTGCCCCGTCAGACAAAACCGCTTGAGATCGCTGCCATGTTGTAAGAAGATAGCAACTCTCTGGCAAGTACATGTTACATCACTTTCTTTCCCCCTCAGTATACTACATCGCGTGGTCAGTTTCTCAAACAGACGATCATCTATGACGAAGAGGAGAAGTGTATGCCACAAACTGAACAATCAACCCTTACTCCAGGTGTAGCGCCCCACGTAGCACCTCCCGTTCCGATGCCAATGAGCAGAGCCAGCACTACAGGAGTGAAAAGAGATGGTAACTTGTCGATAAGAGCATGGTAAGTTCACACCTCCCTTTCGCGTCTTGCCGAATTGAGTGAGATCGTCTACGATGATGATGTCATACGGGATCGGCGGAAGATAGAGGCGTGCGAGCGCGCGGCGGTAATCCTGTTCCTGATCACCGATCAGGTCCTGGCAGATCGTCAAGACTTTCAATCCCTCTTGCTTTGCCAGCGCCTTACAGCGGGCTTCCCGCTCGGCAAGTTCGGTTTCTGTGGCAGCATACAGATAGATAGCAGTCTCGATGTCATGCTTGAGTTCGCGGGAGAGAGTTAGGCGTGCATTTCTCTGCTCGATATAGCTCATAGGATGCTCCTGTTCTTGTGCTGGTGCGGGTGAGGGGGAATCGTTCCCCTTGCTGAAGAGCCGGGCCGCTGTATAGGTATCGACCCACTCTGGTCGGAGCGTTGGATCAGGCTGGAAGATGAAGGCTGTGAAGCGCTCATCCTCTTGCAAGATGGACTCGAAGTCGCCTGCCCCTCGTTCGTGAAGGCGCACACCCGGAGCTTTCATTTTCGTATAGAGCGTGAGCACCTCTTGCTTCTTGCGGCTAAGATCATGGAGCGAATGAACTAGCACGAGATCTACTCGCCCCGCCCGGATATCCTCGAGGAGGGGTGTCTTGTCTGCGTGTTCTGCCTCATCGTAGATGGCAACGACCTGCCACCCCTGCTCTGTTGCGTATGTTCGGCATTCACTCAGTCGGGAGGCATAGTGCCGTTTGGTACTTGCTGGCAGTCCGTCGGGTACCTTCTGGAGATAGATAGCGACTCGTGGCCGCTCTTGCAGTCGTTTGCGCCGCTGCTCGTCGGGCAGAGCGTACCTCTTTCTAAAGACATCAGGGATGGAGACGATCACAGTGCTCACTTCTTTCGAGGAAGAGAGTGGAGTGGGAAGGAGTCGGTGTTTGCTCTCTTGCCATTTCCTCAAAAGATACGCCTCGAGTTTGGGGAGCAGGTCGGCAAGGGCCTCTTCCCTGCTGGCTCCTTTCCCAACACAAAAGAAGAAGCCATCCCGGAAGGCGGCGTAGTAGCCATCTACTGGATCATCGGTCTGTGGCGCGGTGGTAACGACATAACGAACCTGCCGAAGTCTCGGTGGTTCCTCCTGCGGGGGATTTTGCCTGTTTTTTCTCGTCATCTTGCGGTATGTCCCTTCTCATTTCTCTGCTCTGAATATTGTCGCACATGTGAAGGCAGGACTCTACCGAAGAGGGAGACGGGGCTGTTCTCTGTTCCTGTTCAATACGGTTTCGACAACGGTGAGAACGCTTTGAGGTCCATCACCTTCCGGCTCTTTCACTGAAGATCTCGTTGCCAGTTTATGGGAATGCGAAGGATGTCCGAAGGCTGTCAATGCGCCTGAGAGTGAAGGGCAGCGTCTCATTCCTGCGTGGTTGACCATCTGCCTCTCTTGCCTTACGAGAGGGTGGCGCGTATACTCTTTCCAGTGCATCTGATCCATGAGCATCTGCCTCAACATGCAGGCGACCATCTGTCTCAGATGAGCGTGGATCACCGTAAAAATGTATGAACGCTCTCCCAGAGCCATTTTGTAGCAGGCGAGTGGCGATCTTGCGACCATCTGCCTTCCAAGCAGGCTGTCGCGGGTTCGAGTCCCGTCTCCCGCTCTTAACGAGCAACCGTCGCCCTCAAAGTGCTTCACAGGACGCTTGAGAACAAGCGAGCAGTGATGGCAGATCGAGGCGGCGGTTTTGTGTGTGTCTCACAAGCCTCCAACAGACACCTGCCTTCTCTTTCTGGCAAGCACCTGCCTCGCCTGGCACGTGTTGACAAAAGTGTTCGCAAGCGCATGAATACATGACCACCTGCCTTTCCATCCACGTAAGCACCTGCCTTCAGGAGTAGGCAAGCACCTGCCTCTTGCCTTCCTTCCCACAGGAGGCTAGAGGTCGCCTACCGAGATCCCTCGTTCTGAAGAAAGCCGACGCACGCAGAGGAAGACGGCGTCTCTGGTCTAACTGGGCACTGCTTCAGCATACTGACGTGTTGCACTGGTGCATCCCCTGGATCTCCAAGGGGGTCAGGGGATGCAGATGAAAGGAGACAGGTAATCATGGTTTCGAGGGCAACAAACAATAGACCACTTGGAGCGAATGTTGAGCAGTCAAAGAGGGCAGGTAGACGAGCAACCAGGAAGGGATCACGTGTGGCTGAAGCACGTGCGAAAGCCCAACGGGTCAAGCTCGATATCCAGGCCGAAGCCCGGCTCGGACAGGGCGGACAGGAAGCGGTCGTTCAGGCAACCTCGGGCAGGAAAGCCGCACGAGAGGGGATGCAGGCCAGATGGCGCGACATCGAAACGCTGATTGAAGCCTACATCCAGGATCATATCGGTGGCAATCATAGCGAGAAAACGCTGGAATGGCATCGGACGGCTTTGGGATTGATGCGGCATTTCTTGGAAGAGGAGCGCGACATTACCAGCATCGATGACGTGGAGGCAGATGATATCAGCGCCTGGTTTGCACAGATGCGTCTCACCCCTGCGGCTCATGGAAAAGTACGCAGCGAACGCACCATTCAGACCTATGCCCGCTCAGCCCGCGCCTTTTTCCACTGGCTCGTGCGTCGCGGGACCCTTGAGCACACTCCCTTTGAGCACGTGGTCTTTCCCAGAGTCGGCAGGCCGCTGATCCAGACAATCAGCGATGAAGAGTTTGAAAAGCTCTTGCTGGCTTGTGCTCCACCCAATGAGACCGGCCCCTTTGCTGAGCGAGCTGCAGTACGCAACCGGGCTATTCTCTGGCTGCTCTACGATACCGGCATCCGCGTTTCTGAACTGATCAATCTGCGCCTCAGCGATATTGATCGCAAAAAGGGAGTCGTGACCGTGCTGGGTAAGGGAGCGAAGGAGCGACGCATCGCCCTGGGACAGAACTGCCTGCGCAACCTCTGCTACTACCTGGACAAACATCGTCCTGATGAAGCAGAACTCGCTGAATGGGGCAGCGCCGGAGAAGATCACCTCTTTCTCTCGGAAACGCGCCAGCCGCTGACGAAGAATGGCATGGAGATGCTCTTCAAGCGGCTCAAAACACGTGCCGGGATCCAGGGCAAGCGCATCAGTCCGCACATTTTCCGGCACACCTTTGCCATGAACTATCTCATCAAGAGCAACGATCCCTTTAGCTTACAGGAGTTGCTGGGACATGAAGATCTCACCACTGTGCTCAACTACATCCACATGAACGACACCATCCTGCAGGAACAAAAGCGCAAATATAGCCCCGGTGATCACATCGCAACCCGCATGCCTGGGCCAAGAGAGACAAGACGCAAGAGTGCTCAAATCAAGGAGCCACAGAACAAGCGTTGAACCGTGAAGAGCGGCAGATCTCTCCAGAGAACAACGCCTTCGCTCTCTAAGCGAGGCGTTGTTCGACCCGTTCATTGCTTTTCCTGAATTTTAAGAAGGAGCCGTTCATGAACACGTCCGAAAAACAACCTCATGAGCTTTCTCTGTTGGAATTGCTCCAAGAGGTAGAGAGCAGAACACGTACAGAAGCTCTTACTGCTGATCAACAGCAGGCTATTACACAGATGACGATGAATATTCTCCAGGCATATGCAAAGACCATTGAGCGTCCCCTTTCAGGGCAAGATATCCGCGAAATTCGCGGTCAAACTCATGTGAAGAGGACTTTAGAAGTTGCAGCAGCCGGGCGGCATAACATCCTACTCGTGGGCCCTCCTGGCGCAGGAAAAGCCCTGCTTGCACGAACAGTGCCTTCCCTGCTTCCGACCCCATCTCTGCCGTATCCTCTCCGAGAGCCCCCTTCTAATATGAGCAGGAATGCATTGATCGGAGATCAGACCATGCCAGGAGAGTTGACGCTTGCGCATGGGGGCGTGCTCCTCTTGAAGGACCTGGATACCTTTGACCTATCGTTCCTGTCCCTGCTGGTTCGAACGGTGGAAACACAGGTCATCTCTCTTCCTTCCCAAGAGGGAGAGCTTGTGCTTCCGGCTCAATTCCTCCTGATTGCGACCGTCAAACCCTGTCCCTGTGGGTTTTGGGGTGATCCAGTGAGGGTATGTCTCTGTTCTGTGGAAGAGATTATCAGATATCGCTGGCGTATCCGAGAGGTCGTTCGCACCTGCTTTGACATTGAGATCGAAGTCCCGCTGATCGGTGAGGAGATGCCGAGTTCAGCCCCAGGCGAAAGCTCTGCACAGATTCGCCAGCGGGTCGAGGTGGCCCGCGAAATACAACGAGAGCGGTATGCCGGGGCAACCCATCTGTGGGTCAATGCGGATCTTGGGTCGGCTGATGAGGTGCAGCAGTATTGTCCACTGGGTGTGCAGGGGGAACAGCTGCTCAAAGCGGCTCTTCGTCAGCTCCAGCTCTCGCCGCGACAAGTGCTGCGGGTACAGGCAGTAGCCCGCACAATTGCTGATCTCGATGAATCCTCAGCCATTCAGGCATACCATCTTGCCGAAGCGATCCAGTATGTCTCGCGCTTCATTCGTTAGCAGAGCATTAGCTGCATTGTTGCTAGGGCTTGTCTGCTTGGCCTGATGAAGGAAAGGGAGTGGCTTCCTTTTGAGTGTGAGGCTGCCCCCTTTCCTAGAGTAATGAGCAAATGAGCAGAACAGTAGGGTCGCAATTTATCGTATCCAGAGGTAGAGAATCATATCTCCGGTTTTACTGGGCGCGATAAATCGGACTCCTACATGCGATGCTGAACCTCATCAGGAGCTACTTTCTCTTCTTCCTGCATTCTGCGTTCTCTCTCTGTTGGAAGAACAATGGCTTCAATGAAGCTCTTGAGATATTCTGAGTGGTTTACCTGAACAAAGAGCTTCACCTGTTTCTTGATTGAAAAGCGGCTCTCTGCAAGACGTTGCCCAAATTGGGGCCATTCTTCTATGCTAGACGCCATAGAGAAGAGAAGATTGGCTGCTTCCGGCCAGAACCACCCGGCTGAGCGCCTCAAAACCCAGGGACGCCCGACATTCCTGTTTGTAACGTAACAGCAAACAATAGGAATACCTGCCATCTTTATTTTTTCCGCGAGCGCAGAGGAGTCTACATACCCTGTATCAGTGGGTAGTCCGTCAGAGATAATCAATATGGCCGGGCGTAATCCCTGGTTCTGGGGAAGTTTGGCCTCTCTCCACAATCTGATGAACGTCTGATTGAGAGCAAGCCCGAGGGGGCTATCGCCAAAGATAGGAAGTTCATTTAGAGTCAGGTTTTTCGCTTCGTGCAGAGTAGCGATGCTGGATATTTCTTGAAGAGAAAGGGTAGTTTCGCCATCTTTCGTTTTCTGTACTATTACCGTCAATACTGCTCTTGTGAATCGCTTCTGCGCTAACGTTTTCGCCTGACTGTGAATAGCTGGGGTGATTGTTTCCCATACGATCTGGTGAGCGCAGCGGATCGTTTTTTCCTTCAGCACATCCCAATCAGGTTGAATCTTCAAAGCCCTTGCTGCTTGCTTGAGTAAGAAGGTACTCCTGTTCCAGGCAGTATCCGCGTGCGGACTCATGATGGTGCTGATTTGCGCTGAGACGTGTTCATACACCTGCTTGAGCGACGAGTGATTAAATGCTCGCTTTCGTTGCGATGGTGAGCTACCGGTGTTGTACAGGCGGATGAACCGAGTTGCCTCGCTATCCAGAAAAGCGATCATCCCTTCTTCGACCGCTGAGGAAATTCTGTCGTCACATTGGGCCAAAGCCTTTTTTGTGGCTGCTGCCACCTTCTCTGCTTGCTGTGTTGCATAAGTGTGTGCATTATTCTGCAAGTGCGCCAGCTTTCGCTGTAGCCACGCTTCAAAGACTTCATTGAGGTATGCTAGCAAATGAGCAGGTCCGCGAAGGAGCCAGAGGAAACAAACGATCAACGGAAGAAGAAGTACCGCAAGCTTTTTGTACTGGCTCACCTGTACCCGGATTCGGGCATCATATTGATCGATCCTCTGGCAGGTTGATCGGCACCACCGTTGAAAGCGCGCCACACTTCGCTGTTGCTCTGCTTGTAGAGCTTGCTCCCGTAGCTCTCGCTCCACAAATACCTGCAAGGCTTCTTTCGCATCTTCAGTGATCTTTTTCTCTTCTAAAACATGTTCAATTTCATCAAGCCACAAGTGTTCAATTTCTGGCTGCAACGGCTGATACCGCTTTACTTCCTCGTCGAGGTGGGACACAATGGAGAAAATATCTCCGATGGAATCTTTCCATGTTGGTTCGCTTTTACATAAGAAACCAAAACCATGAATGAAAAGGCGAAATGGCAAATGTTCGCCTGGTGACGTTTCGAGAAAAAGCTTCACTTCTGCTAGCACTTGCTGAAAAACTTGTGAGAGACTTTCGATCCGTGAGAATTGGTTCCCCTCAGTATTTTTCATGCTTGTGTACATTGAACCTGAGAGGTCAAGGATAACGCCTAAGAGAGTTCCCTGAGCAGGGGCGCTGGTTGGTTCTTGTTGAGGTACCATTGTTTTCATGTTCTCCTTTCGGTTGCGGAACCCTGCAACAGCACTTCCAAGAAATTACCGAGAGCTTCTGCCTGATTGACCTGAGCAAACAGGCGCACACCTTCACGAGGATTCCAGCCGTAATCAGCCAGATAATCAAACATCGCCCGCGAAACATAGTTGTCATTGTGCAAGGCAGATGCACAACAGAATAATAGCCTGGCTCCTTCTGTCCAGTGTGCCTCTTCTGCCGCATAGAGCTGCCTGGGAGCAAGAACGTCTTGATCCGCCAGATAACAGCAGAGCGTCATTACATTCATGGCATGAAGTTCATCGATGAGTGGCACAGGATTCCCATCTTCCGGTAGTCCATCGGAGATGATGAGGAGCAGGATTGGGTAAGTGAAGGCTTTGTTAGCGCTGACATCCTTGATGCGATCCCGGATCAGACGAAGAGCCTGGCACATAGGGGTTCCGCCAAAGAGGTCGCCAGTGTATGCCTTCATTGAAAGCATATGATTTTTGTAGTCATTCCAGTGTTCTGACAGTTCAAGAGCCGACGGAAGGGAGGGCAGTGAGGGGTGGGCAAGCAGATCACGAATGGTTCCTCCAGGTGTCTTTCTCACTCCAAGTCTGTACATCGCTTCTCTAAAGCCAAAGCCATAAGCCATGAGGTGATAGAGGGGAAGAACGCGCTGCGTCTCTGGATCCTTCACCCAGGCAACACCTAATTGGACAAAATGCTCAACTGCCTCTTGTATACTTGCCCATCTCTGGATCGCTTTGCCTGTATGGTCCAGAATGGGCTTCTTCATGCTATCTGACACATCGAGAGCCAGACAAAGAAGCATAGGGCGCTCTATGGTTGGTTGCCCTTCTTCTAAAGCAGAACCAGAAGGGAAAGTTGTTGATGCGGTATGAATGGAAGAAGGGACTACGCTCGTGGTGTTGACAAAAGCCTGTTGATCATCTTCTCGATGGGTTGATGGCCGATTCTGAGAGCGCGGGTGTGGTTTGGTCAAGTAAACGCGGTGTTGTCGATCCAGGTGCTGTGATTGCTGTGAAGGCACCTCATATTGTTTAGTTTCCGTCAGTGCTAGCGCAACATTGACAATTGTAAACCCAATAATAATCCCTCCCCCGCCAATCCAGAGAAGAGGTCGAGGAATAGCCGGAAAATTTGCAGCCAGCGTATTGCCCAGAATACTAACGATTGGGAGTAGGAGAAAGTTTAGCGTGATAAGTGTATATCTCCCATACTTCTTCATACAAGTCTCCCAGCACTGAAGTTATAGCTTAGCTACAGGCCATCAGATGATTGTTCTCGCGCTTCCATTGTTTATATTAATGGAGACGTAATGGAACAAAATATCTCAAATGATCTGGAAACACAAGTATATTTGTGTTTAGCTTATTTGCATCTTTGTTAGGAGATGCATTTTTACTTATATTGGCAGGAGCAATAATCTTCTCGATTTAGTTTTCTTTGTTGCTCAAAGTTGTAAATTTCGGTGGGCCTAAACGGCCCCTCTGGTTTACCATCTCTTGACGACGGCTGCGAACTGCCCTACAATGAGAACCCTACGGTATAGTTTATATAGGAGTTGCTCCTCCTCGCTCAAAGGGGGCAGTGCGGCGATCTATTACCTGAGCAGATAAAGCAACATTATACCTGCTACATCTTTTCGGGAGAGATGTGGCATATTCCAGTTTGCAGAATAGCAAAAAGAACCTCTTGAAAAGAGTTGTTTTATCAGAGCGAATCAAAAGGCAGAAAAAAGTGTATTAATCAGAGGATGCCAGGGGAGGTTTTCATGCAGGCCGATCAGTTGCGACAAAATATGATCATCCGGGGACCGCTGTTCTCTGAAGCGGTGCAGGTGATGATGGTCTCTCCCATGGGCGAATCTGTACAGATCTTCGGCAAAGGACTGAGCAGTGGTCGGGCCTATACTTCGATTCTGAGCCCGGAACAACTGGCAACACTGGAAACCCCTCCAGAGAGCGTCCCGTTTGACGGTGACGCCAGGAAGTTCCGCCTGGGGATCGAGGCACTGCGCCTGGGTCTGGCCTACGAATATGACCCCTACTTTGCCCTCTCTATTGCACGAGTCGATCCTCTTCCTCATCAGCTGGAAGCCGTGTATGATTACTTTCTGGCTCAGCCTCGCATTCGTTTCCTGCTGGCCGATGATCCGGGTGCCGGCAAGACCATCATGGCGGGGCTGCTGTTGAAAGAACTCAAAATCCGTGGACTTGCCAAGAGGACCCTCATCGTCACGCCAGCCAATTTGCTGTTCCAATGGCAGCGCGAACTGAAGGATAAGTTCCGCGAAACCTTCGAGATTGTGCGCGGTGATGTGTTGCGCACCAATTATGGCGTCAATCCCTGGCGGGAAAAGAATCAGGTGATTACCTCGGTGGCCTGGGCATCGCGTATTGAAGACGCCAGAGAAAGCCTGCTGCGCAGCCGGTGGGACCTCGTCATTGTTGACGAAGCGCACCGCATGAGCGCCTCCAGTGCTGATAAGAAAACCTTTGCCTATCAATTAGGCGAGGCGCTCTCCGAGATGACCGATCACTACTTGCTGATGACCGCCACGCCACATAAAGGCGATCCCGCACAATTCTGCCTCTTTCTCAGATTGCTTGATCAGGATGTGTATGGCGATGTGAAAAGCCTGGAAGAGGCTATGCGGCGTAATAGCGCTCCCTTTTATCTGCGCCGCACCAAGGAGTCGCTGGTCACCTTCCCTGATCCTGAGACGGGTCACACCAGGAAGATTTTTACGAATCGCGAGGTGCAGACCATCGATTTCCAGATCTCGGATATTGAACTCGATTTCTATACGCAGCTTACCAACTATGTTGAGGATCAGTCGCTGAAAGCCTCCCTTGATCCGTCGGCACGCGGTCGTGCGCTTGGGTTTACTATGGCCATGCTCCAGCGGCGCTTTGCTTCCAGCCTCTGTGCGGTGCGCCGCAGCCTGGAACGCATGCGAGAGCGCCGACAGAGGATCCTGGCTGATCCAGCCAGTTATCGTCAGGCGCAGCTTGAAAAGGAACTGCCCGATAACTACGACGAACTGCCCGATGAGGAGCAACAGGAGATTCTGGAACGGCTGGAGGGGCTGGTGGTTTCCATCGAGCCGACGGTGCTGCGAGCCGAGATACAGGAGCTCACCGGACTGATTGACCAGGCGTGCCTGCTTGAACAGCGCGAAGTCGAATCGAAGCTGCAAAAACTCAAAGAGGAAATCACCGAGCATGGATTGTTCGATGATCCCAAAATGAAGCTGCTGATCTTTACCGAGCATAAGGATACGCTGGACTACCTAGTGAAAAAGATCCGAGAATGGGGTCTCTCTGTCACTGCTATTCATGGAGGGATGAAGATCGGAGACCGCGATACGCCCAACACGCGGATCTATGCGGAGCACGAGTTCTGGCAGGAGTGCCAGGTGATGGTGGCTACCGAAGCCGCAGGTGAAGGCATCAATCTCCAGTGCTGCTGGCTCATGATTAATTACGACATCCCCTGGAACCCGGTACGACTTGAGCAACGCATGGGGCGTATTCATCGCTACGGGCAGGAGAAAGATTGCCTGGTGCTCAATTTTGTCTCCACCAATACCCGTGAGGGGCGCGTCCTCCAGAAGCTGTTCGAGCGTGTAGCGGCGATTGAACGCGAACTCGACCCACATCATACCGGGCAAATCTTTAATGTGCTGGGCGATGTCTTCCCCTCCAACCTGCTAGAGAAGCTGATTCGCGATATGTACGCCAGTAACCAGACAGAAGAAAGTATCACTCGGCGTATCGTTGAGGAAGTCGATACCGAGCGGTTCCGCAAGATCGCCTATTCTGCGCTCGAAGGCCTTGCCAAGCGTGAACTCAACCTGGCAGCCCTCGTTGGCAAGTCTGCTGAAGCGAAGGAGCGTCGTCTGGTTCCAGAAGTCGTCGAAGATTTCTTTGTTCAGGCCGCTCCCCTGGTCGGCGTGCAGCCCAAAGAGGTTGCCCGCCAATCGCATGTCTATCGCGTTGGCCGTATCCCCCGCACGCTCTGGCCGATCGGAGAGCAACTCGAGCCGCGCTTCGGCAAGTTGGGGCGAGACTACAAACAGATCATCTTCAACAAAAAGCTGCTGGAACAGGACCCGGCTTTTGAGTGGGTTACTCCAGGTCATCCTCTCTTCGAGTGCGTGCGTGAAAGCCTCTGGCGGCAGGTCGAAGAGGAGTTACAGCGAGGCGCTGTCTTTTTTGACCTCTATAGTGAAGAACCCTATCATCTAGATGTGTTCTCGGCTGCCATTCATGATGGACGGGGCAATGTGTTACACCGCCGCCTCTTCGTGGTGCAGGCAGACCTCACCGGCAAGGTCAGTATTCGCCAACCAACCATCTTCCTTGATCTGGTGCCAACCGCCGCGGACACAGAACTTCCTGATGAGACAGCACTGCCCACCAGGGATCAGCTGATGCTGGCCCTCTGGAAGAAGGCACTCCAGAAATTCCAGGCAGAAATCAGCGCGCAGCGCCAGAAAGAGATCGACACCATTGAGCAGCATGTGACGATCAGCCTGCAAACCATTATCGATCGCGAGAATCAAAAATTGATTGGATTGTACACGCTGAAGGAGTCGGGATCGAAAGAGCCTGGCCTGGATGGACGTATCAAACAGGCTGATGAGCATCTGATGGCGCTGAATACTCGTCTGGAACAGCGCCTGACCGAGTTGCGCCAGGAACGCCATTGCACCGTCGACGATATCAGGCACTATGGACAGGCATGGGTCTTGCCGCATCCCGAGCGCACGGCTCCCGATTTCATCTCGATGGTACGCGATGAGGTAATAGAGCGTCGAGCCGTAGAAGAAGCTATCCGCTACGAGCGCAGTCGAGGCTGGCTGGTGGAGAGCGTGGAGAGTGAGAACCGGGGATTCGATCTGATCTCACGTTCACCTGATGCACTGAATGCAAAGGTACGCTTTATTGAAGTCAAAGGTCGTGCCAGCATCGGTGAGGTGGCGCTGACTGACAATGAATATAAGACGGCTGACCGTCTCAAGGATGACTATTGGCTCTATGTGGTGTACAATTGTGCTACGTCACCCGAACTCCATCCAGTCAAAGATCCGACGCGGATGGACTGGGTTCCACGGGTACGGATTGAACATTACTTGGTAGATCCAGAAAGCATCTTGCAATTCGAGCAAGAAGATGATGGCTAGTGGTCAGACAGGAAAGCCGAGAGCCGTTCCTGTTGAAAGGAATGGCTCTCAGGTGAACGATACTGCGTGACACGCCAGACGTGTGTAGAAGGTTACTATAGATGAACTATCCGAAGCGTCTTATAGAAGTTGACTTGCCAATTAAGCTGATTTCAGAGCACGCCCGCCGTGAGAAGAGTAGTGGACCGATATCGATGTTGCATATCTGGTGGGCAAGACGACCGCTTGCAGCTTGCCGGGCAGTGCTTTGCGCCGCGCTCTGGCCTGATCCTGCCGATGAAGACTGCCCTCCTGCCTTTCGCGCTGCTGCTGCCAGGATCCTTTGTGAGTTCGCAGAGAAGGTACGCAATGACCGCACGCTAGCGGAGCTTTGTGGACCTCACTTTAAGTATTGGCAGCGTGTTAATCCTGCTATTCTCAAATCTGATTGGCAATTTTGTCCTGTGATGCGCTACTATCTCCTCGATTTTATTGCTGATTTTGCAAACCGAGAAGCTTCAACCAATCATGTCTTTCTAGAAACGGCACGAAAACTCACTCAAGCTGCTCATGAGAGCCTTGGTGGCACACCCGGTACACGTCCACTCCTGGCTGATCCATTTGCGGGAGGAGGCGCGATCCCCCTAGAAGCTTTGCGTGTTGGTGCAGATGCGTTTGCATCAGACCTCAATCCTGTGGCGGTACTGCTTAATAAGGTAGTTCTAGAATACATTCGGCTCTCCGCCCTTGAGGGGGAAATTCGGGGGAAAACCGAGAGGGAAAGAGGCGTCCTTCGTTCTACCTGAGAAGAAATCCACCAATCAGGTGACGGAGGACAGCCCTTGTCAAATCAGCATAACAC
>Ga0209810_1002044_pt1 | contig 26211 bp, 20 predicted proteins | sample Coa_R1_7_FD_187159 | JGI IMG/M metagenome (GOLD analysis project Ga0209810, IMG submission 187159) | Surface soil microbial communities from Centralia Pennsylvania, which are recovering from an underground coalmine fire - Coalmine... | ecosystem: Environmental > Terrestrial > Soil > Unclassified... | reverse complement strand
GGTGTTGTTGGTGAACGAAAGATACAGGGTGTACAGGATTGGCGTCATGTTGATAAGCAGGATCATGACAATGATGGGCAGCAGGTAGAAGAAAATAGTGCGGCGTTTTACCTGCAACATAGGCTTCCTCCCTTTCTCTTCGCGAAATGCGGCAAACGACGATTACGACACAGGGACGGAGCAGGCGGCTCCGCCCCTGTGTTTGCCCGGAGCATATCACAGCTACGAAGAGATGTTTTTCACTGCCTTCTCTGCTGCTGTCTGCGCGTTGGCTAAGGCGGTTGCAGGTGGCTCCGTTCCATTCCAGATGGCCGTCAGCGCGTTGGCAACCGGCGTCCAGAGGGCGGACATGTACGGCGTATTCGGCAGCGGCACCCCATACGGAACCTGGCTGGCAAAGCCGGAAATGGCAGGGTCGTTTTGCACTGACGGGTCTGCCAGCGCGGCCTTGTTCGCCGGTATTTCGCCATCAGCCTTAATCATCTGCAACTGGTTCGCCGTGTTGGTGTAGAACTTCAGAATATCGGCATCCAGGGCCGGGTCTTTGGCGTTCTTCGTGATCCAGAGCGATTTCACACCCACAAATGGCGAGGCATGCGTGTTGTTATTCGCCGCCACGACAGGCAGCGTGACAAAGCCAACATCGATATGCGAGGTATTCGCATAGTTATCGTATGCCCAGGGGCCGTCGATGATGGCCGCCGCTTTCCCTTCTGTGAACAGCGAGGAGGCGGTAGTGCCGTCAAGCTGTTTGGGCAGATAGGGTCGGAACGAGGCAATGAAGTTGCCGGCAGCAATGGACTGTGCCGTGTTCAGACCAACCGTGCCATCGGGCTTCACGTAGTAGCCGCCGAAGCCGTAGAACCAGTCGGCATTGTAGTAGGCATCCTGGGTGGGCCAGACAATGCCGTACTTGCCAGGGTGCTGTTGCTCGTAGCTCTTCTCGAACGCCAGCATCTGATCGGTTGTCGTGGGAAGCTGAGAGGCGTTGATGAGCTTCTTATTGTACATGATGGTAACGGCCTCGACGGTCTCCGGTACGCCCCAGACATGGCCGTTGAATTGCACCGCCTGCGCCGCCGCCGGCGTATAGGTCGAGTTCACATACGACTGACTGATGTACTGATCTGCCGGGATCAACGAGTGGCTGTCAACCAGCTCACCCAGCGAGTCATCAACCCAGGCCAGAATATCCGGCCCGTTGTTGGCACGGATGGCGGTCGTCGCCTTCTGGATCAGGTTTTGCGTAATTTGCACCAGTTTGATGGTCACATTGGGATGCAACTTCATGTAGGCGTTGAAGATCGCCTGCTTCGGTTGAACATACGTGCCGCCCCAGCCATGCCAGATCGTGACGGTCTCTGGCTGATTCGATGAGTTGGAACCGCCCCCACTGGATGAGCCGCAGGCCGCGACGAAGAGCGCCAGCGCCATACAGATGAGAAGCAGGATAGAATAGCTCCGCTTCATATGATCCTCCACTGTGAGTGTATCAGAAATAATTCCACCTGTATCCGTTACACAACGGATAGCCCTACAGTGACAACCTGCAAAGGGGCAACGTCCCTTACAGGCAAGGGAAGAAACACTCTCTGCGCTACAAGCACAATACGCTGGTTTTTGCATCATTACGCCGGGTTGATGCAGTTGAGGTAAAAACGAGTTTCAGGAAGCTGCGACCACCTCCTTCTTTTCTCGCAACAGCGAGGGTGGTTTTCAGATCAATGAACGACATGCAGCCAGGCCATCCCTACTGGCCTGAGACCGCCCACTTCACTGCGCTCTATGTAGTTTCCTGTTCGATAGTTGACAATTCAACCGATGTTACTTCCAGTATACCTGAGAAATTGTTCTCTGTCAATGGGGATAAGCAAATTTTCTCGCCGACCGCAAAAAAATGAAGCCCTTGTATTTTCCCCCGTTCCATGCTATACTCTAACAGGCAAGCAACCGGTATTCCTCGCGGACCATCCACGTAGTAACTGACTCGCTTGATTGGCTCCTCGGATTTTTCTATATGAAAGAGAATGAATCTCGCATTGCGCGTTTCGCGCGCCACGTCCTCGGCAAGCCGCTTTACCCCTACCAGTCGGAGATTGCCGGGGCGATTCTGTCCTCCATTTTTAACGGGGAGGGCAAGATTTTTAGCGTCATGATGGCCCGGCAGATGGGCAAGAATCAGCTTTCCGCCGTCATCGAAGCCTATCTGCTGACCTGCATGCAGGAGGGAACAATTGTCAAGGCCGCGCCCACCTTTACGCCGCAGATCATCACCAGCCGCCTGCGCCTGCTCTCGCTGCTCGATACGCCCCTGACACGAGACCGCGTCTGGACGAGCAACGGCTACATCCTCGGTCTCGCTCCCCGCGCCGATGCCGCGCGGGCGCACAGCGGGCCGCGTGTCATGTTCTACTCCGCCAGCGCGGAGAGCAACGTCGTCGGGGCTACCGCCGACCTGCTGCTGGAAATCGACGAGGCGCAGGATGTCTCCGTGGAAAAATTTGACCGCGACTTCCGCCCGATGGCTGCGACCAGAAACGCCACCACCGTTCTCTACGGCACCGCCTGGTCCGATGATACCCTGCTGGCGCAGCAGCGCGCCAGCAACCTGGCGCTGCAAGAGCGCACAGGCGAACGCCGCCACTTCGAATATGACTGGCGCGTCCTCGCCGCCCTCAACCCGGCCTATCGCGCCTTCGTGCAACAGGAAATTGCTCGCCTGGGCGAAGACCATCTCGCCATCCAGACGCAATACTTCCTGCGTCCCATCAGCGGCGCGGGCTACCTGCTCAACCCTTTGCAGCGCACGCTCTTGCAGGGAACCCATCTCTGGCAGGATGAGCCGTCAACCGGCGGCATGCGCGAGGGCTGGTATGTCGCGGGTATGGATGTCGCCGGAGAGGAACGCCCGGAGCAAAGCAGCACGCGCCGCGACAGCACCGTTATCACCATTGGCCGCGTCCTTTTCAACGAATTGCACCTGCCCTCTGTGGAAGTGGTGCATCAGCAGTGGTGGACGGGCAGACCCTACCTGGAACAGTATGCCGCCACCGTCGCGCTGGCGGAGCAATGGGGGCTGCGCGCGCTCGTCATTGACGCCACCGGCCTCGGCGCCGGCCTGGCCTCGCTGCTCAGCAATCGTCTGGGAGAGGAGCGCGTGCAATCCTTTACCTTCACGCGCCCTGCCAAATCGCGCCTGGCCTATCAGTTGCTTGCCCTGCTCAACAGCGGACGCCTCAAGCTCTACGCCCAGGCAGGCGCGCCGACCGCGATCTATGAAGAGTGCTGGCGGCAACTCCGCCTGGCGCGCTATCGCCTGCCCGCCCCCGATATCCTCGATTTCTACGTCGACCCCGCCGACGGCCACGATGACTTCCTCATCAGCCTCGCCCTGCTCACAGAAGCCCTCAACACGCTCTCCGCGCCACCCGCTTCCACGCTGATCCGTCCGAAAAGGTTCTATCAGGAAGAAGGGCAATTCTAAGCGGGCCAGCCGCAAGGGGCTGGCTTGCTTGATCCTCTTTCAGGCCGGCGTGCCTTCTCTGGAAAGTTCCGCCTTCCGTTTCTGCAAATACGCGCTCCAGCGCAGCAGGCCCACCATGATACCTTCGACCAGCAGGATGCCGACAAACTTGTAGAAGGAGGGCAGCGCCAGCGCCAGGATGCCGAGCGTACAGGTCACGGCATAGAGAACCAGGCAGACCTGGCGCGGATTCAAACCGCCAAAGAGCAGGCGATAGTGCAGGTGAGTGAAACGGGCATGCATCGGCAGCAGATCGCGCTGCATCGGATGCTGCCCGCGCATGATGCGATGAATCATCACCAGAGCCACATCCAGGATGGGGATGCCCAGCAACATCAGGATGAGGGCAAACTTCGCGCCGCCCATGATTGCCAGTACCGCCAGCGCGATGCCTAGAAACTGCGAGCCGCTATCTCCCATAATGATGCGCGCCGGATTCCAGTTATGGGGGAGAAAGCCCGCCACCGCGCCGGTAAAGATGGCCGCCAGCAGGGCAATGCTATACTGGTGCAGCGACCAGCTAATGATTGTGATAAACAGACCGGTAATCGCCACAATGCCAGCCGCCAGCCCATCCAGCCCGTCGATGAAATTGATGGCGTTCATCATGCCCACAATCCAGAACCAGGTGAACAGTACGGCGGGGATGGCCAGCCAGGAGACGACCGGCTCGCGGATAAACAGCGTCAGCGTTGGTTGCCGATACCAGGGCAGAGCAGGATTGTAGGCGGCGGATCCGTGTACAAACGGATTGTGGATACCGAAGAATAACACGCCATGAAAAGCATGCAGCCCCGGCCCCAGCAGGATCAGTACCGCGACCGTCTGCGCGATCAGCTTGGGCAGGGGCTTCAACCCCTTCACATCATCATAGGCATGCACGGCGACAATGAGCAGGGAGGCAATGACAAAAAGGGCATAGATGACCAGTTCTTTCGGCAACGTATGCCCGAAAATAGACTCGACCGGCTGGTGCTGCGTTGTTAAAGCAGGAACGTAGAAGAGCAGGGAAGCGAGTAGAAAAGCGGCAAAAATAGCCAGCCCGCCCAGGCGCGGCTGCGCGCTGGTATGAATCTTCCCCTCTTTCACCGCCTCCACCCAGCCGAAGCGCAGACACATCTTCCTCACCAGCAAGGTAAGCAAATAGGCGAGCGCGAAGGTAAGCAGCCCGATCAGCGCCAGTTGCGCGCCCTGCGCCAGAACGGGCGCGGCGGAGAGCAATACAATCGTTCCTACATACAAGGCCTGGCATCCTTTCTGACTTCGCTGCGCGCTGTCATTGTTCTTGAGAAACGTACAGCCCATGTCTTCACTCTCTTATCATGTAAAACGAACGAGAGGGCAAGAATGGATGATAGCATACCTTCTGGTGCATACTTCCCTCGACGTGGGTTATCGAACGTGATACAATGCGTTGCGTCAGGGTCTCTACTCTACTCGCATAACCGGGATAGCATGCCCTGTTTATAGAAATATATCCTAAGGAGAACAACGCATGGCACGAAAACGCAAGAGACCGCCACAGGAGAGCATTGATAGTATTTTACTCGCGCTAAGCCGCCGCAATGATCTGGATGAGGAGACCTTGAGCCATTATTTTGACCGGCTGGATGAAGAATGGGAAACGGGCGCGCGCGAAAAGGTTCTGCACTTATTGCGCAGCAATGATACCGCCGCTAACTCCGCTGCCGTGATGATCCTGACCGAACTGGCCACCGAGGATGACCTGGAAGAGCTGGAAGATTTCGTTGCCGACCCAACGGTGAGCGATCTGGCAAAGCTCAGCCTTTCCTCTCTTTTGAAAGAACTTGGCTCCGAGATGGCCGACGAGGGTCTGCTCCCCTACCTCCACGACGCAGAGACAGCGATGATGCAGATGCAGGCTCGCCTGCTCGAACTGGTGGGCCAGAGCGAACTGGGCGTCGAATCTATCCTGGAAGATGTGATGGAGATGCCGCTTGAACGCCGTCTCGGCTTTATCAACTGGCTGGGCAACAGCCAGGACCCGCGCGCCGCGAACCTGCTCATTCCCCTGCTGGAGAATCCGTCGACAAAAGTCGTGCAGGCGGCCATCGATGCGCTCGAACAACTGGGAACAATTACCGCCGGGAAGGCCATTGTCGCGCTGCACTATCTCATCAATAATAGCTCTAATCGTGCCGTGAAGCAACGGGCGCGCACTGCGCTGGGAAGGCTCACCATGCAATCGGTGCCAGGCGTCGAGGCCGAAGCGATCCAGGTGCAACAGGCGCAGCACCTGCCCCTCCACGAAGCGCGGGTCAGTTTCATCGACGGCTCCGGCGCTCAAATGATTATGCTCTCCTGGAAACGGCCCGACGGCCTGCTCAAAGGCGTGAACATGCTCTACCAGGATCAATGGGGCATTAAGGATTGCTATGGCACCGACGAAATGGACGCCGACCGCTGGGCCTCGCTCATCAGCCAGATAGAGCAGCAGGGCTTCGGCAGTTTTCGCGTCCCCATAGAGTATGTCCGCTCCCTCATCGCCGAGGCCAGGACCGTCAACAGGCGCACGCACCACCGTATCCCCATCGCCTTCTCCGTCTGGCGTCCCCTCATTGAGAATGAAGACGAGAATCTGCGGAAGAGGACTACATCCTCTTCCACACTCGCAACATCCGCAACGGCCACCGCGCTGGAACCGGCGCCGCTGACCACAGAAGCCAGGCAACTGGCGATGCAACAGGGCGACAGGCTGATCGCTATGGTCGAATTTGCTTCCTGGCTCTTTGAGCCTTTTGAGAACCTCCAACCATACATCAACCGCTACTGGACGCGCTTTGCCCGTACAGAAGCCTTCCAGAATAGCCTGAACAACCCGCATCCGGGAGCGCGCGGGCGCAAGCGTGGGCGTGGGCAGGGGCAGGGAATTGGCCCTCTCGATCTGTCAGAGGAGCAACAACAATTGCTTGAAGAGACGGTCAGCGAGGCCATCGCGAATCTGGTAGATGAGCAGTGGCGCACGCTCTACGAGGCGCGCATCCGCCGCCAGGGCCTGCTCTTCGAGTTTGCCGGTCGCCAACAGGATGTCTCGCTCGTGCAGGCGGTCGCTTCGGCCCTGCACCCTGCCTCCAACCTTCCTGCTCAGGAGCAGCCCTTCGTGCGCGCCATGATGCGTCTCTCCATCCAGCAAGGCCCGCTGCGCATGCTCATCCGGGCCTTCGAAGCCGGCGAACTCACCGGCCCCGGCCCCATCAGCCTCTTCTCCTGGGACGAGGAATAACAGGCAGAGGAAAGAAAGGGGGCCGTTTTCGCCGGACGAAAACGGCCCCCTTTCTTTCCTCCGTCGTTACATGGGCGGCATCTGCACCGTTTCTGGCTTGTACAGCAGCCGAACGCCGGTCCTGACAGGTTGGCCCGGCGAGCCGGTCACATACACAACGATCAGGCTGACGTTGTCCTCACCGCCACCATCGAGGGCCGCCTGGATGAGCGCGTCTCCTGTCTGTTCCGGGCTGGCGGTCGGGTTGGCCATTATCTGCTGGATGGCAGGGTCGCGTACCATATCCCACAGGCCATCGGTACAGAGCAGCAGTTTATCGCCCGGTCGCAAATCAACCGTGAAGGAATCGACCTCGACCGAGGGCTTCTCGCCCAGGCTGCGATAAATCTGATTGCGCTTCGGGTGGGTATAGATATCATCCGGCTTGATAATGCCGGCCTCCACCAGGCTGGCGACGACCGAGTGATCGTTGGTGATCCTGGTCAACTTTTGATCGCGATACAGATAGGTGCGACTATCGCCAACGTTGGCGACATAGGCCGCCGCCCCCACCACCAGAGCAGTTGTCATCGTGGTTCCCATGTCGGCATGGTGCTGCATATTGCTCTGAAAGACGGCCTGATTGGCGCGCTGCACGCCGTCGGTCAGCAATTGCACCAGGGCATTGCGGTCCAGTCCATCCCCACCGGATAAGCGGGGCAAGATATAATCGATAATGGTTTGAATGGCCAGGCGGCTGGCGTCCTGCCCGTTGGCATGGCCCCCCATACCGTCGGCTACCACAAAGAGGCCAAACTGCAGGGGGGTGGCATTGAACATACTGGCCCCCTGAGCCGCGAACAGGCTATCCTCGTTTGGCTTATGCTTGCGCTTGATACCCGGGTCTGTGCGCGTGCCAACCACCAGACCCACATCCGAACCGCCACCCTTGCGAATGTCAGGCTGCAACAGGATGGTCTGTTCGCCCTCAGCTGGCCCGTTTTTCGCAAAGACCATCGTTGGTTGATCCGCTCGCGCGAACTGCGGGGCCGCCTGGGCATATGATGGAGCGGGAACAGCCTGCGGCGGTGGTGGCGCGGCCTGCGGCGGCGCTACCTGCGGTGGCGATACCGGCGGCTGTTGATACTGCGGCGCCGATTGCGGCATGCCCACTTCCGGGGGTGTTAACAGGGCGCTACAGTACGGACAGTTGCGCGCGCTGGACGAGACTGGATTGCCACACTGCGGGCAGCGCATATCCAGCACCGGCGAAGCCTGCAGCGGCACCTGGGCCGCGTAGGGTTGCGCCTGCACGTTGTTCACGTTCACCACCGGAGCAGGCGGGAAAGAGACCGGCTCACCGGGGACGGGAGAGAGTGGCCGACCATTGCGGTTGCCCTGCGGCTGCCCCTGCCGTCCCTCCATCTCGGCGATATGTTGCGCGTCTCTTGCAGCCTGCTGCGCCGCTGCCTTCTCCTCCGCTTTATACTGCTCCATATCCTGGCGACGGGTGCGAGCGCGAGCCACCAGCAGGCTCACAACGGCCACAATGAGCAGCAACAGGATCAGCCCGCCAACGCTAACCTGCCAGAACGAGAACCCCAGCAGGCCATTGGAGCCGCCGTTGCTGGTAGTCTTCCCGGTCTGTCCCTGGCTGCCGCTACCGACGCCTCCGCCATTACCAGGACTGACCTGCGCCGCCGCCCGATTCATGAAAAAGGTCGCGGCCTCAAACGCGTTGTTCGCATCAGCCGCCAGCTTGAAATCGTTTTTAGCAGCCGGGTAATCGTGCCGGTAATACGCCTGAATACCCTTATTCCAGTTATCATGCAGGGCGTTGGTCGGGTGCTGCTGGGGAACGGTACTATCGATGAAATCCGTGATCGTTGCCAGTGGAAGCGAGGCGCCATTGCGCAGGTGCATGCCCAGCAAATTGCCCGCCGTATCAACTACCGGCATGCCTGGCTCGGCGGTCGTACTCTCCGGGACGGCCAGGGGAGTGAGATACTGGCTGGCCTGAGTGGGATTGATTCCGCTGATCGAGCCGCCTTTGACCAGTTCAATGCCGCTCTGTCCTGTGCCGGAAGAGGTAGAAGACGGGTCGATATAGGGCTGAGGCCGGGTGGTAGGAAAGCCGATCAAAGCCAGACCCTGCGTGCAATCCGTCTCCTCACAGGTGACAGCTGCTTTGTCCTTAATCGTGGCGAGCGGGAAAGGGGAGGTCGAGGTAGTTCTGTAGCCGCCGGAACCCATGCTGGCAAATACCTGAATCTGCGTAAGCTGGCTCGTCCCGGTTCCTGTGCCACCCGGACTACCGATGGGAAGCGTCCCGCATGTCATCTTTGCCGGGTTCACCAGGCCGCCATCGGTGAGAATCCAGGTACTCTTGTCGGTAGCGGAGCGAGCCGTCCAGCTATTCACCAATACTCCCAGCCCGGTACATTGCACAGGCAGGGTAGTTGCGGGAGTCGAGGATACAGTATAGGAGACTACCAGGCGCACCACTGAAACGCCGGCCTGCGCTACATTCTGCGTGGGATCGCTGGCAGCGACTACAGAGGGTGTGAAAGCGAAGGCAACGGAGGACAGCAGAAGGAGTAAGGCGACAGGGAGAAGTACCATGCCGCCGACACGGCGTAGCGACCGACCAATGCCCCTGTGCATCGCGGATTTCAAACAATGCGCACTCATAAGCTCTTTCTCCCTTGAGTCACTCACAGATTATTTTCTCACCTGCCCAACCGGGTGCGCAAACGCTGGTAAAGCGCCTGCACCGCGGGGTTATTTGCGAGCGGGCCAATCACAAAATTACATTGACGCCATGCATCTTCCAGCCTGCCCTCGCTCTCATAGACCTGGCTGAGCAAGAAGCGCGCCTGGTGATCGGCGGCGTTGAGCGTCAGAATCTGCACATAGGCGCGTTCGGCGGCAGGGAATTGATTCAACCGTGTCGCCAGCTGGCCTACTTTATAATAAAGCGCCGGTTGTTTTCCTGCCAGCCGCGCCGCCTCCTGAAATTCGCGCAGGGCGGCCTCCAGCTGGTTTGTCTCCTCATAACACTGTCCCAGGCGCTGGTGAGCTTCAACATCGTTAGGGTTCAGACGCAACGACTGCGTGTACTCAGGGATCGCCTGCGCCGGTTGGCGGCGTAAAAAGAGCCAGACATCGCCGATCAGCTTGTGTGTCTCCGCGTCGTTCGGATTGAGTTGCAGCGAGGTGGCGTAAGCCTTCAACGCGGGATCGATCATCGGCGGCTGGCGGCGGGCAAAAACCTGACCGAAGATGCGATGCACCAGCGAGTTGTTTGGCTCGACGCGGTAAGCCTGTTGCACCGCGCTGTAGGCCGCCTCGACCTGCCCTGAATTCAAAAAGCCGAGCGCAGCGGTGATATGCGGGCCGCCAGGGCCGGTTGTCCCGGTGGTCGCCGGGATATTCGGCTGTATCGGCTGCCCTGGTTGCGCAGGCGGCGGCGTCCCCGCTCGGCTGGGCGTTGCAGGAGTGCCAACAGTTACGGCAGGAAGCGGCCCCACATTGGTTGCCCCGCCAATGGGTACGGGTGGCAGATTGATGACGGCGCGCTCCATCTCACCGGCATCGCGCCAGCGTTGTTCCAGCCCGGGAGCCAGCGCCTTCATAATCACCGACTCGAAGGCGGGCGAGACATCGGGTCGCAACGACCGTATCGGGGGAAAGGAGAAAATGTTGGGCTTATTATTGGCTGCGTCATGATGAGTGAGCAGGCGGTGAATCGTCGCGCCCAGCGCATAGATATCGCTGCGCGGCTCCGGCATGCCATGCAACTGCTCCGGCGGCGCGTAGCCCAGGGTCATAATGATCGTCACCTGCTGCTGCGATTTCTGGAAGGTACGCGCGATGCCAAAGTCGATCAATTTGATTTCATCGCGTGTTGTGACCATGATATTGGTCGGTTTGAGGTCGCGGAAGATAATCGGCGGATTCTGGTGGTGAAGGTAGTACAAAACGCTGCACAACTGCTGCGTCCAGCTGCGCGCGCGCGCCTCCGAGACGCCCCGCGCCCCGTTGAGGCCCGCCACATTGCCCTCTTTTTCCAGCACCTCACCCAGTGTACGGCCCTCAATGAAATCCATGACCAGGTAATGCCGGTCGCCCTCGACAAAGAAGTCGCGCACGCGGGGAATACAGGGGTGGTTCAGGTCGAGCAGGAGCGTCGCCTCACGTCTGAACCATTCCACCGCCTGGCTGCGCTCTGCGTCTGACTGGAACTCATCGAGCATCTCTTTAACCGCGCATGGCCGGTTGAAACGAGTATCCATAGCTTTATAGACGGCGCCCATCCCGCCAGAGGCCACCAGTTGCTCAACGCGATAGCGCCCCCCCGACAGTTCGACGCCCGGCGCCAACCGGCGCTGGCCGCCATTGCCATTGCCGCTACCGGACAGCACAGCCGACCCCGACGTCGAGGGCGGCCCTGATACCGGATTCTGAGCCAGCGGCTGTGGTTGCGCGCCCGAAGCCGGTAACGGAACTTCAGGCACCGTGCCGCCTGGCCCAATCCCGCCACTCTGCGGCGTCGCCGGATTACCGATAGGTGCAGCCTGTTTTGGATCATATGGATAATTGCTTGACATAACCTCTACACCACTCTTTTATTGCTCCGAACTCCATCCCCGGCAGAACTCTTCATCAGCGCGACCCCTTCCTGATCTGGAATTCAGAAAACAGCTTCACTCAAAATAACCCATTTCCGTGTTATACTGCGCGCATTATAACATATTCTCATCTAACAGCACAGTAGGTTAGGACACTATATTAAGGCGAATTTCGTCACAATCGAGCAAATTGCAAGAGAGACCACCGTTTGTCAGGTTGCCATCGAAACCACGCCCGGACATGGCATGCTGTGGTATGCTGAATAGTATATCGCTCCTTTCATTGACACAGGGGATTCGATATGGCGAACAGCACAAAAGAGAAAAGAGCCATGATGCAGAGGCAGAAACGCTCTCTCCTGCCTGTGCTGACGCTCCTGTTCGCTCTTTTCGCTTTGAGCATGCCTGCAACCGCCTTTGCCGTCGGCGGTTTCCCTTTTCTCGGCGTGCTGCGCGCAGGTTCGGCCCCGGAAGCCATCGCCGTTGACACTGAAACCCACCTGGTGTACATTGCCTATGAGGGCAGCGGGAAAGTGGTTGGCTTCGATCCTGTCAAGGGGCAGGTGCGCTGGAGCGTGCCTCTGGGCAGCGTCGTGACCGACGTGCAGGCCGACAGCGCCACGCACCGCGCCTACGCCATCAGCTTCTCCTACGGCAAAAGGCAGAGCCTCTTCGCCATGCTGGACGGCACAACGGGCCAGTCGCTGCTCACTGCCACGCTCAATGGGCCGCGCAGCGATTTTGCCGATGATAACCTCGCCATCGACACCGATCACCGCCGCGTCTTCATCGCCAATAATCAGGCGGGCCGCGTCGATCTCTTCCTGCCGCAGAGCCAGAACGAGGCCAATCCCACGCCCAGCGCCTTCCTCACCACCAGGCTGCACACGCAGGCCATCGCCGTCAACGGGCGACTGGGCAGGCTCTACGTGGCGGATGCCAGCGCGCTGCTGCTCTCCGTCTATGATGAGAACAGCGGGAAAAAGCTGGCCAGCATCCCCATCTGCCATGACCCGGTGCCGCCTGTTCGCGTCGATGAAGCCAGCGGGCGCGTCTACGTCCTCTGCTCGGCGGGGCAGGAACTGGATGTCATCGACGGCAAACACAACAGCATTCTGGCCCGCGTCCCCGTCGCACCCTACCCCGAAGGAGTGGCCTTCAACACTGCCACCGGTCGCATCTACGTAGCCGACGAGGGCAACCGCGACAACGGTAATAGCGATGAGAATACAGGGACCACCATCACCGTGATCGACGGGCAGAGCTTCACCGTGCTGGGAACGCTGCAAGTCGGGCAGGGACCGGATGGCATCGAGGCCGATCCGGCCCTGCGCCGCGTCTATATCGCCTGCGAGGATAGCGACGCCGTCGTTGAGATCAGCGACGCCATCGATATCCCGTTGCAGGGCGCGCCCAACCTGCGCGCGAACGCCACCATCGCCCGCGCCGTCTCCCTGCTGCAACAGGCCATGCTCGCTACTGTGGGCCTCATGCTGGTAACGATGGCGCTGGCGACGTGGGACGCGCTGTTACGGCGTTCGCGTGGGCGGGAAAGCCCTCAAACTCCGCCAAGCGGCGCGTCGTCTCGCTGAGCGATTCGTAGCCCTCGCGCGTCAGATAAGCCACGCCTGTGCGCTTCAAGAAATCGAAGACAGAGGTGCAGGAGAAACTGTGGGCGAAGCCGCCGGTGGGCAGAACCGCGTTTGTCCCCAGGCTGTAGTTGCCGGTGCAGAAGGGCGTGTTGGGGCCAAGCAGGATTTCACCCGCGTTTCTCAGCGCGGGCAGCAGCGCGAACGGCTCGCGCACCTGCACCTCCAGATGTTCAGGCGCGTACTCGTTGACAAAATCCACCGCCTGCTCCATGCTTGCCGCCAGCACGATGCCGCCCGTTCCCTGCGGGGCCTCAAAGACGGTCTGTACAAAGGCGCGCCGCCACTCCGGCAGCGCCGCTATCTTCTCAGGCAACAGAGACAGCACCGCTTGAGCGATGGCGCGGCTGGGCGTCACCAGCAGGCTGGACGAATCTGGCCCATGTTCAGCTTCGATCAGCAGATCGCGCGCCAGCAGTTCGGGGCTGGCCGTTTCATCGGCCAGCGTGATAGACTCGCTCGGCCCGGCTGGCAGGCCGACATCGACCGTGCCGTAGAGCAGGCGTTTGGCCGCCGAGACGAAGCCGCTGCCGGGGCCGGTGATCTTATGAACGCGCGAGATGCTCTGCGTGCCATAGGCCAGGGCCGCGATGGCCTGCGCGCCGCCGACGCGATAGATTTCATGCACGCCGCACAGATCTGCCGCCACCAGCGAGGCCGCATCGATCTCGCCGCCCGGCCCTGGCGGCGTGCAGACGACGATACGCGGCACCCCGGCAATGCTGGCAGGGGTGGCCAGCATATACATCACCGAGGGAAATGCACCCTTGCCGCGCGGCACGTACAGCCCGACGCTGCTGATCGGCGTGATCTTCTCGCCCGCCATCACGCCCGGCGCAACCTCACAAAACCACTGCTCATGCGGCATCTGCCGCTCGTGAAAGGCTCGAACATTGCGGATGGCATGCTCGACCGCCGCGCGCACCGCCGGGTCGAGCGTCCGCTGCGCCTGCTCGATCTCCTCGCGGCTCACCCGCAGTTGCGTCGGCGTCAGTTCTACATGGTCGAAATTCGCCGAAAACTCCACCAGCGCCTCATCCCCGCGCGCGCGCACCGCCTGCACAATCGGGCGTACGCGCTCCATCAACGCATCGATCTCAATCTCTGCGCGCCGCAGCAGCCGCATGCGCTGCTGCGCGTCCATCGCTGCCAGTTCGTAAAAATGGATCATCTCGTCTCAACTCACTCCAGCGCGTAAATATAGATGTTACAGTATTCCCGGAAGCCAATACGCCGGTAGACGCGCAGGCCCATCTCCGAGGGCGAGAGGGCGCCGATGGCATAGCCACGCGCGCGCGCCTCGCGCAACGGGGCCAGCGTCATGGCCGCGCCAATGCCCTGCCTGCGCGCCTCTGGAACGGTAGCCACGCCGTAGATACCGGCCACACCCGCGTGCAACAGCAGTGAGGAGACGGCGACCGGCTGCCCATCCAGCCAGCCGATATAGTGCTGCCAGGGCAGGTCATCGCCAGAACCGATACCGGCATAGGTGTCGTAATAGACTTTATTCTCCTCTTCCGGCGCGTCGAAACCTCTCATAGAAACTGTAGCATACGTGCGCAACATCTCCTGGTTTTCAATAACGGTGATGCGCAGATTGGGCGGCGCCTCAAAGGACTCGTTGAGCGCCTGCAGGTCAACAGCCATGCAGGTCTGGATGTGTACCAGTTGCAGCCCGTGCGCACCCAGCCAGGTTCCCAGGTTGGCAGGTCGCGAGGACGGGCCAACGCTCCACGAGACGGGCAGGTTCCGCTCCCTGAAGGGTTGCAACAGCCGCTCGATTTTCGTATCGATGTCATTGCCGACGAAACGAGCAAGCTGCACGCCGTTGAAGAGAGAGGAAGGCAGGCCGGTGAGATACCAGCACACTTCCGCCTCTTCGTGAAATTGCGCGCCCGGCAGGTAGCGACCAAAAGCGGCTACCTCCCCGGCCATGTTGGCATCGATGGCCGCGAGGATGGCCTCAAGCGTATCTTCAGCAAAGCTCTTGAATCGCTCGCTCATTAACCCGCCATTTCTTTTGCCGCGCGATCGGCCCGCACCGCAGCGGCGATATCGCCCTTCATCCAGCGAGAGCCGAAAATGCCGATCAATCCGGCGATCACCAGCGCCGGGGGGCAGGTAATCAGCAGGGCGAGGCTGAGATCCTGGCCGGCAAGGTTTTTCGCGAAATGCAGGCCGTGCGTCGGATCAAAATTTTGCGCCAGCACGCCCACCAGCAAGGGCGAGAAGGCATCGCCGAGCAGGTGCGCGATGAGCAGCGAAATCGCCACCGCCGAGGCGCGCAGGGCCGACGGCACCACGTCCTGCGTGGCGGCGGTGCTGGGGCCGCTATAGACGTTGAGCAGCAGAACGGTCAACACAAAGAAGACACTGAAGATGGCGAGGCTGTGGATAGTCACGGCCAGCACGAATGACGGCGCGCCGAGCAGGAAGCCGATGCCGCAGACCAGCACACGCGCACCCGGATAGCGCCGGTTGAGCAGGTCAGAGAGATAGCCGCCCACCAGCAGCCCGGCAATGCCCGCCACCACGATCACTCCGCCGGAGAAGAGGCCTGCCGCGCTCGAACTGAGGCCAAAGGTATCCTTCTGCTGCAAATACGTGGGCAGGTAGACGACATTTGCGCCCAGCACGAAGAAGGCGAAAATCTGCATCAAAATCAGCACGGAAACGGTCTTGATGCGCAGCAAGGTGCCAAATTGCGCCACCACATTCTTCGGCACGATGATCGTGTGCGCCTCCTCCACATCGAGTTCGTTTTCTAGCGAATGCGGGTCAAGCTCAACGGCCTCCTCGTCGGCCTCGTTGCGCCGGGGTTCGCGCAACCGCCACGCCAGGAAGGCCAGAATCAGGCCGGGAACGCCGGTGAAGAGGAAGGCCAGTCGCCAGCTTCCAAAGTAGAGCGCGGCCACCACGCCGCCCACCACAAAACCAACCATCAGCCCGATCAACGAACCGGCCCCCCACGTACTCATAATGCGCGCCCGCCTCGTGCGGCTGAAATAATCGCTCAACAACGCCGTCCCCGCCGGGTAATAGCCGGCCTCGCCGATACCGAGGATCATGCGCGTAATAAAAAGAGTGGCGAAATTATTCGCCAGCGCGGTCAGCGCGGTGATCGAACTCCAGACGGCCACGCAGATCGCCACCACATTCTTGCGCTTCGAGCGGTCGGCCCACACGCCAAGGGGGATCGTGCTGAGCGTATAGACCAGTAAAAACGCGGTCGCCAGGTAGCCGATGCCATCGATGCCAAACCCCAGCTCGTGAGCAATGACGTTGGCCGCGCCGGTAAAGACGTAGCGATCCATATAATTGAGGAAATTGATCGCGAACATGATAGAGAAGACATACCAGGCATAGCGCCCGGCCCCGCGCCTGGCAACTTCCTGTCCAGCATCGGCGGAAGAAGCGATGTCACCCATGACGCCTCCGATCTGAGATACCAACTGAGCGGACAATAGCAAGAAAACGAGGTCAACGTAGTCAGTAGATTACCATAGTTTGGGGCAAGAGGGAAGAGCTTTATGTTGCTACGCCCTGACATCCAGCATTTCCAGGAAGATCCAGGATTTAAGGTCGCGCTCGAGATGGAAGCGGAGCAGGCCGTGCATGGCTTTTTCAAGTTCGTGGTAGAGCGCGGCATCCAGGCGCAGGCGAGGCACGTCGCTCCACTGACTGCGCTGCAGGAGACGCAGCACCTTGAGCGCGTTGAGCGAGAGGGGATAGGCCCAGAAGCGCGAACACTGCGGGCAGAGGACGCCGCCCAGCGAAGGGGCAAAGCCGTTTTCGACTGCCTGCAGTTCGCTGCCGCAATGGGCGCAGTGGCGGAAGGCGGGTTCGTAGCCGATGGCCGCGAGCAGGTGAATCTCGAAGTAGCGCAGCAACAGGTTGGTGCGCCCGTGTTGCTGCACAGGTGATAAGGGTGTCCCATCGACAGGGCGAGATCGGTAGTCGAGGGCGTCGCGGTCGAGAGCGCGCAACGTCTCCAGCAGCAGGTTGTAGATATCCTGGTGCGGGGTCTGCTCTTCGAGGAAGCGGTCGATCAGTTCGGCGAGGTAGTAGCCGCAGGTCATGTGCCAGAGTTCGCCGCGCAGGTGCGGGAAGCTTTCGCGCCCCTCTGCCTGCGTCACAATATCCAGATTGCGGCCAAGCGCGACCTGCAACTGGCTGCGTTTGAGCAATTCTACATGGCCGGCCTTTTTGCTGATGGGGCGGCGGATGCCTTTGGCGATGGCATGATATTTGCCCCTGGTCGGCGTGAAGAGGGTCAGGATACGGTCGGCTTCGCCCAGATCGGTGCGTTTCAGGATGATGGCCTCGGTGGAGTAGCTTCGTTGTTCTCGCATGCAGGTAATCGCAATTCTGCTCTGTCGCGCTGTATTGTAGTGTATCGTGTTGCTATCAAGACAGGACGGGATAAGATAAAAAAAGACGTGACCGAATTCATCACGTCTGGCACAGAGGAGGCGACGAGCGGATTCGAACCGCTGATGCAGCTTTTGCAGAGCCGTGCCTTACCACTTGGCGACGTCGCCATCAACATGGGAGCGGGAGACGGGGATCGAACCCGCGACTTTCTCCTTGGCAAGGAGATGCTCTACCACTGAGCCACTCCCGCTTACTGTGACACTTGCGTGTCACCTCATTTGCAAGCATAAGATATCATACTTGCAGCGATTTGTCAACAGGTTTTTCGCCCAGATTCCGAATAGTTATTCGACCTCGATCAGCACATCGCCCTCGTTCACGAAGTCTCCCTCGCTGGCCTTAAGGGCTTTGACGGTACCAGCGATGGTGGCCTGCACAGGGATTTGCATTTTCATCGACTCCAGCATCACGACATCCTGATCGACGCTGATCTGCTCGCCCGGCCTGACCAGAAATTCCAGCACCACGCCGGCCATGTTGGATACAATACGTTTCATGGGTACTCCTTTAAGGATTCTTGCCCTATTATATCATGCTTTCGCCCGTCCCATGCCATGAGAAAGTGACCGCGACGTGTCATGCGGAGCGGCAGCGAAGCATCCGCGTGGGCCCCCGCCTGGTTGCCGCGAATGCTTCGCTGAACTCAGCAGGACGCGCCCGCGAGATTGAAATTATGCCAGTAGTGGAGTATAGTGTAATATATAAGAGGAGGAGCAGAGACGGTTGGCGTCACAGATGAAAACTGAGCCGTAAATCATACAATATTTCTGAGGAAAGAGACAGTGGACTGGCAGTTTACCCCCTACCTGCTACCTGTAATTGCCTCTGCCGTATCGGCTGCGCTCGCGTTTGTCGCCTGGCAGCGACGCCAGGCGCCAGGCGCCGTAGCTTTCTGTTTCTTGATGATCGCGGTGGCCGGGTGGTCGCTGGCGTATACGCTTGAACTGGCCGGTCCCACCCTGCAAACCGCTATCTTCTGGGATAACGTGGCGTGGCTGGGAGCCGCCAGCGCCCCCACGCTCTGGCTCGCCTTCGCCCTTGAGTATACCGGCCAGGTCAAACAGTTCAGTCGGCGCGCCATACTCCTGCTCTGCATCGAGCCGGTCATCACCATCCTGCTGGTCTGGACCAATCAGTTTCATGGTCTGATGGGTACAGATGCACTCTCGAAAACCCGCCTGCCCTTTTCGGTGCTGAACGTCAGATATGGCCTCTGGTACTGGATCAATATTGCTTACGACTATCTGCTGCTCTTCATCGGGGCTTTCCTGATCTGCTCGTTCATCCAGAAGCTGAGAAGATCGGCTCACCTGTATCTCGGCCAGGCACTCACCTTGCTGGTGGCCGTACTGGCCCCCTGGGCCGGCAATGTCCTCAGCCTGCTTGGTTTAAGTCCATTTCACATGGATCTGACGGCGCCCGCCCTGACCATCACCGGGCTGGCAATGGCCTGGAATCTCGTCCACCTGCATCTGCTCGATATCGTTCCCATCGCGCGCGAAGTCGTGATGGAAAGTATGCGCGACGCCGTCATCATTCTGGACGAGCAGAAACGCATTGTGGACATGAATCCGGCGGCGCAGCGGCTGGTGCAAAACGCTGATGCGGTCGGCCTGCCCTTTCGGGAGGTGTTCTCGGCCTGGACGGAACTGGTCTCCCGCTACCTGAACATCCATGAAGGTGAGGCCGAGGTAGTGACAGGTGAGGGTGAGGCCAAACGCTATTTTGATCTGCGCGTCTCACCCCTCTATCGCTCCAACGGATACAAAAGCCATCTCGCCATCGGCGGCCACCTGATCGTGTTAAACGACATCACGGAACGCAAGCAGAGCGAGATGGCGCTCAAGGAAAGCGAGGCGCGTTTCCGCGATATTTTTTCCTCGGCCCCCATTGGCATGGCCCTCATCGATCCGCAAGGCGTCATCTTGCAGGTCAACAAAGCCTTCCACGAGATGCTGGCCTACCCTGAAGAGGAGCTGCCCGGCAAAAATATCGCAGCAATTACCCATCCAGACGATGTCGGGAAAGGCCAGTTGCTGGCCCGGCAGGCGCTGGCAGGCACGATCAACAGCTACCAGGTGGAGAAACGCTTTCTGAGAAAGGATGGCGAAATCGTCTGGGCCAACCTCACGGGGACGCCGCTACGCAACCAGCACGGCCAGCCGCCCTACGGCCTGCTCATGCTGGAGAATATCGGCGAGCGCAAACGGGCAAGATTGCTGGAAGAGGAACGGCACCACGTCGCCTACGAACTGCACGACGGGCTGGCGCAGGTGGCGGCCAGCGTTCATCAACACCTGCAGGCCTTCGCCGGCCATTACCATCCGCGCTCACCGCAGGCGCGCCAGGAGCTTGAACGCGCCCTGGAACTGGCGCAACGCTCGGTCAGAGAGGCGCGCAGGCTCATCGCCGGGCTGCGTCCGACCGCGCTGGACGACTTCGGGCTGGCAACTGCCCTGCGCTTGCAGGTCGAGGCGCTGCACAATGATGGCTGGACCATTACCTGCGAAGAGACGCTGGGGTCAGAACGCCTGCCCGCAACTATTGAAACGACACTCTACGCGGTCGCGCAGGAGGCGCTCACCAACATGCGCAAACACGCCCGCACAACGGAGGCGCGCATCACCCTGCACCGCCAGCCAGCGCGACTACGCATGGAGATACAGGACTGGGGATGCGGGTTCGATGTAGAAGCCGCGCTCACCGAAGAACACCTGCCCGGCGAACATGTCGGGCTGCGCGAAATGCGCGAGCGCGTCGAGCTTATCGGCGGCCAGCTAGCGATCTCCAGCCAGCCCTGTGCTGGCACGCTCATTGCCGCCGATGTACCGTTACCTCCATCTAACAGGAAGGACCCTGTTGCATGAATAATGCTCATCTCTCGCATTCTCACCGACCGGTCAACGCACGGCTGATCATTGCCGACGATCACGAGCTTTCTAGGGCCGGTCTGCGTACCATGCTGATGGGCCAGCGCGGGCTGGAACTGGTGGGTGAGGCCAGCAACGGCCACGAGGCATTAGAACTCTGTCGCCGCTTGCAGCCCGACCTCGCCCTGCTCGATGTGCGCATGCCGCGACTCGACGGACTGGCAACCTGCCGCGCCATCAAACGCGGCAACCCCGGCACGAGCGTCATCCTCATTACCATGCACGAGAACCCCGAATACCTGCTCGAAGCCCTCAAAGCAGGGGCCGCAGGCTACATCCTTAAAGACATCACGCAGCGCGAGCTGCTCAACGCCGTGCGCCGTGTCCTGCAAGGCGATTCGATTCTGGACAGCGAGACGGTAATGCGCGTGCTGGATCGCCTGAACGCCAACCTGCCACCCGCGCAAGCATCTTCCCAGGTGGGGCTGACGCCGCGTGAGATCGAGGTATTACAATTGCTGGCACAGGGCCAGACCAATCGCGAGATCGCCAGAAAGCTTACTCTGAGCGTAAGCACCGTCAAAATTCACGTCGAGCATATTCTCGAAAAGCTGTGCGTTTCCGACCGCACCCAGGCTGCCGTCCGCGCCATCCAGCTTGGCCTGATTCGCCACAGGTATAACGATATGTGACATGTGCCAGAAATAGGCCATGTGACCTATAGTAATCGGCCATTTAGCACTTGCGACCGCCCGCTCCTTCCGTCTATACTTATTTCAGTGGCTATTTGTACGAACTACCAGTATGGCTGTGTTGGAGCATTATGGACGGCAAACACTCTTTCGTCATCGAGCCTTCCGGCGTCGGCGCCGCTACAGTCGTCACATCCGAGCCAGACAGGCTCGCGGCGCAATGCGACGAGGCAAGCGACGAGCAATTGCTACACGCGCTGGCCGATCAAGCAGACTGGGCAATGAATCTGCTCTATCAACGCTATAGCAGCCAGCTTTACTCCCTGGCATACCGCATGGCAGGCAACCACACGGCTGCCGAAGACTTGCTGCAAGAGGTCTTCCTCTCTATCTGGCGCCGCGCCGCGTCCTATGCCCCCCATTACGGCAGCGTGCGCAACTGGCTGCTCTCCATCATGCATCACCGCGCTGTCGATTACCTGCGCCACAAACGCCGCCACAACCCGGCTCACGAGGCGCTGCTGGAAGAGGTTGATCTCAGCGAAGACACAGCCACTCCCGACGTCTGGGATGACACCTGGCGCACCATCCAGGCATCCATCATCCGCGAATGCCTGACCTGTCTGCCCCGCGAGCAGCGCGCCACCATCGAACTTGTCTACTTCCATGGCTGGACGCAGGCCCAGATTGCCAGTACCTTCTCCATCCCCCTCGGCACCGTCAAAAGCCGCCTGCGCCTCGGCCTCCTCCATCTGCGCAAAGAACTGGAAAAGAGGGGCATCATCAGCACGTGAACGCCTTTCTACAGAATACCAGGCCAGCCAGCCACCACGCAGACCAACCAGCCACCACGCAGGACAGCCGTCCCACACAGGTCAGCCAGCCACCACGCAGGCCAGCCAGTGCAAACCAGTTGCCCGGCAGGCCACCCGCAAGGGGTGGCCCTACTATATACGATGGCTCTCCAGGCCCCACGAGGCGGTCGTATATAGTAGGGCCACCCCTTGCGGGTGGCCTGCGTGGTGGCTGGCTGACCTGCGGGCGACGGCTGGTCTGCACTGGCTGACCTGCCGGGCGACGACTGGTCTGCACTGGCTAACCTGCGTGGTGGCTGGCTGACCTGCGGGGTGGCTGGCTAACCTGCGGGCGACGGCTGGTCTGCACTGGCTGACCTGCACTGGCTGGCCTACTCGGCGGCCGGCCTGCATAGTGGCTGGCCACCCCTTGCGGCTAGCCTGCATGATGGCTGGGTGGCCTGGGGGTGGCCTGCGCGGGCGGGTGGCCTGGTATCCTGCAGCCCGCTGGCGTGAGACCTGGCTGGCGCCGGGCGGCGCTTGCCGCCTCTAGCGGTTCGCCTTCGGGCGCGTGACGAGGGCAGCGATGACGCACAGCACGGCCAGACCCATAAAGAGCAGGATATGCGCGGGCTGCGGGTCCATCGGCGGCGTTTTCCCGCTCACCAGAATGTGATTGACGCCTGGCAGCGCGTAGTAAATGCCAATCAGGAAACAGACAATCGCCACAATGATAGCCCCGAAGAAAATGCCTGGATTTTTCATGTTCGTCTCTCCTTCTTTCTCTCTTGAAATATCAATCCTCATTGGACTGATTGAACGCGCCAATTATAGCAGGTATGCCTGACATCTGGAAGTATTACGAGTCGGCATAGCCCGTATGGCATGGCAGAAGACAGCAAAAGGGAGGAACAGGAACCGGGAGTGGCTAGCTCCTCCAGGTTCTCGCTCCTCCCTTCCACTCTGTGCTACCAGAACAAAAGTCCCGTGCGGACTACTTGCTGCTGGCGGCTGAGCTGGATGACTTGCTCATGAACATACCGATGATGCCCGCGACGAGCAGGACGCCGCCAAACGCCAGGACGGCATATGCCTTGCCGTGGAAATTGATGGCAACACGCATAATGACACCCGCGATAAGAGCGACGACGCCCAGAGCAAGAAGTGCATAGAACAATGCGGTGTTCTTCACGATTCCGTACCTACCTTCTATCTCAAATTTCAGCAAATACACTTCGGTCTATCCGAAGTGGTTCTATTGTATCAAACGAAGCAACCCCTTTAAGCTGCACAACCTGCGGATAATCACCAGAATTGGCTATATCTCCCTGGTCGATACCCGATCTAGCCACGCCCGCTAAAGACGGTCAGAAAGAGGACGAGTGCAGCGAGACCCGCCGCCCAGCAATAGAAGGCGAAAGGCAGCAGGCGACCGGTCTCAAAGTATTTCATGAGAAATTTTGTGCTGAGATAGGCAGCGACTCCCGCCAGCACCATGCCAACGAGGACGAGTTCGAGCGTTGAGATGGGTTGGCCGCGCAGCTGCGGCACTTCGAGCAAGGCAGCAGCCCCGATCAGCGGAGTGCCGAGCAGGAAGGAGAAACGGGCCGCGTCCTCGTAGTTGAGGCGCACGCCCAGCCCGGCTACCATGCTCGCCCCTGAACGCGAGATGCCAGGGATGAGCGCCAGCGATTGCCCCAGACCGACCACGACGGCATCTTTCCAGGTCAGGGAAGAGAGCGGGCGAAAACGCGCCTCGCGCTCTTTCGGCGAAAGGCTTTGCGCGTCTCCCTCCGCCCGTTTGCGCAGCACATCGCCCAGGAAGAGCAGGGAGCCGTTGACCACCAGAAAGGTCGCGGCAATCAGGGGAGAGGCGAAAAGCTGTTTGAGCGGGCTTTCCAGAAAAACGCCGATCAAACCGGCGGGGATGCAGCCAATGATAATGAGCCAGCTCACCCATTCATCGGTGCCGCGCTTCACCTCGCCCTCTTTAATGCTCTTGAACAGCACCTTGACGACCTGCAACCAGTCTCGCCAGAAATAGGCGACCAGGGCAATGCTTGTTCCCAGGTGCAGCGCCACGATCAGCGGCAGGAAGCTCTCGTTGCGCACAAGGTCACCCCAGCCGAAAAGCGCGGGAATGATGACCGTGTGGCCCAGGCTGCTGATGGGAAACAACTCGGTAAACCCTTGCAGCAGGCCCAGGGCGATAATTTGCCAGATATTTAGATTCATGTGTATTCCTGTTCTCTCATTCTCAGAGTTTAATGCAGGTACTTCTGCACGTCCTGGTCAAACTCCGCCTTGGTGGCGGCAAAGACGATGTGGCCGTCCTTCTTGCCCAGGAAGAAGTAGTCACTGGTATAGCGCGGGTCTGGCGCAGTCGCCGCCGCCTTCATGCTGGCCAGGCTGGGGCTGCAGATCGGCGTCGGGGGCCAGCCCTTGTGCGTGTAGGTATTCCAGGGGCTGTTCGGCGCAATATTGTCGCCTACGTCGGTCAGGTTCTTCCAGAAGACGGTCGTCCCCGGCTGCGAATCGCGAGCATACATGACCGAGGGGTCAGAATCGAGGAAACCGACCGTTTCAGCGTTTGGCCTGTTGACGCGATTCCAGTAGACGCTGGCGACGCCCGGCAGGTCTTGCGGGAAGACAACCTCGCGTTCGACCAGCGAGGCGAGAATGACCATCTGGTAGGTGGTCAGGTGGTGCGCCTGAGCCAGCGTATCCAGGTGATTTTGCTTCACGACACTGGTGAATTCGGTGAGCATCTGATTGACGACTTCCCTGGCATCGGCATCGACGGGGATATAGTAGGTATCAGGGAAGAGCAGGCCCTCCATACTATCGCCAGAGGGAATCGACTTGAGGATGGGATACTTTGCCGCGTCGGGAAACTGACTCGGATGCAGCGTATACTGGAGAAATTGCTGCTTATCGAATTTAGCCAGCCCCTGCGTGGCAAGTTGATTGGCGATTTGCTGGATGCGCCAGCCATCGGGGATACGCACAATATATTCATTCGGCTGACCGTTGAGCAGGCTATCGATGATGTCGCTGATAGTCATGCTCGAATTCAGGTTGGTATAAACCCCTGCCTGCAGGTGCGTATCCAGTCCCTTGATTCTGGCCCAGATGCGGAAGGCGAGGGCGTTGCGAATCAAGCCATCTTTCTGCAACTGGTCCGCGATTTGCTGGGTACTCTCCCCGCTTTGAATGACGACTCTGACCGTTTTGCCAGGCCCGGCAGGGTCTACCGGCTCAAAAATGGCGCTGGCGGTGTTCCATGCAAAGTAGACGGCGCCGAAGATGAGCAGACCAAGTAGCAGCACCGCAAGTATTGCCCCGCGCGATCCTCGTCTTCTCATGATTCTGTTTCCTCTGTTCTACCCGGAGGCCCCAGGGAATCCAGGTACTCCTGTAAAATAACCGTAGCCGCCAGCGCGTCGATTTCCTGACGCGGGTGGCGGCGTTTCGCGCGCTGTCCCTGCCCCCCTTTCCCATGCTTGCCACTACCGCGCCCGTCGCGCCCGCGCCTGCCGCCCTCATCCAGATTTCGTTCAGCCAGCAAGCGCGACGCTTCCACAGTCGAAAGACGTTCATCCTGGAAGATTAATGGAATACTGATAGATGGCTTGAGATGTTCGGCGAAAGAGAGAATGCGCTGTGCCTGCGCGTGTAACTGCCCATCCAGGCTCACCGGCAAACCAATCACCAGCGCCTCGGCCTCCGTCTCAGCAATCAGCCGCCGAATCTCGGCAAAGGTCTGCGCCTCCCCTTGCGAAGGGGCGACATGGATGGTTGTATATGGTGAGGCCAGAAAGCCGCTAACATCGCTCACAGCGACGCCGATTCTCGCTTCGCCCACATCCAGAGCCATATATCGTGTCATACCACCTTATCGTTTCCTGCAAAAAATTGTTCCCCGGAAGGGAAAAGTTTGTCAATACAATCTTACCGGAGAAGCAGGCAATTTGTCTACCATTTGTGCCGAAAGGGGGTATTTCTCAGGGGGTTCTAAGCAACGCAGGGTTGCGGCACACTATTGCAGCCACGCCGCCGACAGGCCACCAGCCCGCAGGCCACGCCGTCATAGGCCAGTCGCCGCAGGTCACCGGCCCACAGGTCATGCCGCAGGCCAGTCGCCGCAGGTCACGCCGCAGGCCACCGGCCCACAGGTCATGCCGCAGGCCGACCGCCGCAGGCCACCCGCAAGGGGTGGCCCTACTATACACGAACCGCTCACGCCTGCAAAGCTATCGTATATAGTAGGGCCACCCCCTTAGGCGTCAACTTAAGGCCGCCGCAGGCCACCCGCAAGGGGTGGCCCTACGAGAGACGATAGTCCCGTGCCGCTTGTGGAGGGGTCGTCTCTCGTAGGGCCACCCCTTGCGGGTG
>Ga0209810_1002043_pt1 | contig 26220 bp, 23 predicted proteins | sample Coa_R1_7_FD_187159 | JGI IMG/M metagenome (GOLD analysis project Ga0209810, IMG submission 187159) | Surface soil microbial communities from Centralia Pennsylvania, which are recovering from an underground coalmine fire - Coalmine... | ecosystem: Environmental > Terrestrial > Soil > Unclassified... | reverse complement strand
CCGCCAGTTACGGAACCTTCACTCACGCCATCAAAGGCAACGTGGACATTTTGATCGCGCTGGTGATGCACACCGGCGCGGTAGTCGGCGCGCAAATCGGCGTGGTCGCCACGCAATATTTCGCCGGACCGAAGATTCGGCTCGCTTTCGTGCCGCTGCCATTGTTGGGCGCGGCCATCGTCATTTACACCTTGGTCACCGGTCACAAACTCTAGCCATGAAGATTCTGATCTGTAGCGACGGAACGCCGGCCACCGAGCCGGTCATACACCTCGGCGCCCTTCTGGCCAGCCCGCTCCAGGCAGCGACGACGCTGCTGGGCATCTCCGAGACCGCTGCGGACGAACAGCCGCTGCGGCAGGCACTGCAGACACAGGCACAGACACTGGCACAAAAAAATATCGCCACAGAGATCATTGTGCAGGCGGGTGACCCGGTGCGGCAGATTCTCGAGCACACATCCGCTGCAAAGTATGATCTGGTGATTATCGGCGCGCGATGGACCGGCGCCGTGGGCGACTACTGGCGGTCGAGAAAAACCTACGAAGTCATCAAAACCATCGAACCCCCCGTGCTGGTAGCCATCGGCGATCGCGCAACTTTGCAGCGTCTGCTCGTCTGCACCGGCGGCAAGGAGTTCATCGACCAGGCGGTGCAATTGACCGGCAAACTGGCCGCCGCTCTGCGCGCTTCCGTCACTCTGCTGCACGTAATGGCCGAACCGCCTGCCATGTACGCCGACCTCGTGCGCATGGAGGAAAACGTCGATCAGCTCCTGGAATCGAAATCGGAACTGGGGATCAACCTGCGCAGGCAAAAAAAGGAACTCGAACGGCTCGGCGTCCCCGCCAAGGTCCGGCTTCGGCACGGGATTGTCCTGGATCAGGTTTTTGAAGAAGTGCGCGAGGGACAATACGACCTGATTGTGACCGGCACCTCACGGGCGCGCGGCCTGCTCCGCCATTACATCATGGGCGATTTAACCCGCAGCATCCTCAATCGCTCCGGCGTTCCGGTGCTGATCGCGCGCGCCGGCCAGCCCAAACCAGCCCGGACATTTTGGAACGCAATGAAGAGTTTGTGGCGCGCATCCTGACAAGCGCATCGCAGACATCCTTAATTTCTTCGCATAACGCTTGGCCGGAGGGATGAAAAGCGGTATCGACACGCAAACGACCGCGCCTCCCAAAAAACCAAGGGCTGGCAACCGCCGCGTTCGGCGCTGGCTCACTCATCTTGCGCGTGAATGGACGCTGGCGAGCTGGCGTCCCATCGCCCCTGCTCCTGTCAGACCCGAGCCACGCAAATGGGATGATGCCCAACTCACCGCGGCGTGGATCGGCCACGCAACGGTGCTGATTAATTTTTTTGGAATAAAGATTCTTACCGATCCGGTTCTTTTCCCGCGAATTGGAATTCAGCTCCCCGGATTGACGATCGGCCCCAAACGGCTCATCGCCCCTGCGCTTCAGTTCCATGAGTTGCCAGCCATCGACCTGGTTCTCCTTTCCCATGCTCACTTCGATCATCTCGACCTGAGAACGCTACGCTGTTTCGACGATAAAACGCATTTGATTACAGCGCGCGCCACCGGCGATTTGCTCCGGCGAACGCGATTTCGCGAGATCATCGAGCTGGATTGGGGCCAGCGGAAAATCTTGCAGTTTGCCGCCGGCCAGATCGAGATCGTCGCCTTTGCAGTCAAACACTGGGGCGCGCGAACCCGGCGCGATCACTACCGCGGTTACAACGGATATCTGCTTCTGCGGAAAGCGCGCCGGGTCGTCTTCGCAGGGGACACAGCCATGACGGAGAGCTTTTCGCTCGTGGGGCGCGACGGCGCGATTGATCTGGCGATCATGGGAATTGGCGCGTACGAACCGTGGATCCATTCGCATTGCACACCGGAGCAAGCCGTCGCAATGGCCAAGGCCGCCGGAGCGCGCTTCATCATGCCAGTGCATCACCAAACGTTCCGGCTCAGTTTCGAACCCCTGCGGGAACCGATCGAACGCTTTCAAGCGGCCCTGCAAGGTCAATCTGAGCGCATTGCGCTGCGTGAAATCGGCCAAACATTTCTCCTGCCGTAAACCGAATGCCAATCCGGTGTTCCTGCAAAAAAGCGGTCCCGAGAAATTCGCGCAGCGCGCCGCGACACGCTTGCTCGGCGTGTTCAGGGATGCAATGTTTTGCGCGCTCCCGCCGACGTAGCTCAGCCGGTAGAGCAGCGGTTTCGTAAACCGCAGGTCACGGGTTCGAACCCCGTCGTCGGCTCTGGGTCACATCCAGAGGCCCCAGGAAAGCAACGCCGAAGCGTCCCGCCAGACGCGGCTGGAGCTGTCGCCCAAGACAACGACGATCACGTCCCTGCCGGGCCGCGTTCCGCTGGCGATGAGACATTTGCCGGCGGCATCGGTGTAACCGGTCTTCATTCCGTTGCAATAAGGAAGCCGGCTCAGCAGCTTGTTAGTGTTTTGGAGTTCCCGCGTGCGGCCGTTCGCGTACCGAAAGACAAGCCGCGGGAGACAGACGATCGACCGGATGGTTGGGTTGGCGTACGCCGCGCGAGCGATCAGCGACAGATCCCGCGCGGTCGAATACTGGCCAGGCACGGGCAACCCGTTTGGGTTGACGAAATGCGAATGCACAGCGCCCAGTTCTCGAGCCCGCCGGTTCATGATCTGCGCAAACGCTTCCACGCTGCCGGCGTTGTCCCTGGCCAGACAGCGCGCCACGTCATTGGGGCTTTTGACCAGCAGCGCGCGCAAAAGCTCGATGCGGCGATAACTGTCGCCGGCCTTGATTCCCAGCTTTACCGGTTCACACACGGTATCGGATGGTTGCACCGTCACCGGTTTGTCCAGAAAACCGCTCTCCGCCACGATCAACGCGGTCAGCAATTTTTGCGTGCTGGCCGGCGGCCGAATTTGGTCCGCATTCTTTTCGTACAAAATTTTGCCCGTGTTCGCGTCCACGACGATCACTGACGCGGCGCTGGTCTTCGGTATGCCCTCGGGTGTGTACTCAACGGATGCAGCAACCGATTCCCCGTTTGCCTTGGATTTTGCGCGGACTCGACGCGCACGCGCGTGGCTGGACGTGGAACTTCTGCGCTTGGACACCGGGGCGGGCTCCGCCTCGGTATCGTCGTTGTTTCTGGCGGTGACCGCTTTTGCCTTGCGCACTGGGCCCGGGCTGTCGCCAGGTCGCACGATTTGCGAGTCAATAACATCCTGGCTCCATGCGCTGACCGCCGAGAGCAGGAGCAACGCGAACGGCAGCAAGAGTCGGTTGCGCCACGTCATGGCCGGAAAACTAGAAACAAAACTTCTATTCACGCAAGGGGGGGAACACCCGACTATGATTTACGACTGCGCTCGATCAGCTCGATCTCGTAACCTTCCGGGGCGTCGATAAAAGCGATGCGGCCGCCGTTGGTAGAATGCGGTCCATCGGAGAGCGGGTAACCTTTGGCTGCAGCGTGCTTCGCGAACTGGTCCATGTCCTCCACTTCAAAGGCCAGATGCGTCAGATCGGGGCCGACCACCACCGGGCCGCTCTGGTCGAATTTGCAAATCTCAATTTCCTCCTCGCTGCCGGGCGCTTTCAAAAATACCAGCTGCGAGCCGCGACCGGAGGTTTGACGTCGCAGCTCCTGGAGCCCCAACACATCTTTGTAGAACGAAACGGTTTTCTCCAGGTCGTGCACCCGGTAGCGAGTGTGCAGCAATTTTTTGACCATGCCTTTACGCTATTGCTTTAACTGCGGCATTCAAACCGCGAGGCGTGATTCTGTGAACGTTTGCTCCCCGTGCGACTTCGACTACGCTTCGTTCCTGCCGCGCAGGCGCTGAACGAATGAAAAAAATCGGAATTCTCTTTGGACAGGAACAGAGTTTCCCGCCGGCCTTTGTCGAGCGCGTAAACCAAAAGACCGGCGGCAGAGAAATCACCGCGGAGTTTGTGCGCATCGACAAAGTGATTCAGGGCGAACCGTGCGGCTACGACGTGGTCATCGATCGCATCTCGCAGGATGTGCCCTTCTATCGCGCCTGGCTGAAAAATGCCGCGCTCACAGGAACAGCCGTGGTCAATAATCCGTTCTGGTGGAGCGCCGACGACAAATTTTTCAATAACGCGCTGGCGACAAAAATCGGCGTGGCCGTTCCGCGCACGGTGTTGCTTCCCTCCAAGCAGCACCCACCCGACACAAACGAACGCTCCTTCCGCAATTTGGCGTATCCGCTCGATTGGGAAGCGATTTTTGATTACGTCGGCTGGCCGGCATTTTTTAAACCGTTCGCCGGCGGCGGCTGGAAGAACGTCTATCGCCTGCAGAATGCGGAGGAATTTTTCCGCGCCTACAACAACACGGGCCAGTTGGTGATGATGTTGCAGGAAGAAATCCAGTTCGACATGTATTTCCGCTGCTATTGCATCGACCAGCGCCACGTGCGCATCATGCCGTATGAGCCGCGCCATCCGTTTCATCTGCGCTACCAAACCGAGTGGCGCGCGCCCGCGGAGATTTTGCAAAAGGTCGAGGAAGGCGTGCTGCGTCTGAATCGATTTCTCGGTTACGACTTGAACACGGTCGAGTTTGCCGTGCGCGACGGTCTCCCCTACGCCATCGATTTCTGCAACCCGGCGCCGGACGCCGAAGCGGCGTCAGTGGGCCAGGCCAATTTCGAATGGGTGGTGGAAGCGGTAGCCGAGATGGCCATTCGCAAAGCGCGCGAGCACGTCCCCAGTGGGAACAATTTGAGCTGGGGAAAATTTCTGCAAAGCGCGGTGGCAGGGCGCTCGCCTGGCGCCTGAGGCCCGTTCGCCGCCGACAAAGTCTCACGCGCATCCCGCGCGCTGGCCCGGTGCCGCGCTTTAGAACTGTGCATGACACGAGACCGTTTTTGAGGGAAACTGCGATCCCCTCCATGAGCGCAAAAAGCCACACGTTCACCCTCGGCATCGAGGAAGAGTTCGCGATCATCGACCCCGAAACGCGGGAGCTGCGGTCCCACATCCACGAAATTCTTGAACCGGGAAAAGTTCTCCTCAAAGAACAGATCAAACCCGAAATGCACCAGTCGGTGGTGGAACTGGGCACGGAAGTTTGCGATTCCATCGACTGCGCGCGCGCGCATGTGCTCGAGCTGCGCAGCAGGCTGGCGGAACTGGCCGGGCGCAGCGGATTAAAAATCGCCTCTGTGGGCACGCATCCGTTTTCACACTGGCGCCATCAGCACATCACCGAAGGCGAACGCTACAAACAGATCATCGAAGACATGCAACTGCTCGCGCGCGCGAACCTGATCTTCGGACTGCACGTGCATGTCGGCGTGCCGGATCGGGAGAGCGCCATTCACGTGATGAATCAGGCTCGCTATTTTCTCCCGCACATTTACGCGCTCTCGGTCAACTCGCCTTTCTGGGTGGGCGAAAACACCGGACTGAAAGGTTATCGTCTGAAAGTCTTCGAGCGCTTCCCGCGTACCGGCATCCCCGATTCATTTGATTCGCTCTCCGAATACGAGGATTACTGCAAACTCCTGGTCAAAACCGGTTGCATCGACAACGCGAAGAAAATCTGGTGGGACATCCGGCTGCATCCCTTCTTCAACACGCTGGAGGTGCGGGTGTGCGACGCACAAACGCGCGTTGACGATACGGTGGCAATAGCGGCCCTGATCCAGGCGGTCATCGCCAAACTCTTCAAATTGCTCCGGCAAAACGTCACTTTTCGCATTTACCGGCGCCGCCTTCTAGATGAGAACCGCTGGCGCGCAGCCCGCTACGGACTGGACGGAAAACTGATCGATTTCGGCAAGGAAACCGAAGTGGACGAGCGCAGCCTTCTGAGCGAGTTGCTCGAGTTCGTTAGCAGCGAGGTCAACGAGTTCGGCACGCACCGGGAGATGGCGCACATCGAACGGATCCTGCGCGAAGGGACCGGCGCAGACCGACAGCTTGCCGTCTGGAGGCAGACGCGCGACATGAAAGCCGTAGTCGATCATATCGTCGCAGAAACCTACCAGGGGCTGAACTTGCACAGCCAACCGGCGATAACTGGCTGATCTTTTTTTCTACTAGGGTCGGCACAGCTTCGGCTCGTAGAAGGCTGTGGCAGGCGGGTTGCCCGTAAGCTTCAACCGGACATTCGTCGCAGGATGCCGACAATTCCTGCAAAGGAAACGCTTGTCGGCGTAGAGCGCTGTGCTGGCAACGGCAGTAATGTTACCTCGCGAAAAGAGGAGCGACCAGTGAAAGCAACCCGATATGAAGCCGGCGATTCCGACCGAGCTGCCAAGAGACTTTGCAATAACTGATTGTATTTGACATAGTGGTTCCTTGCTCGCTGCTTGCGCTACGCGCAAGAGCGCCCACGGCGCTGCGTCAGTGCAGCCGCGACTGTCTCAAAGCTGCGTTTGACAAGCTGGGCTACTAGGGCTCGATCGCCACCTTCAGGCAACCGTCTCTGCGCGAACCAAACAGATCGTACGCTTCGACAATTTGGTCGAGTTTGAACCGGTGCGTGAGCAGCGGGGTTGAATCGAAACACTCCGATTGCACCATCGACAGCAGGCGGCGCATCCGTTCTTTCCCGCCGGGGCAAAGCGTCGTCACAATTTTGTAGTCGCCAATGCCGGCTGCGAACGCCTCGTAAGGCACCTGAAGTTTTCCAGAGTATACGCCGAGACTGCTCAGCGTTCCGCCGGGACGCAGACAACGCAGGGCATTCTCAAAAGTCACCTGAAGGCCGAGCGCTTCGATCGCCACATCGGCGCCGCCACCGGTAAGCTTTTTGATTTCGGCAACAACATCGCACTGCGTCGGATCGAGCACGGCGTGCGCGCCCATGCGCTTTGACATTTCCATCCGCACCGGATCACTCTCGACGCCGATGATGAACGCAGCGCCAAGCAGTTTCGCGCCCGCAGTCGCGCACAAGCCGATTGGTCCCTGCGCAAAAACGGCAACCGCGTCGCCGAGTCGAATATTCGCCGATTCCGCGCCGCTGAATCCTGTTGAGGCGATGTCAGCGAGCAGGACGACTTGTTCGTCACTCAGTTCATCTGGGATCTTTGCCAGGTTTGCCTGAGCATTCGGCACAAGCAGATACTCGGCTTGCGCACCGTTGATCGTGTTGCCGAATCGCCAGCCGCCGATCGCTTCGACGCCTTCGCCGTGGCCGCATTGCGCCCATTGCCCGGACAAGCAAGCGCGGCATTGACCGCACGGCGTGATCGCGCCGACCAAAACGCGATCGCCAACATTGTAGCCCGACAAGCCTTCACCCAGTTCTTCGATCACGCCCACCGGTTCGTGTCCGATCACCAGTCCGGGTTTCACCGGATATTCGCCGCGCAAAATGTGCAGGTCCGTCCCGCAAATGGTCGTTAGGGTAATCCGAATCACGGCTTCTCCAACACCGGCGTGCGGTCGCGGCAACTCCTCGATCCCGATCTTGTTTGGTCCGCGAAAAACGTTAGCTTTCATTGTTTGCATAGGTGGTTCTCCTTTTATGGAGAAATTTCACGCGCGCTTCAACGCGCGCTTGGCAGTGATTGCGATTTGCCACGCATTTTTTGCTCACCCGTTGAATCGATTTACAGACGCCGACAGTCAGGTCCGCTGCGTTAGCCTGCGGCCCCTGAATGAGAGCAGCGCTTGCGATTCGGCTAATGCTGTTCGAGTGCGATCCGCCGTGCAATATCGCGCAGGTAACTCCTGCCGCGGCGCGCATTGGCCAGTGTCACCGCAGGATCGTCGTAACCGGCTACTTCCAGCACGAATGCTCCGCGGAATCGGACTCTTACCAGATCGCGCAGGAACCGGTCCCATTGGATTTTCCCGTCGCCCGGCGGCCAGTGATTGTCATTCGCTGCGTCGTTATCATGTGCGTGGATCATCCGCAGATGCGCGGCGAGTTTAAGCACGAGGTTGTGCATGTCGCCGGCCAGAAAGGCGTGACCGGTATCAAGACAAACGCCCACGCTGGCGGAGTTGATTCCGTCCAGGATCCACAAGATGTCGCTCGTGCTCCCAAAGAGCAGATGCGGCAATTTGTTTTCCAACACACACACGGTGCCGAGTTCCTGGCAGCGCTGGGCGATCTGATTCAGTGAATCGACAACGTGTCGCATCCGGGGCAGCTGCTCGATGGGCGGGATCGGGGCTGGATTTTCCGGCCCGGGATGCATCACAAAATAGTGTACGCGCAAAAGAGCCGCCGCTTCGGCTGCTTTGAAAATTTCGGCGACGGAGGCGCCCCGCTGCGCATCGTTGGAAGAGGCGATGTCGATCTCGGGCGCGAACGGCGCGTGAAACGAGTACGCTTCCATACCGAGGTCTTCGATTTTTTCGGCGGCACGTTGCGCAGATTTCAAATCCCGAAAATCCAGATGCTCTGGCGACGAACAGACCTCAATCAAGCTGAAACCGCTCTCACGGATCAGCGGCAGGCAGTCAAGAATGTTTCGATGGCAAAAGCAGCCGGTTGAAAGGCCGATGGGCCAGCCGGTCATGTGTCTTCCTTTCCAATGCTGATTGCTTAAAGTGCAACAGATTGAACCCGCAGGTTGAAAAGCTGCATATGCCTTGTTCCTGCGCGGAGACGCAATTGAAATCCACAAGATCATCCGTCCCGGCTTCGAAGAGACCGGCAAAGACGCGCGTGTAAAAGTCAGCGCGCGTGGCGGGGTCAACATTGGCAAAATGCGTCCAGCCAAAATCACGCTTGTATTTAGAGCAGATCAATCCGGCGATATGGCGGGGATGCCAGCCCAATGCCAGCATCACGCGAACAAGCTGCCGGATGTACGCGGGGCGCAAAAGCAGATCGTTTGGGTGTTCGAGCGCGACGCGCACGCACGCTGGCAGGATTTCCAGGGGCTCCCGATCGTAAGTCTCAGACCAGCGTTCGGCTGGATGCTGTTCCTGCGAGTAAAACGAGGCATGAAATTGCGCGAGATTCGAGTTCCAATAATGCGTCAACAGTTCTCCAGTGCCGTGGGTGGCGTCGGGAATCGTGCCCGAAGCGCACGTGGCGAGTTCCGCTGTCAGCCGAGGATCGCGCATGACGGCGATTCCATCGCGCCAGTCGATGCCTTGCAGTGGAATAACGAATAATGGCCGCATGACAGCAAGAAGATCGGCTTTGAAGCCCCAGGGTTGCTGCCAGGGCTTCAAGTAAGCGCTGAATGGCACACGAATCGTGCGCGAATAGAGCGGGTCGCCGTACTCCGAGATGTCGATGGAAATCATTTCGCGGCCCTGTTTGGAAGGACCGACTTCCACGGCCGTGATCTCCACGGGAATTGTGCTCAGTGGCGCGGCAAGCTTCTTTACCCGGTGCGCGAGAAATTCCATGATTAAACCAAGACCTGCGAAAGCGCGGGCGAGCTCGAGGGGAACAGCCGTTGCGTTCGGCGGATGCGGCTCTTGTTCGGCCCCGCGCAAGCTCGCGGGGATCTGTCCAATCTCCGCCAGCATTTCAAAAACGGCAGACCTTTGCTCAATCCGCCAAATGAAATGGTGCCCACGACCGCTCAAAACGTGGAGTGATTCAATCCTGTACTGCTCCAAAAGCCGCCGAATGGTTTGCTGGACGGGTTGTTGAATCGCAAAAACGCGTTCTGGATCGAGGAACGCTTCCGCCGGATGATCGAAGTTAACGTATTCGACATCGAAATCTGCGATCAAAGCCGCGCGGTCCCAGAGCGACCGGCAGATTTCAAACCCGCCGTCCAATAGGGAATTGAGTGCCTCGCCCGGATATGCGCTGAACGGGAGAAAAGCTCGATCATCGCTGGCAGTGAGAAATTCGCAGCCGTAACTGCTGCTGGCGTCAACTCCGACAAACTCCCGCATCCGCGCGCGCACAGCGGGATGCCGATAATATTGTTGACGCTGTTCAACGGCATTCATTGTAATGATTTGGTCGCGACATAATCTCGCCACGCAGGCGGGACGACTGGTCGCCTTTTGCGTTTTACTGCTCAAATGCTGCGATAGAGCGCCGTTGCGATCACGCAACGGTCGGTTTGCCATAAAAAACGCGCTTGGCTGATTCAGCGGCGATCACGTATGCGCCGATGATCAGAGCCAGGATGGGATAGAAATGCGACGGCACGATTGTAAAGCCGAGCACGGATGCGAAGGGGAGGTGTGGAAGCATCACGGTGATTGACACCACCGCAAACGTGGCCATGGCGAGGAGATTGCTCGGTCTGCTTTTGAAAAATGGACGCCGCGTACGCACGACCAGAACAATCAAGGCGGCCGAGACGATTGATTCAATGAACCAACCGGTGCGGAATTGCTCGATTGTAGCTTTGAGCCAGATCAATGCGCCAAAGGTGAGATAATCGAAAATCGAGCTCACCAAGCCAAACACCACCATGAAGCGGTGGATGAAATGAATGTCCCAGCGCCGCGGCCGCTCAACCAGTTCCGGATCGACGTCATCGTGCGCAATGGTCATCTCCGGCAGATCGGTCAATAAATTGATGAGCAGAATTTGCTTAGGCAACAATGGCAAAAATGGCAGGAGCAGCGACGCGCCCGCCATACTGAACATGTTTCCGAAGTTGGCGCTGGTAGCGATGAAGACGTACTTGAGCGTGTTGGCAAACGTGCGCCGACCTTCGCGCACGCCATCTACAAGCACCTCGAGATCGTGCTCAAGCAGGACGAAATCCGCTGCCTCGCGCGCCACATCGACCGCCCTTTCGACAGACAAGCTCACATCCGCAGCATGCAGCGCAGAAACATCGTTAATTCCGTCGCCTATATAACCCACAACGTGTCCGGATTTCTTTAGCGCCAGAACCAATCGTTCCTTTTGGGCAGGTTCGATCTCAGCAAAAACGTCAACATCGCTCGCCTGTCGCAGGAGGGCGGCATCGCTCATTCTTTGCATGTCGCGCCCGGAGAGGATTCGCTCCGTATTCAAGCCGACCCGCTGCGCCACATGCGTTGCTATCAAGACGTTGTCGCCGGTAACGATTTTTAATCGGATACCGAGGCTGCCCAGCTCGCGCAAAGTGGATTCGACCCCTGCTTTTGGCGGGTCGGATAGCGCAACGAGTCCCAGAAAAGTCATCTCGTTTTCAGTCTCGCGATCGATTCGCGAGCAGTCGGCGCCGCAGATGCGATACGCCACGGCGATCACTCGGCAGCCCTCGGAACTGAACCTGCGCCATTGTTTTTCAATCTGCTCGCGCGGTCGCCGCGGCGACTCGATTCTGTCGCTGGTTCCGTCGCTCCATTCGACTTCCGAACAGATGCTCAAAATTTGTGGCAGCGCACCTTTTGTAATAAGCACGCGATGGCTGGATGAAGGAGGGCGGGGGTCGGCGACGCCAGAAGAGGGGGTTGGCGGGAATTCGCCCATCCGGAGGTCGGAACGCCCGTCCTGCTTTTCGAAAAGAATGCTCAACCGTTTCCGAGAAAAATCGTAAGGGAGCTCGTCCAGTTTTTCCCAGCCGCGGCAGCCAGAAGGCGGACTCGCCCGAAGCGCTTCGTCGATGGGGTTGATAAAACCGGTTTCCTTGGCTGCATTGAGGTACGCGTAAAGCAAAGTCTTTTCGCTGTGATTCCCCGCAGCGTCCACAGCGGCGCGAATGGTGATTTTGCCTTCGGTGATCGTGCCGGTCTTATCCGAGCAAAGCACATTCATGCTGCCGAAATTTTCGATCGCGGCCAGGCGTTTCACGATCACCTTCTCCTGCGCCATCCGCCGGGCGCCATGCGAAAGATTGATCGTAATAATGGCTGGAAGCAGCTGCGGCGTCAGGCCGACGGCCAGCGCGAGAGCGAACACGAACGATTCCAGCACCGGTTTGTGCAGGAACACGTTAAACCCAAAGATTGCGAGAACCAGCAACAGCGTGATCTCCGCCAGCAGATAGCCGAACCGACGGACGCCGCGCTCGAACTCCGTTTCCGGCCGGCGGAGCCGCAAACTCTCCGCGATCCGACCGAATCGCGTGTTCTTCCCGGTAGCGATAATCTCGGCTTTTCCCGAACCGCTTACTACATTGGTGCCCAGGTAAACGTTGGCGCTCGCGCTTTCGGTTTGATCGATCATGCTCTTCTCGACAGGGAACGTTTCGCCTGTGAGAGCGGCTTCGTTAACAAACAACTCCCGCGCTTCGAGGAGCCGGCCATCGCCAGGAATAATTGCCCCGGCAGAAAGCAGCACCACATCGCCAGGGACGACTTCGGCCACCGGGATCATTACTTCAACGCCATCGCGTAAAACGCGCGCCTTGGTCTCGACCAACGCACGCAATTTGGCGACCGCATCCGTGGCGGAGTATTCCTGCCAGAACCCGAGCACACCGCTCGCCAGCACAATTGCGAGAATCAATGTGGCATCGGTGCGGTCCTGTAAGAACAGCGAGACGATGGCCGCGCCGATCAAGATGAGAATGATCGGGCTTTTGAATTGAGCGGCAAAAAGTGTGATCGCATCCGCGCGCCGTTCATTTCGTACTCGATTTTCGCCAAACTCGGCCAATCGTCTGCGGGCCTCTGCGCTTGTCAGACCGTTGGACATGGGTCAACGCTACGCATGCCGGATGCGCACTTCCACGCGCATCCGGCTCAATTTTTCGAAGAGACAGCGAACAGGCCACCAGTCATAAAGGAAGTTCGTAACGACGTCCATGGCGACCCAACCAGCGATGGTGAGACAACCATGGCGTTAAAGCCGCATTGGCCAATGAGGACCTTCGAAATCTGCACACGGATTCGAAAGAATTCATGCGTGCCGTGACTCGCTTCGCCGGTCAAAACGAAACGCGCGTCCCCGACGAGCTCGATGCGCGAATCGAGGTCTTCAGGCACCGCGACCAACGCTTCCGCTTTTTCGCTGGTAAGATCGACGGGAGAATTCGGCATGCGAATGCTTCAACAGCAATTGGCGTGAAAGCTGGGAACCACCAAAACAGGGCGCTTCGCGTAACGAACGACCTGTTCGGCAACGCTTCCCATGAGCGCGTGCTTCAAACCCGTGCGGCCGTGAGTGGAAGTGACGATGAGATCAACGTCTGGCGCGCTCGCTGCGGCGCAGATTTCGTCAACCGCAGGGCCCGGAAGAACTTCGGCTTGAACGGTCAGGCCGCGCAAGAAATCCATCTGCCTGAGCGCATCCATTTCCTGCCGGGCTGTTTCTTCCACCGCTTCGGCCAGCCCGGAGAGACGGACACCGGCGCGATCGACGAATACGTAATTTGTATAGGGATAGATCGCGTGAAACAGCCGGAGCGTGGCACCAAGTCTTTTCGCCAGAAACGCCGCGTACTCCGTTCCGGCGAGGGAACATTGCGAAAAATCTGTCGGAACCAGGATCGTTCGGACTGCGAATCGCTTGCGTGTCGATTTCGATTTGGCCTTTCGTTTCCTCACAACGAGCACCGGACAAGGAGCGGCTCGAACGACGCGTTCCGCTGTACTTCCGAGCAAAAGATGCTTCAACCCGCTATGTCCTCGCGTCCAAAGAGCAAGTAGATCGGCGTCAATTTCACGGGCCAAATGGACAATCTCATCGTGCGGCCGGCCACCGCGAATGTGGCAATTCTCTGGACAAAATCCCTCGATACGCTTCCGATGAATCCCGGTCAGTTGCTCATTCATCCGTTCGATTGCCTCAGCGGATTGCAACAGGAGATGTCCTGCACCCGGCACCGACGACGGCTCATCTGCCGGGTGGACGTGCACAAGGTGAATGGCAGCGCGAAACTGTTTGGCTAACCAAACCGCGTAGTCGAGGGCTTCCACCGACGCCGGGGAAAAATCCAGCGGCACGAGAATTCGTTCAATTTTAAATCCCAACGGGTTATCCCGCTGCCGATGGCTTGTGGCAGGAGTCTTCTGCGTCATATTCGCAGGTTTTGAACCGGATCAAACACGATTGCACAGCTGGCTTTTGCCGCTCTCTCTGGCGCAGCGCGCAGCAAGATATTTTGCGATCCACTGTTTCGACGCCATGCCCAATGATTTTGCAATGGCAATGATTGTATTTGGAAGCGGGCACGTGGATCGCACATTCGAAGCTGTCGAAATGTGCGTCGGGTCTTTTAACCTGATGTCGAGCGTCTTGTCATAGTCATTCCCGCAGTGTTCGCACTTGGCCGTAAGTTTTTGTTCCTCTCCTGCATTTTGGTTGGCTGAGTTTCGAGACCGGCCAGGAGATCTTCTTGTGGCCTGTATGGCAACCGCACGGATCTTCGAGCTGGAATTCCTTCGCGATCGCGACGCCATCATTGCACACAGCGGCTTTCTCCATTTTTGCTTAATCGGGGCGGATCTGGATTTTGGGCCGAGAGTAATTCGAATCGTGTCAACCAAAGCAGTAGCGACGCGGAAAATTTTCTCCCGCGCTTCTGAACAAAACAGGGCTTGCTTGTGCGCCATATTGCCAGCGCGTCGCCGGACGGCAGCAGCGCCCAGCGACGCGCGTTAGTTGGTCGCTATTCGACTTTGACCTCCACCGGCTTGGGTTTGTCCGCCGGGGATTTCGGCAGATGCACTTTGAGCACGCCGTCCTTGAATTCGGCTGAGATCTTTTTGGCATCGGTGTCGTCAGGAAGCGTGAACGTGCGCAGGAAAGTTCCGTAGGATCGTTCGATCCGATGGAACTTCTTATTTTTTTCCTCCTTTTCCGCTTTACGCTCACCGGAAATGGAAAGGACGTTGTCTTCAATGGTCACTTTCACATCTTCCTTCTTCATCTCGGGCAAGTCTGCCTTGACGAGATACTCCTTCTCGTCTTCGGAGATGTCCACCTGCGGGGACCAATCTGGCAACGCCACATCGCCGAAAGGGCGCCTAAGCAACCTTCCAAACTCTGGGGAGCTTCTGAAAAAGGCGCTTAGCCGATTCTGCACGTCGTCGAGTTCACGAAACGGATTCCATATATCTATTGTTTTCATATTACGTTTTCCTTTGTGACGGAACAGTTAACGCGCCCCAGCGCTTGCATCTCCTCGATCTTTGGGAAACATCGTGCATTTCTTGGCGCGCCGCTGTTTGCAGTTTTTTTACGCTGCGGGCAGTTGCGGCCGGGCTTCCTGCGGCTCCGCGCGCTGAATCGGCGGAGATTTATGCTGTCCGGTGACCCGCCGGTGCGCGCAGATTGCCTTGAGCGTGTTCTGCACATCCTGCGCCGAGAGTTCCGCGCCTTTGGCGTCTTGCGCTTTTAACGCAATATCGTTGAGCGAAAGAACGCTGCAGAGCCTGCCGTCTTCAGCGCTGACGATCGGCAACCTTCGTACCTGTTTTTGCTGCATGATCTTGAGCGCTTCGCGAATGTCGGTGTCGGGCGAGCACCCGTACAGATTCCCGGAGATCACCTCTTTGACACGGATATTTGCGGGATCACGATGCTTGGTCGCCGCCGCCATGCAAATATCGCGGTCGGTGATCACCCCCACCACTTTTTGGCCATCGCCGACGACCGGCAAAAAGCCGAAATCGCCTCGCCACATCTGCATCGCTGCTTCGGCCAGATTTGTTTCCGGCCGGCAGCTCTGTGCGTTGTAAGTCATTACATCTTGTACTTTCATATGTTTTCACCTTTCTTTGATTGGGAGCCAACACCGCGCTCCCGGGCCGCGCTCGGCGAATTTTGCGAAGAACTGCACAAATTTTGTCGCTCCAAAGTTCCGCGGGGCCAGCGGTGGGGAGCCTGAGCAGGCTTGCGACCTTCCGCACCGCCAGCTTTGGCTGCCGCGGCCGCGCCCCGCGTGAAGGCGCGATGCCGTTGGAATCAAAAGCTCCATCTCGGATCTGCCGGTGAAAGCCTGATGTTTCGCGCAGGCGAGAAATCTCGGGCTGCTTTAAAGAACGCGGCACCCGGCGTTTCAAGATTCTGAGTATCCAAAGGAGCATCGTTGCTTTTTACCGGTGCCACCGGATGTCATCGGCCGGAATGCGACTCGTGGAACTTGTTCGTTTTGCGCCTCTCGGGAAACGGGTGCCCCGCGAGCTTTCGATCTTTTTTTGTCATCGCCTTGCCTTTGAGACGGAGCCGCAGCTTCGCCGTGGCTGCGAGCTTCTTGGGAGATCTTTCCCACTCGGTTCCGAGATTTGCCGCTCTGACGCGAGGATGGGATGGCGCCACCAAAATCGAACACGGCGCGCGCCTCACAACCTGTTCCGCGACGCTCCCGATCAATACATGTTTGAGGCCAGTCAGTCCGTGCGTGGAGGTAACGATCAGATCGGCGTCGTACTCTTTTGCAAAGGCGCAGATGTCCTGCGCCGGAGAGCCTTCCGTAATCGCCGTCTCGAATGGGACGCCATCAAAACGCACAGTCCGAAGAAACTTCCGCATTTGGCGATCGGCCTTCTTGCGAGCAGCCTCCTGCAACGCAGGAACATCGTAAAACGCGGTTCCCTCAGCGGAATAGATGTATCCGAGATAGGTGGCATGTAGCGCAATGATCCTGGCCTGAAATCGGTCCGCGAACTCAATCGCGTATTGAAGGCCTTCTCGGGAGCGAGCGGAAAAATCCACGGGCGCTAGGATAGTGCGGATTGAGAGACGCGGTTCGCCTTGGGACAATGGCTTTTTTTTTCGCACCACAAAGACTGGGCACGGCGAATGTTGCACCACGCGTTCTGCCGTACTTCCGAGGAAAACACGCTTGAATCCCGTGCGCCCGTGAGTCGGCATGACAATAAGGTCTGCCGGGAGATCTCTGGCCAACCGGCAGATTTCATCGAACGCTGCTGTGCCTCTAAGAAGGTGGCAGTTTCCCGGCGACAAGCCGTTTTCCTGCGCCACAGCAGCCAGTTTTTTCTTCAGCAGCTGGGTGTACTGGTCTTCAACCGCGATTGACGCCTGCATCGACCAGATCGCTGGAGCCGCAAACTCGGGCAGGTAATCGAATTGATAAACGTGAACGAGATGCACGGGTCCCCCGAATCGCCGGGCAAGACACTTCGCGGGTTCGATGGCGCCAATCGACATTTTCGAGAAATCGATCGGCACGAGAACATTTTGAATGCTCAATTTTTCCATGCAGTCACGTCCGGCGCGTTGGCGCGCGATGCTGCGCGTGAATTGTTAAACGCTCGTCATTTTTTGTGGCCGCCGCGAGGGTGACCGCTCATCTTTGGCCATCGCGCGTCAATGTTCAGTGCCACATGGTCGAGCAATGAGAGCAAGTTTCGATGGGCAGAAGCCCGGCGGCCCCGGAAGACCACATCGACGATCGGTTGCACCCAGCCAGTGAAAACAACCAGCAACCAAATGAGGCGCCAGCCCCGGGGGTAACATGCCTTAACCCCCAAACGATCTCGTCAGGGGGTTAGCTGTCGCTCTGATTGTCAGATTAGACTGTTGTCCCTGCAGTCTTGCGGACGAGACGCGCCCGGAATTCCGTGGGGGACTGCCCGAAGACGCGTCTGAATCTTCGATTGAATTGCGTGAGCGATCGAAAGCCGACGTCGTACGCGATCTCGCTGATGCGCAGGCTGGGATTAAGCAACCGACTGCGGGCGTCTTCCAGGCGCAGGCGCGCTAGGTAATCACTGAACTTCAAGCCCGTGGCTTTGTGGAAAACTTTGCAGAAGTGATAGACACTCGCGCCCGATGCCCTGGCCACGTCGGCCAGCGAGAGGGCCTCGGTCTTATGCTTTTCGATATACAGGCGCGCCTTTTGCACAAGAGGCGGCTCGGCATTCTGTCTTTCAAGCACGAGCTGATTTGCCAAGGCTGAAAGTTGCTCGGCGAAGAACCAGAGCAATCGCACAATTGCCTGGTACTTATCGGTTGGGATAAGAGGATTTGTCTCCCAGGCCTTGCGAATCTCGCCTTTGAACGGGACACCACATTGCTCCAGTGCGCGACCGACCTTGGCAGCGTCCGCTTTCGCTGGTGCGTGCCGCAATACCTGACCGATGCGCAAATAGCCAATTACGTCTGCACCGAGTTTCAGCGGAACGGCAGTCTCTGTCAGGCCAAATGGACAAGTCACAGTGTGCGGAAGCACGCCAGTGTGGTCGATCATGTCTTGGTGTGCTTGCAGGCACCGGCTGAGGGTGGCCGGATTTTCGGCGAGCAAAGCGCAGAATGGGTTTTCTCGCTTTTTCCCATGATGCTCAAGTTGCCAATAATCCACTGGCCGCAGAGCGAGGGGCAGACCGGTTGCTTTGCTAAAGACATTCTCATATTCGCGAAACAATTGGGACCGGCGCAGCATGTCGATCAATTCCCGGTTCCGTGTCGCACGCGACTGGCTCTTTTTGATCACAGGAAGAATTACCTTCTTCCATTCCGATTTCGAGTCAATTGAGGCCGGTCTTCCAGTCCATGAACGGCGCCTCCGGCACCAGCGCCTCGGTCGGCGACGACAACAATCTCCCGAAAGGCTCAATAAAAGTTCCGTCAACATTTTCTAGCCATAATCTGAAATGATTTTTGGGGGGAGCGCCGCGCGCAACGCATTGAGCACCGCAAGCACGTCGATGATTTCCTGACCAATCGCGCCAGCCACCGGAGCCAGATACCCGCTCGCGGCCAGCATCATGCCGCCCAAACTCAGCGCCATTCCCCCCATTGCGCTTTGTAAGGCAATACAACGCAATCGGCGGCCGATATGTATGAACTCATCCACTTTTTTAAGCGAATTTTCCATCGCTACCACATCGGCCGCTTCGGCGGTCACATCACTATTCTGTCCGATTGCCATTCCGACCGTGGCGGCCATCATCGCCGGCGCATCGTTAATCCCATCGCCGACGTATAGCGTTTTCGCGCGCCTGGTTTCCTCTCTCACTATGAGGAGCTTCTGTTCCGGACTCTGCTCCGCATGAATCTCATGGATCCCAACTTCCTCTGCGAGATAACGCACTTCCGATTCGCGATCGCCGGAGAGAATCATCAGGCGCTGGAACTGGTGTTTCGGCCCCAGATGCTTGATAAAGCAACGCCCTTCGGCACGCGGGGCATCGCGGAATCGAAAAAGCGCTGCAAAGCGACCATCGATTACGATGGCGCATTCCAAGCCACCGACGATTGGTGGAAGATGCTCGGCGCCGGGCACCTTTTCAGCGATGACTTTGTTGCGGCTCGTAATTCGAACCTCATGACCAGCGACCGCTCCCCTCAAGCCCTGGCCGGGAGGTTCACTGACTCGCGACGCTTGCTGGAGCGAAAGCGCCTCTGAGCGCGCTGCAGCAAGGAGAGCGCGGGCAAGCGGATGTTTCGAATACAACTCGAGGCTCGCCACCAGTCTCAGCGCCTCTTTCTGAGTGAAGCCGGGCGCAACAATTTGTTCCGTCAACTTGGGCTCGCCGTATGTAAGCGTCCCTGTCTTATCGAAAATTGCCGTCCGGCAACTGGTAATTTGCTCTAAGGCCGCGGGATTCCTTACAACGATCGAACGCCGGGCGGCCAGGGAAATCGACCCGATGATCGAAACCGGGATCGCAATCAGCAAAGGACAGGGCGTGGCGATAACCAGCACAGCGAGAAAGCGAACCGCTTCGCCGCTGAGAACCCACGCGAGCACCGCAATGCAGACCGCCACCGGCGTGTAAATCGCCCCCAATTGATCTCCCAGCCGTCGCAAACGCGGTCGCCTTTGCTCGGATTCCCGCATGACCTGCATCATCTTGGCGTAGCGCGAATCGACTGCGCGACGCGAGGCCGTGATAGTGAGAGCGGACGCGCCATTCACTGCCCCAGAGAGGACGGCAGCGCCCGGCGCTTTCGTGATGTCGAAAGGTTCGCCGGTGAGGAAAGCTTCGTTCATCATTCCATGCCCCTCGATCACCAATCCATCCACCGGAGCAATTTCGTGCGGATAAATCACCAGGGTATCGCCGATAGCGATATCCTCGAGCGCTACATCGCTAATCAAAGAATCACGCTTTCGGTGGGCGATAGTAGGCATCCGCCTTGCCAGCGCTTGCAAGACTGAAGACGCGTTTCGCACCGCATAATTTTCCAGCGCCTCCCCACCGGAAAGCATCAAGACAACGATCGCCCCGGCAAGGTATTCGTGCAGCAAAACGGAGGTGACAATCGAGATGCCCGCAAGCAGGTCAGAACCGAATTCCCGGCACAACAAATTCCTGGCTAGTACGTACACAAGAGGAATACCGCCAAAAAACAGCGCAGCGAAAAGCGGGATCTGGGAAATCTCCGAAGAAGTGCGCAATCCGTAACGCAGAATGAGATGCGCCAGAATTGCCGCAGCCGAAAACCCAGCGATGACGCTTGTCCTGCGGCGATGCAGAATGATGACAAACTCGCCGAGCCGGCTCGTTGCGGGTTGATGCGTGAGTTTCGGTGCAATAACGGGCTGAACCGTGGTGCCCATCCTATTCAGCATTGATTGGCGAGTTGCGTCGCCTGTTGCGTACTTTGGAAATTCGACATGTTGCAAAAGAGAATAAGGACTTTTCCCAATTGCGCATGTGTCCAGGCTTGTCCTCGTCTCGCCCCCAACTGATCCCGAACTGCCCGATCCCAAATGGATTGCGCAAGAGTCACCTTGTGTCGGTTCCCGGGTCCATGAATAACACATCGAGCTCCAGCGGCTCGAGTGAGATGCGCCCGCGATACACGGCGAGCAGTTTGTCTCGCGCAGCCTGCAAACGCCGGATTATGATCGGCGTCATGCGTTTGAAAAGCGCATAGCCCAGGGAAAAATCGCGCTCGCAGTGCTCCCGCAGCTTCGAGCCATAGAAAAAGATTGCATCAGTGGATTCGACGGCGCGCGCGGTGAAATGCCAGACATACGGAGGGAACATCCACGACCATCCCAGCGAATCTCCTGCACCGATAGTTTCGATCACCACAGGTTTCCGAACATTCTCCCCGGATTCCAAAACGATCTTGCCGGTCTCGATCAGATAAAAGCGGTCCGCCATCTCGCCTTCGCGCAGAAGGATCTGGCCCGGTGTAAAGTGCGACGCCATCGCGCAATCGGTCAGCGATGCCAGGTGTGCGGAGTGCATCCCAGCAAGAAAAGGATGCAACGCTACGCGAGCAGCCATTGACTCCGTTTTTGTCCGGGTTTCTTTCTTGAGGGCTTTCTTTTCCTGCATTTGTGAAACTGAAACCGCATTATCTCGCAGAGATGAGGCTTTTAGCTTTACAGGAAACCGTGTTCCTTCTCGCGAACGACGAGCACCGAGCAAGGCGCTGCGCGCGCGACCGCTTCGGCCGTGCTGCCAATGGTGAAATATTTCCAACCAGTCAGCCCATGCGCGGCGAGGACAATCAGGTCGCTGTCGAGTTCCTTGGCCGACTCGAGGATTTCATGCGTCACGCTGCCGGCGCGAACTATGGAGGTTATGCATGAAACGCCGGCGGCTTTGGCTGAATCAGCTAGCATCTGCAACCTGCGTTCCGTCTCGGCCAGCGCTTGTTCCCAGAATGCCGCTCTCGCCACACGGGCGCCCAATAGCAGCGGGGTTTCGGGCTCCAAGACGTGGAGGAGCGTGAGCCCGCAACACGGTTCTCGCACAAGACGAAGCGCATAGCAAAAAGCTTTCTTGGATGCCGGTGAAAAATCCGTCGGCACCAAAATTTTTTGGCGTTGTAGCGGCAATTCACCGAGTCCGGCGTGTCCAATATCCTGCGCTTTCATTGCGACTTATTTCCGGCCCTTGTCTGAAAATGGCTTGCCGAGTCTTGTCGAATCGTGTGCATTTTTTGCGCTACACATTCCAAAGACAGCGAAAGAGGGGGGCGGAACTTTGCTTTCCGGAATAGAACTTTTTTTATCGGGCGCTAAGCTGACATATGGCCCCGGAATCAATTGAAGAGCGGCGCACGCTCGCTTGGGGTGATCGTTGTGGCAGCGGGAGTGCGGGCAGCGTTTGGAATCTTCGTGGCGATTGATGCCTACCTGAAATGGCAGCCAAGCTTCGCGGCGCATTATGCGGGTTACCTGCAAAACGCCGCCAACGGCCAGCCTCCGTGGCTCGTCCCCTGGTTTCATTTCTGGATTCAACTTGTTTCACCGAGGGCTGGCTTGTTCGTTCTCGCCACGCGGCTGATTGAAACCGCCTTGGCGATCGGGCTGCTCTTCGGCATCGCTCGCCGGCTGACTTATATCGCCGGTGCCTTGTTTAGTTTGCTGATCTGGTCCACAGCGGAAGGTTTTGGCGGGCCCTACACGTCCGGCGCGACGAATCTTGGGCCGGCGCTCATGTATGCGCTGGTTTTTGTTGCCGCCGGATTATTCGAAAGTTTTCTCGGTCCCTCGCCTTATAGCCTTGATTATTATATCGCCCGGCGGTTTCCGAAATGGAAATCAGTAGCGGAATGGAAGCCGCAGCGAATCTGGCCAGAGGTACGCCCGGCCTTTGACTGGGACCATCAACTCGGTGCGATCGGCGCGATCGTTGTCGCGCTCGTCCTTGCGCTCTCAACTCTGGCGAGCGCAACGAACATGAGCCGGTTGCCTGCTACTCCTGCCAATGCCGCCGCCGCGGTCTCGCCTCTAAAGCTAGCCGCCACGACCGCCTCGCCGTTGAGCATGGCCACAGCGGGTCAAACAACGAGAAGGCCGCTTCCGGTTCTTCCTCCGCTCATCGGCGACGGTGCCGACGTCAATATCAATCTGGTTGCGAGTGACGCGACGATCGAAATCGCCAACGGCGTACAATATCAGGCGTGGACATTCAACGGCACCGTGCCCGCCCCGATCCTGCATGTGCGCGAAGGACAAACTGTGCACGTGAAATTCGTCAACAACGGGATGATGCAGCATTCGATCGATTTCCACGCCGCGCAGATCGACTGGAGCATTGCGTATCGCTCTATCAACCCGGGCGAAAAACTGGAGTTCTCGTTTGTGGCACAGGTGCCGGGCGTATTCATTTACCATTGCGGAACGCCGCCTGTGTTGCAACACATCGGCAACGGAATGTATGGCGCAATCATAGTCGAGCCGCTCAGGCCGCTGCCTCCGGCCGACGTGAGCTACGTTCTGGTGCAAAGCGAATGGTACACCCAGCAGGTGGAAGGCAGGCTGATGACTGGCGATTATAATAAGATGGTTGCCGTCACTCCCGACGAAGTCGTATTCAACGGCATCGCCTTTAAATACAAGGATAATCCACTTGAGCCGAAAGTGGGGCAGCGCGTCCGGATTTATTTCGTCGATGCGGGCCCGAATCTATGGAGCGCATTTCACCTCATTGGCGGAATGTTCGCAGCGGTTTGTCCGGACGCGGATGCGAACCACGCGCTGGCCGGTGTTTCCGTCTATACCGTAGCGCCCGGACAAGGCGTCGTTTTCGATGCCATCATGCCGCACCCCGGCAAATATCCGATCGTTGATCACAGCATGCGCGACATGGAGCTCGGCGCTACCGGCCTGCTGAACGTAACGCAGTAAACGAAGTGCCCAGCCTATCTCTCACCCAAGTTGCGCTGAAGCAGCTTTTGCAGCTCGCGGGGTTTAGTAAGCGTGATGGTGCTGCCTTTGACACGGAGCAAATCTCTGTCGCGGAACTGAGCGAATGTCCGCGACAGCGTCTCACTGGTGGCGCCCAGCTCAGCTGCCAGCACGCGCTTGGTGCGATCGAGTTCAATTTCGACTGCATGATCCCTGATTGGCCGCGGGCAACGTTTCAATAGCCAGTTGGCCAGCCGCGTTTCCATATCCTTAAGGGTGAGGTCGTCGAGCAATCCCACGATCACGCGCAGGTGCTGGCTCATGGAACCGAGCATGCGCAAGGCGAGATCGGGACGGCTCCGTAAAAGATCGACAAAATCGTTTTTCGGCACGAGCAAGACTGTCGTCGATTCCGTCGCGCACGCATCCGCCGGGTAACCACCCTCAGTGGCCAGCGCGGCTTCCGCAAACGATTCGATGGGCCGAAACAAGTGGATCACTTGTTCCTTGCCGGCCGCGCTGACGCGGTGCACCTTGATCGCTCCCCGCTGCACGATGTAGAAACCCTCCGCGGGATCGCCTTCGTGGAAAAGATAATCGTTTTTGCTCAGATGCCTGGGCACAACAAACGAAGCAATTGCTTCAATATCGCGCGCCGGCAACCCCATAAAGAGCTGGCAGCCGCGCAGGGTGTTAGCGACGATGATGTTTCGGAATTTTGCCGCTTCCATTGCTAGCCTCAAAGTTAACCGGCCGTGCGCGGTTGTCGATTTTGGCGACTCCCCAAGCGTGGTCGCCGCGTTGCCCGGCGGCCGGATGGAACCCGAGGGGATGCCGCAGCTGCACAGCCCATCGACGCAATTCCTGCACAGCAAAACCCAATTGCCGCGCATCGGTGCTCGATGGCACCGGTACACTTTGCGAGAAAGAAGAGGCAAGGCCCATGAAACTGGCGACCACTTATCTCGGTTTTGAGCTGCGAACACCTCTTGTCGCGTCAGCCTCCCCGCTCTCCGAAAATCTCGATAACGTCAAGCGAATGGCAGACGCCGGTGCGTCGGCTGTGGTATTTCATTCGCTTTTTGAAGAACAGCTCCGGCCATTGCGGCCGGCGGAATTCTCGTACGAGACGCTCACGCACTCTTCGCCTCCGCTGGAGTTCCCAGTCGATCCCAAGGCATATGTCGAGCATCTAGCAAAGGCGAAAGCCGCCGTGAATATCCCGATCATTGCCAGCCTCAACTGCGCGACATTTGGTAGCTGGCAGCGGTACGCCCGGCAAATAGAAGAGGCGGGCGCAGACGCTCTGGAACTGAATATCTACAGCGTGCCAACCGACCCGAACCGCACGGCTGACGACATCGAGACCGAGTATCTTACCATTGTCGCCTCAGTAAAGGCCTTGCTGAAAATTCCTGTGGCGGTGAAGCTCAGTCCGTTTTTCACGAATCTCTCCCGGTTCGCGCGGCGCCTCGATCAAAACGGCGTTGGGGCGCTGGTATTGTTCAATCGTTTCTACCAGCCCGACATCGAACTGGAAACACTCGAAGTCAGCCCCAATGTGATTCTGAGTACTCCGATGGCGATGCGTTTGCCGATGCGCTGGATTGCGCTGTTATATGGACAGATCGGCGCCAACCTGGCTGCAACCGGCGGCATTCACCACGGCACGGACGCACTGAAAATGTTGATGGCCGGCGCAGATGTTACGATGCTGTGCTCTGTTCTCCTGCGTCGCGGTATTAACCACATCCGCGTTATCGAACGCGAAATGCGCGAATGGATGGAAGAACATGAATATAAATCCGTGGAAGACCTCAAGGGTATCATGAGCCAGAAAAACTGCCCCGATCCCACCGCGTTCGAACGCGCCCAGTACACGCGCGCGCTGACCACTTATCCCAAGCAGCGCATGTAAGTTCTCCTCTCTTTCCCATGAGTTCCACAGCCGGGCGTCAACGCCGGGAGGTTCAGTGCGCATTTGCAACACTGTAGCAGCTTATTCACAGCGAGACTGTTCCCGCCGTCTCGGCCAAACCAAGAGCCAATTCCCGGCATTGCCACACCGCTGGACAACTCGTCCCATAGATCCATCTGAAGGCCAGTTCTCTAAAGGGGCTGAAATATGGCCCGCCGCAAGGCCCGAGGACCGGTACGTCGTAATTCCTTCCTCCTCCTTGCAGTTTCAGATCACAATTAAGGGGAAACGCCTTGTCCTCCACAGATTTGGCGAGCCAATCCGCATAGCCATCAAGCCGCGACTCAAATGGCTCGCCTTTGATGTAATATAGGATACTCTCAGTCAGGATCTCCGAGTGGAAATGAACCACTGAGCCAGATTTGGGCAAAGGCAAGCCCGCGGCATCACCCAGCACAAAAATGTCGGGGTATTCTTTCGATTGAAGCGTGTCCGGATTGGTTGGCACCAAGTTGAGCTCATCGGCGATCCCAGAGCGGCCAATCGCCACATCGCCTGCGTTGACTGGCACCGTCACTAGCAAGTCGTAATCGATCTCTTTCCGATTCAGCGAAAGGATTTTGTGCCGGTCGTTGTCGATGCCGCGAGTGCAAAAATCGGCAGCTACCTTAATGTCCTTTTTCTCAATGAAGCGACCGAAAAAACTTTCGACAGCAGGTATGGTGAAAAGGCGCGGCTGCGGTGTCACGTACACGATTTCTGTTCGGCTCCGCAAGCTGTGATCTTTGAGCCATTGATCGGCGAGAAATGCAAACTCGAGCGGTGCCACCGGGCACTTGATCGGCATCTGGGTAATATGGACGACGAGCCTGCCGCCATTCCAATTGCGCAGCGCGCCACGCAACGCAGAGGCGCCCTCGAAGGTGTAAAAGT
>Ga0209810_1002041_pt1 | contig 26243 bp, 27 predicted proteins | sample Coa_R1_7_FD_187159 | JGI IMG/M metagenome (GOLD analysis project Ga0209810, IMG submission 187159) | Surface soil microbial communities from Centralia Pennsylvania, which are recovering from an underground coalmine fire - Coalmine... | ecosystem: Environmental > Terrestrial > Soil > Unclassified... | reverse complement strand
CCGCATCGCGATCCAGACCCGCCGTGCCCGCCGGCAGCAGCACGTTCCCCGGGCGCTCAGCCAGCGCGGTGTTGCTGGTGATCGTGGCCACGGTCGTCGTGCGCAGCCGGGATCGATTCATGAACTCCGCGCTCACGACCAGGACCGGGCGTCGCCCACCGGGGGCCGAGCCCTCGGGTGAGGGCAGGGTCGCCCATCGGACCTGGCCGCGACGGATCACCACGTCCATTCCGTGGCCGTGGCCCTGGCCTGAGCCGCGACCAGCCCCTCGTCGAGGTCGTCCTGGGCAACGGTCGCATCCACCCGTGCCGTCAGCTCCTCCTCCAGCTCTTTGCGCAGATACTCCGCGAGCGCGGCCGCGTAGAGCTGGCTCCGGGTGACCTTCAGCTGGCGAGCCTTGCGTTCGGCCAGCTGGAACACGTCGTCGGGGATCGATACCGCCACTTTCATACCATTGTCATACTACTAGATAGCCTCTGGTCATACCAGAGGCGAAGAGACCAGGCCCAGAACGAGCGCCCGAGGTCAGTGATTCGCCCACGAAGGCCAGGGTGTCCCGCAGGCGCCCGCCGTGGCGTGACGTGCTCTCGGCCACGGCGGCGTGGGGATGAGGAGGCCGGCGAACGCCCCAGGTCCTGGAGGTGGTTGAGGAAGTCGGCCACGTCGCCCCGGCCGATCCGGGCCGGGTCGAGCGGCCGGCCTCCAGGAGGAAGGCCTCCAGCTGGAGCGCGCTCTCCGTATAGACCTCGATCGTCTTCCGGCTCGGGTTCTGGACCCGGAAGTCGCGGATGAAGGAGTCGAAGAGGGCCCGGAAGGGGCTGGCCGGAGGGTTAGGTTGTGCGGCCGAGTTCAGCGGCACGATCATGGCAGGCTCCTGACGGCGATTATCTGGTTCGCCAGCGCTGTGCCTAACCCGACCGCGGGGTTAGGTGGTGCGGCTGAACTCGAAACCGATGGTGGGCCGCGGTGGACTCGAACCACCTACCTCCGCGTTATCAGCACGGCGCTCTGCCGGTTGAGCTAGCGGCCCGTGGTGCCTGGCAGGGGCGGAAGGATTCGAACCCTCGACCCTCGGTTTTGGAGACCGATGCTCTGACCAGGCTGAGCTACGCCCCTTCGACCGGGGACACAGTTTACCTCGGCGCCGCCGGGACCGGCTCGGGGCGCAGGGCCCCGACCGCGGCGTGGCAGTGGGAGCTGGTGGCGACCAGCACCGGGGCGTCGGAGCCGCGGAGCCGGTCCCGGGCGGCCAGCACCTCGGCCACGCGCACGCTGCCCACCCCGCCGGCCAGGTGCAGACAGCGGAACACCGCCGGTCGGTAGCCGAGCGAGACCGCCCGTTCCTCGATCAGGTCGGCCAGGTCCCAGTCCCGGGGAGCGTGCAGCACCGGGCAGTGCGCCGGCTCCACGCAGGTGGCGGGGCAGGTCCAGGCCGCCGCCGAGAGGAAGAGCTGTCCCGGGCCGCCCGGCCGCTCGAAGGGGAGACCCCAGCCGCGCGGTGGCTCCTCGACCCGGGCGCTCAGCTCGCCGGCGAGCCACTCCCCGAGCAGGTGGGGAGCGAAGGGCGCCGGCACCAGGTGGTCGGTGCCCGAGCACCGCTCCGCGGAACCGAGCCAGGCTCGAAGGAAGGCCCCCCATTCCTCCGCCGCCAGCGAGACCTCGGGGACGCCGGCGAACTCCCGGGCGGCGGCGCAGCCGGGATCGCGGTCGACCACCAGCAGTCGCTGCCCGGCCAGACGTCCGCCCCGCGCCGCCTTGAGCAGCTGCCGGGCGTGGTAGCAGCCGTAGCATCCGCCCCCGATCACCGCGATCACGGTCACCCTCTCGCACCCATTCTGAGCCCACCCCCCTGGCTACCATCGACTGGCATGGCCGCGCCCCTCCCGGTCCTGATCGTGGGCGACGTGCACGGCGACCTGGAGCGGCTCTTCGCCGCTCTCCGTCCCTATCCGGCCGAGCGCTGGCACACCGTGTTCCTGGGCGACCTGGTCGACGGCGGCCCCTTCGGGGTGGGGGCGCTGCGCTACGCCCGGGACCGCCCCAACAGCACCGTCCTGCTCGGCAACCACGAGCTCCTCCTCCTGGGCGCGCTGCGGGATCGGCTCGAACGAGGGCCGGCGTTGCGCTCCTGGCTCGGCGCCGGCGGTCAGCCCCACGACCTGGAGGAGCTGGCCCGGGACCCGGGCCTGCAGCGCTGGTTGCGGGAGCGACCACCCCTGCTCCTGCTCGAGGACGGGACCCTGGTCCAGCACTGCGACAGCGACTCGCTGGGCCTGCTCGTGCCGGCCGCGGCCACCGACGTGGTGACGGCCGTGAACCGGGAGGTCGCCCGTCTCCTCCAGGCCGGGGAGGTGGAGCGGCTGGTCGAGCTGATGACCCCGAGAGGGGTGTTCCGGCGCCAGCCCTTCCGGCTCGAGAGCTGGCTCCGCCGCACCGGCGCCCGTCGCGTCGTGCACGGCCACACCCCTCACCGCGCCCCCGAGCCCGAGGTCTACGCCGGAGGGCGGGCCATCTGCTTCGACGGGGGGCTCGGCCGCTGGGGGGGTCGAGGCCGAGCCGGGCGGCCCATGCGGGCCAGCGTGGCGCCCCTGCCCGGGGCCGGACCGTGAACTCCAGTGCTCCGGCTACACTGGTGGGGCCGATGCAGCGAGCCCTGGCGAATCCGCCGGCACCGGTGCGCGGTGGGAGGCCGATGATCTCGGCCCGCCGCATCGCCAGGCGGGTGCGGGAGATGGGCCAGGAGATCTCCAGCGTCTACGCCGACCTGGACCAGCCCCTGGTCCTGGTGGTGGTTCTGAAGGGCGCCACCGTCTTCGCCGCCGATCTCCTGCGCAGCCTCAGCATCCCGGCCGAGCTCGAGTTCGTGCGGGCCGCCAGCTACGGTGGAGGGACCTCCAGCTCGGGGAAGGTCAAGTTCTCCCACCTGGTCGAGGGCCCCCTGACGGGACGGGACATCCTGCTGGTCGAGGACATCGTGGACTCGGGCCGTACGGTCTCGGTCATCCTCCGGGAGCTGCGCCGGCACAAGCCGGCCTCGCTGCGTCTGGCGGCGCTGCTCGACCGGCCGGCGCGGCGCGAGATCCCGGTCGACATCGACTTCACCGGCTTCGTCATCCCCGATCGCTTCGTGATCGGCTACGGCCTCGACTACGCCGGCCTCTACCGGGAGTTGCCCGGCATCTACAGCCTCGGCTGACCCATCCTTCGGATGCGGAAGCCGGTGACGGCCCGGTTGAACCCGCTCAGAGCCGGTGACCGCGCAGGGCGAGGACGGCGGCCAGGATCGCGATCAGGATCACGCCCGGCGACCACCCCAGTCGGGAACCGAAGGGGTCGTAGGGCGAGAGATCGAACCAGACCGCCAGCACGGCCAGGCCCAGGCAGGCGGCCAGGACCGGCATCCAGGCGGCCCGGCGCGGGTTGCGCAGGGCCACGATCTGGCCCAGGATGCGATCCCAGAAGGTTCTCGCCGGGGCCGGGGAGACGGGAGATGCCGCCTCCCGGAGGCGGCGACGTCCCACCCTCACCCGGACCGCGTAGGGATCCCGGGGCGGCTCCGCCGGCGGCATGTGCGGCGTGGGCGGCGTCGCCGCCAGCGGATGCCAGAGAGGCCGGCGACGGTACCAGCGGTAGATCACGAAGGTGAAGACCCCGGCTCCCAGCCAGCCGACGTAGACCAGGCTGGAGTTGTCGATGTTCTCGAAGAACAGCTGGGCGAAGACGGCCCCGATGGCCAGCGCTCCGACCACCGACAGCACCGGGATGCTCCCCCGGCCCAGGGGCACGTTGATCGGCATCCGGAATGGCCGCCGCAGGTAGGGCTCGACGAAGCGCAGCCGCATCACCGCCAGGTGGGCGACGGCGAAGGCGAAGGTGGCGGCCAGGGAGTAGGTGGCCGCCATCAGGTCGATCTGCGATGAGGCCATGAGCAGGCAGGCCGCCAGCCCGAACACGACGATGGAGATGTACGGGGTCCGGAAGCGGGGGTGGAGACGGGAGAAGACCCGCGGGAAGAGGTCGTTGACGGCCAGAGAGTAGCTCAGGCGGGAGATGCCGATCAGGCCGGCGTTGGTGGCGATGACGAGGATGGTGAAGGCGAGCACGGCGACCCAGATCCCCATCCAGAAAGCCAGCGCCTCGGGCCGGAAGAAGGTCACCACGCCCGCCACCGGGTCGCCCTTCCAGGTGGTGGCCAGCTCGGTGGTGAAGCCGCCGTGTCCGTCGGGATGGACGGGGAACACGCTCATGGCCACCGTGGGCAGGAAGGCCGAGACGAAGAGCACGGCGCCGATCACGGCGAAGGTGGCCAGGGGCACGGAGCGCCCCGGGTTCCTCGCCTCCTCCGACATGTTCGAGATCGTCTCGATGCCGGTGTAGGTCACCATCGCGATCGAGATGCCGGCCAGGAAGCGACCCCAGCTGGGCGCCACCCCCAGGTGGACGTTGTGGATGACCGTCTGCAGGTTGAGGAGGAGCCACAGCCCCAGGACCACCAGCAGCACCTGGGTGGCCAGATCCAGGAAGGCCAGGGTCAGGTTGACCAGGCTGGACTCCTGGATGCCGATGACGTTCAGGAGCATGAGGAGCCCGGTGAGGGCGATCGCGGCCACCGCGTGCCATTCCGGCTGGGCCAGGCTGCTCAGCGGGGCCAGGTAGTGACCGAAGATGCTCAGGTATCCGATGGCGAAGTAGGCCGAGATGGCCACCGTGGCCGTGTAGTTGAGGAGCTGGATCCATCCCACCAGGTAGCCGATGCTCTCGTTGAAGGCCCGACGGGCGAAGCTGGAACTCCCGCCCGCGTAGGGGATGGCGGCCGTCCCCTCCGCGTAGGCGAGGGCGGTGGTGACGAAGATCCCCCCGGCCAGGATCATGGCCAGCGGCGTCAGGCCGAGCGCGAAGCCGGCCGTGACCCCCAGGCCGTAGTAGATGCTCGACCCCACGTTGCCATAGCAGGCCGAGAACAGGGCGCCAGGACCGAGCAACCGGGGGAGCCGGACGCGCCGGCGGGTCACCACGACCCGGACGTCCCCGGGCAGCCGGCCCCTCCTGGCGACGAACTCCTCGGACACGGTCCTGGGGCTACTGTAACCAGATCCGTGAGACGGAAACGAACATCGCCTGGTGGGCCGCCCACCGGCGGCCTGGGCTCAGTTCCCCCCGGCATGCACCTGCCGGTGGTCGGCGACGGCGGCGGCCACGCGCTCCCACACCTCGGCCGTGGCCAGGCCCCGCAGGGCCAGCGTGGTCCGGCGGCGGACCACGTCCTCGACCGTGCACGCCCACTCCCGCTCCAGCGCATAACGGACCTGGCCCCACACGTCCGGGCCCTCGGGATGGACCGGCTCCAGGCCCAGCTCCGCCACCCGTGCCGCCTCGGTCCCGTACAGGCGGAGCAGGTGCTCCCACACCCTCGGCTCCGCCCCCGGCGGCCTCGTCGGCGGCCGGCCGGCCCCGGGTAGGGGATCCGGTGAGGGCCGGATGCGCCGGAACCCGGGAAGGCGGCGGAGCGCGGCCACCGCGATCCGCCGATGCGTGGTCAGCTTGCCTCCCGCCACCGACACCATGCCCGCCGGCCGACCTCGATCAGCTCCTCTCGACGGGCGGCGGCGGTGTCGCCGGTCCCCAGGGGCAGGACCCGCAGGCCGGCGAAGGCGTAGCGGACCCGCGAGCGGTCGGCCACGTGCGGCGGCAGCCCCAGGGCCGCCTCCTCCAGGATCTGGTCGACGTCCCGCGCTTGCACCCGCAGCTCGGAGGGATCGCCCCGGTACTCCTCGTCGGTGGTGCCGAGCAGGAGCATCCCCTCCCAGGGCACGGCGAAGGCCACCCGACCGTCGGGCAGCGGCACGGAGAGCGCCGCCCGCCAGCCCGCGGGCAGGTCGACCACCAGGTGCACCCCCTTGCTGAGCCGGGCGAGTGGGGCAGCTCCCGGGTCGGCCATGCGTCGCACCCGATCCACCCAGGGGCCGGTGGCGTTGACCACGGCATCGCAGCGCACGGTCAGCTCGCCGGCCCTGACCGCGACGACGCGCCCGCCGGCCAGCTCGAGCCCGGTCACCGGGAGATGGTTGACGACCACCACGCCGGCCCGGGCGGCGGCCACGGCCGTGGCCAGGACCAGCCGGCCGTCGTTGGTCTGGGCGTCCTCGTACACCCCGGCGGCGACCAGGCCCTCCGTCCTCAGGGACGGGACCAGCCGGACCGCCTCCTGCGGTCCGACCAGCTCGGCCCGGCTCCGGCGGAAGCCGGAGAGGGCGGCGTAGGCCAGGAGCGCCGCCTGGACCTTCCAGGCCCGGTAGGGGCCGGCTCGGTAGACCGGCAGGACGAAGGTGAGCGGCCGCACCAGGTGGGGCGCCACCCGCTCCAACAGCGCCCGGCGCTCCAGGTGGCATTCCCGGACCAGGCCGACCTCGCCCCGCGCCAGGTAGCGGAGGCCACCGTGGATGAGCTTGGACGAGGCGCTTGAGGTCGCGCCGCCGAGGTCGCCGGCATCCACCAGCGCCACCCTGGCACCGGCCCGGCCCGCTTCCAGGGCGACGCGCGCGCCCACGATCCCGGCGCCGATCACGACCAGGTCGAATCGCTCCGCGGCGAGCCGTTCCAGGGCGCGCCCCCGGTCGAAGGCGGAGGACGCGGTCCCCGGCCCCGTGTCACCGTGTTCGGATCCGGTCATGGACACGGCTCCGCGTCAGGAGGAAAGGGGCGTAAGGTGTGCGTTCCGTAGACATGGGGCCGAAGGGAAGGCTGCGGGTGGCGGCGGGCTGCCTCCTGGGGGTCGCACTCGGCCTGGTCTTCTGGGCGCTGGTCGCAACCGTCGCCTTCCTGCTCCTGCACCGGGGTTGACGGAAGCCGCCGCCCCGGCGCCGATCTCGCCCCCACGGTCTCATCGAGCCCTACCCTACGCTCCGTGGAGCTCTTCATCGAACGCCTGACCTGGACCGAGATCGAGACGTTGCTGGCCGAAGGGATGCGTCGAGCGGTGGTCTGCGCCGCATCCTGCGAGCAGCACGGCCCGCACCTGCCCGAGGCCACCGACGCCCTGCTGGGGGCCGCCTACGCCGAAGGTCTGGCCCGGCTCCTGGGCGACGCCCTGGTGGCGCCGGTGATCCGGCCGGGCTGCTCCCAGCACCACATGGCCTTCGCCGGTAGCCTCACCATCTCCGACCGGCTGCTGATGGATCTCCTGGACGCCTACCTCGACTCGCTTCGACACCACGGCTTCGAGCGCTTCGTCGTCTTCTCCAGCCACGGCGGCAACTTTCCCGTGCTCGCCGCCTGGGAGCGGGAACGCCGTCCCCTTGACACGGTCGTGATCTCCGACGTCCACGTGCTCGACGCCGGGTTCCAGGCCATCCGGCGCTTCGGCCGGACCGACAGCACCGGCCCCCACGCCGAGGTGCTGGAGACCTCGATGATGCTCCACCTCCATCCGGAGCTGGTCCACCTGGAGCGGGCCGAGCCCGGCTTCACCGGCGAGACGTCGCTCCAGGACCTGCTGGAGCGGGGCATGCGGGCGATCTCGCCCAACGGCATCCTGGGCAACCCGGTCGGCGCCTCGGCCGAGATGGGCGAGGCCGTCCTGGAGGCGATCGTCCAGGCCCTCTGGGGGGCGGTCCAGCAGGCCGGCGCCGGAGGGAGGACCACCTGAGCCCCCCCGGGGCCGGCCTGATCCCCGGGGGTCCCCGACAGGGAGAAGCGGGCGCTCCGCCGACCGTGATCGCCCCGCCGGACCGACCGGCGACCGCGTCACCGGCCCGCGGCATCCCCGGGCCGGCCCCTACAATCCTGGCGACATGAGCCCGGAGCCGGGACTCGACGCCGACGGTCTTCCCGTCTTCCCGCCGCTGCCCAGCGGTCGCGTGGTGGAGCCCGCGGGCCGCAGCCTGGTCCGGCTGGTGACCGGCCTCAGGACGGCCGTCCTGACCGTGAGCGCGGGCACGGCGGAAGCGATGCTGGTCTTCCTCGACCATGAGCTGATCGACGGGCTGGTGGTGAGGGGCGAGCACCGCCTCGTCGGTCCCGAGGCCCTGGACGAGATCGCGGGGGAACCGATCCAGCGCGCCACCGTCGCCGACGTCGATCCCGACCTGGCGCGGGCGGTGGGAAACTACTTCCTTTCCACCGAGCTTCGGGTGCCAGCCCGGCTGGTCGTGCCGGAGACCTTCGTCCGCGGCCTGGCCCGCCCCGATCAGCGGGGCTGCGTCATCGTGCGCAGCAAAGACGCCCTGGGCCTGGTGTTCCTGGGCGGCGGGCGCATCCTTCTGGCCTACCGCCCGGGGGGCGTGGTGGGGGGGTTCGAGCAGGTGGCGCCGATCTTCGCCGAGCCCGAGGCCCGGCTCTGGGCCCGGCTTGGCCCCGAGCCGGTTCACGCGACCGCACCCGAGCCGGTTCACGCGACCGCACCGAACACGGCACCGCAGCCAACGTCCCCGGCGGCCGGGACGTCCGACCCCACGCCGCTGGAGCGGGTCCTGGACGCCGTCCGGGAGGTGCTCGGCCCCCACTCGGTTCGAGTGGAGCCCGCCCTGAGGGCGGCCGGATCCGACCCCCACGGACTGCGTCTGGCCGTCGAGTCCCTGCGCGAGCGGCGTCTGCGCCTCCTGAGTCAGGCGACCGTGGCCCGGGCCGCCGACCGGGCGCTGGCGGCCCTGGAGGCCGATCCCCACTTCGACTGAGCGCTCGTGGACAGCGCGCGGACAATCCATCCCGGATCGGGACCGCCCGCGCCGCGCTGGGGCAACATCGGCGTGCGATGAGGCTGGATCCGGCCGAGGTCCCCCACCTGCCGCTGGCGGCAGCGCTGGTCGACCGGGACGGAGCGACGCTCGCGGCCACCCCCGAGTGGCAGGGCCCCGTCGCGGGGACGATGTCCTACCATGCCGGCGAGGCGCGGCTGCTGGTCGGCCCCGGTGGACGACGACGGCCGGAGCAGGAGGAGGTGCTGCGCCGGCTCCTGGAGGAGATCCGGGCGGCCGTCTCCGCCATGCGGGGCGAGCAGGCGCTGTGCGCCGAGGTGCTCAGCAGCGGCCTCTCCCTGGTCGCGGGTAGACCGGCCGGAGACGAGGGTGGCACCGTGGTCGAGGTGCTGGCGCGGGCGCACACGGTGATCCAGGCACGTGTGCCCGAGGTCGAGGTGGAGATGGTCCCGGCGTCCCACCAGCCGGTGCCGGGGCGCGACCTGATCGCGCTCGCCCTCCTCCAGTTCGCGACCAACGCGGTCACCCACGGCGGTGGCACCAGACTGCGGCTCCGGGCGGGGCCGGGCCCCACCTTCTTCGTGGAGTGGCCCGCTCCCGGGCCGCGGCGGGCGGTCCCCGCCGGCCAGAGCCATCCCGCCCTCCGGCGCCGCTGGGGCCTGGGCTACGTTCGCATGGTGGCCGACTACCTGGGCGCGACGGCGCTCCCGCCGGGGCCGACCACGGAGGGCTGGGTGGGTCCCTGCCTCAGCCTGGGCAACCGGCGGCTCACGCTGCCCCTCGCGCTCTACGACGGGCAGCGGCTGGTGCGCTCCAGCCAGACCTGGGAGCAGAGCGTGCGGGGCCTCGACCCGCACGTGCTCGGCACCATCCTCGCCGATCTGACGGCGGTGCTCCAGGCGGCCGCGCGCCAGCCCGGTGCCATCGTCCGGGGCGGCCTGCTCGCCGCCCGGCGGGCGGCGGCGGGCACCTGGGTGGCGCTGCCTCCTGAGGCGGGGCCGGAGCGGGCCCGGGACACGCTCCGGGGGCTCGACCACGAGCGGGCGCTGTGGAGCGCCCCGGAGCCGCACGCCACCCGGGTCCACGGCCTGATCGCGGTTCTCGACCGCTCGCTCGGCGGTCAGCCCAGCGCCTTCGCCCCCGAGGCCTTCGCCCGGGAGCTGCCCCGGGCCTGCGCGGCGCTGGGGGTGCCACCGCCCGAACCCGGTCCCTTGCTCGCCTGTCCCGATCCCCGCACCATCGCCTTCCTGCTCGCCGAGGTGGGAGGCGAGCTGGTGGCCGAGGGGAGGAGCACCTTCCTCGTCCCTCCCTCCGGGGTCTCGAGCCCCTTGCTCGACCTGCTCGACCGGGACGCCGGAGGGAGGATCAGGCTGACGCCGGACTGAGCCGGGCTCAGCGCCCGTGCAGGGCGCGGGCCACGGTCAGCGCCAGCTCCAGGTAGGCGTTCCTGAGGCCGGCGTCGACCTCGGTGATCGGCCGTCCCTGCACGATGGCGAGCGTGGCCCGCTCGTTGCTGGGGATCTCGACCACGGCCACCACGCGGGCCCGGATCCGGTCCAGGAGCGTCCGCACGCCGGGGTCCTCGCGCACCGCCCGCAACCGCGAGCGGATGTAGGGAACCACCACCCCAACCTGGCGGCCGCCGCCGTCACCTCTCACCATGGGCGTGTCCAGGTAGTCGAGCACCCCCTGCAGCCGGGTGGGATCGTCGGTGGTCGGGAGCAGCAGCAGGTCGCACACCCCCAGCCAGCCGGCGCACACCGCCGCCTCGGCCGAGGTGAAGGCCGGGAGCCGGTTGGGCAGGTCGATCACGGAGAGGACGTGGAGCTGTCGGAGCTGGGCGGCGAAGCGCTCGATCTGGCCCGGGGCGTAGGCGTCGCCCAGGTCACGCCGCTCGGGGTAGACGGCCAGGGCCGGCGTCCGGTTCCAGGCCGGCACCGACCACTCCCGTCCGGCCTCGATGTCGGCCATGATCTCGAACACGGTCGGCACCTCGGCCGCAAGCGTGAGCCGGCCCCACTGGTCGGGGTTGCCGATGTTCTGGTCCACGACCGCCGCCGACCCGCCGCTGCCCTGCACGGCCTCGCCGAAGACGATGCCCAGCGCCGCGGCGATCGCGGTCTTGCCCACCCCGCCGGCCCGAGAGCCGACCCCGACGATCCTGCCCGTGGTGTGAGAGAGGGCCAGGCTGGTCAGCTCGACCGGCACCCAGCCGGGGCGGGGTGCGGGGTTGAGCAGGCCGACGGCCCGCTCGACCAGGCCCCGCAGGAGCGGTCCCGTCCACGACCCGTCCGGCCCGGGCGCCGGCGCCGTCGGAGGGGAGGGGGTCGGAGGCGGGGAGGGAGCGGTGAGTCCGACCGCGGCACCTGGCGGAGGGAGGGTGGGGGATCCGGGCTGGAGGTGGCCGCGCGGCGGCCGCCGGGCGGTTGAACGGGGCCGGTAGGGTGTCCCCTCCACCTCCGACGCCCCCGCCTGCCCACCCAGCTCGAAGCAGTCGGCATGGGCATGCATCACGGCCTCGGTCAGGGTCCTGACGTCACGGGCCACCACCCCCCGCACGTGGGGCATGGCCCGGTACGGCTCCAGCTCCTCCTCCCGGGTCACGCCCACCACGACCTCGGCGTCCACGTTCCGGAGCCACCGCTCGAGGCCGGGCTCGTGCCGCAGGAGCAGGACCGGCATCAGGTCCTCGGGAACGGCGCTGGCCCACCAGGCGTCGAGCATGTCCGACACCTCGCCCTCGGCCGTCACGAAGGCCAGCCCTCCGATCGGCGGCCTGAGGCAGATGACCGGCATCGGAGGCGAGGGCGAGAGCCGGGACGCCAGCAACTCGAGGCTCTGGCTCGCCTCCGGCTCCTCGAGGAGCGGGATGAACGCCCAGCCACGGAAGTCGCCGCGCACCGGTTGCGAAGCCTAGCAGCCCCGGGGCCATCCGGTACCACCCCTCACGGATCTCGGGCGGGGACCAGTTACGTTGCAGGGGTCGCCCCATGAAGCCGGGTCGAGGGCGACTCACCTCCCAGCCCTCCTTCTCTGGGCCGGCACGGCCGCTGGCGGCCCTTCGTCCCGGCCCTCTTCATGCCGGTGGCCTGCGCCCTCTCCTGGTCGACCGGCCACGGCCTCGTCGTGCCCGCACCTTCCCGCTCCTCGGCCGGTGTCTGGAGCTGCCGGGGCGAGCGGCGGTACATCGCGACCGCCCCCACGGTCGCGGAGGCCTGGGAACCGAACCCGGCCCCTGACGCCGTTCAGCCGCGCTCGGCCGAGAGCAGGGCAGGCCATCCTCAAGCCATCCTTCAGTCGGTGTCACGCAGTGTCACGCCTCCCGGCATGGCCCTCGGCCGCGTGTCCGGAGGGCCATGGTCCCTCGCGCAGCGTCCGGGCCGGAGTCCACCTGGCACCGCCGTCGAGGACGCCGTGAGCACGGAGGGAGCCGTCGTACCCGGCGCCTCCACCACCGCCCGGGTCATCGCCGCTCCTGCTCGTCCCGGCCCTCCAGGCCAGGTCCCCGGAGGTCGGTGAGCCGCCGCCCGGCAGGCGTGAGCACGGAGGCCGTAGTTCCATGCTCACGACGCCGGCCCAGGCTCCCCGGCTCGGGCCGGGGCCGGCCCGGCGGGCTCATCACTCAGCGCCCCACCGGAAAGGGCACGGGAACGTCGTGGGCGCCGATGACGCGGATGGCCACGGTTCGACCGTCGGAGTAACGCCGGTGCCATCCGTAGACGGTCCGCTCGTCCCGGGCGGCGAGCGGCCGGCCGTCCACGGTGAAGCGGCAGGTCTCGTCACCCCCCGGCACCAGCTCGCAGCGGCCGGTGACGGAACGGCCGTTCAGCTCGGCCGAGGCGCCCGCCACCTCCCGGCCCCCGACCCGGGCGATCACCAGCACCCCGCCCCGCTGGCCCCGATAGACGCCGCCCCCGCGCTCCGCCAGTACCTGTCCGCCGAGGTCGTAGCCGTGGCCGACCACCCCCACCTCGACCTGGGGCTCGGCGGAGGCCAGCGCCACCCCGATCGCGGCCAGGGCCGCCCCGGCCAGGGCGGCCAGCGCCGGCCCCCGCGGCCGGGGCCGACGGCTCTGGCGCCTGACCACGCGCGGGCTCAGTCCTCCCAGCGGGATGTGCAGCTGACCTCGATCCGACGGCTCCGGCACCGGCTGCGAGCCTACCGCGGAGCGACCCCGGGGGACGGCCAGGCGGCGGACAATGGCCGCCGTCCCACCCGATGACCGCGTCACATCTGCTACCTTGGCTGCCTGCCGCGATGCGACCAGCGGTCACGTCCCGATTCGCCGCCGCCCTGGGGGCCGCGCTGCTGGCGATGACGTGGGCCTCGCCGGCCTCGGCCTCGGGGGTGCCGGGGAACGGCGACGTCAACGCCTGCACCCCCACCGTGGGCGGCCAGGTGGGGAACGACGGGCAGCTGACGGCGGTGCAGGAGAACGCGGGCGTCAACTGCCCCCTGGCCAGCGGCCCCACGGGCACCCCCTACGGCCCCGGGAACACCCAGGGCGGCCCCGGGAGGGGGCAGCCCGGCGCCAGCTGCAGCTACGAGGTCGACCGGCCGGTGAAGATCCTGATCGGCTCCGGGGGCAGCGTGACCGAACTCGACCCCACCCCCAACGGCGACGGCTACACCCCGATCGGCTACCCGGCCGACCTGAAGAAGGTGCCTGTGGTCGAGGCCGAGCAGTTCAACATCTACCTGCCCTACATCTTCAAGGGGAAGTACGACCAGAACGGCTTCTGCACCGTCCCCAACCCCGGCTTCCAGCTCGGCTGTCCGACGCCCCATCCGTTCACCAACTTCGTGGTCGCGGGCAACATCTGCTGGGTCACCGAGCCCAACGCGGTGCGGCGGCCGAACGGGCTGATCCCGGGCCGGATCCTGCCCTACCTCGATCGGGCCCACCTCCTCCAGCTCATCGACCCGGGCACGTTCTCCTCGCTGCCCGCCGACCCCAACCCCGGCCTGGTCGACATCGGGACCTGCTTCTTCGTCAGCGGCGCCTCCTTCCAGGTCCCGGGCGGGGCCCGGCGGTCCATCCAGCAGCCGGCCGACTTTCAGATGACCATCGCCGACCCGGTGAACGACGGCACCGGTCGCTACGTGTTCTACGTCTTCCGGATCGAGCTCGCCTTCCAGGGCGCCGACTGGGAGTTCGGCGACGGCAGCACGCAGCCCGACCCCGGCCTGCCCGCCGCGTGCACCGGGATCCCGGCCGACATCGCCGCCAGCCACACCTACCGTACCTACGGCACCTACGACGTCTCGGTGACGGAGCACTACGGTGTCACCGTGGACGAGTACTGGTCGGATGCCGACGGCCAGCACCACCTCAGGCTGGACGGCCTCGTCCCCCCGATCTCCATCACCCTCGGGCCTTACCCCAAACCCATCATCCAGGAAGAAGGCGTGCCCGTGGGAGGCGCCTGAGGTGAGGGGGATCGTGGCCACGGTTCTCCTCGGGATGGCGCTGGCCGGCTGCGGTTCGGCCACGGTCCGGCCCGACCATCCTTCGCCCGTGCCCTCCCCCACCGGCGTCGTGACCCCGGTTCCCCTCGCCGCCTGGCAGGCAAAGGGGGCCACCGAGTCGCCGCCCTCCTCGCTCGGACAGGTGTCGCTCGGCTCCATCCAGGTCGTCAACCAGACCGGGGGGGCCGTGACCGACGCCGACGCCCGCCGCTGGGCGCTCGCCTACCTGCGGGCCAACGCCTACGAGCTCTGGGCGTGGAACCACATGCAGGACGGCTTCCTGCTCCGCTCCGGCCTGAGCCGGTCGCCGATCAAGGTCTTCGCCTACGACCTGGACACCATCCAGCGGGCGAGGAGCGCCGGCGCCACCGTGCGCGTCGTCCGCCTCCAGCTGAGGCGGCTGGTGCTGCGTCCCATCCCTTCCAGCCTGCGCCCGTCCTTCACCGACCACCTCTTCGTGTGGACGCCCTACGCCTTCTACCTCGACCAGATCGGCCCCTCGGAGGTGGTCCAGGTGGACGGGCAGGGCCGTGAGACCGTGGAGGCCAGCCTGCCCGCAGGGGCGGGGTCGCCGGAGCTGGTCGGCGGCGAGCCGGCCACCGATTCGCTCATGGGCGAGATCTGGGTCGCGGGCTCCGACTGGGACTGCACCGCCCCCGGCACCCGCCAGCTGCTCGGCCCTCTCTGCAACGCCTGAATTCGAGGCGCGGCCGGGAGCGACCCGGCCCCCGACCTCCGGGCCAGGCCGTGTGCCGGGCCCGGCAGCCATCACCGATCCGGTGGGACGACGACCTGAGCCCGGGCCTCGGACAGGGAGCCGCCGGCCAGGTCCACGCTCTCGGCGCTGACGTGGCGGTGGACGCCGGCGCCCAGGATCACCAGTCCGACCACGACCAGTCCCAGCGACCAGAGCATGGTTCGAACCGAGCCGCGGACGACGCCGGCCGCGCCGGTCAGGGCGGTGACCACCGCACCCGCCAGCGCGGCCAGGAGCGCGATCCACACCAGCGCCTCGGCCGCGGCGACGCTCCCCTGCATGGTGGGCGTGGTGGTGGTCAGGAAGCGGACGGCAGCCATCAGGTCGGGCACCCCGATGACCACGAAGACGGCCACGACCTCGGCCGCCGTCACCGTCAGGGGGAGGAGCAGATCGAGCGACGAACGTCTCAATGGAAGGCGTTGGAGATGGCGACCGCCGCCGGGTAGAGGATCAGGCTCAACAGGGGCACCACCATGAGGCCGACGGCGAGCGCCATCCGGGGTCTGGCCTGCTCCATCCTGACCGTCATCGCGGTGATGTGCTTCTTGCCGGTCGCCGCGGCCAACGACGTGAGCACGTCGGAGGGCACCAGGCCCTTCTCGGCGATGCGACGCATGCTCGCGGCCAGCTCGTCGAACATCTCCAGGTCGTAGGCGCGGCCGATGCGCTGGTAGATGGTGACGGTGCTCAACAGCTGGTTGGAGCGCAGGGCGAGCGCCAGCGGCGTGTCCTGGGGCCAGGCGAGCCGCCGCCAGTTATCGTCGGCGAGCAGGTCGAGCAGGGAGCGCTGGCGGTGACAGCGGGCGACGAACTCGAGCGCCCCCGACACCGTGTACTCGCCGGTGTAGGTGAGGATCGCCATCTCCGAGAGGGACTGGGCGATGGCGCGGTTGATCGTGTCCTGCCGGCGGCGCGCCTCCAGCTGGAGCGAGAGGTAGGAGAGGGGCACGAACAGGCCGGCCAGGACCAGGCAGGCCAGCGGCGGCACCGGCAGCTGGTGGGAACTGAAGCTGGCCAGGAGGTCGACGGCGAGAAGGGCGACGCCGACCACCAGGACGTAGACCGCGACCCTGATCAGCCAGGTGTTGAGGTTCTCTCGACGGTTGGCGATGGCCAGCAGGCGGGGCACGCTGGTCTGGCGGAAGAGGCGGGCCAGGGAGGGGACGCGGTCGGCGAGCCGCTCGTCCAGCGGTCGCTCGTCGGTCAGGTGGTGATGACGCCCGATCCGGCTCCAGGCCACCACGGCCCGGGGGGTGAAGGCCCCGAAGCGCCAGAGGAGCGCGCCCAACCCGCCCCCGAGCGCCAGCAGCAGGAGGGGGAGCGCGAGATCAGGCATAGCGCCTCCGCATCTGCTCCCGGACCGCGGCCACGTCCCATCGGATCCACGGGGTCCTGGGCGTCATCAGGTCCAGGATCCCCAGGATGCCCACGATCATGGCTCCGTCCACCAGGAGCATGAGCTGACCGACGAGACCGGCGTAGGCGGCCCGCAGGGTCTCGACCCGCATCACGACCACGAACGCCACCGCCATCACCGCGATCACGATCAGACCGTTTTGACGGCCGCCGGCGAGCGCGGCGTGGTTGCGGGCCTGGATCTCCAGGTCCTGGTCGTACTGCGGGATCAGGATCTTCTGCGCCTGCTCGATGAACGCCTCCGGGGTCTGGTCCATGGACAGCAGGAGGTCGACGCAGACCCGCTCCAGCATCGGCGACATCCCGCGTCGGGCGACCTCGACCAAAGCGTCGCTGACCGACTCGGCCTCCTTGAGCGGCTCCAGCGCGTGGGCGAGGCGCGGGTCCGGGTTCTGGGCCAGGTCCTTGAGGGCGTGGTTGAGCGTCTGCTGACCCTGCGAGAGCAGGTTGATCAGGTTGATCATGAACGGGATCAGGGCCCGGTCCATCTCCAGCTTGCGCTGCGCCGCCCGAGCCTTGAGCCACCAGGGCACGCCGAAGAGGCCCACCACCCCCAGCCCCAGGATCACCACCGGCGTGCCGATGAGCGCCCCGACCGCGAGCCCCAGCCCGGCGGCGCCGAGCCTGATCGCCAGCCAGACCCGGAGGCTCCAGCCCAGGCCGCTGGCGACGTACCGCTCACGGTCCAGCAGCGGCTCCAGCCGCTCCAGGACACGGCCCCGGTGGCGCCCGGGGCCGAACCCGCCGGCCGCGAGCAGCACCACCAGCCCGACCGCCACCAGCAGCAGGACCTCGATGAAGAAGAGCAGGGGGCTCACGTTCCGATCCCTCCTCCGCCGGCGGCCCCGGACGGGGAGCGGCGCCCGGTCATACCGGCGGCACCCCGGCGAGATAGGGGACCAGCTTGTAGGCCAGCCGGGCAGGGAGGTCCCCGAGCAACGCGATCTCGCGGACCAGCCTCCCCTCCGGGCTCATCGAGTACACCCAGCGCCGGTCGCCGACCCCCTCCCCCATGGCCACGACGCCGGTCACCTGTCGCCGGCCGCCGCGTTGCCGCAGGTGGATGGTGACGTCGAAGGCCTGGTGGACGCGACGCAGGGCCATGGCCTCGCCGTTGGCGCTACCCATGAAGTCGGGCGACATCATCACGTACTCCGCCGCCCGCCGGATGGCCTCCTCGGCGTCGTCGGCGTGGAGCGTGACCATGGAGCCGTCGTGCCCGGTCGAGGCGGCGAGGCAGACGTCCGCCATGGAGGCGTCACGGGCCTCGCCCAGGATGATGCGATCGGGACGGAGTCGGAGGGCGAGCTTGACCAGGTCGCGCATGGTGATGCCGGGCTCGCCCTTCAGCACCGCCTCCACCGTGCTCACGCTCTGGACGTACGGATGCCAGGGCAGGCCGTCGCCGCGGTCGTTCTCCAGGTGCAGCTCGGCGCTGTCCTCGAGGACGGCGAGCTGCTCGTCCCAGGGGATGGAGCCGGCGAGCACGCGCAGCAGGGTGGTCTTGCCGCTCCCGGTTCCCCCCGAGATGATGATGTTCGCCTTGCCCAGGACGCAGGCGAGGAGGAACTCGGCCACGCCTCGGGGCATGGTGCCCTGCTCGACGTAATCCTCGAGCGACCTGACCCGGGCCGCGCCCTGGACGCGGATGGTGGCGAGGATGCTGGTGGGGCCGGAGACGGCGGGCGGCTGCAACAGCGCCAGGCGGATGAGGCCGCCGATGTTGACCTCCGCCGTTGGCCGCCCCTGGCTCAGCATCTTCTGGCCGGTGGCGCCGGGCAGCGTGATCACCTTCTCCTTGAAGAAGTCGAGCCAGGCGTCGTCGCTGCGGAACGGGTTGCCCTCCGGGCTCAGCTGCACCTTGAAGTCGGGGCCCTGGATCACCCAGGCGTCCCAGCGGTAGACGTGGACCTCCTCCACGCCGTCCTCGAGGTAGAGGAGCCGGGAGAGCGGGAAGAGGTAGGAGGCGAGCACCATCGTGCCCCTGACCACCCGCTCCCGGAAGCCGGGGTCGTCGGCGATGTCGTCGGCCACGGCCTTGTTGAGCCCGAACTCCACCGGCCGTTCCAGGGCCTGGTCGACCAGGTCGTTGACGGTGTCGAGCAGCCCCTCCTCCTCGCTCACCGAGGGCGACACGTCGTGGAGCCGGCGGTAGCGCTCCAGGTGGTCGGCCAGGGTGCGGCAGATCTCGTGGACGTCGGGGTCGACCTCGGGCCAGGGCTTGACCGGCAGCGTCCTGTACCCGAGCTGGGGCGCCAGGTCCAGGGCGCCGGGAGTGACCGGAGCCCTCATCACGCCGGTCCCCCGGACGTGGCCCGAACCTGAGCCAGGACCGGCTCCGCCTGCTCGGCGAGCCTGAGTTCGCGCACCAGGGCCGGCATCGACGGCGGCCGACCCGAGTCGAGCGACCGCTGGGCACGGCCGGGGTCCCAGGGCAGGGTCGCGGCCAGCGCCACCTCCGGCAGCTGCAGGCGCAACACCTCACGCACGTGCTTGCGGAGCTGGCCACGGCGGCTCTCGGCCAGCAGGAGCTCGGTCTTCGGAGGCTGCGCCGACTTGAGCACCAGGACCGCGCGGGCGATCATGGGGGGGTCGTCGCGGAGCACGGTGAAGACGCGGTGGGCGACCGAGGCCACGGCGGTGACCGACTGACGCAGCGAGCGGGCTTCGGGATGGGCGATGGCGCCGAAGTCGACGACCACGAACTCCACCCCGGGGATGGCGAAGGCCTGGCCGTCGCGGAGCTGCCCGACCAGCCGGGGGATGGCGCTGCCGCAGACGGCGCTCAGCCCCGGCACCAGCCCCAGGTTGCGCTGACGGGTCGGGAGCGCCTGGCCGAGCAGGTCGCGGGCCCCGATGGCCCGGGCACCGATCAGGTTGCCCATGCCCCGGCCGCCGGCGTCGAGCTGGAGGGCGTCGGCGGCGGTGCCGGTGCCGGACATGTCCGCGTCGACGAAGATCACGCTGTGCCGCCGTGCCAGCTCGTCGGCCACGGCCAGGGCGGTCGTGGTCACGCCCTGACCGTCCTTGATCCCGTAGAAGGCCAGCACGTAGCTCACGGCCTTCTGCCGGTCGTGGACGACGGACTCGGCGGGACCGGTGCAACGGTTGCGGCGCCGGCTCCGCTCAGCGAGGCCAGGGCGTCGTCGATGCTCTCCGCCTGCACCTCGGGAACCCCGACCCCGCTGCTCCTGGCGGCGAAGAGGGCGACCGAGTTGGCCTGGAGCGCGATCCAGGCCGGCTCGTCGGTGGCCGGGACCCAGACCGAGGTGTTGCTGCCCTCGACCCCATCCACCACCAGCCGCCGCCCCACGATCAGCGTCCGGCTCCCGATCTGAGCGTAGACGTCGATGGTCTGGCCGTGGGCGAGGGGAGGCGAGTTCTTGAGCGTGAGGGTGACGAGGGCCAGGTCCTGGTCGAGGACGTCGTCCTTGAAGACGATGGTCCCCGCCGCCATCGGATGAGCCGCCCGGGCATGGGCCGCGACCAGGTCTCCGGTGTAGAAGTCCCAGCTGTCGCCGCTCCGGGGGATGCGCGTTCGGTGCACGTTGTCCGGCGTCAACGGATCGCCGGCCTGGACCGGCCGGGTCACGGCCCAGACCAGGTCGGAGGCGCGGGCCGAGGCCAGGATCTGCAGGTAGATGGCACCGGCCACGGCGATGAAGACCAGCAGGCCGACCAGCAGGACCAGGAGGTTGCGGGACACGGGTGTCAGCCTCTCCCTCCCGGCCCGACCCGCCGGGGGACGACGTCGCCGACCAGGGCTCGTACGCTGCTCATCTCAGCTCCCCACGATGTGTTGATCGCCGAACACGGCCTGACCGGTTCTCGTGGCCCGGACCGTGGCCGTGGTCATGAACAACGGGATGGGCAGGGTCACGTCCTCCGAGACCGTGGCCGTGACCCGGTTGGGGGGTACGAAGGTGCACGTCACCTGACGCGGATGACCGCCCCCGCCCGCGATCCCGGCCTGCTCGCATCGCTGGACGGCGAGGGCGGGGTCGAGGGCGTGTTGGCCCCGGTACACGGCCGCCGTGTCGATGGCGCTGGCACCGGCCTGGGCCCTGAGCAGCGCCTCCGCGTTGACCTGGTTGTACCGCACCATCAGCGTGTCGGCATCGCCCACCAGGGCGATCATGGCCGTGAACACGAAGGTCATGGCGATGGCGAACATGATCAGCGTCTGACCCGATTGCCGACCCCTCATGGCCGGTCCGAGCGGTAGGGAGAGCGCATCGCCGACGCCTGTGCGGTGATGGTGGGGTCGAAGGGGATGACCACCGCCAGCGGCGTTCGCGAGAACTCCAGGACGGCCGAGCCCCGGCAGGTGACCGTGCCCCCGGCCGCGTAGTCGCCGGAGCAGCTCAAACCCTGGGAGCGCAGCAGGGAGTCGTGACCGACCGTGGCCTGGAAGGTGGAGGTCGCGAACCGGTCCGCATCCACCCGATCGTCGGCGTAGGCGGTGGCGTTGGCGGCGGCCGCCAGCACGACCGCGGTGTTGAGGTCGACGTATCCCTGGGCGGCCACCCCGGCCCCGAGGAAGCCCAGGAAGAGCACGATCATGATCGGCAACGTGACCACCGTCTCGACCAGCGCCTGACCCCGGCCCCCCGGCGGGGGCGGATGAGCCCTCACGGCTGGTAGCTCACCGCGTGCATCTCGACCGTCACGTCGATGCTGAGGGGCAGGCGATCGGCGACGAAAGAGGGCACGAGGAGGTTGGGGCGGCCGCGGACCGTCTCGGCGACCAGCTCGCCGTCGGGGTAGGCACAGACCTCGAGCGTGTCAGGGGCGATGCCACCGAGGGGGCGGCACGGCTGGCCGGGCGGCACGCGGACGATGGCGGTCGAGAACATCACCGGGCGCAGGAGGTCGCGGGTGGGCGCGAAGGCGCCCGCCAGGTCCGGCTGGTCCACTCGACCCGGCGTCCCGCTGGCGGCCACCTGCACGCCCGCCGCCGCCGCCGTCTCGGCCGTGGCCCGCTGGATGGAATGGAAGGCCGCCAGCATGGTCGCGAACATGACGAACAGGAACGCGAACACGACCACCGCGAACTCGACCATCGCCTGTCCCGACCGGCACCGGTGCACCCGTACGACCGCCATCCCCTCACTGGACCGCCAAGCCGCTGTATATCTAACAGCGGCGGTGGTGTCAGGCGTTACGCCAGACCGCGGACAAAGTCCGATCCGCCGCCTGGCGCCGGCTTTGGCGATCGATGCCAAAAATGACATACCACCTTTGATGTCAATATCAATATCGTTGTTTCTCTCGTGCTCGATGTTGACAGACGACGGACAATGGACGCTGCCGCGATGTCATGGTGGGAACCGGGCGCTACGCTATCGGCCATGCGGAGCAAGTACCTGTCACGGTGCTGGCTGGCCCGACGTGACGGTCAGGGCATGGTCGAGTACGCTCTCATCCTGGTGCTGGTTGCGATCGTGGTCATCGGCATCCTGGCCACGCTCGGGACCAAGCTCCAGAGCGTGTTCGGCGACATCGTCAACAGCCTGAAGTAGCTCCGGCGCGAGCTGCCGAAGGGGCCTCCCGCCGCTCCTCGCACAGGACCGCGCGCGTCGCGCCGAGGGCTCGATCCCCACCCGCCTCCCGCCGTCGCACGACGCGAACCGCGGCGTCGCCGTTCGCGGTCGCGACGCGACCGAGCGGGGAGCGACCGTCGCCTCGGTCGAGGGCACGGGCACGACCGGTCTCTGCAGCGAAGGCGCGCTCAGTCGGGCGGCAGCGTCGCGTCGACGGTCTGCACCCGGACCGGACGGTGGCGGCGACGGACCAGCAGGCCCCGCCCGGCCGGCTGCGGAGCGGCCCGGTGGAGTCCGAGGATGGGACCCTCGCCGGGGTCGCCGGACATGATCAGGCCGGGGGCCTGGAGTTCCCGGAGGCGGCTGAGGAGCGGGTCCATACCCGCTCTGGCCATGCCTCCCACGCGACGGGCCGCCACCACGTGCAGGCCCAGGTCGCGGCCCTGGGCCAGCAGCTCGACCAGGGGCGCCAGTGGATTGCCGGCCGGCGACGCCACCAGGTCGTAGTCGTCGACGACGACGTAGAAGTCGGGTCCGCTCCACCACGACCGGGCCGCGATGGCCTCGGCCGAGAGCGTCGGCGGGGGCAGGCGCTCCACGATGCCGGTGGCGAGTTCCCGAACCGCGGCCGCCGCCTGGGGCGCGGCCCCGCAGTAGGCCCAGAGCTGCTCCGGCCGTGCCGCCCCCAGCAGCGTGCGGCGGTAGTCGACGACCAGGAACATGGCCCGTTCGGCACCTTGCCGTTGCTGCAGCCCCGCCATCCAGGAGCGGAGGAAGGTGGTCTTCCCGGATTCCGCATCACCGAAGACCAGGAAGTGGGCGTCGGCGCCGCCCAGGTCGAGGTACACCGGGGCCAGCTCCAGCTCCTCGATCCCGATCGGCACCCCGGGGAGGAGATCGCGGCCGGGTGCGGGCAGGTCGCGCGGCGTGACCCGCGCCGGCAAGAGGCGAACCGCGGGCGCGTGGCGGCCCTTCCAGCCAGCCGCGGCCGCCGCCACCACCTGCTCCGCGGAGCCGCCGAGCCAGGGCAGGGCGACCTGGAGCAGGGTCGCGTCGGAGGAGAGCGCCCGGCCCGGGACCTCCGCCGGGATGGAGAGCGCCGCTCGCCGGTCGATCTCGGACTCGGCCGCGTCGTTGAGCCGCAGCTCCAGCCGCCCCCCGATGTTGTCGCGCAGGTTGGGCCGGATCTCGTGCCAGCGGTTGGCGGTCAGCACCAGGTGGCACCCCACTCGGAGACCCCGGGTCGCGATCTCACGCAGCGGTGCCTCCAGGTCCTCCAGCTCCTCGCGGACGGCGCCCCAGCCGTCGACGAGCAGGAACACGTCGCTGCCGAGCTCGGGCGGCAGCGACCCCTCGGCCCGCCGCCGGCGCAGTGCCTCCGGGGCGTCGATGCCGAGCTCCCGGAGCCGCACCTCGCGTTCCTCCACCAGCGATTGGACCTCGGCCACCGTCCGCCGCACCTTCTCCGGATCGAGCCGCCCGGCCACGTCGCCGACGTGCGGAGCATCGGCCAGCGAGGCGAGCGTGCCGCCGCCGTAGTCCACGGCGTAGATGCGTGCCTCGTCCGGGGTATGGGTGGCCACCAGGGCCAGGGCCAGGGTGCGAAGGAACGTGCTCTTGCCGGTCCTGGGCGCCCCGACCACGATCAGGTGGCCCGCCCAGCCGGTGAAATCGAGGACGAACGGGCGCTGGGACTGGGTGAGCGGCTCGTCGAGCAGGCCCACGGGCACCCGCGCCTGGCCGAGGTGCGGCCAGCCGAGCGACTGTAGGCCGCGCCGGGGATGCCGGCCCAGGGGCGGCAGCAGCCGATCGAGGCTCAGCTCCGACGGCAGCGGCGGCAACCACACCTGGTGCACCGGCGACGCGCCGGACGACCGCACCCGCTCCACGGCAACGGCCATCTCGCTCGGCAGGTCGCCCCCGGGTGTGGCGACGGGTGTGGTCTCCCCCGCTCGGTAGGGCACGAGGCCGCGGGTGAACAGCGGTGTGGAGTCCGCCTGCGGCTCGAGGGCCGGCGACTCCGGGGCGGACACCAGCGCCGCCCGGAAGCGCTGGTAGATCTCGGTGTGGACCTTGAGATAGGCCGAACCCGGGATCGCCGGCAACCGGTAGGCGTCCGGGGTTCCGAGCACGCTGTGGCTCTCGGCCGGAGTGAAGGTGCGCAGACAGACGCGGTAGGAGAGATGGCTCTCCAGGCCGCGCAGCCGGCCCTCCTCCAGGCGCTGGCTGGCCAGCAGCAGGTGCATGCCGATGCTGCGGCCCACCCGGCCGATGGCCACGAACAGCTCGATGAAGTCGGGCCGGCTGGCCAGCAGCTCGCCGAACTCGTCGACCACGATCAGCAGGTAGGGTAGGGGCTCGAAATCGGGCAGCCGTCCGGCGGCCCGCCGCTGCTGGTACTCCCTGACGCTGTCGAGGTTGCCGGCGCGGCGGAGCAGGCTCTGGCGACGCTGCATCTCGCCGAAGAGAGCGGCGTAGGTGCGGTCGATCATGGCCGCGTCGTCGGCCAGGTTGGTGATCATGCCGGCCACGTGGGGCAGCTCGGCCAGGCCGGCGAAGGCGGCCCCGCCCTTGAAGTCCACCAGCACGAACCCCAGTGTCTCCGGCGAATGGGTGACGGCCAGCGCCGTCACCAGGGTGCGCAGCAGCTCGCTCTTGCCGGAGCCGGTGGCGCCCACGACCAGGCCGTGCGGCCCCATGCCGCCCCGGGCCGACTCCTTGAGGTCGAGGAACACGGGCGCCCCGTCGGCGCCGACGCCGATCGGCACCCTGAGCACGTCCTGCTCCGGCCGCGAGCGCCAGAGCGCGACTGGGTCCAGCTCACGGGCCGAGCCGAGGCCCAGCAGCTCCATCAGGCGACAGGTCTCGCCCAGCACCGTCGCCCCCTCGCGATCGCCCAGCTGGAGCGGGGCCAGGCAGCGGGCGATCGCCTCCGCCAGGCGCGGGCCGGGGCGATCCGCCCGGCCCCGGCGCACGTCGCCCGGGCCGTCCTCCACGCTGAAGTGGCCGTCGGCCTCCACCCGGACCCTGAGGTCGACCGCGGGCGGCTCGTCGTGCTGGGCCTCGACCAGGAAGACGAGGCCGGCGTCGAGTTCCCGCGCCCGCTCGGTCAGCTCGCCCACCACGTCCAGGCGGGCGAGCGGCGAGGCCGCCGAGAATCCGTCCACGATCAGCACCATCTGCCGCGGCCTGGGCTCGTCGTCACCTCGCCGCGCCTCCCGGCGCCGGGCCGCCTCGCGGCGCCGACCCACCTCCTCCGCCAGCCGGTCCAGCACCCGTGAGACCTCCCCGCACAGGGGCCGGCCGTCCTCGCCGACCTGGTGGGGTAACCACCTGGTGAACTCCCAGGCGGGCTCGGCGCCCGGCGGGTGGGCGACGGCCAGGAGCAGGTCGTCGGGGGCGCAGAAGGTCGTCAGCTCGGCAACGATGGAACGGGCGATGGCCCGGGTCTGATCCGGTGCTCCGATCAGGCTGACCACCGGATGACGGCGCAGGTCCAGGATCACGGGCTGGTCGGGGACCTCGCGGTGCTCGCCGACCACGCGCTCGGCGGACTCGAGCAGCTCGAGGTCGCGCTCGGCCAGCGGGTCCCGGGCCGCCTCCAGGGCCAGAGGGGTGGCGAGTGGGACCCGCCCCAGGCCGATCCGGGCGGAGAGGAAGTCCTCGTGCCGGGGCCGGCGCTCCCAGACGCGGACCCGGCCACAGGCCACCGCCCACAGCTCGGCCGGTCCGGGGTGCACGAAGCGGGCGGCGGCGTCCTGCAGCCCGGCGGTCTCGCCGGCCCGTCGAGCGACGTCCAGCAGGTAGGCGAGGTAGCGCCGGCGCTCCACCTGCCAGCGGCGGCGCGAAGCCGTCGCCTGCTGGGCCACCATGGCCAGGCTGAGCGCCACCGAGGCCCCGGTCATCACCAGGCTGATGGCGATGTAGGTCGGATTCGGGTTGTAGACGATGAAGTAGAGGCTGCCGCAGCTCGTGACCAGGGGGAAGAGGAGCTGAGGCCACCACGAGAAGCCCATCCCCTGCTGGCGGCCCGGCGGCGCGAGCACGGTGATGGGACCGTCGGGGACCGCCGGCGGCATCACCCGGGCGGGCCGGTGGAGGACGGTCTTGCTCATGGCTCGAGCCCGAGTCAAGCACGTGGGGTGCGGACGTGGCGCGGACAAAGGCCGGCAGGGCGAGCCGGCCCGGTTCGATCCGGGGGCCGAGGGAGGCCGGCTGGACGAGATCGGCCGGTAGCTGCGGGCGCTCCGGGCCGAAGAGGGGTTCAGCTCCGCGGCCGGCGGACCAGGCCCTGGGAGTCCAGGATCGCCCCCGGCCAGGCCTCGCCCACGATCCGGCCCCGCTCCCGGATCTCCCGCAGGC
>Ga0209810_1002040_pt1 | contig 26243 bp, 15 predicted proteins | sample Coa_R1_7_FD_187159 | JGI IMG/M metagenome (GOLD analysis project Ga0209810, IMG submission 187159) | Surface soil microbial communities from Centralia Pennsylvania, which are recovering from an underground coalmine fire - Coalmine... | ecosystem: Environmental > Terrestrial > Soil > Unclassified... | reverse complement strand
CGAAGCGCGAGGCGTTCCAGAGCTTATTACAGAAATTGCCCGCTACATCCGTGCGCTGCTCGCTGTACTTGATATCCTGATTCTTGCCCGCCTGCTGCATGAGCGAGAAGCGGGTGGCGTCCGCGCCGTACCTGTCAATCAGGTCTATCGGGTCAATGCCGTTGCCCTTGCTCTTGCTCATGCGCTGGCCGTGCTCGTCCAGCACCGTCGCGTGGATATACACATCGCGGAACGGGATAATGGCCCGCGTTTTCCCGTCAGGCTCGAGCAGGCCGTCGTTCTCCGACGTGGTAGCGGCGGGCCGCTTGATGAAGTCCAGCCCGGTCATGATCATGCGCGCCACCCACAGATACAGGATCTCCTGCGCGGTCGAGAGCAGATTGGTCGGGTAGAAGTACTCCAGATCGCGCGTCTGGCGGGGCCAGCCCAGCGTGGCGTGCGGCCAGAGCGCCGACGAGAACCAGGTATCCAGCACGTCCTCATCCTGCCACACGTTCTCCGTGCCGAGCGCGGCCACCGCCTCCTCGCGGCTGCGGGCGAAGGCGTGCCGCCTGGCGCCGCCCTCCTCCGTCCACCAGATGGGGATGCGATGCCCCCACCAGAGTTGGCGGCTGATGCACCAGGGCCGAATGTTCTCCATCCAGTGAAGATAGATGGCCTTGTAGCGCTCCGGAAGGATTCGGATCTTGTCCTGCTTGACGGCCTCGATGGCGGGCGCGGCGAGCGGCTTCACGTCCACGAACCACTGCTCGGACAGCAGAGGCTCGATGATCTCGCCGGAACGGTCCGAGATGGGCGTCTGGATGCCATAGTCCTCAATCTTCTCCAGCAGGCCCAGCGCTTCCATGTCCTCGATGATCCGCTTGCGCGCCTCAAAGCGATCCAGGCCCGCATAGCGCGGCCCGGCAGCCTCCGTCATTTTGCCGTCCTTGCCGATGACCACCACCTGCGGCAGATTGTGGCGCAGGCCGCACTCGAAGTCATCGAGGTCGTGGGCGGGCGTCACCTTCACCGCGCCGGAGCCGAACTCCGGCTTGGCGTAGTTGTCGGCGATGAGCGGGATGCGTCGCTCGGTCAGTGGCAGCCGGAGCATCTTGCCGAAAAGCGGCTTGTAACGCTCGTCGTTCGGGTTGGCTGCCACCGCCGTATCGCCCAGCATCGTCTCCGGGCGCGTGGTCGCGATGGTGATGTGGCCGCTATCGTCGGCGAAGGGATAGCGGAAGTGATAGAGCTTGCCGGGGCGGGTCTCCGTGATCACCTCGATATCGGAGACGGCGGACTGGTAGCGCACGTCCCAGTTGACCACGCGCGTTCCCCGGTAGATCAGGCCGCGCTCGTACCAACTGCGGAACTCCTCCATAATGGCATCCACATAGGAGGGGTCCATCGTGAAGCGCACGCGCTCCCAGTCGTAAGAGCAGCCCAGCCGCTCGAACTGATGGTAAATCCGGGTTCCATACTGCTCACGCCACTGCCAGCACCGCTCGACAAATCGCTCACGGCCCAATTCCTGCCGCGTCAGTCCCTCCCTGGCCAACTCCTTCTCGACCACCGCCTGCGTGGCGATTCCGGCGTGGTCGGTGCCCGGCAGGCAGAGCGTGCAGTAGCCGCGCATACGGTGCCATCGCGTCATGGCGTCCAGGATGGTGTTATTGAGCGCGTGACCCATATGCAGGCTGCCGGTGATGTTCGGGGGCGGAATGGTGATGCAGTACGGCTCGCGATCTGGGTCGGGCTCCTCATGGAAATAGCCCCGCTCCTTCCAGAGCCGATACCATTTGTCTTCCACCTCTTTAGGGTCATAGGCTTTCGCCAACTCCCTCTTTGCTATCTGCTCCGTTGCCATAGTATCTCCCTCCAACCTCTCAAAATCAAAAACGCCTGCGCCCTTTCCATCACTGGAAGGGCGCAGGCGCAACAACCCGCGTGGTACCACCTTCATTCCCGCGCACGCGCAAAGAGGGCGCGCACGGACACTCAAAACGCGATAACGGGCGTACCCGGCAAAACCTAAGGAGGAAGAGCATGGGCGGGGGGACGACAAGAGCGACTGCTCTTATTCATCTTTCATTCTTCCGCCTTCATCCTTCAGTATGCGGCTCCAGGGCGACGTTCGGCAGCGCATCGGTCAGGAGGCTCGCACCTTCCCCTCCCTCTCTGAGACGTATCGCCGCTTACTCTTCCCCTTCTTCGCCTGATTCAAAAATAAGTGCTTCGGTACAGTATACCATATCCTTGCCTGAGGCGCAAGGCGATGGTTGCCGATAATCAAGCTTACAGGGTCGGCTTCATCGCCCCAACAGGCCGCAGGCCATGCACCATCAGCCCCGCGCGGCCCAACGATTGCCCGGCGATCTGCTTGTTCAGTGGGTCGCGATAACCCAGCCGCACCAGCCTCCGCCACCTATCCGTCCGGTTGATCTCCGAGCCGTGCACCGTGTAGATGCTGAAGGCCACCACGTCCCCAGCTTTCGCCGGACAGGAAACGGCATCCTGCAAGCGGTACTTGTCGGTGGGCAGATGGGGCGAGCAAGGCGTTCCATCGGGCGTGCGGGTAATGTGCTCCAGATGTCCCAGCCGGTGCGTGCCGGGCAGGAACTTCAGGCAGCCGTTTTCCTCTGTAGCGTCGTCCACATGGATAATCGCGTCTATATAGCCGAAGCCTTCATGCTGGTAGAAGGGCGAGTCCTGGTGCATCGGGAAGGGCATTCCCGTCTCCGGCGGTTTGCAGTGCAGCGTCATGTGGTGCAGCTCCACGTTGGGGCCGAGCAGGTCGGACATGGCTTCGGCGATCCGGGGGCCTGTAACGGCGCGGCACCAGGCTTCGGAGTAGAGATACAGGTCGTTCATGTGCGTCAGCAGCGAACGCTTCTCCAGGTCTGCGCTCATATAGACCTGCCGCCAGGGGCCGGTCCAGGCCATATTCGTAACGGCCCAGTCCTGAATGAGCTGGTCTAACTCGTCGCTCATGGCCCGGAGCTCCTCCGGCGTATAGACCTGCGGAATACGCACATAACCGTTCTTATGAAAAAAATCCAGCGGCTCGTGAGTTAACATCCTCTGAGTCTTGCTCCTTACTGATTGCTTACACCGGCCCTCTGCGCTTCAGGCGGCCCCACTGGCTCCTTCGCCGCGCACGCGCACGCCCCATAGCCGCCCACGACGTTCTCCACGTTCGGATAACCGGCGTTGAGAAGCAGGCTGGCGGCGATGGTTCCCCGGTATCCGCCCTGGCACATCAGCGTAACGCAGGCATCGCGCGCAATCTCGCCCAGGCGTCCCGGCAGCTCGCACAGCGGTAGGCTGCGCGCTTCCGGCAGCGAGCCGCCCGCGAACTCGCGCGGCGTCCGCACATCCACCAGAAGCCGCCCCGCCTCCACTGCGCGCCTTGCCTCGTCGGGCGCTGCCAGGCGCAGCGACCGCAACGGCTTGCCCGCTTTCCGCCATCGCGCGACGCCTTCGGGCAGGTAGCCGATCAGATTATCATACCCGACACGCACCAGCCAGGTGTAGTAAGCGTGCGCCTGCGCCGCATCCTCCACAACCGCCACGATTCGCTTTTCCGGCGGGAAGAGCCAGCCCAGCCACGTCGGCAGACCTGGGTCCAGCCCCAGGTAAACGCTGCCGGGAATGTGCGCGGCGGCGTACTCCTCCGGGGTGCGGGCATCCACCACCAGGCAGCCCGGATCGGCGAGGGCGGCCTCCGCCTCCTCGACGCGGAACTCGCGGGCCGGGAACTGCTCCGGCAGCAGGGGCACGCCCGCCCGATTGAGCGCGGCCATGCGCGCGAAGTTGCCCGGCACGCGCGGCTGCCCGGAGAGCATATAGGCCACGAACTCGGCCTTATCGCGTATCTGTAGGGCCGGATTGGCCACAAACTCCTCGCCGAGCGTGGAGGTCGGCTTGTCCGAAAGCGCCTTGCCGCACAGACTGCCCGCGCCGTGCCCCGGATAGAGAACCGTCTCCGGCGGCAGCATTCCTACGATGCCGAATACCGAGTCATAGAGACGCGGGGCCAGCTCCTGCGCCAGCGCCTGCCCCAGCAGTTCGGGCCGTCCCAGATCGCCGACGAACAGCAGGTCACCGGAAAACAACGCGGGCGGGATGGCGGGGTCGGCGGCATCGGTGACGTAGTAGGCCATGTGCTCCGGCGTGTGGCCGGGCGTGTGCAGGGCGGTCAGACGCGCATCCCCAATCGTGAAGATGTCGCCGTCGTGCAGGGGAACGTGCGGCACCGCCGGGTTGACCAGCGCGCTGATATGCAGCGTCGCGCCGGTGGCTGCTGCCAACTGCGGCCCTCCGCTGAGGAAATCGGCATGGGAGTGCGTCTCGAAAATGTGCGTGATGGCCACGCCCAGCCGGGTCGCCGTCTCCAGGTAGCCCTCGACATCACGGCGCGGGTCAATGACCGCCGCCTCCGTGCCGCTGGCGAGGAGATAGCTGTTCTGCGCCAATCCCGGCGTAGTAATGGTATGAACCTGGTACATTGCCGTTCCCTCCCCTTAATCCAAACAGCCTATTTTCCTCCCAGCAACGCTCTTTGCGCGGTCTGGCTTCGTGACAGGCGCGACGGCATCGTCCCGGAGGGCATCCAGGGCGCAATGGGTGCCCGACAATGCCTCCAACAGCCTATAGTTCGGCGTCGCGCGCTCTCCTCCTGCCTCCCTTCCGGCGTGGCCATTACGCAACGCAGGAGCGGGACGCCGCTTTTTTCTTAACCTGGTTTTGACAAACGGGCATGGCTATGGTAAAATTATAGGGCTTCTGGCGGAGTAGCTCAGTTGGTCAGAGCATACGGTTCATACCCGTAGAGTCGTCAGTTCGAGTCTGACCTCCGCTATTGTTGACAGTTACTCACAGATAACTGGCTCAAAAGTCCTCCGAATCGGCTCATATTCGCCTTTAAGCGGATATGAGCCTTTTTGCTGCCTCCCAACTTCGCGCTCCTCTCTTCCATTGTACCAGAATAGTCTCTCTGCAAATTTCTTGCCGGGGCGAACTCCCGGCCACCGGCCCGTGTCGGTATCGGTAGAATGCGGAGAGGAGCGCGAACGCGATGGACTTTTCGGGCAAAGCATCTCTCGCGTGGAGGCTTCCTGTGGGCAGCGAGGAGCGGATGAGACCTGAGACGATACAGACGCCGCAGGCGATGGCAGAGCCGGAGGTGGAACTGGCCCATCTGCGCCTGCCGCTCGACCCGGACGAGGCGAGCTGGGTGCGGCGCGCGCAGGCGGGCGAGGAAGCAGCCTTTGATTGGCTGATGATCCGCTACCGTGACCGGGCCGTCCGGCTGGCAGCGCACATCCTGCGGCGTCCGGCGGAGGCCGAAGACCTGGCGCAGGAGGCGTTCCTGCGCGCCTTCTGGCAGATACGCCGCTTTCGGGGGGATTGCGCCTTTTATACCTGGCTCTATCGCATTATCGTGCGGCTTTGCCTCAACCGCAAGCGCGCTCCTTGGTGGCGGCGAGACAGCGAGCCGATCTCAGGAGACGAGACGTTTGTGGAGTCGCAGGAGCCGCTCAGCAACGAGGCGTTCGAAACCAGGCTGCTGATCGAGAATCTGCTGGATCGCCTGACGCCGCCGCTGCGCGCCGCCCTCGTGCTGCGGGAGCTCGAAGGGCTGGAATATGCCGAAATCGCCGAGGCGCTGGAGATTCCGGTGGGAACCGTGCGCTCGCGCCTGAACGCGGCCCGCGCCCAGCTCCGAACGTTATGGCAGCGCGCGATGGAGGAGAGTCACCATGTCTGAGCCCTTGCCGACCCCTGCGACGCCCGCCCCGGAAGAGACGGAGAGCGAAGTGCGGCTGGATGCGCGTCAGGAAGCTCTCTTGCGGGCCGGCCTGCACAGCCTGCCGGTGATCCCGCCCCACGCGGACTTCAACGCCCGCGTGCTGGCCGCCATGACCTCCGGGCGCGATTTCGATCCCTGGTGGCGGCAGGTCCTCCGGCGCGCACGCTGGATGCTGCTGCCGGCCGCAGTTGGCTTTGGGACAGCCTATGCCATCGCCACCTGGCAGGAGCGCGCGCTGCCAACCCTGCCGCCGCCCTATCCGCGTATCCATCAGGCCCGGCCCGCGCCGCCGCTGCCTGCCCTGCCCGCGCATCTGCGAATTTCCCATCAGCCGCTTCCGCCCCTCTCCACAGAACGGCGCCCGCCGATGGGAGTCATAACCGGCTTCGTGCCGGGAGCGATATCGGCCCCGCGCGGTGGCGTGCCTGGGGGCGTTGCGGGTGCCAACAGGCCCGTGCGCCCGGCGGATAAGCGCGCGAAATAGGAAGGAGCCAGAAGATGCCAAGTTCGCAACCGACGCAATCGAGAGCCTTCCAGCCCCGGCGGGGACGCTGGCAGTGGTGGCTGCTGGGAGTAGCTGTGGGGGCGCTGCTGGCGGTCGGCCTGGCGCCGGGAACCGGCTGGATTGTGCGCACGCAGCTTGCCGCTACGCTGGGTTTGGGAGAAGGCAGCACGGGCCTGTGGGCGCTCCACGCGGCTTCCTCCGGCGATTCGGGGAAGCGAGAGCGCCAGGATTTTGCGGCCCGCCAATTACGCGACGATGCCGCAGCGCAGGTAGCCTATGCCATCCATGCCGGGCAGCCGACGACGCTCAGCATAGACACCTCTTCTACGTCGCTGGATCGCCTCTTCTCGCTGCTGCCGCGCCTGCAAGCGCAGATAGACCGTTTCCCCTCCGATCCGCTGCCCTACGCAGCCTATCTGCGGCACGCCTGTCAGGGCGTCATCCGGATTCACCGCGCGGAGGAGTTCTGGCTGGAGGGCAGCGCGCCGCCCAAGCAGGATCAGGCGCCCATAGGCGCCAACGCGCCATCGCAACTCGCGGCGTATGAACGGGTGGCGCGCAGTGGAGAGCGAGTGGACCCGGAGAATGCCTTCTTTCCGATGCTGTTGGCGGTGGCGCACGGTGCCGCGCATCGAGATCGGGAGATGCTGGAAGACCTGGCGCGCGCCGCCGCAAAGCCACGCTGGGAGGATTACTCCCAGGAAGAGGCGCACGGTCTCTGGCGCTTGAATGCGGCTGCATTTGGCAAGCAGAGCAACGTGGCGCGCTGGTTTGCCTGGGATACCACCCTGGAGTCCTACTATGACCAACTGCGTTCCGTTGCTAAGCTGGTGGTGTGGCAGGCCATTCAGCAGGAGCGCGGCGGAGACATAGAGGGCGGCATCGCGCTGCGCGGCAGGCTGATGCGCGTTGCCGCCCTCATGCGCGACCAAGACCGCCGGCGCATGGGAACATTGGCCGCTGTGAGCCTGTTCGACATCGCCTATAGCCATCCGGCAGAACAGGCTCCATCCAGGCCCAACTCCAGGATGAAGGCCGGACCGTCGAAAAAGAGCGGGCAACGGCAGCCAGCATCGTCAGGTGACCAGAGTCATGCTCGATGGCTGCTCGGCTCGCAGTCGGAAGAGAGTTGGCAGCGGCAAGTTATGGAGCAGTACGTGCGCTTTTTGCATGGGCACCATCACGCGGAGGAAGCCGGATGGGTCTGGCGCCAGTACTCCCTCAACCAGACCGTTATGGCGGCGCCCCTGCCTGACGATGTGTATAACTCCTATAAGCTCCTCCCGTTCGCGTGGTTGGGAAATCAATGGCTTTTGATGGAATGCGCGCTCTTGCTGCTGCTGGGCGGCGTGGCCGCGCTGCTGCTATATCTGCGCCGCTTTGACATGCGTCCTCCCGCCCCGATATCGCCGCCGATCAAACTGGGGATTCACCTGGGCATCGGCCTTGCCATCGGCCTTGCGGCGTGCCCGTTTATTTACAGAGGTTTTGCCCCGGATGGCGGCCTGCTGCCGACCGTGGCCGCGATTCTGGCCTGGGCCGCGCTGGTCGGAGTCGTGGGCCGGTTCACCTCAGAGCAGTTGACAAAAGCGACCCTCTTTGCGATAGCCATCACGATCCTGGGCTTCTATAGCGTGCTGGCGGTCGGAGCGGCAGGCGCGCACGCCGCCGTGCGCCTCGTGAGCGTCTTATTCGGGTTCTGGAGCTACTCCGAGACCGTTGATAAGCTCTTTTCTGAAGGCTTCTTTGGCATTGCCTTTGAGTTGTGGCTGGCGCTGCCGCTGCTGCTAGTGATCCTGCTGGCGCTGATAAGCCGGGTGCGGCGCGTGCCCATTTCGGTAGGGCTGGTACGCGGCTTTGGCGCGCTCGCCGTTCCCCTGATCAGTCTGCTGCTGCTGGTCTACGTCGGGCGGGTTGTTAGCCTGGCGCATCAGGAGGCGCAGGCGGGTGCATGGCTGGAACAGATCGCGGATAGCGAACAGCGTACCTGGCAGGAGCGAAACGCGCAACGCCCTCTGGAATCTGGCTAAGTCTGGAAGGACCAAGGGCATTCCGTTTTCGGCGCTGTCGCATTTTTAGCGGACGCAGGCCACCGAGCCGGGGGCTGAAAACCTCCGATCCTTGCCGGGCACGAAAAGTACCCGTCTGGTGGGCCTGCCGCCAACCGACTGCCAGGGACGGCACTGCCACTGCCAGGGTCGGCGCTGCCATGGTTGGCGCCTCCGCCTCGCGACACGCGTGCCTTTGCCTTGCGACTGCGAACGGAACACCGGGCTTTACGGGGCGTCCGCCAGTCGCAAGGCCGAGCCGCGAACCGTTGAGCGGCGTCCCTTGCAGTCGCTTGGCCGTTAGGCCCTAGAGCCGGGTACTTTCCGTGCCCGGCGGCGAGTACAGGGAAAACGGAAGGACCCCGATGCGGCAGGGAAGCGCGCGAGGAGCGGCGAATGGCAGGGCATGGCGACCTCATGGGCGGAATTGCGTGAGGCAGATACCGGGCGCGTGCTGGCGGCGCGGTTGGAAGTGGCGGACACGGCCTGGAAGCGCGCGATTGGCCTCATGGGCCGGGCGGAGTTGACGGCGGACAGCGGCCTCTGGCTGGAGCCCTGCAACGGCATCCATACGTTCTTCCTGCGCTTCCCGATAGATGTGCTGTTCCTCGATGCTGGGGGCGCCGTGCTGCGCGCCGTTCCTAACCTGTGTCCGTGGCGGATCGGCGGGCCGGTGCGGGGCGCGCGCGTCGTGATCGAACTGCCCGCCGGAACGATCTCCGCGCACAATATACGGGTTGGAAGCCGTCTCTTCCTCCAGCGCCGACCTCAGGGAACCGGATAGTACCCTTCCTCATTGCGCAGCCGGAAGCCGCCTCTATCTCCAGCGCCGACTCTGGAGAGAGCTAGTGCGTATGTATACAATAGATATGCTAGAGACAGCAATCAGGGAGAAGGCCATGTTCACGCCCTTTCAGAACGAACCCTATGTCAACTTTGCCGAGGAGGGGCCGCGCCGCAAGATGGAGGTGGCGCTGGCTACGGTCGCGGGCGAATTGGGACGCACGTATCCGATCATTATTGGCGGGGAGCGTATCTGGACCGAGAACAAGACGGTCAGCCGCAACCCGGCCTGCCCGGCGCAGGTCGTCGGCGCGGTCTGCGACGGCGAGCCGCTGCTGGTGGATCGGGCGGTGCTGGCGGCCTCGGAGAAGTTTGTAGAGTGGGCGCGCGTTCCGGTGGAGGTCCGCGCTCGCTATCTGGTCAAGGCCGCCGCCATTCTGCGCCGCCGTATCTATGAGTTTGCCGCCTGGATGGTCTATGAGGCCAGCAAGAACTGGAGCGAAGCCTACGCCGACGCCGCCGAGGCGATAGATTTTCTGGAATTCTACGCGCGGGAGGCGCTGCGCTGGGGCCAGCCGCATCCGACGACGCCCTATCCGGGCGAGGAGAACGAGGTACGCTACTTCCCGCTGGGCGTGGGCGCGGTCATCACGCCCTGGAACTTCCCCCTGGCGATCATGGTGGGAACGACGGTTGCGCCCATCGTCACGGGCAACACGGTCCTCCTTAAGCCCGCCGAGCAGACGCCGGTGATCGCCGCGAAGTTTGTAGAGCTGCTGGAAGAGGCAAGTCTGCCGCCCGGCGTCGTCAACTTCGTGCCGGGATCGGGCGAGGTCGTCGGCGAGGCGCTTACGGGGCACCCCGGCATTCGTTTCGTCTCCTTCACGGGCAGCAAGGATGTGGGCGTGCGCATCTACGAGCGGGTCGCCGCGCCGCAGCCGGGACAGAAGTGGCTCAAGCGCGCCATCCTGGAGATGGGCGGCAAGGATGCCATCATCGTGGACGAGAGCGCGGATCTGGAGGCGGCGGCGGAGGGCGCAGTCGTGTCGGCGTTTGGGTTCCAGGGGCAGAAGTGCTCCGCCTGCTCGCGGCTGATCGCCCATACGAACATCTATGATGCGCTGCTGGAGAAGGTGGTAAAGCGCGCCTCGGAGCTGACCATCGGCGACCCGGCGGACCCGCAGAACTACCTGGGCGCGGTGATTGATGCCGACGCCTACCGCAAGATCATGTCCTATATCGCCATCGGGCGTGAGGAGGGCCGGGTCGTGCTGGGCGGCGAGGTTTCCGAAGAGCCACGCGAGGGGGGCTATTTTATCCGCCCGACCATTATCGCCGACGTGCTGCCGACGGCGCGCATCGCGCAGGAGGAGATCTTCGGGCCGGTGCTGCCGGTGATACGCGCCCGCGACTTCGACCATGCCCTCGACATCGCCAACGGCACGATCTACGGGCTGACGGGCGGGGTTTATTCGAATAACCGCGTCCACCTGGAGCGCGCCCGCCACGAGTTCCACGTTGGCAACCTCTACCTGAACCGTAAGATCACCGGGGCGCTGGTGGACGTGCAGCCGTTCGGCGGCTTTAACCTCTCTGGCACCAACAGCAAGGCCGGGGGCCGCGACTATCTGAGCCACTTCCTGCAAGCCAAATCCATCACGGAACGCTGGTAGCGAGCGGGGAAGGGGACTGCCGATGGCGCTCGGATCGGCCTTGACAAACACGCTCGCCTCTGCTATACTATGGCGAGCACGCGCCGACGTGGCTCAGAGGTAGAGCAGCGGTTTCGTAAACCGCCGGTCGGGAGTTCGAATCTCCCCGTCGGCTTAGAAGCATTCTTGCGGACGTCCATCCGTTTCGGATGGACGCCTTTTTGTGCGGCAAGGTTTAGCCTGCCGCTAGGGGGTGGGGGCCTAGCCCTTTAAGCGCGGGAACGCTCGGTTGGCTCCTGCTTCTCATCCCCTCCGCGACCATCGCCCTGCCCATTGCCAGGGCGACTACGCAGCGCGCCCATCGGCTCGCCCGCACACTCCACGCGCACGACCGGATGGGTGGCGGTTGGCGGCTGCGAGGCCGGCGGATTGTGCCAGGCGCGTCCATCGCGCGCGATCAGCGCATCGGCAGCGGCGGGGCCCCAGGTGCCAGACGCGTAGTTCGGGAAGGGCTGGAAGGGCTTGGTCGCCTGCCAGATGTCCAACAGCGGCTCCAGGATCGTCCAGGCCATCTCCACCGTGTCGCTGCGGGTGAAGAGCGTCTGGTCGCCCTGCATCGCATCCAGGAGCAGCGTTTCATAGGCCGTTGCGGGCTGAACGTTGAACGCTTCGGCGTAGCTAAAATTCATCTGCACCTGCCGAATGTGCATCTCCGGGCCGGGCAGCTTGGCTCCAAAGCGCAGCGAGATGCCCTCGTCCGGCTGAATACGCATGATGAGCAGATTTGGCTCGATCTGGTCTTCCGGAGTCAGGTGGAAGAATAGATGCGGCACGCGCTTGAACTGGATGGCTATCTCGGTGAGCTTCCTGGGCAGGCGCTTGCCGGAGCGCAGGTAAAACGGCACGTCCGCCCACCGCCAGCTATCCACGAAGAGCTTCAAGGCCACGAACGTCTCTGTGTTGGAGTTGGGGTTGACCCCCTCCTCCTGGCGATAGCCCGGCACGCTCGTGTCGTTAATAATTCCCGGCCCATACTGGCCGCGCACGGCGGTATCGCCCAGGTTCTCCGGATTGATCGGCACGATGGCCCGCAGCACATCGGCCTTGCGGTCGCGCACGCTGGAGCCACTATAGCGGATCGGCGGGTCCATCGCCACCATCGAGAGCAGTTGCAGCATGTGGTTCTGGAACATATCGCGCAGGCAGCCCGCCTCCTCGTAGTACTTGCCCCGATGCTCCACGCCCAGCGTCTCCGCCGCCGTGATCTGAACATGGTCTACGTAGCGGCGGTTCCAGATAGGCTCGATGATGGAGTTGGCGAAGCGGAAAGCGAGGATGTTCTGGACCGTCTCCTTGCCCAGATAGTGATCTATCCGATAGATCTGATCCTCTTTGAAGACACGATGAATCGCGTTGTTGAGCGCGTTGGCCGAGGCCAGGTCGTTGCCGAAGGGCTTTTCGACGATGACACGCGTCCATTCGTCCTGCTGCTTGGCATGTTTGGTGACGAGCTTATGGGAGCCGAGCCGCGTCACGATGTCATCGTAGAAGCTGGGCGGCGTGGCCAGATAGAACAGGCGGTTGATAGTACGGCCAGCATGCGACTCGATCTCGCCGATCCGATCTCTCAGTTTCTGATAGCCCTCGGGAGCCAGAAAATCGGCGGTGATATAGCGCAGCCCTTTGGCGAACGTGTCCCAAAGGTCGGGATTAAACGAGGTGACCTCCGTGCTGGCCTGGACCGCCTGGCGCATGGCCTCTCGGAAGGAGTCGTCGTTCATGGGCGTGACGGCGAAGCCGATGACCGCGAACTGCGGCGGCAGCAGGTTGGCGCAGGCCAGGTTATAGAGCGCCGGGATCAGCTTGCGCCGGGTCAGGTCGCCGGAGGCCCCGAAGATAATAAACACAATCGGCTCCTCGGGCCGCTGCCGCGCGCTCCCGGCAGGCTGCTCGTAAGCCTGCGGAACCGGCGCTTTGGAAGACGGGGGTACGGAGATAGTCATAAACTGGTTTCCTCCCAGGGGCAAATCCGAACGTAAATGCAGTATCGGGCACGCGGCAAGCGCACCCTCTCGTGCCAGGCCGGAACCGACGGCTGCACCCGCCAGGCAAGGCCGTAGCCTTCTTATCGGCAGTTTTGCCGGTTCAGCCTATAGCCGAAGGCAGCCATTTTGGCGCGGGGGTGTACCTCTGCCCTGCAACAGCCCGCGCCAGAGTCCCGACTGCCGTGCCCGATTATAAGTTCGACACTCCAGGTCGGGTTCCTGTTCCGAATTGTTGTCGTCCGTCAAGGCCGTCCTTCTTGACCTAACCCCCCGTCCCCCTTCCCTAATACGTTCGCTAGGCTCACAGGGAAGGGGGGGACCCGGCTTCTCCGTTTCCCGCTCCTAACGGCTTTGCTTGAACCTGTTCCTCCTTGTCGAGTCGGTGGCTTTGCTTGCTTTGCTTGACACTCTTTGGGAAGCCTGATATACTGGTACTGGGTGCGATAGCATCGCCCGCGAGCCTGGTATCGGCAGAGGAAAGAGGGCGACGGCGCCCCACGCAGCCGCTTTTCGAGGGATGGCGGCAGGGAGAAATGACGCATTGCGGCGCTACATACCGATCTTAAGTGGGGTGGGACCTGCCCTGGCGGCATTCCTGATTGTTCTGCTGGAACCGGCCATTACCGCCTGGATGAAAGGGCGCGAGTCCGTACTGCCGTTGGCGGTTCTGCTGCTGTTGACGGCGCTGCTGCATCCGCGCTTGCGGCAGTTGCTGATGGTCACGCTCTGCTTCGGCGTGACGTTCCTGGCCTTCCGGGATAGCCTTCACGCCCAGCCCCTTCCCCCCCTGCTGGCCTATGAGCCAATCGAAGAGATCGGCCCGGCGGCGCTGATCCTGGTGGCCGGCCTGGCCGCGTTGGCCGCCATCGCCGAGACCGTCCAGCCCGGCACCGTCTGGGCGCGGCGCTGCTACTTCGGGGCGGCGGCGCTCTACTTCAGCGGTATCGGCTTCATCAACTTTGCCTGGCATAGCTCCTGGCAATCGGTGATGCTATGCGCAACCGGCATTATCGCGCTGTTTGGCTGTCTCTTCGCGCATCGGATCATCGCCGAGGAGGCCGAGAGCTTCGAGGAAACCGCCCCCAGCGACGAGGATATTCAGCGGGAGCGAGAAGCGGCGCACCTGCGTGCCCTGCGCGCTAAAGAGTGGCGCGACTCCTTCGCCGTTGTCGAGGGAGAGGCCGCTCCCGCCGACGGCAGCAGCCAGCAGATCGGCGCCGCCTCAGCCCCCAAAACGGCACCCCAATAAGCACGCTCTTCTATTCCCCACCATCGCTAGAGAAACACGGATAGGACGGATGCAACGGATAATACGGATTCCAGACCCTTATCCGTTGCATCCGTCCTATCCGTGTTTAGGTCTTTCCTGAACCGACTTCTCTTTCCAGCTTAATTTCCCAAAATAATACCAGGTTTTTCGGCGCATATGGCCCTTTGGCACAATTAATGCAAACCCAGGTTTGGCAGTCACATTCCGCCGCGACGGCGGCGTAAGGCTCTCGCGCCTCCCAACGCAGCCGCTCGACGGCTCGGCCCTGGGGCGGCGCAGCCGCACGCTATTCGGTCCTATGTCTTTTGCTGTTATTGGGGCTGTATCTTGCCGACCTATTCCCCGCATGTGCGGGGTGAACCGTGGTTAGGGTTCTAGAGGGTGCTTAAGGTTTCTTTAGGGTTCTAAGGTTCTAAGCTATTCCCCCACGCGCGGGGGGAACTAGTTTGCGCTCGTGAAAGATGTGGAGGGGCGCATGCTATTCCCCCACGCGCGGGGGGAACTAGCGATGCCTGGCTCCCCCTGGCCTGTCCGTGAGCCTATTCCCCCACGCGCGGGGGGAACTAGCACCCTTAGAACCCTAAAGAAACCTGGAACCCGACTATTCTCTGCCCGCATGGGGTAAATCGTATGGTAGTTGATGTCATCTCCAAGCACGACCCCTTGACCCCGGCGCGGTGACGCCGCTGGAAATTGGAAAGGAGATCGAAACACAATGAAATCTCGCCTGAAAGGCTTGCTCAGTCTGGCAGCCCTATCGCTTGCCGGGCTGCTACTCTCCACCGGCGCGCAGGCGCAGGGCCTTACGTTCACAGGGCCGACAGAGGCCTATGGCCTGTTAAACGGCGAATTTCTGGCCCTCTACCTGAATGAGCGCGGCGATCTGGGCGCTCCTCGTCAGGGCCTGGCCAAGCCCGCCGGCCCGCTGGATTCCACCGGACATCCGACCGGCGTTGCCAATGACGGGTCTGTAACCAGCGGCACCTATGGCGCACTCTTTAGCAGTACCTCCACGATAGGCGCCGGCGCTGGCACCGTCGGCGACTCGGTTGGGGCCAAACGCGAATATATCACCGGCTTCTCCAGCAACGCGGAAGGCTATGCCATTCGTATCGGCGACGGCAGTTGGATGCCCTATACCGGATTCACCCCCGTCCCCGGAGCCTTCACCACCACCGGCGCGATCAATAGCCAGTTGACGGCAAACTCCGCGCTGACCACCGGCGTTCCGGGCCTGGTCCTGCGGCAGAGCGTCACCTTCAATACCAATAACAACTTGAACCGAGCCAAGTTCACCGTCACCTTCGATAATACCGCCGGCACTAGCGCTATCACCAACCTGCGCTATGCACGCGTGGTCAATCCCAACCCGGGCCTGCCGCAGGGAAGCAACATTACCACGCAGTCCTATCTGCGGGATCTGTTCCCGGGCGCCTTCCTGATCAACGCCACCAACGCCAATTTGAACCTGGGCATCGGCGTCTTTCCCACCGACCCCAATACGCACGGCACGGCCCTGGTCGCTACGCCCAACGAGTTCCTGGAGGGCGATCTGCTCAATCGCGGCAATCTGGATACCAACGTCGATCTGTTAGATCCGTTCAGTCCAAACCCCCTTGAGCCCGGCACGGCCCCCAATTTTAACTATGTCATGCTGCACACCGGCGACAACGGCGCAGATTTTGTGGATACTGCCGGCAACGTCGTCAATTCGACCACCGACTTCGGCACCGACTTCCAGGGCACGGATTTCCGCAATCAGGTAGCCTTCTCCTCGCAAGCTGCCGAGACCGGCCTGGTGCTTTACTCCCCGCTGATCGATGTTCCGGCAGGTGGGACTAGCACATTCACGTTCTACTACTTCTTCGATCAGTTCACTCCCTCCCAGGTCGCCGTTCCTGAGCCCGGCACCGTCTCCCTCTTCCTGGGCGGTCTGGTCAGCGGCAGCCTGCTGCTGCGCCGCCGCAAAAAGCAGGCGTAAACCACGCTCGCCAGACGTATAGCCACCAACGCCCCGGTTCCCCTGCAAGCGGAACCGGGGCCGTTTTTTTGCTGGGTGTGGTCTGCGCATCCCTCCCGCCTCCGCTTCCTGCCCTTGACACTGACTCCGAATGTATGCTACTATCGCGCAGTTTGGGTCATCGGCAATCCCCGCCGCCCTGCATTTTCTTGTTCTATGTTTTGCGAGCAAAGGAGAGTGTGATGGGCAAGCTTGCCCTGCTATTCGTAACGGCGATGCTGCTGCTACGCCCGGGGGGCCTCACCCCGACGCAATCGCAATCCCTTCCCCCTCCGACCAACGCGCCCGCTTCGGCAGCGCCTAGCTCCTCCGATGCCACCAACCGTATCCTCGGCTTCACGGCATGGGACGACGATTACCTCTATATCGCTCTCCAGATCAACAAGCCGACCCTCAACGGCAAAAACAGCGAGCCTTTCTCTAATCCCCTGGAGGACGATGCCGCGATCATCTCCCTCCAGACAGACGACAACCGCCAGGCGACCCAGCGCAACGCGCATACCTTCACCGTGGCGCTTAGCGCGGCGGGCGGCGCCCAGCTCTATTCCGGCCCGGACAAAAAGCCGCTCTTCCGGGGCCTCAAAGACCTCCAGCAGCGCCTGGAAGACATCAACACCAACGAGAAAGATACCGTTGCGCAGGAGGCCAAGCGCACGGCGCTCTTAGCGAGCCTGCTCAAGTTCAAGGTGAACCCGCAGGGCGCGACGCTGGCCGGGGGCCTGACCATGCCCGGCTATACCCTGGAGGTCGCCATTCCCTGGGTGGATCTGGGAGGCAAGCCGGAGCCTGGCGCGAAGATGGGCTTCAACGTCGCCGCGCAAAGCACTGTGCCGGGCAGTCCGCCGCTACAGAGCCTGTCGCCCAGGGTCAAGGGCGGCTCGGATCTCGACAATCCCTCCCTGTGGACCGAGATCCTCTTCAGCAACTCGCCCAACGTGGCCCCCTCCGGAGCTATCATCTGCGCGCGCGTCCTTGCCAACAAGCCCGTCATTGATGGCGAGCTGAGCGGCGGCGAGTGGAACCACATCACGGCCTTTGAGTTCGGGGAGCGCATCAGCAATCGGACCGCCGGCTCGCCTCTGTCCAACACACTAGCCGCACGCGTCCGCCCGGAGTTCACGCCGCGCCCGCCCCGCCCGGCGGTGCCGCTATCGGAGCCAGAGGCGTCACTGCCCTCCCTTGCGGCGCATCGGGCGCAGCGTCTTGCGCCCCTCGTGCTGGCCCGCTACGTCTACTGGTACCAGGCGGACACGCGCAAAGCCGCTCCCGCCCAGAACGTCCTGCGGCCCGACGGCAGCAGCGCGCTGATCCACCATCCGCTTGAGGGGGTCGGCCCCTGGCTGAGCTACGACCGCGCCGACTGGCACCGCCGTCAGCTTCAGGAGATGCGCCGGGCCGGCATTGATGTGGTCCTGCCTGTCTATCGCGGCACGGCGCGCGACCGCCAGCTTTACGCCGGCAAAGGGCTGATGGTGCTGGCCGAAGCCCTCAACTCCCTGCGCCAGTCCGGCCAGGACTACCCGCAGGTGGCGCTCTACCTGGATACCAGCGCGCTGATCGAGGCGCTAGGCGACCGGCCCGATCTGCGCGATCCGGGGGCGCAGGCGGCGCTCTACGGAATGATCCGCGACTTCTATCGCGCCATTCCCGCTCCCTTCCGCTACGTCGTGCCGCTCACGGCGACAAACGGTGGGCGAACGGCCTATGTAGTGTTCCTCTCCGATGCCGGCGCCTTCAAGGATTTCGATTCCACATTTGTGGAGGCCGTGCGCCGCCGCTTCGCCGCCGACTTCGACGGGGCTGACCTCCTGATCCTGGGGGAAAGCGGATTCCAGCCGAAAGCGCAGCTGGACGGCTACTTCGTTCCGGCCAGAGAAAAAGGCGGGCAGTTCAACGGCGACGGCTGGATCAAGACCGCCAGCGTCTCGCCGGGCTACGATCCCCTCCTGTCCGACGAGGGCGCCCAGAAGCCCGTCGCGCGTTCCCGCCGCGACGGCGAGACCTACCGCCGTGAGTGGCTGGCCGCCCTCAGCAAAAAGCCCGATTGGGTGCTGCTCGATAGCTGGAACGACTACGCCGACGGCACCGAATTGGCCCCGACGCTGGAGACAGGCTTCAGCTACGCCGATCTCACGCGGGTCTTCACGCGCATGTTTGCCGGCTCGGCCCCACGCAGCCAGAAGTTCCTCTGGCACGATGCGCCCTCAACGATGCTCTCCGGCAGCACGGTTGCGGTGACGGTCCGCGTGCAAAACACGGGCACCGAGGGCTGGGGGCCGGTCGGCTCAGACCAGCTGCCGGTCGCCTTCGCCTATCGCTGGCGGCGCGGCGATCAGGTGCTCGCCACCGGCGCGCTGACGGCCCTGTCCGATCCCGTCCTCGCCGGGCAGGATGTCAACCTTACGGTTCCGATCAGGGCTGCCGGGGCGAACGGCGCGGCGCTGCCGACGGGCGATTACACGCTGGAGATCAGCGCGGTCGAGGCGTCCAAAAAGGGCTCTGCGGACGCCTGGATAGGCGACCTGCCGGGCAGCCTGAGCCTGGAGGTTCCCGTGAAAGTGCGCTCGGCGGCGGATGGCGGCGTTTCGGCCTGGGCCGCGACGCTCCTCAGCACCGATCTACCGACCACGCTGGAGTCGGGCGGGGTCTATCCAGTGCAGGCGACCCTCCGCAACGACGGGGCGCAGCCCTGGCGCAAGGCCGACGGTACTCGGGTCACCCTGCGCCTCTACCGCGCCGCGCTGACGGGCAGCGCCTCCGGCAGCGCGCCGACGCCGACGCTCGTCGCCACCGCCGACGCCACCGCCGAGTTGACCGAGGATGTGCCGCCCGGCCAGACAGCGACGGTGCGCCTGCTGCTGGCGCTGGTGGACCCGCAGGGCAAGCCGCTGCCGGTCTGGAGCCAGGCCGATCCCTGGATGTATATTGCGCGGTGGGAGGTCGCCGCCGACGCGCCGCGCACCGCCTCTCTGCGCCCGGTCGCCGAGGCCGACACTAGCGCCAGGGGCGTCAGCATCGCGCCCACACCTCTCGGCGTGGTGGATTTTGATTTTGGCGTGCGCTTTACGGCGGATGGAACGCTGCCGTCCCTGCCTGCCGAACGCCGCCTGCCCGTGCGCCTGAGCCTGCAAAACGTCGGCCCGCAAACCTGGAAGCGGGACAGCGTGCGCGTCGGATATCACTGGTACTATCTGGACGGCACGGAGTACGTGTTCGACGACGAGACGACCGCGCTGCCCCAGGACGTGCCGCCGGGTGGCAAGGTCACGGACATGCTCGCCTGGATCACGCCGCCGCCCTACGACGGCACCTACTGGCTGGTCTGGGATGTCAAGGTCGGGGATACCTGGGCTTCTACGACGGCCAGCGCGCACCCCTTTGATCAGACCGTGCATCAGGTGCAGGTCATCCAGGGACGCCTTACCTTCGCCGACCTGACCAAAGCCTATAATCTGGACGGCATCACGGACGCGGAGGACCTGTCCGGCGGCAACTTCGACGGTCAGGGCAACGCCTTCCCCTCCCTGCCGATGCCTCCGTTTGCCAATACGGCCACCGTGCCCTCAGGTATCTGGCTGCCAGGCAAGGGCGGGCCGGAGTCGGAGCGGCGTATCAGTTTCCAATGGGGCCCCAAGGGCGAGAAGGCCAAAAACTTTATCGCCTGCCAGGGCCAGAAGATACAGATCGGCAAGTCTGGCGAACAGTGCCGCCTGTTGCATATCGTTGCGGCCAGCACCGGCAAGGACCTCTTTGCCGATCTGAAGCTGATCTTCCAGGAGCCGACCAGCCAGTCGGAGGATATGTATGTGCTTCCGGCCAGCCGCTGGGATCGCCCGCCGGAGCGCGGCGAGCCGATAGCCTTCCTGGCCCGCCGCCATCAGACGCGCAACGGCCTCCAGCCCGGCGCGGTCGCGCTCTATCATTACGTGATCCGCATCCGGGAGCCGCGCAAGCTCATCGCCCTCCAGTTGCCCAACGCTCCGGAGATCAAGATCGCCGCGATCACGCTGGAGAAGTAAGACTTCGTTTCGGGCGGCTAAAGGCGGGCTTCTGACCTAACCTCCTTGCGGCAGGCTAAACCCTGCCGCTGTGGGGCGCTGCAAGGGTCGGCGCTGCGCTCGCTCGCGCCACTGCCAGGGTCGGGCCTGCAATGGACTGCCAGGGTCGGCAGGGTTACGGCCCTTGCCTCCGCCTTGCGACACCTTGCGACAGCCCTCTGCCTCGCCACACCTACGTGGGCAGAGACCTTGTTGGCTTCTGCTCTCCCCTCCCCTAGAATTGAGGATCGCAAGGCGGAGGGGCGAACCATTGCAGCCCCGACCCTAGCAGTGGGGGCCGGGGGCGAGGTCTCTCCCCTCCCTTTCCCGCCTCCGATATGTTATAATGCTCTGTAATGAAGCTCTCTTTACCCCACAAGGCATTCGCGCTGTTCGCCATCGCTCTGCCCCTAGTCAGCCTGGTTGGTTGTAGAACAACCGATTCTCGCATCGTCGCACTTGCCCGGGACGTCCCTGCGCACGCCGCTACGCCCGCCCCACAACAGGCCGGCCCGCCGATCTTCGTAGACGTGGCCGAGTCTGCCGGCCTTCACTACCGTTGGCAGATTGCGGGCAAGCGTCCTCTCAATATCTTGCAATCTATCGGCAACGGCTGCGCCTTCCTGGATTATGATAACGACGGCTTCCTCGATATTCTGCTGGTCGGACCCAAGCTTGCCCTCTACAAAGGCGACGGCAAGGGCCATTTTACTGACGTGACGGCGGCTGTCGGGTTGGAGAAGTTCTCCGGGCACTTCTTAGGCTGTGCGGTCGGCGACTACGATAACGACGGCTACGACGATGTCTACATCAGCGGCTACCGTACCGGCCTGCTGCTGCACAATGAGGGGGGCCGGCGCTTCCGAGATGCGACCACAGAGGCGGGCCTGAAACCTCAGCCGTGGGGCTCCTCGGCCAGCTTTGCCGACCTGGATGGCGATGGCAGGCTCGATCTCTACGTCTGCAACTACGCCCGGTTCGGTCCCGATACCAAACCGCAGCTTTGCGATAATCACGGTATCCCGAGCGCCTGCGGTCCCCGTTCCTACAGGCCGGAATACGGCGTGCTCTACCACAACGAGGGGAGGGGCCGGTTCCGGGACGTGACCCGGGCCTGGCACGCCGATAAGGTCTCCGGCTACGCGCTGGGCGCCGCCGTCGCGGATTACGATCACTCCGGGCAGCAGAGCCTTGCCATCGCCAATGACCAGGCGCCCGGCGACCTGCTCCACAGGCAGGGCGCCGCGCTGGCAAATGTTGGGCAAGCCTCCGGCATGGCCTACTCCGCCAGCGGCAGCGTCTATGGCGGCATGGGCATTGATTGGGGCGATTACGATAACGACGGCAAGCTCGATCTGGTCATCGCCACCTATCAGGATCAGGCCAAATGCGTCTTCCATAGCGAAGGGAGAACGTTCACGGAGCAATCCGCGCGGCTGGGATTGGCTCCCGCGATACCCTACGTCACCTTTGGGGCCAAGTGGCTGGATTTCGATAACGACGGCTGGCTCGATCTGATGCTTGCCAACGGCCACGTGCAGGATAACGTCGCCGAGGTCAACGCCCTCTGGGGCGGCCTCAAAACGGGAAGCTACCGAGAGCCGACGCAGCTATTCCATAACCTGAAGGGAGCGCGTTTCGACGACGTTAGCGCCCGCCTGGGAGGGAATGCCTCCCGTCCGATTGTGGGGCGTGGGCTGGCGCTCGGCGACTTCGACAACGATGGGCGCGTAGATGCGCTGGTGGCCGACAGCGAAGGCGCTCCGCTCCTGCTGCATAACGTATCGGCTCCGGTCGGCCACTGGCTGCTTTTCAAGCTGATCGGGACCGGGAGCAACCGGGATGGCATCGGCGCGCTGCTCACCGTTGAGGCCGCAGGCCGCACGCTGCTGCGCCGCTGCGCCACCGACGGCTCCTATCTCTCCGCCTCGGATAAGCGCGTTCATGTGGGGTTGGGCCGGGCCACCCGGGCCACCGTGCGCGTGCGCTGGCCTGACGGCAAGACCCAGGTTTACGCCAACATCGCTGCCGATAGAATTGTCACGCTTCGTGAAGGGGATTAAATTCCGAAAGGAGCAAGTCATGAGGGAAGGGAAGGAAGCAACGCAGACGTTTCGGGTGGCGGTGGCGCAGATAGACCCGCATCTGGGCGAGAGGGCCTATAACCGCCGCGTGATCCTGGAGCGCATGGAAGAGGCGGCGCAGGCGGGCGCGGCTCTGGTCGTGTTCCCGGAGTGTGCCCTCTCCGGCTACGTCTTCCCTAGCGCGGAGGAGGCGCTGCCCGCCGCAGAGACCGTGCCCGGCGAGACGACGGAGGCGGTCGCGGCGGCCTGCCGCCAGCATAACCTCTACGCCATCGTCGGCCTGCTGGAGCGCGACGCCGCCAGCCAGCTTTTCAACAGCGCCTTTGTCGCCGGCCCGGAAGGGCTAATCGCAAACTACCGCAAGTGCCACCTGCCCGTGCTCGGCATAGACCGCTTCGTCGGCAAGGGCGAGGCGCTGCCCATTTTAGAATTGCCGTTCGCCCGTATCGGCATCCTGATCTGCTACGATGTGCGCTTTCCGGAGGCGGCGCGCGTGTTGGCCCTGCGCGGCGCGGAGGTGATCATCGTGCCGACCAACTGGCCGCAGGGCGCGGAGAGCGCTCCGCTCTTCCTGACCCGCGCCCGCGCCTGGGAAAACCGCGTCTACGTCGTCGCCTGCAATCGGGTTGGCCAGGAGCGCGGCACGCGCTTCATTGGGCAGAGCCAGATCGTCGCTCCGGATGGAACCTTTCTCGCGCAGGGCGACGGTGCCTCGGAAACCCTCCTCTACGCCGAGATCGCTCCGGCGCAGGCCCGGCAGAAGAAACTTGTCTTCGAGCCGGGCGTCTTCGAGCTTGATCCGGTCGGTGATCGCCGTCCCGAACTCTACCACGATCTCTGCACTTAACAGCCAAAGGCCCAACAGGATTTTACAGGATTAAACAGGATTTCTAAAACCAACCCAACCTCTGCTTCTATCTCTAGAACCCATCCAAGCCCTGCTTGTGTCTCTCTCTAGCCTTTATCCTGTAAATCCTGAGTAATCCTGTTCATCCTGTTGAGGTATTGGCTTTTTAGCGGCGGCGGTTGGCTTTAGAGCGTGGGCTTCGCTCGTAGCGTGGAATGTACAGGCCGTTCAGTCCGCCGCGTCCGACCGGCTGCCATTCAGGAATAACGCCATCCAGCGTCTGTGGGACGACCCCCTGGTCGGCCAGCCAGCGCAGGAGCTCCTGGGAGCGGGGATCGATGCGGGCGCGCTTGAACAGTGTATCAATGGCGTGAAATGCCTGGTCCCGCACCAGGACGTTCTCCTCGCACTCGTAGGCCCGGAAGATAGCCAGCCAGACCTCCTGATCGTAGCGGGGGTTACGGCAGGGGCACAGCGAGCGCAGCGTGTCCTTCTGCTCCTGCGGATCGCCGCATTCCAGCGTTGCCAGCAGGCGTGGCAAGTCCCACGAGCGCACTTTGGGCTCGCGCTTCTTGGCGGCAGTGGGCTTTTTGGTCGTCGGGAGGGGCTTCTCCAGGGGCAGCGCCAAGAGGCCCTGTTCCTTTAGATGGGTAAGCATCTCTTTCCAGCGCGCATCGGTGCGGGCGCGATCCACCAGCGTTTCCAGCGCATGGAACGCCTGATCGCGCACTCTCGGCGCGGATTCCGGGCTATCGTAGGCGCGGCAGATAGCCGCCCAGACCTCGTCCGCAAAGCAGCGCGTGCGGCAGGGACAGAGCAGGCGCAACAGACCCTGCTGCGTTTCCGGCGTGCCGCAGGTCAGCATCTCTAGCAGGCGAGGTATATCTTCTAAAAGCTCTTTTTGATCTCGTCGAGGCATCGTGACCCTCCTTCTGTGTGCTTCCGGCAGTATTCCTCCTTTCCTTTTTCGTTCGGAAGGGTCCTGATGCTAAACAGGCGCGCGGATACCAATCGAGATCGGATAAGCTAATAAGAAGCAGTCTTGGTCGCTCGCTTGCAAACGGTGTGCCCTCCGTTACAGAATAGTAGACGGTTGCAATTTGGTAGTTCAGGTCTATAGGATGCCTCCTCTTGTTCTTGGCACGCTGCAAATTGTCTGGCTCATGCTCCTCTCCGCCGCTTTAGGCCGCCGCCTGCTTGGCCTGTTGCGCGTGCGTATCCCGGATAGGGCGGAGTATGGGCTGTTCGCGACGGCGTTGGGCCTGGGCGCGCTCCAGTTTGTTCCCTTTCTGTTGTTCGCGCTCGACTTCGGGCACCCCGCTACGCTCCGCTGGACGACGGCAATTCTGGCGCTGCTCCTTATCCCCGACATGGCCGCCGTCGTACGCGCGGGCTGGCGCTGGGCGCAAACCGTGCGCCTGGCGTTGTGGTGGCAGCGCGTCCTGTTGTGCCTGCTGACGGTTGCGCTGTTGGCGCTTTATGCCCGCGCCCTGTGTCCGCCCTTTAACGGCGACGCCGTCTCCTACCATCTCTCCATCTCCGTGCGCTTTCTGCAAAACGGGCGCTTTATCTACCTGCCGACTCTGACGCCGACCAATTGGCCCAGCGGGATGGAGATGCTGACGGCGCTGCTCCTGGCGTTACATCCCCAGGCGCCCGTCGCCATCGTCCAGTTCCTCATGGGCGTGCTGACCCTGATCGCGCTCTACCTGTTCGCCCGCCGCTTCGCAGGAGCGTTCGCGGGCTGGGGCGCGATTGGCCTGTTTCTGCTGCTGGATGGGTCCTCGGCAGGCGGGTTCTGGCAGCAGATGACGCTCGCCATCGTGGATGTGGGACTGACCCTCTTCACGACGCTGGCGATCATGGCGCTGCATCGCGCGACTCTGGCTGAGACAGGGCAGGAAGAGGCCCAGTGGAATCGCCTGTCCGCCGTCTGCGCGGGGCTGGCGGCGACGACCAAGCTCACTGGCGTCTGGGTCATTGTCTCGCTGGTTCTGCTGCGTGCCCTTCTGGATCGCCGTGCCGGCAGAGCCCATTTTCTCCCGCGCGCCCTCGCTTATGGGGCCATCGCGACCGCTATCGTCCTGCCCTGGTTCTTGAAAACCTGGGTCTTGACCGGCAATCCGCTCTATCCGATGGGCTACGCCCTCTTCGGCGGCAGGGAGTGGACGCCGACAGGCTGGGCCAACTACAAGCGGGCGCACCTGATTCTAAACACGCCGCCCGGTATGCAGCCCACGCCCTTTATCCTGACCCTGGCGCATACCGTCCTCGCCGCCGTCGGCCTCGCGTTCTGCATCTGGATACTGCGCGCCACGCGGGGCTCGCGCTTTGCGGTTCCGGCGGGCGCGGCGGGGCTGTTTCTGGCCTGTATCTGCGTGGGAAATTACTTTCACCCGCGCTTCCTGATGCCCATCTTTCCGGCAGCGCTGGCCTGCTGGGCGAGCGTCTTTCGCGGCAGAGAGCGAATGCTCGCGCCGGTTCTCTGCGGGGGCGTCGCCCTCATGACGGTAGGCTTTCTCGTTGGTAAACCGGAGCCTCCGCTCGCTACGGCCTTGCGCGTCGCGCTGGGACGCACCACGCGCGAGGACTTCCTGCGCGCCCAGATGCCTGACTATGCCGTTACGGAGTACGCGAACGCGCACATTCCGCCCACGTCCCGTATTCTGGTCGGCACGTACGAATATAATCTCGTTTACTATAACGCGCTGGCGATGTGGCCCGACTGCTGGCTCCAGGATTCCCTGCACTACGGCTCGCTGGAGCGCTTGAAAGAGGATTTTCGTCGCCTCGGCATTACGCATCTGGTGCTGAAGACTACGTTTCCCCCGGACTGTGCCCAGAGCCACTACTGCCGCCGCCGCATGCAATTGGAGCCCACCACGCTTTCGAAGCTGGCAAGGCGATACGGAACCAGGCTGTTTGCGGCCAACGACCATACGCTCTACGCGCTCGACTTCAACCGGGTGCAATCCGCCCGGCGCTAACCTAACCCCCGTCCCCCTTCCCTAATACGTTCGCTACGCTCACAAGGTGCTAGGGTTCTGAGGGTGCTAGGGTTCTAAGGTTCTAAGGGACTAAGGAACCTTTGCTCCGCTCACAGAGAAGGGGGGACCCGGCTTCTGCTCTCCTACAGACCTCACCCCCTTCCCCTCTCCTTT
>Ga0209810_1002038_pt1:7500-26276 | contig 26276 bp, 18 predicted proteins | sample Coa_R1_7_FD_187159 | JGI IMG/M metagenome (GOLD analysis project Ga0209810, IMG submission 187159) | Surface soil microbial communities from Centralia Pennsylvania, which are recovering from an underground coalmine fire - Coalmine... | ecosystem: Environmental > Terrestrial > Soil >... | reverse complement strand
GCGCATTGGGAAAGAGATCATCCGTCACGTGTGCGTCTGATCGGAGCTGCTTGGATCGTAAACGCGCGTCGCATTCCTGTAGCGGCGAGACGCCGCCTCACTTCTAACAAGCTCGACCATTGGATCAGATCACTTTTTTAAAGTTTCATGGTAAAATCAGCGGGGGGTGAGAGGGCAACGTAACATGCCCCTTCCGGCTTGTCAATCATCGATCAAGCGAAAATGATTCGATGATTCCTGAAAAAACGGGCCGCGTTGCCGCGCCGTTTACTTGACAATGGGCCTCCGTTTTCATAGGATAGTTCGGTTTTTTTAAAGGAGTGATTCAATGCCTCAGAAGATCCGAGTTCAAAAAAAGAGAGAAGATATCCCGCTTCGCCTGGTCAGTCGGTCGGAGGAATGGGTCGAGCAGGTCCGGACCCATCCGAATTGGATCTGGGGAGGAGTTGGAATCACATTGGCTGTGGCGGCCCTGGTTTTCACCGTTTGGTTGTTGAATCATCGGACCGAGACCAAAGCCGCCTCCCTGGAAGCGGAAGCATTTCGGCTCTTCCATGAGCCGCCTCCGCTTCCACAACCGAAAGAAGAGGGGAAACCCGATCCGAATACCGACATCATGGACAAAACGGAGCGGCTGAAAAAATCAGCCACTCTCTACGACGAGATCGTCGAGAAATATCCAGGGACGAATGTGGCGCGAATGGCCTCCTACGAGAGCGGCAACGTCTACTATGAATTGAAGGATTACGACGCGGCCGAGAAGCGCTATCTCGCTTCCTTGGAAAAAAATGCCGGCCAAAAAGATCTTGCTTCCTTGATTCGCCTCAAACTCGGCTACCTCTACGAGAAAAAGGGAAACACCGAATCGGCCATGAAACAATTCCGCGCGGTCTACGAAGCGGAAGGGGCCCACAGCCGAGATCAAGCCGGATTCGAATTGGCGCGCATCTTGGAAATGACCGATAAAAAGAGCGAGGCCGCGGCCATTTATAAGAAGGTCTCCGAAGACTTTGCGAAATCCCCCTGGGGCATGGAAGCGAAGGCTCGGATGGACATTCTGAATCCCCCGGCGGCATCCGCGCCCGCTCCTTCCGGAACAGAGCCGGCAAAAGCGGCGACGCCTCCCACGACCGGATCGAACCCTCCGGCGGCGCAAAAGGAAAAGAAATAAATCAGGAGATGCAGGGAACAGACAGTTTTAATTCTCGGCGGGAATGATCAGGTAGTGTCCTGCTTTGAGAGTGCTGTTTCTTTTCAATTCATTTGCCTGAATGAGACTTCCGACGCTCACGTCATACTTGCGCGCGATCGAACTGAGGGTCTCCCCCTTCGAAATGCGATGTTTCTGAACATCGCTGCTCTTCGGCTCTTTCTCCGAGCCGGGGGTAAAGTTGGCCAAGAATGTTTCGCGCGTTCCAATCGGCAGCTTCAACCGATAATGCGGATAATTCGGCGGGGTTGTTTCCTTTTTCAGCTCCGGATTGTATGCCTTAATCTCGGCGAGGGTCACCCCCGCCGCCTTTGCGATCGTCTTCAGCGGGGTGGCTTTTGGAATCTCCACTTCATCGTAAGTAAAGAGCGGATGATATTCAATTGAGAAGCCATATTTCTGCGGGTTCTTCGCGATAATCGTCGCCGCCATAAATTTCGGGACATAGTTTTTTGTCTCGGGGCGGATATGCCGCGACTGCTTCAATTCCCAAAAATCATCCGCCTTCGTTCGCGCCATGGCCCGCATGATCTTTCCCTCCCCCGCATTGTAGGAGGCCATCGACAGCGGCCACGATCCGAACATGCCGAAAAGATCCTTGAGATATCTCGCGGCCGCCACGGTTGATTTCACCGGGTCCCTCCGCTCATCGATCCACTGATCAATCCTTAATCCATATTTCTTCCCGGTGCTTTTGATAAACTGCCAGGGGCCGGCCGCTTTTGCTCTCGAGAAGGCTTTTGGATTGAACCCGCTCTCGATCAGGGCGAGGAAAACCAGATCTTCCGGAAGTTGATGTTCTCGAAGGATATCCCGCATGATTGGGATATATTGTCCGGAGCGCGCGAGCCAGAGCTCAAACTTCTCCCTCAATCGTGTTTGGAAAAAGACGATGTAATCGCTGACGAGTTCGTTGTAAACGATGGGGACATCGTACGTGATCGAGGGGTCGAGCGGATCGGTGGGGACCACTTTCGTCGAAAAAGGGGGGACGCCAGGGGGAAGCTCTAAAGTCAACAGATCAAAAAAGTCCTCGGGAAGATTTTCTTCCTCCTCGATTTCTTCGAGCGGCGTCACCCGATCGGCGACGGCCCCTTCTTCAGGAACGGAAACCGGTTCAACCGCGGGGGTCGCATGAGGAGAACCCGTTTCAAGCGAGGCGACCGAGGCTTCCGACGCCGTGGCTGTCGAAGGGAGGAAATAGAGTGAAAAAACATTGGATAAGAAGAAGATCCAGAGAAAAAGTCGTTGAATTTGACTCATCCGTGCTCCAACTTTTATTGGGAGGACGGTGTCAAAAATCTATCTCATCCTCAAGCCTATATAATACGTTTTTCTTTTGATTTGTCAAACAAAATTAATAATTTCTTGACTGCTACGTCACCGTTTAGTAAGTTCAAAGGTCAATGTCTTTCTCCCCGGCACTCATAAAGGGTGAGATGAAACAATCTCAACACGATTCATCTGATCGTCGTACTCTCAATCAACGATTCAAACGAGACTTGTCATTTAACAAACTGAAGAAGGGTAAATCATGATCTGGAGAGGGGCGGTTGTTGTTTTGATGCTAATCGGGCTCGTCATTGTCGATCCTCCCACCGGATATGCGCAGCGGGTTGTCACCTTGGAGGATGCTTATCGGTCGGCGATGGCCCAGAGCCAGCAGATCGGGATTTCCCGCGAGAATCTGGTGCAGGCCGAGCGGGAGATCGACCGCGCAAAAAGTTTTCTCTACCCCAGCGTCAACACAGATGCAAACTATCAGCGTCGTCCTGAAGCAAAGTTTGGAGGGTTCGGCCCCGGTGCCGCAGAAATTCCGATTCTCCCTCAAACGCAGGAGCAATTTAACCTCACCCTGAGTCAGCCGCTCTATACCGGCGGCCGAGCCACAGCGGCTTTCCGGAGCGCCAAGTTGGGGGTCAAAGGGGGGGAGCTTGATTTAAACCTGACCACAGAGAATCTTCTCTTCGACGTCGCCCGGGCCTATTATGATGCGCTCAAGGCGCAGCGCAACGTCGAAATCGAGGAGAATGAAGTCAAACGGTTGGAGGCGCACCTCACCGATGCCGAGAAGCGCTTCCGCGTCGGAGAGGCGATTAAGACGGTGGTTCTCCGCGCCCAAGCGGAGTTGGCGAACGCCCGCGCCCGGCTCATCGTGGCGAGAAATGATCAGGCGACGACCCTGGACCAATTGGCGCTTTTGGCTCGGATCGAGGGGCCGTTCGACTTGGCCGATCCCCCTTCGTTGACCCTTTCGGAGAAGACCGAAGCGGAATGGGTCAACACGGCGCACAGCCGCCGGTCCGATCTCAATCGCCTGTCGGCGAATGTTCAGATTTCAGAGGAGCAGGTCACTATTGCGCGAGGAACCTTTCTCCCCACCCTGCGGCTGGAGGGGCGGTACAACTGGCTTCATCAAAATCCTCAGACCCCCTTCTCAATCACGAACGATCGGTCGGCGCTGCTCATCTTCTCCTTTCCGATATTTGAGGGGCGGATTCGCGTCGCCGAACTGGCGCAGGCCAGATCCCGCAACCGCCAGGCGGTCCTTCAGAAGGAGCTACTCTCGGATCAAATCGCTGTCGAAGTGCGACGGTCGCTGCTGAATCTGAACGCCCTCACTTCCGAAGTGGAGGTGGTCAAGGCTCAAGTTGCCTTTGCGCGGGAGAACTTCTCGCTTGTCTCCCGGCAATTTGCCGTGGGACTTGCCACGAACATCGACGTCCTCGATGCCAATGCATCGCTGATCAGCGCGGAGCGGCAGCTCACCAAAACGATATATGACCGAGAGGTGGCGATCCTTCAGGTGGAAAAGTCGGTCGGCGCCTTCCTCGACCTCATCCCGCCGCAGGCGGAAAGCAGCAATGATCGTAATCGTTAAACGTCGCAGGTAGCTGCTCCTTTTTCTAGGCTTTTCGTTCGTTGTAAAATGATGAAGAGATTCAGCGACGGCTCCGCGTCTTGGTTTTTCACATTTAGCGCTTCACGATGAACGAATAACGATCCCTCCGGGGGGAGGCCAATGAAATTCCGTTTGCTCGATTTAGATCAGTCAGGACGAGAAGATCTCCCGCGTATTCTCCTTTATTCTGTCTTGCTGCACTACCTGGTTTTGTATTTCATGTTGGGGAACCCCTTTCTCATGGTGATCAATCGAAATGGGGGCTCAAGCGGCCAGGCCGCGCTGAGTGTCGATCTCCTCACGCCGGGCCAGATCGAGAAGAATTCGAAAACAGGCGAGGAGGGCCAAGATCCCTATCCGATCGTTTTTCCTCCTGAAGAAGGATCGGATGAAGAGGATCGCGTCGAAGCCAAAGGATCAAAGGCCGATTCCCTTTCCGGCGATGGAATGAATTTAATCGAGCAGCCGCTTCCTCCCTCTGCCGAGAAAAAGAAAAACCGCAAACTCCCCCCGAACATGACCGGCCCGCAAGACTGCATGTTGAAGCTGGTCGGGATGGTCTGCCCCAACGGCGACTTCGAGTGTATCGAAGCGTACAAATCATTCTGTGAGAACCTCCCAAAAGATGCGCGCGTGGGGGACCGGATCCCACCGGGGTTCGGTCAGAAGCAATAAGTAAGATGCTTCTCTCCTGTTAAGGACAAATTTATTTCTTCACCTCAGATGTATTTGCTCATAAATCCTTCATCGTAAACTCTTGAAATCATAATTATCGTGTCGGAACAAATATTTTACTTTGTCTTAATCAAAATTTGACATCGCGAATGTATATTTAAATCCTAGTCGGTTCTGACCGCGAGGGTTGAAAGAACTATTTGCATTCCATAGGGTAAAAATTGTAAATTATAAATCTGATAACGAAACGCAATAATTGTTATTCCTTTTGTTCAGAGCAAACCCATCGAAAGGTGGGGACGCAGAGTAACGGGACTACCGGAGAGGAGATCGTTATTCGTTAAACGTGAGAAGAATTTCATTATTGTCTTTTACGTTTAACGAATAGCGAGTCACGAATCACGATTTCTCTCCCATGTCCGCCGAGCCGCCAAAGGAAATCTCTTTGGCGGCTTTTTTTATGGTGATTTTTGTTTTGTTGAAACGATGACATCATACCAATTCACATATACTCTTAATTATTTAAATTTACATCGAGTGGTTCGGTATCTATACTGTTTTTCTCTAAGTCAATTCAAACATACTGTAGAAGGATTTCAATATGCAGCAATTAAAGCGCAAATCACTTAAACCGGCCATCCACCCAACGCCGAGCCTTTTAAAACAAGGTCGGAATCGAAAACAGAAGTCCACTGCGCTTCAGGCGCAGAATGATACTCGCGAGATTGCGCTGACGTGGCTATTTATCAGCATCACGTTCATTGCATGGGGCTTTGCCACCTGGGAGGGAGTCGATATACTATGGGAGCGCTTTGAGGCGATGAGCCGACTCGCCTTCTTCGAGCAGTTGCTCTTCATCTTCTTGGTCCAATGTCTCATTTATGGAAATTTTGTCTATCAGTGGACCCGACTCGGCGCCCTCAAGCGCCGGGCGGCGCACCAGCCGGCCTCCCGGGAGGCGCTCGAAGGGGTTTATGAAGAGCGGGCACCGTCCCTGACGATTTTGGTCCCGTCCTACAAGGAAGAGGTCTCTGTTATCCAGCGGACCCTCCTTTCCGGCGCGCTGCAAGATTATCCCAATCGGCGGGTTGTCCTACTGATCGATGATCCCCCTTCCCCGAAAGATCCGTCCGATCGGGCTTCACTCGCAGCTGCCCGGCAGCTCCCCTTCACGGTGCAGACCCTTCTGGAGGATGCGGCGGCCCCGTTTCGAGACGCCTATCGTCAATACACGCGTCGACGTCTTGAGCAAAAAGTCGATATCGCGGAAGAAAGCGCGCGTCTGGTTCAGCTTTACGATCAAGCGGCGGTCTGGTTTGAGAAGCAAGCGGCGGGATATCCGGTCCGCGATCATGCCGATGCCTTATTTGTCCGCAAGATCTTGATCGCCTCCGCGGAAGAACTCCGCCGGCGCGCCGAAGCGATCGAGCAAGCTGCTTTGGTGGGGATGCTGACGAATCAGCGGGTACGGAGAGAGTATCGGCGGCTTGCCACCCTCTTTCACGTGGAGGTGACCTGCTTTGAGCGAAAACGCTACGTCAATCTGTCGCATGAATCGAACAAGGCGATGAACCTCAACAGCTATATCGGGCTGATCGGGAAAAGTTTTCGGACGGTCCTCCGTGAGGATGGGCTTTATTTGGAGGCGGTCGAAAAGGCAGAATCACAAAACTCAATCCCGGAGGCCGATTTTATCATCACGCTCGATGCAGACAGTCTTTTGACGACCGATTATGCGTTGCGGTTAATTTATATCATGAGGCAGCCTGGGAATGAACGGATCGCCGTGGCGCAGACCCCCTACAGCGCCATCCCGGGAGCGCCGGATGTGTTGGAGCGGATCGCAGGGGCAACCACCGACATTCAATATCTGATTCACCAAGGTTTTACACAATATGACGCGACCTTCTGGGTGGGGGCGAATGCCTTATTGCGCAAGTCCGCCCTGGAAGATATCCGGATTGTCGACCATGAGCGCGGCTTTCAAATTGTAAAGTATGTTCAGGATCGGACGGTGATCGAGGATACCGAATCAAGCGTCGATCTGATTGAACGCGGCTGGCGCCTCTATAACTATCCGGAACGGCTCGCTTACAGCGCCACCCCGGCCGACTTCGGATCGCTCTTGATACAGCGGCGCCGCTGGGCCAACGGCGGTTTGATTATCCTTCCCAAATTATTGCGTTATCTTCTGCGCAGACCCCACGGGATCTCCAAATGGGTGGAAGGGCTCTTTCGGTGTCATTATTTAATCTCGATTGCGGCGGTCAATATCGGGCTTCTGATTCTTTTGGCGCTTCCGTTTGAGGGAAGCATTCGAAGTCTCTGGCTTCCGGTCACCGCCCTTCCCTACTTTTTTCTTTATGGGCGGGATTTGGTCCGGAGCGGCTATCGCTGGAGCGATCTCTTTCGGGTTTATGCATTGAACTTGATGCTCATTCCGGTAAATTTGTGTGGCGTCATCAAATCGCTCCACCAGGCGATCTCGCGGCGAAAGATTCCTTTCGGTCGCACGCCGAAAATCATCGGAAGAACCGCCGCGCCCGCGCTCTATATTTTTCTTGAGTATGCCCTGCTCTTTCATTGGCTTCTCGGTTTTGCCGTGGATGTCTTCAACCGCCGATGGACCCACGCCACCTTCAGCTTCCTCAACGCGGCGTTTTTGGGATGGGCCCTCTTCCGATTCATCGGCTTTGCAGAAAGCAAAGAGGATTTTCTCCTCGGGGTGAGAAAAAGGCCCGTACCTTGATGATGCTTGGAGGTTATTGGAAGAGAGGTTCCCTTTCAGGGATGACGATATGAAGAGAGCATATCTGATGCTGATTGCTTTTATTTTTCTCGTTCTGGTCGGCATGGTAGCCAATGGATACGCCGAAGGTATTCCTGTGCTGATCTATCATGAAATCTTGCCGAATGCGGAAGAATCGGGAGAAACGAAAATTTCTCTGAGTCAATTTGAAGCACAAATGAAGTATCTCTATGAGCAGCATTACACCACGATCAGCGTCGATGAACTGATTCATTATATGAAAGGGGGATCGGCTCCCGAAAAATCGATTCTGCTCACGTTTGATGATGGCTGGAAAAGTGGACTGAACGCGATACCGATTCTGGAGAAATATCACTTTAAGGCCGCGTTTTTTATTTTTCCGGAAAAAGGAATCGGACCTCCCTATCTGGAATGGAATGACGTTTTGTCCCTTGCTGGGAGTCGCAACATCGAAATCTGCTCTCATACCATGACCCACCCTTGGGATAAAAAGAGCAATCTGGTCACTTGGATCGACGGCAAGACCGACGGGAAAGATCGGCGGGATGCAGTTTATGAAATTAAAGAATCAAAAAAGCTGCTTGAAAAAAAGCTCAATAAAAAAGTGAACTGCTTTGCCTGGCCGGTGGGATGGTACAATTCCGCGCTCATCAAGATTGCGGAAGAGGCCGGCTATGAGGCCGTGTTCACGGCGGAAGATGGAATCAATACTCCGGGCGGGGACCTCTTCGGGATTAAAAGAATATTTGTCGATGGCGCCTGTCCGATCACCACATTCGAACAAATGTTGCAGGATCATACGTATCATGTCTGTCAGACAAAAGGCAGACCAACCCAGGGACACTCTCCTTATCATTAAGACCTCAAACCATTATGCTGTTTAATTCTTATCTCTTTATTCTTGTCTTTCTTCCCGCGACGCTGCTGCTCTTTCATGGCTTGCGTTCGATCGGGATGTTCCGCGGCGCCCTCGTTTCGTTGACCGTGATGTCACTTGTATTTTATGGATGGTGGAATCCGATTTATCTGCTCTTGCTCGTTCCGTTGATGCTGGCAAATTTCGCGATTGCCCGGTGCATTTTGCCCCAGGATGGACGGCGGCCGGCCGGGGCCAAAGCCCTATTTATCTTCGGTATCATTGGGAACGTGGCGGTCCTCGGTTATTTTAAATATGCGAATTTTTTCGTTGATAACATTAATGCGCTGTTTGGTTGGGATCTGCATCTCGCCCGGGTGATCTTGCCGCTTGGTATCTCGTTTTTTACATTCCAAAAAATCGCCTTCCTTGTCGATGTCTACGGCGGGAAGGTGAAGCGGTTGAACCTGCTCGACTTCTTGCTCTTTGTGAGTTTCTTTCCGCAGTTGATTGCCGGCCCCATCGTGCACCATCGCGAGGTGATGCCGCAATTTCGCCGCATCGGGACGGCGGCCCGTGACCTCGCCGCGCTCGGTCTGACCCTCTTTGCGATGGGACTCGCCAAGAAAGTTCTGCTCGCCGACACCGCCTCGCTTTATGCCACCCCGGTTTTCGATGCGGCGGCGGCCGGCCGGCCGCTCGACTTCACTTCCGCTTGGATGGGGGCGTTGGCCTACACGGCGCAACTTTACTTCGATTTCTCCGGCTACTCCGATATGGCGATCGGCGCGGCGCTCCTCTTCGGAATTCGCCTTCCGATCAACTTTGACTCCCCCTATCAATCGGCCGGCATCATCGAATTCTGGCGGCGCTGGCATATCACCCTATCCCGATTTCTGCGCGATTATGTCTACATCCCGCTCGGAGGAAACCGTAAAGGGCCGGCCCGCAGATACCTTCATCTTTTATTGACGATGCTTCTCGGCGGACTCTGGCATGGGGCGGGTTGGACCTTCGTGATCTGGGGAGGCTTACACGGCCTCTATCTGGCGATAAATCATGGCTGGCGAGCGATCCGTGCGAAACGGATTCCGCAATTGGCACTGCCCGGCGCGCTTGGCCGCCGCCTGGCGCAGATGATCACCTTCTTGGCTGTTGTGGTGGGATGGGTTCTCTTCCGGTCGGCCGATCTCACGACCGCCGCCTCTCTGCTTCGGACGATGAGCGGTTTCAACGGCCTGATGCTTTCGGGGGAGCTGCCCGTGGATCGTGTGGCGTTCCTGACGATCGGCTTGTTGTTTGCGATCATCTGGCTGGCGCCGAACAGCCAGACGCTGACCGGCTACACCGGGCCGGAATATCATCCCACGGCGCCGTCGGAAGAAAATGAATCGGAAATTCGAGAGGAGAACAAGATCTGGCGCCCTTCGTTGCCTTGGGCGATCGCAACCGGCGTGCTGCTGGCGGTCTGTCTGATGTCGATCACCCGTGTTTCGGAATTTCTTTATTTTCAGTTTTAAGGATTTCGGTTAGATGATTCGTTCTTCAAACAGTGTTCGAAAATATAGCGGTGTCGCGATCGGCTCGGCGTTGGCGCTGTTGGCCCTGGTGATTCTCTTCAACGCGGTGATCGACCCGTTTGCGATGTATCGCCTGGCCGATATTCCAGGGATCAACCAATATAAACCGGCGATCTTCAAACGGGTCCGGCTGCTCAAAGCGTTTGAAGTGCGGCGGTTGAAGCCCGACGCCGTGATCCTGGGGACCTCACGCAGCCACGTTGGATTGCGTCCCACCCATGAGGCCTGGAATGGCTTTGACGGCCGGGTCTACAATCTTGCGTTCGATGGGGCAACGACCGAGGAGATGTATGCCTATCTGTTGCATGCGCAGGCGGTGCATCCGCTGAAGCAGGTGGTGCTGGGGCTCGACAGCTATCATCCGACCCGCGCGCCGGCGACGACGCGGCCCGACTTTGATCCGCTTTTGCTGGAGGCGCCTGATTCCTCTTGGTCTTGGACGCGGTGGATCACCGCCGATCTGCGGCTGCTGACCAGTTTCGATACGGTGCGGGCGAGCATTCAAACAATACGATCCCAAACCGACGCCGAACCCTCCTGGCTTGCGCAAAACGGGCAGCGGCTCGGAGAGGTCTTCTTCCACAATGCCGGGGAGCATTTCATGACGGTCGGCGCGCGCGGCTATTTCGAGGAGATCGACCGGCTCGAGATCGAAGGAAAATTGCAGGGGCGAAAAATCCCGCCGGTCAAGCAAACCGCGTCGTCGCCGCCGTCCGTTTCGGCCGACGAAACGTCGCTGGGGTACATCCGGAGAATCGTCGAATTCTGTCGCGCGAAGCGAATCGATCTGCGCATCTTCATCACACCGGCCCATGTGCACCAGGCGGAGATAGCCGCGGCGGCGGACGAAGGGACGTGGATTGAGGGGGCCAAGCGCGATCTGGTTTCGCTGCTTGCCGAGGAGGCGGCCCGCCATCCCGGCGAGGCGCCGATTCCGCTTTGGGATTTCAGCGGCTACTCAAGCGTGACGACCGAGCCGCTTCCCGGCGTCGGGCGCCGCGATGAGATGCGGTATTATTGGGACTCTTCGCATTTTAAAGAGATCGTCGGCGATTATCTCCTCGATCGCATTTTTGGGATTGCGAACCCGCAGCGTCCGCTCCCGGATGATTTCGGCGTCCGACTTACGGCCGATAATATCGCGTCGGTCCTGCTGCGCGATCAGGCTGCTCAGCAGTGGTACCGCTCGACCCATCCGGAAGAGATCGGTAAAATAAGAGCGCTCGTCGCCGGAGAGCTCGGGTCGTCCTAATCCGTGTCAGAAAGCGCACCAGAGGAAGGTCCAATCTTCAACCAAAAAACGATTGTACGGAAATTAGGGATTGGGGATCTGATTCTCGTGTGCAGCAGGGTCTTGATAGATTCTCTCCCGGTTCCAGGCGTCGCTGCCGTACTTTTCTTTTCCAAGATGTGCGGCGATCTCTTCTTCCTCGGGGGTGAGCGATCCGAGGATCAGTTGAATCGGCAGAGCGGCTTCAAAGCCGCTCGCGATCGCCTGCTCCAGCATCGCTTCCGACGGGAGCGCCGGGAGAAGTTCCGCCAGGCCGATCTGATTTTCGGAGGGAGAAAATCCCGCTCTGTCCTGCTTTTCCAAAATCAACGAGCCGTGCTGGAGAAAATGTCGGACCCACCGTCGTTGCGCGCTGCCGATTAATTTTTTTTCTCGCGCCGTGATCTCGTACCACGAGGTCGAGGCGAAGCAGAGGGGGCTTGCGGCGCGCTCCAACCGTTGAGAGCGGGGGGGCGCGTAGATGTCGGCTTCAACTTGAAGCGATTTGAGACCTGCGAGGAATCCGCCGGCGATGGCATAGAAGGTTCCTTTGATGCCCCCTGTAAAGAGGGGATCTTTCGTTCCGGCGACGACGGAGTAGGTCAGCTCCCGATCGTGCAGGAGGGCGCGGCCGCCGGTGATCCGGCGAACAAAGCGAAGCGGGCCGCGCGCCGCCAGATCGCTCCACTCCGGCTCCCATTTTTGAAAGGAGCCGATTGAAACGGAAGGAACCGACCAGCGATAGAGACGGAGCGTCGGCGGAACCTTCCCCTGGGAGAAAGCGATCGCAATCGCTTCATCGACCGCCATGTTGACCTCGGGCGGCTGCGGCGGATGACGTAAAAGTCTCCAGCGTTCTCTCGCGTCCATCATTCCTCTATTTGATAACAGCTGCTTCACTTGATCTTACGGGAAGAGGATCGGGAGGTCAAGGAAACCGGCGCGGCTCCGAGCACCGGATGAAATTCCGTTTGACAAGCGCGACGTCGCTCGATAAAGTGAGACGCCGATCGGTTACGTCTGGAGGAGTGGACGATGGGGAGTCTGTTAAAACCTGGGTCGAGACGAGTTTTTGCGCGGGGGGCGGGCGCGCTGTTGATTCTGCTGCTGATCATCGGCTCGCTGAAGGCCGCTTCGCCGGGTGAGGAGGTCCCGTTATTAAAGGTAGCGGGGATGGAGGAGCGGGAGGCCGATCCGCTCTGGCGCGGCAGTTTAACCGGCGCAGCGCTCGACAGTCGATTGAAGGATTTTGCGGCGGCGGTCAATCGTCGGGAAGAGCCGGCCCTGATCTTTAATGCGTTTCTCGATCACCTCGGCGTGAAGCGGATCATCGATTACATGGAAGGGAGGGACCGTTCCTGTCACGGGCTGCTGCATGGACTTGGAGAGGTCCTGATCGAGCGAACCGAAAATTTGAAACGGTCGATGACCCTCTGTGGGAACGCCTGCACCTATGCTTGCGTCCATGGCGCGATGAAGCGATATTTCGATTCGGTGATCTCGAAAAAAGAGGAGGCGCCGCTCAAAGAGGAGGTCTCTCCTTTAGACGAATCGGGGGCGGAGCGGGGGAAGCGGCGCCTGCGGCGCGAGGTCCTTGCCCTCTGCCGAGAAGATTCAAAGATTGTTCACGATTTCTTCATCGGGAATTGCGCCCATGCGGTCGGCCACGGCTTTGCCGGTTTGTCGAAGAATCTTTCGGAAGCGCGCGGATACTGCGCCTTCTTTACGGATGAGGAGCGGCGGTATTACTGCGAGAGCGGGATTTTCATGGAGCTGCGACCGATGCTGGAGCGGCAAATTTTTAGCGGCGAATTAAGCACCGCCGCGAAGCGGGACATTGCCCTTCGCTTCTGCATTCAGAACAGTGAGTTCGTCAGCTCCTGCCTTCGCTTTCTCCTCGATCCTGCGAGCAAGCCGGACGACATTGACCACTTCAGCCGCCAGTGCGCCACGCTCGAAGGAAAAGTCCGCAAGGGATGCTTTTATATCGTCGGCTACATCAGCCGCTCCTATATCACCTCGCAACCAGAGGAGATTAATCGGGTTTGTGGTAGCGGCGATCCGACCGACCGGGCGCTCTGCATCGGGGGGCTTGTCTTTGTCAAAAAAGATCATCGACTCAAGGAAGCGCTCGCCCGATCGTGCCGTTACCTCATTGATCCAACGCTGAAAGGAATTTGCGTAGAGCAGCGCGGGCGATTCTATTACCAAACGGGTAACTCGCTTATCAGGGGAATGCTGGTTGATGCGGTCTCGCCGCCGGAAGCGATCGAAAGAGAGCGGCACGTCGCCGCTTCTGTCCCGACCATGTCCCATCCGGGGATTGACTTACCGTAGGGTTTCGGTTATCTTTTCAACGATTTGACAAATATCCGAAAGAGAAGGAGGCGGTGTGATCGAGCGAACACTTTCTATTATCAAACCGGACGCGGTAGCGAAAAATGTGATCGGAGAGATCATTCGGCGATTCGAACAGGCCGGACTGAAAATCGTCGCCATACAGATGCGCCATCTCACCAAGAAAGAGGCGGAGGGATTTTACTATGTTCATCGGGAGCGGCCCTTCTTTAATAGCCTGACGACCTTCATGACATCGGGGCCGGTGGTCGTGATGGTGCTGGAGGGAGAGGGGGCGATTGCCAAAAATCGCGCTCTGATGGGAGCAACCGATCCGAAGAAGGCCGACAAAGGAACGATCCGAGCCGATTTTGCAGACAGCATCGAGGCCAATGCCGTTCACGGCTCCGATTCGCCGGAGTCGGCGGCATTTGAGATCCCTTTTTTCTTTAGCAAACTTGAGCTCGTTCGTTAAATTATGACGGAACGAAAAAAGTATGATGCGGTTTTCATCGGCAGCAGCCTCACCTCTCTGGCAGCAGCCGCCACATTGGCGAAGCGGGGAAGATCGGTTCTCTTCCTCTCCGGGCCTGAAATCGATTCCACACCTCCGCTCTTTCGATTTGCGCAGGGCCCGCTCCTCTACCTCGGTTTTGAAGAGGGGGGAGCGATGGAGGGCTTCTTCGCCGATCTTCTCCTCCCGATCCCGAACTTAAGGAAGGAAGGATTTTCGTTCAAGCGCATCCTCCCTTTTCTCCAAATTGTCCAACCCCAACATCGGATCGATCTCTCTTCCCAAAGTGAAGAATACCTGGACGAGCTGAAAAGAGAATTCGGCGGTCAGCACCAAAAAATAAAATCTTTTTTTCAAGAGATCGAAAAAGAAACGCTGGTCCTCTCCCCCTATCTCGGCCGCTTCTCTCAGGTGGAAATTCATGGATTGGCCGACCGGTTGAATGCCTGGAAGCAGAAGTTTGATTTCCAAAGGGCCATTCAAAGCTATAAAAAGAAAAGCGCGATGGAATTCTTAGCCCCCTTCGCATTTGATGATGAATTCCTCGAATATCTTGGTGTCCAATCGCTTTTTGCATTCCAGAAGCCGCTGGCTGAAATTTCGACGTATGATCTGATTCTGCTGATCTGGAGCCTGTCGAAAGGAGGGGTTCGAATGGTCGGCGGCGCGCCGACGCTGATTTCCTTCTTTACAAAACTCATCAAGGGATGGGGCGGTCAGGTGATCCAAGATAAGATGGTGACTCAAATCGAAACGAAAGGGAAGCGGGCCGACGAGGTGGTGCTGGAAGATGGAACGCGGATCTCTGGAAAACAGCTCTTGATGACACTCCCTCCTTCGGGTTCCGTTTTTCATTTCTATTTTCAATTGCGCAGCGAGTCGATTCCGACGCCGATGAAGGAAAGTCTTCTCATGACCTGGGGCGATGCGATTCCCCCCGACGTTCAGGACCTGCTGATGCTTCGACTGACGCTTCCCGAAGAGGAAGAGGGGTTCCCTCCCGGTGTTCGGGGATTGGTGGTGACCGCGCTATTCCGCCCAGGCGTCGAGATTACGAACGATCGAATCGAACTCCTTCGGAAAGGGGTGCTGGAGCGGCTTCACTGGCTGATGCCGTTTTCAAAATCGCAAATCGAAGAGGTCGCTGCTGCAAGTGGTCAGAAAAACCTCCCCCCTTCTCTGGATGCGCTTCGGATGCAATGGAGCGGAAAGTCGCGTGAGATTTCGAAGGGGACCTGGAGCTTTCTTCAGCCGAAGGAGGTGAAGAACGTTTTTCTCCTGAAGGATGATCTCTCTGATCCGCTCGCATGGGGTACTTCCTTTCTTGGGGCAACATCACTCGCCCAGACGATCGAACAGGGGCTATAATCCTTCCATTTTCTTCCACTCATCGAGATCAGGAATGAGGATTCATCTTCGAGCGGCTTTGTTCTCCCTCATCGTCATCATTCTTCTGGCGGGATGTATTCAACCGACGACCCGATCGGGTCCGGGGAACGAAAAAGGGTGGACCGAACTGGTCGAAGGGATTCGCTCATTTGAGTCGGGCCGCTACTCGGAGGCCCGCAACCGATTTCAAAAAATTATCGAATCCTATCCCGGCTCGCCCCTTTTAAGCGAGGCGCAGTGGCTTTTGGCAAAGACCTACGATGCGGCAGGGGAGAAGCCGGCGGCGATTCGTGAGCTTCAACTCTTTTTGAAAAATTATCCGCAGAGCGCCCATGACGAGGAGGCGCACCTTCTCCTTTTTCGATTGGAGCAATCGGACCAAAAGACAATCGCGGTTATTTGGTCTCCTCTCTCAGCCCAATCGTTGGAGGATGCCCTTCGATCTTTTCATCGAAAGGCCAACACCGTGATCATCCCGGTTTTCAGCAATACGCCGGGAAGGAGCGGCGTCTATTTTAAAGCGTCCAACGCGCCTGTTCTGGCCGATCGTCTCCAGGGATGGATCGAGACCGCCCATCAAAAAGGATTTCGGATGATCGCCGCGATGCCGATCCGAGAGATGCGTTGGGCGACCCGATCCCATCCGGAATGGCGCGATCGCCAATATGATTCAAAGGGGGGAACCCTCCAGCCGATTGAGAAAGTAGATCTCTTCAACCCGGAAGTAAAAGGAATGGTATCGCAGCTTTATCGAGAGCTGGCGCAATATCCGATCGACGGCATTTATATTGGAGATCTCTCGTATGGAATTCAAGAAGGGTGGACGCCATTTGCGATGCGTCTTTATGAACGGTCGTTCTCTGAATCGATCGACCCCGGATCGATCGTCGCCGGATCGATCGACCGAACCCGAGAAGGAGCCGATCGAGATGGACGCGGACCGCAGTTCTGGCATTGGGTCGGCTGGAGGAGTCGCTTCCTGAGCGGCTTCGTAAGAGATCTTCAGACGGAGACGCAAGCCCGTCGCCCCGATCTGCAGTGGGGGGCGGCGCTTCCTGAAATGGTCCTGACCCAACCGCTGAGAGGGCTTTCCGAAACTTCCATCGATCTGCTTGATTTAAAAAGTAGTGAGAGTCCTCTTTATCTGATCTTTACCCAATCAAGCTCAAGCGGCATCCTTCCCCTTCTTGAGACCGCTTCAAAATATTCGATTCGACCTCAAGAGGTCTGGATTCAGCCGACATCGATCGACCGTGCATCGCTCTCTGATGTCATGAAATCTCCCTTTCAAGGATTAATCCTCCCCAGTCCTTGACAAAACAACGATCGCTGGTTTATATCTATGCGATCATTTATCTTATCTGGGGCCGGCGCTGGAAGAAGACGGTTGATTTCAATCTTCTCACCGGGTGCGTCCTACCCCACACCCTATACTAACCGAGAGGCGTGTCGATGATTCCTGAAAATCTGCGTTATCATAAAGAGCACGAGTGGGTCCGAGCCGAGGGGAAAAAAGCGACGATCGGGATCTCCGATTTTGCACAAGAGGCGCTGGGCGATATTGTCTACCTTGAGATTCCGAAAGTCGGAACCCAAGTGAAATACGGGAATGAGATCACGGAGATTGAGTCGACGAAGACCACCTCACCTCTTTATGCGCCGGTCGGCGGCAAGATTGTGGCGGTCAATGAGAAGCTGAAAGAAAAACCGGAACTGATCAATCAAGATCCATACGGTGAAGGCTGGGTGGTGATGGTTGAAATGACCGACCCCAAGGAAGTTGAAAAGCTCATGACGGCGAACGAGTATGATGCTTTTCTTCAAAAAGAGGCGCATTAAGATTGATTCCGCTCGCCTATTCTCCATTGCGACGCATCCATCCTCTCTCAAATTAATTCTTCTCTCCCTCACGTTGAGTACAGCCTTCTTGTTCCGGACGTGGAGTGTGAGAGAGGAAGAAAAGGTCACAAAGAGAATCTCTGTTGACGAAGCCGCCGTGGTCTCTTCTCCGGCCCCGGCGGCGCTCCCGCCACCAGCCTCCACAAATGCGGTCGACGTTTCTGCCGAAGCGAAGATTAATCTAAATCGTGCCTCCGCCGAGGAGATTGAGACGCTTCCGGGGGTAGGGCCGAAGTTGGCCGGTGAAATTCTGGCCTATCGGGAGCAGGGGAGAGTATTTCGTCGCGCGGAAGATCTTCTTCAAGTAAAGGGAATCGGTCCCAAGCGGTTAAAGCGGTTAGAACCTTTTCTTACGTTTGAATTCAATGGCGAACGAGAGAGAAAAAAAAGCGAATGACATCGATCCGTCGTGGGAGATCCTGTTCCGCGGGACGGTCGACGTCATTCAAAAAAATGAGCTGATCGAGAAGCTGAAAAAATCGAAAGCCGAGGGACGACCGCTTCGGATTAAGGCGGGGTTCGATCCGACGGCGCCCGATCTTCATTTGGGACACACGGTTCTTTTTCAGAAGATGCGGCAGTTTCAGGATTTGGGGCATGAAGTGATTTTCCTCATCGGCGATTTCACCGGGATGATCGGCGATCCGAGCGGGCGTTCTGAAACGCGAAAGCCGTTGACGCGCGAGCAGGTTCTACAGAATGCCGAGACGTATAAAGCGCAGGTCTTTAAAGTGCTCGATCCGAAGAAAACGACGGTCCGTTTTAACAGCGAGTGGTTCGGGTCGATGACGGCGGAAGGATTGATTCGACTGGCTTCGCAGTACACCGTTGCCCGCATCCTGGAGCGGGATGATTTTCAGAAACGATACCAACAGTCCCAACCGATCAGTATTCACGAATTCCTCTATCCGTTAATACAGGGGTATGATTCGATTGCATTGAAGGCGGACGTGGAACTGGGTGGAACGGACCAGAAGTTTAATCTCTTGGTCGGGCGCGAGTTGCAAAAAATCGAAGGCCAGCCTCAGCAGGTCGTCATGACGATGCCCCTCCTGGAAGGGACGGATGGGGTCCGTAAGATGAGCAAGAGTTATGGAAATTATATTGCGCTGGAAGATCCCCCGGCTGAGATGTTCGGAAAGATCATGTCGATCCGGGATGAGTTGATGTATCGATATTATGAGCTTCTCACCGATGTTCCGCTCGATGAAGTCCGATCGCTTCACCCGATGGAAGCCAAGCTGAAGTTGGCCGCTATCATCGTGGATCGGTTCCATGGCATCGATGCGGCTCGCAAAGCGAGAGAGCACTTTGATGCCACCGTCGGCAGAAAAGATCAGGAAGGGGCGATCCAAGAGTGCAAGGTTCCTTCGG
>Ga0209810_1002038_pt1:0-2500 | contig 26276 bp, 18 predicted proteins | sample Coa_R1_7_FD_187159 | JGI IMG/M metagenome (GOLD analysis project Ga0209810, IMG submission 187159) | Surface soil microbial communities from Centralia Pennsylvania, which are recovering from an underground coalmine fire - Coalmine... | ecosystem: Environmental > Terrestrial > Soil >... | reverse complement strand
TTTGTGGACGGCGAAGGTTGTTTTTTTGTCGGAATCAATCCTCACCCTGAGATGACTGCCGGTTTTCAAGTGTTACCTGAATTCACCGTCGTGCAACACCAGCGGGACGTTCAACTCCTACACGCGCTCAAAGATTTTTTTGGGTGCGGCGTGGTTCGCACGAACCATGAGGAGAGAATGGCCTATCGTGTGCGCGGGGTGGAGCATCTTCGAAAATTCGTGATTCCCTTCTTTGAACAACATCCGTTGAAGTCGAAGAAGAACTTGGATTTTCTGAAGTTCAGGGACGTGATCCTGTTGATGGAGCGCGGTATACATTTGAAGGCGGAAGGAATCGAACAAATTAGGGCGATCGCTTCAGCGATGAACACCGGCTGGAAAAGAGAAAGTCCGGCTCCTCCGGAAACGGAGTGAGATGAACCGAGCGAAATTCCTTGTCGGGTAAGTTCCGACCTGCATGAATGGCATAACGACTGGAGCGCTGTCTCGGGGAGCAACTCAGCGAAATTGTTGTTCCGGTGAAGAAGCCGGGTGCCCGCAACTAGACGGAAAGACCCTGTGAACCTTTACTACAACTTGACACTGGATGTTGGGTGGGTATGTGTAGGATAGGTGGGAGGCTGTGAAGCGGGGGCGCTAGCTCTCGTGGAGCCGACCTTGAAATACCACCCTTACTCTTCCGACGTTCTAACCTGGATCCCTTACCGGGATCGGGGACAATGTCTGGTGGGTAGTTTGACTGGGGCGGTCGCCTCCCAAATGGTAACGGAGGCGCCCAAAGGTTCCCTCAGGCTGGTCGGAAATCAGCCATCGAGTGTAAAGGCAGAAGGGAGCTTGACTGCGAGACCGACAAGTCGAGCAGGTACGAAAGTAGGGCTTAGTGATCCGGTGGTTCTTCGTGGAAGGGCCATCGCTCAACGGATAAAAGGTACTCCGGGGATAACAGGCTTATCGCGTCCAAGAGTTCACATCGACGACGCGGTTTGGCACCTCGATGTCGACTCATCGCATCCTGGGGCCGAAGTAGGTCCCAAGGGTCGGGCTGTTCGCCCGTTAAAGCGGTACGAGAGTTGGGTTCAAAACGTCGTGAGACAGTTTGGTCCCTATCTGTTGTGGGCGGAGGAAATTTGAGGGGAGTTGACCCTAGTACGAGAGGACCGGGTTGAACGGACCTCTAGTGTGCCGGTTGTCCCGCCAGGGGCAGTGCCGGGTAGCTATGTCCGGAAAGGATAACCGCTGAAAGCATCTAAGCGGGAAACCTACCCCAAGATTAGATTTCCCTGCTGTAAGGCACTGAAGGTCCCCTGTAGACGACAGGGTAGATAGGCGGGGTGTGAAAGAGCTGTGAGGCTTTGAGCTAACCCGTACTAATAGACCGTGCGGCTTGACCACCATTATTTGCTTCTGATAGATTCGGTTCTTTGCGCGCTTGTTAGATGAAATTTAAGTAAGGACTGAAAGCCCATATTCAGTTTAGTCCGGTTGTCGATCATTAACTGGTCGACAGCCGGCAGATTTTCGGTGGCAATACCGGAGGGGTCACACCCGTTCCCATCCCGAACACGGAAGTTAAGCCCTCCAGGGCCGATGATACTGCACCCGCGAGGGTGTGGGAAAGTAGGACGCTGCCGGATTAAATATAAAGCCCCTCTCATCGAAAGGTGAGCGGGGCTTTTTGTTTCTGTTTCTTGCGATCTTTTTCCCATTACGGTATACTGCGTGAAATGAAGTTTCCCGATCTCGATTCTTTCCACCTTTATACAGGCATTCATTTTCAGGGTGACCGAGCCGAAATTTTGGAAAGCGCCCTCTCCCATCCTGAGACGCGGGAGTTGGTTTGGCTATTTTTGGCGGTGAACGAAATTCCCTGGAAACGGATCCATGTGCCCCGCCGGCTTGCCTCCCGGTTCTTGCGTCAATGTCATAAGGCTTCTCAGTTGGCCGCCTTGTGGCGAACACAGACCGAGATGTTCCTGGGCCGTCCTTTTCATGTATGGTACGTAAAACGGTCCGAGACTCCCGATATCCAAGTCGATCGATCTGAAGAGCAGCAATGGCGAGAGAGTATCTGGTTGCGCAGGAGGCAATTGACGAGTTGGTCCGCGCAATTGAAAAAACGACGACGCGTCCGGTCGATGTCATCCTTCTCGGCGGTCTCGCGCTGACCCTCTACGGAATGCGCCGAAAGACGCGCGATCTGGACGCCGAAATTCCCGCCCTGACCGCCCGGCACTTAAGCCGTTTATTGGCGCAGATCAACCTTCCGGCCGACATCAGTCGCGACGTCTCCCACTGGGGAATGATCGATCTACCTCCAGGATATCGCCGTCGCGCCCGGCAGTTTTTAAAGAAGGGCAGGGTCACCGTGCGGGTGTTGTCGCCGCTCGATCTGGCAATGTCCAAGCTCCGCGTCATGCGGGAGTCGGATATTCAGGATGCTCTCTATCTTATTCGGAAATTTAAAATTACCCGTCTCCAACTGCGGCGCGCCATGAACCGG
>Ga0209810_1002037_pt1 | contig 26278 bp, 22 predicted proteins | sample Coa_R1_7_FD_187159 | JGI IMG/M metagenome (GOLD analysis project Ga0209810, IMG submission 187159) | Surface soil microbial communities from Centralia Pennsylvania, which are recovering from an underground coalmine fire - Coalmine... | ecosystem: Environmental > Terrestrial > Soil > Unclassified... | reverse complement strand
CGATCAGCACCGGGAAGTACCGGTAGAACAGGGTCAGCAGCAGCGTCCGGATGTGGGACCCGTCCACGTCGGCGTCGGTCATGGCCACGATCCGGTGATAGCGCAGCTTCTCGTACTCGAAGCGATCCCCGATGCTGGTGCCGAGCGCCGTGACCAGGTTGCGGATCTCCTCCGAGGTGAGCGCCCGGTCGAGTCGCGACTTCTCGACGTTCAGGATCTTGCCGCGCAGGGGGAGGATGGCCTGGGTGCGCCGGTCCCGGCCCGCCTTGGCGGTGCCGCCGGCCGAGTCCCCCTCGACGATGAACAGCTCGCAGTTGCGCGGGTCCCGATCCGAGCAGTCCGCCAGCTTGCCGGGAAGGGTCGAGCTCTCCAGGAAGGACTTGCGCTGGACCAAGTCACGCGCCTTGCGCGCCGCCTCTCGTGCCCGGGCCGCGGTCAGGGCCTTCTCGACGATGCGCCGTCCCTCCCCGGGGTTCTCGTCCAGGAACTGACCGAAGGCGTCGCCGAGCACGGCCGACACCTGGCCCTGGACCTCGGGGTTGCCCAGCTTGGTCTTGGTCTGTCCCTCGAACTGCGGCTCGAGCAGCTTGACGCTGATCACGGCCGTGAGGCCCTCACGCACGTCGTCGCCGGTCAGGTTGGGGTCCGAGTCCTTGAGCAATCCGGCCTTGCGTGCGTAGCGGTTCAGCACGTTGGTCAGGGCGGAACGAAAGCCGGTGAGGTGGCTGCCGCCCTCCGCGGTATGGATGTTGTTGGCGAAGGACTGCACGTTCTCGACGAAGGTCTGGTTGTACTGCAGGGCGATCTCGATCTGCGTGGACTCCACCTCGCGATCCACGTAGAACGGCACCTGGTTGACCAGACCCTTGCCGCGGTTCAGGTAGCGGACGAAGGAGAGGATGCCACCCTCGAAGTAGAAGGTGTACGGGTAGCCCAGTGGCTCGTCGACCAGGACCAACGTCAGCCCCTTGTTGAGGAAGGCCATCTCGCGGAGGCGGTGGAGGATGGTCTCGCGGTCGAAGCGCGTGTCCTGGAAGACCTGCCGGTCGGGCCAGAAACGCACCACGGTGCCGCGCCGCTCGCTGTCACCGATCACGGCCACCGGCTGTCGGGGCACCCCGCGCTCGTACTCCTGGAAGTACTCCTTGCCGTCGCGGTGCACCCAGACCTGGAGGCGCTCCGAGAGGGCGTTGACCACCGACATCCCGACCCCGTGCAGGCCGCCCGAGACCTTGTAACCACCGCCGCCGAACTTGGCCCCAGCGTGCAGCACGGTGAGGACGACCTCGAGGGTGGAGCGCCGCTCGGTGGGGTGCATGCCGACCGGGATGCCACGGCCGTTGTCGGCTACCGAGACGCTCCCGTCGGTGTGGAGTGTGACCACGATTCGGTCGCACTCACCGGCGAGCGCCTCGTCCACCGAGTTGTCGACGATCTCCCAGATGAGATGGTGGAGACCGCGGCTGTCGGTGGAGCCGATGTACATGCCCGGCCTGCGCCGCACGGGCTCCAGGCCCTCAAGGACCTGGATCTGCTCGACGTCGTAGGCCACATCAGCGCCGAGAGGGCGGAGCTTCGCCCTCCTGCCGGCCGGCGGCAACCCCTGGGACGGGGACCTCATACGTGCCTCGAGGGAGCGCACAGCGCCACCGGATCCGTGCGGAGCGAACGCCCTCCCAGCGTTGTGGGACGTTCGGGACGACTACTGGGGATGCGAACGTGGTAGATGGTCCAATTGTACCGAATCGACCCTTGACTCCGCCCGTCGCTGCCACGGCTGCGCGACCCTGGCCGACGCCCCGGGTCCCCACCGAGGGGTCAGGGTCGGGGGTCCCCCTCCGACCCGGCCGGCATCCACCGCAGCACCGGCCTCCGGGCCGCCGCCACCTCGTCCAGCCGGCCCACCGGCAGCCGCAGGGGTCGGGAGCGCAGGTCGTCCGGCCGCGCCTGGGCGGTGCGGACGAGCTCGTGGACGGCGTCGGCGAAGGCGTCGAGCGTGGCCCTGGTCTCGGTCTCCGTGGGCTCGATCATGACCGCCTCCGGGACGATGAGGGGGAAGTAGACGGTGGGAGCGTAGAACCCCAGGTCGAGGAGGCCCTTGGCCAGGTCGACCGCCCGCACCCCGTGAGGGGTCAGGTTACGGGCCGAGGCCACGAACTCGTGCATGCAGGGGCCGGGGTGGGGCAGGTCGAGCGCCCCCTCCAGGCGACGTCGCAGGTAGTTGGCGGCGAGCACGGCGTCGAGCGAGGCCTGGGCCAGCCCGTCCCCGCCCATGGCCACGATGTAGGCGAAGGCACGGACCAGGACGCCGAAGTTGCCGTAGAAGCTGCGCACCCGGCCGATGGAGGCGGGCCGGTCGTGGTCGAGGAAGAAGCGGTCGCCATCGCGTTCGACCGTGGGCCGGGGCAGGAACGGGACCAGCTCCCTCCGGACCCCCACCGGCCCCGCCCCGGGACCGCCCCCTCCATGCGGGGTGGCGAAGGTCTTGTGCAGGTTGAGGTGGACGGCGTCGAAGCCCATGTCGCCCGGCCGGCAGATGCCCATCAGGGCGTTGAGGTTGGCCCCGTCGTAGTACAGCTTCGCCCCCACGCCGTGCACCAGCTCGGCGATCTCCAGGATGTCCCGCTCGAACAGGCCCAGGGTGTTGGGGTTGGTGAGCATGAGCGCCGCCACCCGCCCGGAGAGCTTTCCGCGCAGATCGGCGACGTCCACCCGCCCCTCGGCGCTGGAGCGGACCTCGACCACGGTGAACCCGCAGAGGGCGGCGCTGGCCGGGTTGGTGCCGTGGGCGCTGTCGGGGACCAGGACCTGGTCGCGCTCCTCGCCCCGCGCCCGGTGGTAGGCCTGGACGATGCGCAACGCCGTCCACTCCCCGTGCGCCCCGGCCGCAGGTTGGAGCGTCATCCGGTCCATGCCGGTGACGGCGCAGAGCGCCCGCTCCAGCTGCCACAGGAGCTCCAGCGCGCCCTGCACCGTCTCCTCGTCCTGGTAGGGGTGCAGCTCCGCGAACCCCGGCAGACGGGCCAGCTGCTCGTTCAGGACCGGGTTGTACTTCATCGTGCAGCTGCCCAGGGGATAGAAGCGCTCGGCGGCGGAATAGTTCATCGAGGCCAGCCGGTGGTAGTGGCGCAGGATCTCTGGCTCGCTCAGTTGCGGCAGCCGGGGCGGGTTGCGCCTCCGCCACCGCTCTGGGAGGTCGTCCGGCGCCTCCACCTCCGCCTCGGGCAGGCGGGGAGGCGCCAGCCCGGCGCGGCTCTTCTCGAAGCTCAGGGGCTCGGTCATGCTCGGCCCATCACCTCTACCAGCAGATCGAGGGCGGCCGGGTCGTTGACCTCGGTGCAGCAGAAGAGGACCACGTCCCGCAGCTCCGGGCGATCGGGATACCAGCGGGCCACCGGGAGGCCGCCCAGGATGCCGGCCTCACCGAGGCGGCGCAGCCGTTGTTCCACGTGGAACATCCGCACCGGGAACTCGTTGAAGAAGGGCCGGGCGGGGAAGGCCGCCTCCACCCCGGGCAGCGCCCACAGCCGCTCGGCCAGCGCGTGGGCGCGACGGAAGCTCACCTCCGCCACCCGGCGCAGCCCCTCCGGTCCCAGGTAGGTCAGGTAGACGCTGGCCGCCAGCGCGCAGAGCGAGTGGTTGGTGCAGATGTTGGAGGTGGCCCGCTCCCGCCGGATGTGCTGCTCGCGCGCGGTCAGGGTGAGGACGAACCCCCGCCGCCCCTGAGCGTCGAAGGCCTGGCCCACCAGCCGGCCCGGCAGCCGCCGCACCAGCTCCCGCCGGCAGGCGACGAAGCCCAGGTGGGGGCCGCCGAAGCTGGGCGGCAGGCCCAGTTGCTGGCCTTCCCCCACGGCGATGTCCGCGCCGCACTCCCCGGGCGGGGCGAGCAGACCGAGACTGATGGGATCGACGCAGACCACGGCCAGCGCCCCCCACCGGTGGGCCAGCCCCGCCACCTCCTCCACATCCTCCAGCAGGCCCAGGAAGTTCGGCTGCTGGACCACCACGGCCGCGGTGTCCTCGCCCACCGCCTCCAGGCCGGCGCGAATCACGAACCCCCGTCCGGCGGCGTAGCAGCGCAGCACCTCCTCGTACTCCGGGTGCAGGTACCCCTCCACCACCACCTGAGAGCGGCCGGTGTGGACCACGGCCATCATGGCCGCCTCGGCCAAGGCGGTGGCGCCGTCGTACAGGGAGGCGTTGGCGACGTCCAGGGCGGTGAGCTCGGCGATCAGGGTCTGGAACTCGAAGATGGCCTGGAGCGTCCCCTGGCTGGCCTCGGCCTGATAGGGGGTATAGGCGGTGGCGAACTCCGGTCGCGAGATCACCGCCTGCACCGCCGCGGGGATGAAGCGTCGGTACACCCCGCCGCCCCGGAAGCAGAGGCGGTCCTCGTAGACGCGGTTGCGCGCCGCCAGCCGGCGAAGGCAGGCCGCCGTCTCCAGCTCCGAGGACCCCGGCGGCAGGTCCAGCCGGTCGAGCCGCACCGCCGGCGGCAGATCGACCAGCAGGTCCTCCACCGAGCCCACGCCGAGCGCACGCAACATCGCCTCCCGGTCCTCGGGCGAGTGGACCAGGTAGGCAGGAGCCCCCTCCCGGGGCGAGCCGCCGGGAGGGGGCTCCCGGCTCGGTGCCGCGCCGCCCGGCCCCGGCCGGCCGCCGGCGGTCGCGCCCGCCCTCGGGCCGGCGGCGTCCTGCGGCCTCAGCGCTCCGACTCCCCGGGAGGCCGACCCTCGCCCGCGGCCCCCGCCGTCTCCCCCTGCGTGAGCCGCCGGTAGGCCTCCTCGTCGAGCAGCCCGGGACCGAGGTCGCCGCTCATCCGGATCCGGATCAGCCAGCCCTGCCCATAGGGATCCTGGTTCACCCGTTCGGGATGGTCGCTCAAGTCCTCGTTCACCTCGAGCACGGTCCCGGCCACCGGGGAGTAGAGGTCGGAGGCCGCCTTCACCGACTCGATCACCCCGAAGCTGTCACCCGCCTCCAGGAGCCGGCCCACGCGCGGCAGCTCGAGGAAGACCACGTCCCCGAGCTGGGCCTGGGCGAAGTCGGTGATGCCGACCGTGGCCACCCCGTCCTCCACGGTCACCCACTCATGGGTCTCGGTGTAGTAGCGCTCCGCCACGCGTGTCGTCCTCCTCGGCCGTGATCCCAGGGCAGCGTCCAAGCGGGGTCCGGCCCGGGTCGGCGCCGCGCCGCGTCCCCGAAGCCGCGGTCCCCCGGTAGAGGGGGAGGGGCACGACCTCGGCCGGGCCACCGCGGCCGGACAGGTCGAGCTCCACCCGAGCGCCAGCCGGAGCCGTCCCCGTCTCCACCAGGGCCATCCCGATCCCCATCCCCAACCAGAACGAGTAGGTCCCGCTCGTCACCGAGCCGATGGGGCGTCCCCCGCGGCGGACGACGGCCCCGGGGCGAGGGATGGTACGGCCGCCGGCGAGCCCGATCAGGGTTCTGGCCGGCCCCTGCTCACGGATCCGGCGCAGCGCCTCACGGCCCAGGAACGGACCCTTGTCCAGCTTCACCACCCAGCCCAGGCCGACCTCGTACGGGTTGGTGGTCTCGTCCATATCGTTGCCGTACAGGCGCAGGCCGGCCTCGAGCCGGCAGACGTCCCGGGCCGCCAGGCCGCAGGGACGCGCCCCGGCCTCGACCAGGGCGTCCCAGACCTGCTCTGCCCGGTCCGCGGTCACGAACAGCTCAAACCCGTCCTCGCCCGTGTAGCCGGTGCGGGAGGCCAGCACCTCCACCCCGGCCACCGTCGTCCTGCCCACGCCGAAACGGGGCAGCGATCCCGGCCCCATCTCCGCCGCCGGCAGCAGCCCTGGGGCCGAGGGTCCCTGGAGCGCGATCAGGCCCAGCTCGTGGGTGCGATCCACGATCTCCACCCCGGCCGGGGCGTGCGCCCGCATCCACTCCAGGTCCTTGCCGCGGTTGCCGGCGTTCCCCACCACCAGCCACGTCCGCTCCAGCCGATAGACCACGAGGTCGTCCACGATGCCGGCGTCCGGACGACAGCTCAGGTCGTACTGGGCCCGGCCCGGGGCCAGGCGGGAGAGGTCGTTCGTCACCAGGTGCTGGAGGAAGGCGCCGGCGTCGGACCCCAGCACCTCGAAGCGACCCATGTGGCTGACGTCGAAGAGCCCGGCGCCGGTGCGCACCGCCCGCTGCTCCTCTCGGACGGAGGTGTACTGCAGGGGCATCTCCCAGCCGGCGAACTCCGTCATCCGGGCGCCGGCCTGGAGGTGGCGACCGTGCAGCGGCGTCCGCTCAGCCATCCGCCGACGCCCTGCCGCCGTCCGGTGGGACGGGCCCGTCCTCCGGAGCGACGACCTCGACGTCTTCCTCCTCCAGGTACTGGAGCAGGTCCTGGTCGTACCTGCGCCTGGCCTCGGTCACCAGCTCGCGTATGGCCACGGTGCGCTGCAGGGACCACTCCAGCCTGGCCGCCATCTCCACATCGCTGCCCGGGCGGCCGAGCTCGCGCCGCAGGCCGATCTCCGCCTCGTCGTACTCGCCGGCGGCCCGCACCAGCATCTCGGAGTCCCGCACCTGCCGCCGCTCCTCGCTCAACGCCCGGTCCATGCGCAGCGCCACCTGCCGGCGGGCGAAGCGCTCGAAATCGGGTGCTCCGCTGGCGTGGAAGCTGCTGATGGCCTCCAGCAACCCGATGGTGCCCTCCTGGAACAGATCGCCCTGGCTCAGCCCCTGGTCGCTCCGCTCCTCGGCGGCGCTCACCACCCAGTCCAGGTGGGCCCGGGTGAGGCGGTTGCGGGCCTCCTCGTCCCCGTGGCCGGCCGCCTCGAGCAGGCGCCGGTGCTCTTCGGCCCCCAGGACCACGGCCGCCGCCCTGGCCACCGTCCGCGCGCTCGCCGACGCCGAGCCGCCCGCCCCCCGGGGCCCGGGCTCGGAGCCGGCACGGCGAGGGAGGCGGTCCCTCCGGACTGGAGAGGTCATGGCGCTAATTCTAGGCGCCCCCTCTCGCCCCCCCGACGGGGGCTCGGGTCACCTGCCTCCGCCTTCGCCCGAGCGCGGAAATGTAAAACGTGGAACATTTCACGGCTGAGTTGTTCGTGGCTGGATCCGCGCTGGCGCAGGACTGGTTCCTGCTGCTGCCCCTCCCGGTCATCCTCCTGGCCAACTGGCACGAGCGCCGTCGCGGCCGCGGTTCCGAGGGAGCGGCCACGGCCCTGGCCGACCTGGTCTGGCCGGTGCTGGTCCTGGTCGCCATCGGCGTGGCCCTCCTCGGTCCCCTGCTCGGCCTCCTCCTCTACGCTTCCAACCCCGCCCGGGCCGGGGCGGGGCCGTGGATCTTCGCCGCGGTCATGGTTGCCACCGGTGCCGGGGCCGGGGCCGTGACCCGCCGGGAGCTCCGGGAGCGGCTGGCACGGCTCCTGCCCATCGACCCCGCCAGCGCCCTCGACGCCACCGCCCTGGTCCTGGCCGTGGTCACCGTCGGCTACCAGCTCGCCAACCAGCTGGCCGTCGACGTGCTCAGCCGGCAGAACGGCTTCCAGCCGCTCGGACCCCTGGACATGATCGCCCAGGAGCTGCCCTTCCTCATCGCCGCCTTCCTGGGCGTGGGCCTCTTCATCCGCAGGTCGCCGGGGGAGGCCCTGCGCCGTCTGGGATGGGTGCGGCCGAGCCCCTGGCAGATCCTGCTGGCCCTGGCCGCGGCCGGCCTCTTCTACGCCTTCGGCAGCGGCGCCGATTTCCTCACCCACCTCCTCACCCCGGCCACCGCGCACCGGCTCGACGTCGTCAACCAGCGCCTGTTCGGCGACCTGCGTTCGCCGGGCGGCATCGCGGTGCTGGCCCTCTCCGCCGGCATCTGCGAGGAAACGCTCTTCCGCGGCGCCGTGCAGCCGAGGCTCGGCCTGGTGGTGGCCGCCCTGGTGTTCGCCTCCCTCCACACCGAGTACGGGCTCAGCCTCGACGAGGTGGCGGTCTTCGTCCTGGCCCTGGGCCTGGGCGTGGTCCGCCGGCTGACCAACACCACCAGCAGCATCGTCTGCCACGTCGTCTACGACGCCCTGGTGGCGGTGGGCCTGGGCGGGGCCTGGCTGGTCGGTGCCGTGGTCCTGGAGGCGGGGCTGCTCCTGGCCAGCCTGGCTGCCCATCTCAGCGGCCAGCTGACGCCGAGCGACCCCGCGAGCACCGGTCCCGGACCGGGCTGAGCCCATGCCGAGCGAACCCAGGTCACCCGCCTCTCGTCCCGTCACCTCTCTCCTCCGGCCTCCGGGACCCGGACGGCACCCGAGTCGGGGCCCGCTCCCGCCGGGCCCCGGAGCACCACCTAGAATCGGAACGGAGCACCAGCGGTGGCACCACATGTCGTCGAGTTTCCCCAGGTAGACCACAACCTGTTGATATCTTCCCCGCGCATTCTGGCGGTGGCGAACCAGAAGGGCGGGGTGGGCAAGACGACGACGGTCATGAACCTGGGCGCCGCCCTGGCCGAACGCGGCGCCCAGGTGCTCATCATCGACCTCGACCCCCAGTCGAACAGCACCAGCGGCCTGGGCATGGATCCCTCCCGGGCCAGGCTGACCGTGTACCACCTGCTGGCGGGCGAGGCCGGCATCGACGAGGTCGCCACCCCGACCGCGGTCCCACGTCTTCACCTGGTGCCCTCCCAGGTGGCTCTGGCCGCCGCCGAGGTGGAGCTGGTGGGGCAGGAGGAACGCGAGTCCCGCTTGCGCAAGGCGCTCGCCGCCCTGGACGGGGGGTTCGGCTACGTCCTGATCGACTGCCCGCCCTCGCTAGGGCTCCTCACCCTCAACGCGCTGGCGGCCGCCGACCAGGTACTGGTCCCGCTCCAGGCGGAGTACTTCGCCCTCGAGGGCCTCGCCCATCTGCTGTACACCATCCAGCTGGTGCGCATGAACCTCAACCCCCGACTCGAGCTGGCCGGCATCGTCATCACCCAGTTCGACGCCAGGACCACCCTGGCCTGGGACGTCCTCAACGAGGTCCGCCGGGCCTACCCCGACAAGCTCTATCAGACCCTCATCCCACGCAACGTCCGGATCAGCGAGGCCTCCAGCCATGGCCAGCCCGTCACCGTCTACGACCCCACCTGCAGGGGCGCACAGGCGTTCCGCCAGCTCGCCGAGGAGGTGATGAAACGATGAACCGACGACGTGGGCCGGCGCTGGGGCGCGGGCTGGAGTCCCTGATTCCCATCGCTGCGGGCAACGACGGCAAGGGGACGGGGCTTCCTCAGCTGATCGACATCGATCAGGTCCGGCCCTCGCCCGAGCAGATGCGCAAGCACTTCCCGGCCGAGTCCCTGCGCGAGCTGGCCGACTCCATCCGCCAGCACGGCGTGCTCCAGCCCATCCTGGTCCGTCGCCTGCCCGACGGTTACGAGCTGATCGCCGGAGAGCGGCGGTGGAGGGCCGCCCGTCTGGCCGGTGTCGACCGCATCCCGGCCATCGTCCGAGGGGAGACCCAGGCCGAGGACAGCCTGCTCCTGGGCCTGATCGAGAACCTGCAGCGGGAGGACCTGGACCCGATCGAAGAGGCCCGCGGCATCAAGCGGCTCATCGACCAGTTCGGCCTCACCCACGAGGAGGCGGCGGCCCGCCTGGGCAAGAACCGCGTGGCCATCACCCAGGCCCTGCGCCTGCTCAACGCCTGCCCGGCGGTGCTCTCCGCCACCGCCGCCGGAGCCATCAGCGCCGGGCACGCGCGCGCCCTGGTCGGCCTGCCCACCCCCGAGGCCCAGGAGCAGGGGCTGAAGGTCACGCTGGCCAGGAACCTCTCCGTGCGGGAGACGGAGCGGTGGGTGCGGGAGTACCAGCCGCCCGAGCCCCGGGCCCGGGCCAGGCGCCGACGCCGCTCCGAGGAGCCCCTGGACCCGGAGATGGCAGACCTGGCCGAGCGGCTGCAGCAACGCTTCGGGGCCTCGGTGAGCGTAACCGGCGGCCGTTCCCGGGGGCAGATCAGCTTCCACTACGCGAGCGTCGAGGAGCTCCAGGGTCTGGTCGAACTCCTGCTCGGCTGATCCCGGGCGGGGCGCCACGGCCCGGCGGTCCCGTCTCCCTCGCGGCGGCCCCGGTCCTTCGGGGCTCAGGCGCCCAGGGCAGCGCGGAAGGGCTCGTCGGAGTCGAAGGGCCCGACCACCGCCATCTGTAGCGGCTGGCCCACCAGCCTCCGGGCCAGGCGCTGGACCCCCTCGACGGTCACGGCCTCGTAGAGGGCGACCACCTCGTCCACGGTCCTGACCTCGCCGGTCAGCAGCTCCTGCTGGCACAGCCAGGTGGCGAGGGAGTTGGTCCCCTCCAGACCGAGCCGCAGCCGGCCCTTGGTGAACTCCCGGGCCTTGTTCAGCTCGGCCTCGCTCAGAGGCTCCTCGGCGATCCGGTGCAGCTCGCCCACCACCGCCCGCACCGCCTCCGCTGCCTTGCCGGGGTCGACGCCCAGGTACACGGCGAAGTGGCCGGAGTCGCTGTGCTTGCTGACGTAGCTGTGGACGTCGTAGGCGAGGCCCCGCCGCTCCCGGATCTCCAGGAAGAGGCGGGAGCTCATGCCCTCGCCCAGGATGGCGTTGAGCAGGTCCAGCGTGTACCGCTCGGGGTCGAGGTAGGAGACTCCCCGGGTGCCGAGGCAGATGTGCGCCTGCTCGGTGTCCTTGCGGTGCAGCATCACGCCGGGGGTGGTCGGAGGCGGAGGCGCCGGGAGGTAGACCCGGCCGTCGGAGCTCGCGGGCAGGGTCAGGCGGGACTCGATCATCCCCCTGGTGAGCTCCACGTCCACGGCCCCGGAGAGGCCGATGACCAGGTTGGGCAGGCGATAGTGCCCCTGGACGTACTCCACCAGGTCCCCCCGGGTGGTGGCGGACACCGACTCCATGGTGCCGATGATGTCCCGGCCGAGCGGGTGCCCGGGCCACATCAGCCGCTCGAAGAGGCTGTGGACGTAGTCCTGCGGCTGGTCGAGGTACATCTTGAGCTCTTCGAGGATCACCAGCCGCTCCCGCTCCACGTCCTCCGGCGCCAGCCGAGACTCCGAGACCATGTCGAACATCAGATCCACGGCCAGCTCGATGCGGTCGGCCGGCACCCGGCTCCAGTACACGGTCAGCTCCTTGTCGGTGTAGGCGTTCATCACCCCACCGACCCCCTCGATGGTCTCGGCGATCTCCTTCGCCGACGGCCGCCGCCGGGTGCCCTTGAAGAGCAGGTGCTCGATGAAGTGGGAGGCGCCCCCGATCCGGTCCTCCTCGAAGCGGGAGCCCACGGCCAGCATCAGGACCAGGCTGGCAGAGGCCCGGTCCGGCAGGGGTGCGGCGAGCAGCCTGGCCCCGCCGGTCAGCTCATGCCTGAGGTGGTCGGGAGCGGAGCGCATGAACGGCCAGTATAGCCCCCCGGGGGGCACGGCCTCGCCCGCCCGGGGGTCATCCCTCGCGCAGCCGCCCCAGGGCCGAGTAGAGGATCATGGCCGTGTAGTCGGGGGGCATCCCGTCCGAGACCGCGTCCAGGGCCTCGTGGAGGTACCTCACCACCCGCCGGTCCCGTTCGACCTCGTCCGACTCCAGCGCGTCGCGGATCACCTCGGCGATCTCGCTGGGGGTTACCTCTTCGTCACCGGCGCCGTCCGCGGCCGCGTTGGTCAGCGCGATGGCCCGCCGGATCAGCTCGACGCCCGACGCCGCGCTTACTCCTCCTGTCGCCGCCTGGGGCCGACCACGACCCGGCGGTCCGGGTCCTCGCCGATGCTCACCGTCATCACGTCGGGATCGCCTTCCAGGGCGAGGTGGATGGCGCGCCGCTCGAACGGCTGCATGGGGTCCAGGGTGATGGGGTCGCCGGTGGCCTTGACCTGACGGGCGGCGCGGTAGGCGATCTCGCGGACCGTGTGCTCCCGGCGCTGGCGGTACCGCTCCACGTCCACGATCACCCGCTGCTCGGGGCCGAGGCGCCGGCTGGCCAGCAGGTTGGTCATGGTCTGGAGGGCGCGCAGGGTCTCGCCCCGCCAGCCGATCAGCATCCCCAGGTCGCGGCCGGTCACGTCGACCACGATCGCCTCGGGGGTGGTCCGCGACGCGACCTGGCAGCGAATGCCCATCTTGGCCAGGAGCTGGCTCACGATCTCGCGGGCGGTCTCGGCGGCCCCCGAGGCGACCGCGGGCGGCGACCCACCGTCGCCGGTCGGCTCGAGCGTGGCCGGCTCCGCAGCCTGGCGCTCGATCACGGTCACTTCGACCACCGTCTCCTCCGGACCCTCGCTCAGGATCTTCACGTCGACGTTGCGACGGCTCTCCCGCAGCTGGATCAGGGCGGCGTCCACCGCCTCGTCGAGCGTACGGCCCCGGCCTTCGGTAGATCTCATTTCCTTGCCCTCCTCGTCCTCCTCGCCGACCGCCGGTTGGCCTGCCGCCCGGTGGTGGCACGGCTCGGCGGTGGAAGGGTGGATCTGGCCGGTCCGGGGGGCCTGCTCGGCGCTTCCGAGCCTCCGGTTCCGGCCGGCCCGCCGGGCGCGGGTGCGACGGCCGGCCGGCGGCCGAGGCCGCCCCAGCCGGTGACGAAGTACTGCTGCACGATCGAGAAGCAGGTGGACACGAACCAGTACAGCCCCAGACCGGCCGGGGTGATGATCGCGAAGTAGAGGATCATCAGCGGCATCATGAACTGCATGGTCCGGGTCATCTGCTGGGTCTGGAGCTCCTGCTCGGTCGGGTTCGGACCCAGGGGCTGCTGCATCATCCGCGACTGGACGAAGGTGCTCACCGCCGCCAGGACGGGGATGACCAGGTAGCTCACGGCCGGGATGGGGAGCCCGTGGACCAGGGGCACCGACTGCGGCACCACGGTCAGGTGGGGCACGAACAGGAAGTGGTCGCTGAAGCCCTCGTGCTGAGCCGTGCCCCGAAACACGTAGTAGAGCGCGGTCAGGATGGGCAGCTGGAGGAGCGCGGGCAAGCAGCCGCTGAGCTGGCTCAGGGGGTTGACCCCGTGCTCCTGGTAGAGCTGGCGCATGGCCTCCTGTTGCTTGAGCGGATCGTTCTTGTACTTGCGCCTGATCTCCGACAGCTCCGGGGCCAGCTTGCGCTGCTGCTCCGCCGCGCGCCGGCCCATCCGGAGCTGGTAGTGGAACAGCGGCGAGAGCACCAGGCGGACGATCACGGTCAGGATGATGATGGCCAGCCCGTAGGCGCCGATCGCGGCCGTGATCGGGTTGCCCTCCAGCAGGCTGTAGATGCCGGACAGGCCCCAGGAGAGGGTCTGCCCGAAGATCGCCCACCATGCGGTGTGGATGGGCAGGAAGATGTCGAACAGGCTCCCGAAGTTTATGGCTGGGAACTCCTAACCGCGATCATGGCACCGGATCGTAGCCGCCCCTGGCCAGAGGGTGACACCGGCTGACCCGCTTGATGCCCATCCAGGTGCCACGGAGCCAGCCGTGCTTCTCGACCGCTTCGTAAGTGTACTGGGAGCAGGTGGGCCAGTAGCGGCAGGACGGCCCCAGCAGGGGCGAGAGGCAGACCTGGTAGGCGCGGATGAGGAAGAGCAGGGCCCGCTTCATGGCCGCACCAGGCGGTCGCGCACCGCCGTCACCTCCCGGGCCAGCACCGAGGCCGGCGCCTCCACCGCAGCCGGTCGTCCGATCAACACCACGTCATAGCCTATTCCCCGGGCGGGGTCTTCCGAATCCTGGGGCAGCAGCCGGAGCCGGGCCATCTCGCGCAGGCGGCGACGGGCCCGGTTGCGGTCCACGGCCTGGCGCAGACCACGGCTCACCGCCACCCCCACCCGCCATTCCCCTCGGGGGTTTGGCCGGGCGAACGCGACCAGCGTCCGCCCCGCGAAGACACGCCGACCCCGCATCACCCCCTCGAAGTCCCGGCGACGCCGCAACCGGAAGCGCCGCTTCACCGCCGGGACGGCCGGTCAGCGGGGCGTGAGACGGTGGCGGCCCTTCCGGCGGCGGTTGCGGAGGACCCGCCTGCCCCCTGGCGTCAGCATCCGCCGCAGGAACCCGTGGACGCGGCGCCGGTGTCGCCTCTTGGGCTGGTAGGTACGCTTGATGGCTGATCCCTCACGACGAGCAGAATTCCGATCGATCTCGGCCCGGCCTCCGACCGCCGAGCGCGCGGAGTATAGCTTAACCGGCCCGGCTCGACCGGCCCCCCGGCGGGGTGCGGCACCCGCCGGGCGGGGCCCGTGGCGCCGCGTTGCGCCGCCCGGGGGGCTCTGCTACGCTTCCTGCCGGAGCGAGCCACCCGCCCCCACCGTGTGACCGTCGCAGCACGTCGGCGTCCCGTGCCGATCTGACATCCGAGCTGTCTCGTTCGGACGACGCACCCCTCCAGCGGACGGACCATCGAGGCTAGGGGTTCTCGAGCCCCCACGGGTGGCAGCTTTTCCACAAAGTCTCAACAGGGAGAGCCAACGTGCGGTACGGGTCGGATGCCTGCCGCCGCCTCCTCGGTCCCGCTCGACGGCCGTGGGGGCAGCGGCCCTGGAGCCAGCGAGGGGCCCAACCGGACCCGGTTCTCCACAGGAGATCCAGAGGTCGGAGCGGGGAATCCACCGCCCCTTCCAACTTCGTCCCCAGGTTTTCCACAGGCCGCGTGCGCCGTCGGTCCCCATCCCGGCGGCGGGCCGACCCACCGCCCGGCCGAGCACGGGGCCGGCGGCACCTGGTTATCCACAAGCTCGAGGCCGAGGAGTAGCGCGACCGTGAGACCGGACCACATCTGGAGCGCCGTCCAGGAGGAGCTGCGTTTCCAGCTGGCCAAGCCCAGCTACGAGACCTGGCTCAAGAACACCACCCTGCTCTCCGCCGACGAGAGCGTCTTCCGGATCGGGGTGCCGAGCAAGCTGGCCAAGGACTGGCTGGAGGACCGCTTCGCCGGACTGATCCAGGAGACCCTCCAGGCCGTCACCGGCAGCGACGTGGAGGTCGACTTCGTGGTCTCCCCCCAGAACCAGCCCAGCTTGGGCACGGAGGAGGACCTCCTCTTCCCCATGGACGACGGCGCCGGGGCGGCCTCCGAGATCCCCAACACGGAGCTGAACGAGAAGTTCAAGTTCAGCACCTTCGTGGTGGGCAACAACTCGCGCTTCGCCCACGCCGCCGCCATGGCCGTGGCCGAGGCCCCCGGGGAGACCTACAACCCGCTCTTCCTGTACGGGGGTGTGGGCCTGGGCAAGACCCACCTGATGCACGCCATCGGCCACGAGGTCCGCAGCCGCTACCCGATCCGCCGCGTCGTCTACCTGACCTCGGAGCAGTTCATGAACGAGGTCATCGCCTCCATCCAGACCGCCCGGATGAACGAGTTCCGGAACAAGTACCGCACGGTCGACGTGCTGCTGATCGACGACATCCAGTTCCTGGCCGGCAAGGACCGGACCAAGGAGGAGTTCTTCCACACCTTCAACGCCCTCCACGAGATCAACAAGCAGATCGTCATCTCCTCGGACCGCCCGCCCAAGGAGATCCCGACCCTGGAGGACCGGCTCCGCTCCCGGTTCGAGCAGGGCCTGCTGGCCGACATCCAGCCTCCTGACTTCGAGACCCGGCTGGCCATCCTCAGATCCAAGCTGGGGCCGAAGAGCGGCCTGGTCTCGGAGGAGGTGCTGACCTTCATCGCCCACAAGGTCCAGAAGAACATCCGGGAGCTGGAGGGGGCGCTGACCCGTATCCTGGCCTTCTCCGCCATCCACCAGCGACGCATCTCCCAGGAGGACGCGGCCAGGCTGCTCCAGGACATCATCCCGGCCAGCGTCCGCCGTCCCCTCACCATCGAGCGCATCCAGGAAACGGTGGCCGACTTCTATCAGATCTCCCTCGAGGACATGAAGGGCAAGCGCCGGGACAAGCACATCGTCTTCCCCCGGCAGGTCGCCATGTACCTGGTGCGGGAGGAGACCCCGTCGTCCCTGCCCACCATCGGTCAGGCCTTCGGCGGTCGCGACCACACCACCGCGCTGCACTCCATCGAGAAGATCGCCAACGAGCTCAAGGAGGACGAGCGGCTCCGCTACGAGCTGCAGGCGATCCGGGAGCGGCTCTATGCCGAGCCCTGAGTGGGGGGCACCGGACGCGCCCGCCGCGCCTGTGCAAATCCGGTTCACAGCCTGTGCCCAGAGCTGTGGACGGAGCCACGCCGGCCAGCCTCCGAGGTCCGACAGCCCAGGTTTTCGCCCGGATCTCCACGGTTTTTCCACCGTCCCGCCGAGTTGGGGGCAGGTTCGGCGTCCACAGTTTCCACAGCCCTTACGGTGACGACGGTGAGATTCAAGAACCAGTAGCAGAAACGTTCCCATGGGGATAAGGAGCGAGCCTTGAGAGTCACCTGCCAGCCCAGCATCCTCGGCCAGGCCCTGCAGACCGTCTCGCGCGCCATCTCGACCCGGACCACCCTGCCCATCCTCAACAACGTGCTCCTGGAGACCGGCGACGAGGGCCTGGTGCTCACCGCCACCAACCTGGAGCTGGGCATCCGCAAGCGGATCCCGGCCGAGGTCGCCGAGGAGGGGAGCACCACCGCCCCCGCCCGGCTGCTCACCGACTTCGTGGCCAGCCTCCCCGAGGATCCTCTGGAGATGGCCCTGGACCCGTCCACCCAGACCCTGAGCGTGCGCTGCGGGCGCTTCGACACCCACGTCAAGTGCATCGAGGCGGACGAGTTCCCGCCCGGCTCCCGCCCGGAGGACGGCGACCGCCTCTCCATCCCCCTGGAGGGCCTGCTCCGGGCCATCGAGCAGACGGCCATGGCCGCCTCCTCGGACGAGGCCCGGCCGGTCCTGACCGGCGAGCTGCTGCACCTCCAGGGTCGGCGCCTGCTCCTGGTCGCCACCGACGGCCACCGGTTGGCCGAGCGCAAGCTCGAGGCCAGCGCCGCCGACGAGGGCCTGGAGGCCCGGCTGATCGTGCCCGCCCGGACCCTGGGCGAGCTGCCCCGGGCCTTCCGGGGGGAGGCGGGCGAGGTGGAGGTGGTGATCGGTCAGACCCGCAACCAGGTGGTCTTCCGCTGCGGCAGCGTGGAGGTGACCTCCAGCCTGATCGACGGCACCTACCCCAACTACGCCCAGGTCATCCCCCACAAGAGCTCGACCACCATCCAGGTCCCCACCGCCGAGCTGACCCGGACCGTGCGCACGGTCTCGCTCTTCGCCCGCGACAGCGCCAACGTGATCCGGATCCGGGCCCAGGCGGGGGCGATCGTGCTCTCGGCCATCACCAACGAGGTAGGCGATAGCCGGGCCGAGCTGGAGGCGGAGGTGGAGGGCTCCGAGCTCCAGATCGCCTTCAACGCCCGCTACCTGCTCGACGCCCTGGGGGCCATGGACGGCGAGCGGGTGGAGCTGCGTTTCGACGGCCCCCTGAGCCCGGGCCTGATCAAGCCCCCGGGCACGGAGGACTACCGCTACGTGATCATGCCGGTCCGGGTGGCGATGTAGGCGCCGTGCGGCTGGTGTCGCTCGAGCTGCGCAACTACCGCAACTACGCCCACCTCGAGCTCGAGCCAGGGGCCAGGCTCAACCTCTTTCTGGGCGCCAATGGCCAGGGCAAGACCAACCTGCTGGAGGCGGTCGCCCTGCTGGCGCTCAGCCGGTCGCCGCGGGCCCGGCGGGACGCGGAGCTGGTCGGGCCGCTCTTCCCCGAGGCCAGGGTGACCGCCGGCGTGGAGACGGAGGGTCGGCAGGCCGAGATCCGCCTCTCGATCCGCTCCGAAGGCGTCCACTCCCACCGACAGATCGAGGTCGACGGCCAGCCGCGACGGTCGGTCGACCTGCCCGGGCTGTTCCGGGCCACCCTCTTCTGGCCGAACGACATGGACCTGGTGAAGGCCGGTCCGGAGCATCGGCGCCGACTCCTGGACCAGATGCTGGTCCAGGTCTCCCCCGGCTACGCACGCCTCCTGGGCCGGTACTCCCGGACGCTCGAGCAGCGCAACAGCCTGCTGCGGCAGGTAGCGGCCGGCGGTCAGCCGGTCTCGGCCCTGGAGGTGTGGGACCTGGAGCTGGCCCGCCTGGGCTGCCAGCTGGCGGCGGCCCGAAGCCAGGCGGTGGCGGCGCTGCGGGGGCCGTCCAGCGCGCATCACGCGGCCATCTCGGGCGGCGAGGCCCTGGAGCTGGAGTACGTCGGGCCGCCCCGAGACCTGCTCCGAGCCCTGGAGCGCTCGCGCTCCGACGACCTGCGCCGGGGGGTGACCGGGACCGGTCCCCATCGCGACGAGGTGCTGGTCCGGCTCGACGGACGGGAGGCGCGCAGCTTCGCCTCCCAGGGGCAGCAGCGAACCGTGGTCGTGAGCCTGAAGCTGGCCGAGGCGGACGTGGTGGCCCAGCTGACCGGGGAACGGCCGGTGCTGCTCCTCGACGACGTGCTCTCGGAGCTGGACGCGCGCCGGCGGGCGGCGCTCCTGGAGCGGATCGGCGAGCCCGGCCAGGTGCTCATCACCTCGGTGGAGGCCGATCCCCTGCCACCCGCGCTGATGGTCGGCTCCTTCGTGCGCTGCATCGAGCGGGGGACGGTACGGGACTGTGGATCGGCTGGGTGACCTCCTGCCCCGGGTGCTGGCCCGGCAGCCCCGGTCCGGCCGGGTGGCGGAGCTGCGTATCCAGCAGACCTTCCGCGAGGTACTCGGCGAAGGCCTGGCCTCCGCCTGCGAGCGGATCGAGGTCCGCGGCTCGACCATCTCGGTCACGACCCACAACCCGGCCCTGGCCCACCAGCTCCGGTTGGACGCCGAGGTCCTGCTGAGGCGCCTGAACCAGGAGTGCCGTTTGCCCCGACGGGCGCGCACGCTCCGTGTCCGGGTGGGGAGGGTGCCGGGCGGGGGCTGAACCGGTGGCGGAGGGAGAGGGGCCTCGGCCCTGGGGAGCGGACGGCGCCGGGGCGGGCGCGCGGCTCCGGCTCAGCGACGAGCAGCGGGCGGCCGCCCGGGTACGGCCGGGACCGCTGCGGGTGGTGGCCGGGGCGGGAACCGGCAAGACGGCCGTGATCGCGGCCCGCTTCTGCGAGCTGCTGGCGAAAGGGGTCGACCCCGCCCGAATCCTGGTCATGACCTTCACCGAGCGGGCGGCGACCGAGATGAGGGAGCGCATCCTGGCCGCGGGGGGCATCCCCGACGCGCCCAACGTGGGGACCTTCCACTCCCTGGCCCTGCGCTGGCTGCGGGAGGAGGCCCACCACCTGGGGCTCAACCCCGCCTTCCGCATCCTGACCGGGCCCGATCGCTGGATCCTGGCCCGGGAGCTGATGTGGGAGCTGGGGGATCTCGCCCTGGTGGGCGCCGAGCGTCCCGACGACCTGGTGACGCCGATCCTGAAGCTGACCGAGCGGCTGAAGCAGGAGCTGATCCCGCTCCGACGGCTGCGCGACTGGGCGGCGCGATTGGAGGACGCCGGGCGGCGGCGGCTGGTGGAGGCGACGCTCGACCTGATCCAGGCCTACGAGCGTCGCTGCCGCCAGGAGGCCCTGCTCGACTTCGACGACCTGCTGTGCTGCGCCGTGCGGCTGTTCGAGGAGCATCCCGGGGTGCGCGAGCGCTATGCCGCCCGCTTCCCCTGGATCATGGTCGACGAATACCAGGACACCAACCTGGCCCAGGAGCGGGTGGTGGAGCTGCTGGCGGGGCCGGAGGGCAACGTCTGCGTGGTCGGCGACGACGACCAGAGCATCTACCGCTTCCGGGGGGCGTCGCGGGCGAGCATGGAGCGCTTCCTGGCCGCCTTCCCCTCCGCCGCCACCGTCACCCTGGGGCGCAACCGGCGCAGCACGGTCGCGATCGTGAGCGCGGCCCGAAGGCTGATCGAGCACAACCCGGAGCGGCTGCCCAAGCCCCTGGAGGCCGTGGCCGGGGCAGAGGCGGGGCCGGCGGTCGAGGTCTGGGGCTTCGCCGACGGCGCCCGGGAGGCCGAGGCCATCGCGGCCGAGATCGCGCGCGCCAGGGCGGCGGGGACGACCAGCGTCGCCGTGCTGGCGCGCACCCACGCCATCGCCAGGCCGCTGGCCGACGCCCTGGCCTCGGCCGGGATCCCGTACCAGTACCGTGCCGGGCAGGGGCTCTTCCAGCGCCGGGAGATTCGGGACCTGATCGCCTACCTCCGCCTGCTGCACGACCCCGGCGACCGGTTGGCGCTGGCCCGCCTGCTGGTGCGGCCCCCCCTGGGGCTCGACCTGGCCGAGGCGCTGGAGCGGCTGCGGGCAGATCCCGCCGAGCCCCTGCGGGTCCTCTCCGGCTGGGAGCCGACCGCGGCCTGGGCCAGGTGCCTGCGGGAGCTGGTGGAGCTGAAGGCCAGGCTGGGCGTCGAGGACCTGCTCTTCGAGCTCCTGAACCGGACGCGCTACCTGGATCGGGTGGTGGCGCCGGAAGAGCGCGGGGGTGCCGAGGCCAGACGCGTCGCGGCCAACGTGGGTCGCTTCGCCGAGCTGGTCTCCGAGTACTGCGAGCGACGGCGCGACCACCACCTGGGTCCCTTCGTCGAGTACCTCGACCTGGTGCTGCTCTCGGGGCTGGACGAGGAGGTCCCCGAGGTGGAGGAGCTGCCGGGCGCGGTGCAGGTGATGACCATCCACCAGGCCAAGGGCCTGGAGTTCGATCTGGTCTTCGTGCCCGCGGTGGTGGAGGGCCGCCTGCCCCAGCCGCGCCGCCGGGACGGCATCGAGGCGCTGGCCGGGGGAGACCTCCCGCTTCACCTGCTGGAGCCCGCGGTGCGCGCCCGCGAGGACCAGGTCGCCGAGGAGCGGCGGCTCTGCTACGTGGCCATGACCCGCGCCCGCCGGCGTCTGGTGCTGAGCTGGGCCGAGCGCTACGAGGGGACCAAGGTCTGGCGGCCCTCGCGGTTCCTGGCCGAGCTGGGGCCGGGGGTCGAGTGGCGCGACCCCCACCCCCTCCCCGGCGGGGACGGCCGCGGCCCCGCGGCCCCGCCCCGCCCTGGCCGCCGGGAGGATCCCGGCTCCGCCGGCCCGGAAGGGGAGGCGCGATCCGACCGGCCGACGACCGAGCCGGCGCCGGTCCTGTCCTACAGCTCGATCAGCGCCTACCGGGAGTGCCCGCGGCAGCACTGGTACCGCTACCGGCTGGGGCTGCCCGCCCCGACCGCGGTCGAGGCGCAGCTGGGCAGCGTCGTGCACCTCGCGCTCATGCGGGCGGGCAGGCTCCGGCGAGGGGGCCTGGCCCCGGACCGCGACCAGCTCCGGCAGCTGTACCGGGAGGCCTGGGCCGAGGTGGGGTGCTCCGATCCCCGCCGGCGCCCGGCTCTGGAGGAGCTGGGCTGGCGGTTGCTGGAAGGGTTCGTCGCCGCCGGCGGCCTGGACTCGCGCCCGGTCCTGGTCGAGGAGCCGTTCACGGTCGAGCTGGAGGGATGGACGCTACGGGGGGTGGTGGATCGGGTGGACCGCGTGGAGCGGGCGGGTCCCTCCCCGCCGGGCGGGCAGGAGGGGGAGGCGGGCCCGCGCTGGCGCATCGTCGACTACAAGACGGGCGATCCGGTCCCGGCCAGCCGGCTGCGGCGCGACCTCCAGCTCGCCCTCTACGCGCTGGGCGTGAGGGCCAGGCTGGGGCCCGACCCCATGGACCTGGAGATCGTCTACCTGAGAGAGGGGCGGGTGGTCAGGGTGCCGGTCACGGAGGAGCTGCTGGCGGAGGCCGGCCGGATCGGGGCCGAGGTCGCCGAGGGCGTCCGCCACGGCCGTTTCGAGCCCCGTCCCGAGCGGCGCCGCTGCTCGCTCTGCGGCTACCGTCTCGCCTGTGAGGCCGCCCTGTAGGCGGCGGCCAGGGCCAGGCATCGGCGGGCGATCTCCAGGGCGGCCGCGGGACGCGAGCAGGCGAGGGCGCGGGCCCGCATCCGGCGGTAGCGGTCGGGGTCGGCCAGGAGCCCCCCGACGGCGTCGGGTAGGGACTCGGGCCGAGGGACGTAGACGCCGGCCCCGACGCCGGTGAGGAAGCGCACGTTGGCCGTCTCCTGACCGGGAAGGTAGCCGGTCAGGACCACGGGGACGCCGGTGGCCAGGGCCTCGGCGATGGCGCCGGGACCGGCCTTGCTCACCACCAGGTCGGCCGCCCGCAGCAGGTCGGGCATGTCGTCCACGAAGCCCAGCACCCGGATGGGGACCGCCGCCCGCAGCCCCTCGAGCCGCCGCTGCAGGGGCCGGTTGCGGCCGCACACGGCGAGCACTTGCCAGCCCCGGGGCCGGCCGACCAGCGCCCGGACCTGCTCCAGCAGACGGCCCGAGCCCTCGCCGCCCCCGGTCACGAGCACGGTCGGGCGTTCCGCCTCCAGGCCCAGGCGCCGCCGGATGGCCGCCGCCTCCCCCGGTGCGGGGGGCCGGAAGTCGAGATCGACCGGGAAGCCGAGGTGTCGGATCCGGTCCGGGGGCACCCCGGCCCGCAGGCCCGCGGTTCGGGCCTCCGCGGTCGGCACCACCACCAGGTCGGCCCCCGGGAAGGACCAGCCACGGTGGACGTCGATCAGGTCGGTGACCACCGTGACCAGTCCCCGGGCCCGTCCCCGGTCGAGCAGCGGACCGGTGACGTGGTTGAGCAGGGGATGGACCGAGACCAACAGGTCGGGGTCGAGGGCCTCCAGCTGCCCCGCCAGCACCCGGCGCACCTGGCGGCCGAAGGCGGTCTGCAGGAGACCGAAGGCGAGAGCGAGGTTGGAGGCGTGGTAGACGGCGCCCCAGGCGCTCGGCCAGCGCTGGATGATGGTCGGGTAGAGGGAGCAGATCCGGCGCACGGTGGCCGGGCCCTGGCCGAGCAGCGGGTCGAACGCGGCCACGCGGGCCTGCGGCGCCAGCCGCCGGAGGGCGCCGGCCAGGGCCCGGGCGGCGGCCCGATGCCCGCCGCCGGTGTCGGAGAAGAGCAGGAGCACGGACACGACTCCCTCCTCTCCCGTGCCGGCCCGGGCCTCCGGGGCGGAGCGGGGCGGACCGGGATCCCGGAGGGCTCGCGGCACCGGGCCGGATGGCCGACCGTCCGACATCGCAGCGCCAGGTTACGACCCGAGGCCGCGCCGGGACCTCGGCGCCGGGGGCGGCGGCGGAGGGGCGACGGAATAGATCGCCGGCACGACCTTTTCAGCTGGATATGTGCTCCGTCGCGGCGGTCTCCGCATCGAGATTGACGTTCGCATCCCGGAGATGGCTCGATGGGAGACCGTCGTACCGTGGCTGAGCCCGGACCGGCCCCAGGGAGCGAGGTCCGGCCGCAGCCGCGGCTCAGGGTGGCGATGATCTCCATGCACACCTCGCCGACGGCCGCCCCGGGGGCCGACTCCAACGGCGGGCTCAACGTGTACGTCCGGGAGGTGGGCACCGCCTTCGGCCGCCGCGGGGTGGTGACCGACGTCTTCACCCGCCGCCGGGACGAGCGGCAGCCCCCGATGGAGGAGGCCGCTCCCGGTCTGGGCGTCGTCTCCCTGCCCGCCGGTGCGCCCGGCTTGGACAAGTACCGGTTGCTCGATCAGGTTCCCGCCTTCACCGACCGGGTCGAGGACTTCATCCGGGGCTCGGGCCTTCGCTATCACCTGATCTACTCCCACTACTGGCTGTCGGGCCTGGTGGCCTGCGTCCTGCGCGGGCGCCTCGGGCTCCCCTGGGCCCACCGGGCGCACACCCTGGCCCTGGTCAAGAATCGTCACCTGGCGCCCGGCGCGAGGCCGGAGCCGGAGTTTCGGGTGGAGCTGGAGGGGGAGATCTCGCGCTGCGCCGACCTCCTGGTGGTCAGCACCGAGGCGGAGGGCGACGAGCTGCGGCGCGCCTACCACGTCCGGCCGGAGCGGGTGGCGGTGGTGCCCCCGGGGGTGGACGGCACCGCCTTCCGGCCCCTGCCCAAGCCCCTGGCGCGGCTCTTGATCGGGCAGCCGGACCGCCGACTGTTCGTGTTCGTGGGCCGGCTGGAGCCCTTGAAGGGGGTGGGCGTGATCCTCCACGCCCTGGCCAGGCTGGTGGCCGGCGGTCGTCATCCGGAGGTCAGGCTCCTGATCCTGGGCGACGACGGGGGCGACGGAGGGGGCGAGAAGGCACGTCTGCGGCGGCTGGCCGCCGCGCTGGGGCTGGAGGGCCGCGTCCGTTTCCTGGGGTCGGTGCCCCACTCGGAGCTTCCCACCTACTACGCGGCCGCGGAAGCCTGCCTGGTCCCCTCCTACAGCGAGTCGTTCGGGCTGGTGGGCCTCGAGGCCCAGGCTTGCGGGACCGCGGTGGTGGCCAGCAACGTGGCCGGTCTGGCCTCGGTGGTCCACGACGGCAGCACCGGGTTCCTGGTCGACGGGCCGGACCCGGACGCCTACGCCGACCGCATGCGCCGGCTGCTGGAGGAGCCGGGGCTGGCGCTGCGGATGGGGCGGAACGGGCGCCGGCGGGCCGAGGGCTTCCGCTGGGAGCGGACCGCGAACCTGCTCCTGGAGCGGTTCGCGGCTCTGGTGCAATCCGCCCCCCGGCCGGGCCTGCGCTGGCATCCCCCGGGCTGAGGGGGCCGGTCGCCACCGGCTCTGGAGGAGGGCAGCGGCCAGTGCCGGCGGCGCACGGTGCGGCCCCATCCCCGCCCGGCCGCGCCGCCGCTCAGCCCGGCGTCCAGGCGATGCCTTCACAGCTGTAGGGGAATCGACCGGCGTCGTAGCTGGTCAGGGGGGTGAGCCCGGTCCCGTCGGCGTTGAGCAGCCAGATCCCGGCCGGGCCGTTCCCGGAGTGGGCCAGGAGGGCGAGCTGGTGGCCATCCGGGGAAGGGGCCACGGCCAGGACGTCCAGGGGTCCCGAGGGCATGCCACCTCTCTCCAGCCGGACCGCGGCCTGGGCGTCGACGGCCAGGCGGAAGACCTTGGTGAGCGCGGCTCCGCGGGCGACCTGGGCGGCGGTCACGAACAGGTGCCGGGAGTCCGCCTCCCAGGTCACCCCCGAGATTCGGCCGGTCGCCACCGTCAGCGTGGTCCCGTCGCGCAACGAACGCACTCGGAGCCGGGCCCCGGCGGCGTCCACCCCGACCGTTCGGTAGGCCAGCGACTGGCCGTCCGGTGACCAGCTCAGGTCGTCGATGGGCGTGGCCTCGGCCTGGAGCGTGTAGCGGGCCCTCAGCCCCACGTCGAAGGCGTCGATCCGCCAGCCGGACTGGGCCGAGGACCGGCCGGAGCCGGCGGCTCCCGGCTCCGCCTGATCGGGGACCACGAAGGCGATCCGGAGCCCGTCCGGAGCCACCGCGGCGGAGCGCACGTCGCCCGCGATCTGGACCACCTTGCCGTCGGGCTGGAGCAGTCGCAGATTGCCCTGGTCGAGGAAGACGTATCCCTGGCCCGGCGCCAGGTAGGCGGCCCACTGCGCCCGGAAGGGGAGGGCCACCGGCGTGCCGTCCAGCGGCTGATCGGTCCAGGTCCCGTCGGAGCTGTGCAGCAACAGGCGGGTGCCGTCCGGCGACCAGGAGTAGCCGTCCACCGGCGTGTCCAGCAGGGTGCGGGGGAAACGGCTCTCGTCGACGAGCCAGACCCCGGCATCGTTGCCGAGGGGGGAGCGAGCGACGAAGCTGACCCAGTGGTGGAGGGGGCGCACGGGGCCGGTGGTGAAGCTGATGACGCCCCCCTGCGCGAGGTGGTTGCCGTCCGGGTCGAGGGCCGCGGAGGTGATCGCCACCTGGTAGGACACGTGGGGTTCGAGCAGGGAGTCGGGGGCGATCACGGCCCGGTTCGCGTCCAGCGGGTCGCGATGGACGGTGAAGGGGACCCGGGGGGCGAAGCTCACGGCACGCTCCAGGGTGGAGAGCTGCATGGGACGGCTGAAGGTGAGGCTGACGTAGGTGGAGGGGTCGACCTGGTCCTGGCCGGAGGCTGGGCTGGTGCCGGTGAGCACCGGCGGGGCCTCGGTCTGGAAGGTCCAGCTGTGGCGGAGGTCGTTGGCGTTGCCCTGCAGGTCCCGGTAGCCCGGCGCCAGCACCACCCGGTACCGGTGCGAGGGTTCGAAGGGCGCCCCGGGGTGCTCGAACACCAGCTCGCGCTCCCCGATCCAGCGCAGGCTGCCGCGGACGCCCGGCACCAGATGGAAGCGAGAGGCGACCGAGGCCCGATCCATGGCGCGGTCGAACTCGATGCGTACGGGGGCGTTGCTGCGCACGCCGGTCGCGCCGCGGGAGGGTGAGATGGCCACGATCTGCGGCGGGCTGCCGCAGGCCGCCAGCAGGCCCGCGACCGCCGGCAGGAGCAGGGCCGCGGCCAGCAGCAGCGCCCTACTGCGACGAGTAGGCCTCGAGACGAGCCCTGAGGTCGTTGGCGAGCGCCTCCAGGCGGGAGGCGTCGACAAAGAGGATGGAGATGGTCGGGATCTGATCGATGGCGCTCTG
>Ga0209810_1002034_pt1 | contig 26304 bp, 19 predicted proteins | sample Coa_R1_7_FD_187159 | JGI IMG/M metagenome (GOLD analysis project Ga0209810, IMG submission 187159) | Surface soil microbial communities from Centralia Pennsylvania, which are recovering from an underground coalmine fire - Coalmine... | ecosystem: Environmental > Terrestrial > Soil > Unclassified... | reverse complement strand
ACCGCCTGCTCAAGCGTATTCGCCTGCCCGACGCATGCCTTACCCCTCACGGCCTGTTCATCGACCCGCGCATAGAGATGGCCTATATCGCCTGTATCGATTCCGACCCGGACCCTATCCTTATACGGGTCGATCTGCGTACACAGAAGCCCATTGTGGAAAACTATCCGGCAGTGGGCGTCAAGCCTGATGTTCTCGCGATGGATTATTCACGGCACCTGCTCTTTGTGGGCTGCGCGACCGGCGTTTCGATTTTCCAGGAAGAGGGGCGCGCGCTGGTAAAGATTGGCACCTTCACTATCGGTTCAAACTCGCACACGGTGGCCGTCAACCAGCAAACACACGAAATCTACCTGCCACTCTTCAGCGTTGGCGGCAGGCCCACTCTGCGCATCATGACCTATAATGCCAACGGCGTAAACTGACAGAGCGGAACCTCAATAGTAGCATGCCATGACAAAGGCCCCTTGACGTGTCATCCTGAGTGAAGCGAAGGATCCGAGGTGGGCCACACTGCCCGGTTGCTGGCCGCGAAGCATCCGGGGCAACCAACCGGGCGGCCTGGCCTACGCGGATGCTGAGCGCAGCGAAGCATGACACGTCAAGGGGACGATTCTCCTGTCATCTGTCTTTCTCAGAGGAAGGGTGAAGCAGGCGAGCAAACCAGCGCCTGCGCCCGGCAGGGACGCTGGCAGAAAATCCATCGGCGTTATGCCCGTTGCTTTTGTGCCTGGCCGGAGCCTCGATGCGCAGAGGAGCGGTGATTTGTTGCTCCTCCTCATCATCGCTGTCCTCCTCACTGTCATCATCGTCTGGCTTTGCGACGACCCAGCCCTCCTTTTCCTCGCTACGAATCGGCTCATAGGGGTTGGGCAGGTCTGCGGGCGACAGATTGCCGGCGATGATTGGTTGTTGCCGACCGAGCTGGCCGAGCCGCATAGGTTGCGTCTCCTGCTTTTCCAGCGCCAGCTGACTTTCAACCTCAAAGAACAGGTGAGCGATATTTGGACGCAGGGCCATGTTTGTTTCAGGGATGACCGCCCAGTGCGCGCGGGCCGCCGGATAGTAGCCGGCGCGGTAACAGAAAAGGCCGAGCAGGGCGCGGGCATCGTAGATGCTGATGCGCTGCCAGAGGACAGCTTCTTCGGCGGGCGTCTCGATCTGATCCTCGCTGGCTTCCTGGACAACCTCCACCATGTGGAAGAGTTTGATGCCCATGATCGTGTAGGGGAAGCCATAGAAGAGGGCCAGCCGCCGCCTGCGTGTGCGTTCGGGGGGATATTTGCCGATGAAGTAGCGTCGTGTCCAGGAGCCGCTTGACCAGACGACCCAGGCCACGATCAGGACGACGATACGGGCAAGGTAACGCTGCCAGGTAAAGGGAGCAATGCCGATCATGACGCCGAGAATGGCGAAGCAGGCTCCCAGCGCCCACGCGCCATAGACCAGGCGGCGGCGATCCCAGCCGAGCAGGTCGAAGTGATGGTGCAGGGGGGTTGCCAGAAATGGACGCGGAAACTCTGTGTGTGGGATGAAGGTATCGCGCGTGCTGGCATAGCGCAACATCTGCAGCCGTTTGCGAAAGAATGGCGCCAGGACACGGGAGACGAGGGCGGAGAGTCCTTCAAGGACAAACGCGCCTCCGACCATGAGTAAGAGGATCTCCTGACGCGCGAAAATAGCGATCATTGCCAGTAAGCCGCCGAGGGCCAGCGCGCCGCTATCCCCCATATAGATTCTCGCCCGGCGCGGGGCGTTGCTCTTGCGCGCGGCCCATGAGGAGGGCCAGTTCCAGGGCAAAAAGCCCAGCACGCTGCCTGCGCACAGCAGCGAGAGTAATTCTACCACCAGCCCTTCTGGATGATGGGGATCAATAATACCGGTGACGATGATGCCAAAGGCCAGCGCCGCACTGAAGACCAGCCCTCCGGCCAGCCCATCCAGCCCGTCGCTAAAGTCGACGGAGAGCGAGGTCATTGTGCCGATGATACCGGTCATAATCATCAAAAAGAGTAGCCAGGCATAATCAATGTGGTTGATGATGACCAGGTTGACCAGCGGGCCGATGATGGGAAGCTGGGCATAGGGGCTGTAGGGCTGTTTCCCGCTTGGCAGGAGCCAGAAGTAGAGGAATGCGGCCCCCATCGAGACCGCCATCACGCTGATAAATTTGTCGCGTTCGCGAATACCTTCTTTACTATAGACTTTGTGCCAGTCATCTACAAAACCAACAATCATATACCCGGCAGTCGCGCCCAGGCCAATGAGCAGGAGTTTCCATTGATCCATATTCAAGTTCAGCAGGTAGCCAGCGACGATGCCTGTAGCAATCAGGGCCAGCGTGAAGGCCGGGCCTCCAACCAGCGGCAATTCAATAGTCTTAATCTCCCGTCCGCCAGCTTCAAGATCAGAACGGTGCGGGCCGGGCTTGAATTCTCCACTGCGAAACCTGGGAAACAGGAGCATGGCAATACCGCAGAGCAGCGCGCTTGCTACACCGCAGGCGGTAAAGATCAATAGTAACCAGAGTGGAATCATAGCTTCTCCCAAACAAGGCGATCCGGCAGACAGGATTCCCTTTACATACATGTAAAAACGTCATACAGTAGCTCTCAGTAACGGCTCAACGAGAGAGTGGGAAGAGCAGGCAGAATGTTCTGCTAGCTTGCTTTCATTAATTGTCTCAATTGTTCTCGTGCTACGCGCCGATCATCCCAGGGAAATTTTTCTCGCCCGATAATGATGCTTTGCTCGTGTCCCTTTCCCGCCAGCAGGATGGTATCGCCTGCTTTCGCCTGCGCAAAGGCCCGCGCAATGGCCTCTGTGCGATCGGCGATGCACAGGAAATCTTTTCCCCGGCGTTTCCCCACTGCCTCTGCCCCCTGCGCGATTTCATCCAGAATCTTCTCGCGCTCCTCTTCTCGCGGGTCCTCATCTGTAATAACGAAAAAATCGGCCATTTGTGCCGCGATACGTCCCATGATGGGGCGTTTCTGGACATCGCGCTCGCCTGCCGAGCCGAAGACGACCATCAATTTTCCGGCGGTCAGCGGGCGCAGGATGGCGAGGACCTTTTCCAGGCTATCGGGCGTGTGGGCGTAATCGACGATAACAGTGAATGACTGCCCCTCGTCGATGCGTTCCATGCGGCCCGTTACCCCGGCCACACTGGCCAGTCCGCGCGCGATATCGGCGGGCGCAATGCCCTGGCTGTAAGCGGTAGCAATGGCTGCCAGGCAGTTGCTCACGTTGAAACGCCCGACCAGCCTGGTTTCAATCGCTATCTCCGCCTCAGGCAGCACAGCGCGGAAGCGCGTGCAGTCTGCCTGCAATTGCATATCGACGGCGCGCACGGCGGCAGGCGTATCGACGCCATAATCCAGAATGGGGACGCGGCAATAGGGCTTCAATATCTCGTAGCTGCTATCATCCCGGTTGAGAATGGCGACGGGGCGGCAGCCCAGACCCTTGTCGCGCTGCGGGTCGAGCATCTCAAAGAGCCGCGCTTTCGCTCGCCGGTAGCCCTCAATCGTCTTATGAAAATCCAGGTGTTCGTGCGTAATATTGGTAACGACCCCGACATCGAATTCGCAGCCATGCACACGGCGCAGTTCCAGCCCGTGCGAGGTCGACTCAATAACGGCGTGGCTGACTCCGGCATCAAGCATGCGGCGCAGCAATTGCTGCACTTCCAGGGCTTCCAGCGTGCTTTGGCGCGTGGCATTCTCCCATTCCTGCCCGCGAATCTTGAAATTGGCCGTTGTCATCAGGCCCGTTGGTCGGCCTGCACTCTCAAATATGGCGCTGATCAAATTGCTCGTCGTGGTTTTCCCATCGGTGCCAGTAATGCCGATGGTGCAGAGCTGGCGCGCCGGGTAGCCATAGAAGGTGCAGGCCAGATTTGCCAGCGCGGTACGCACGTCGCGCACCTCAATATATGGCAACGGCAAGGCCGAGGTGGGCATGCCAGGCGCCTCACCCAGCGCGACGACTGCCCCGCGTTGCGCGGCCTCGCCCAGAAAACGCCGCCCATCGGTATGCGTCCCCGGCACGGCCACAAATAGCCCGCCCGGCACGACCTTGCGCGAGTCATATGCCAGCGCGCTGATCTCTTTGTCGCCGACGAAAGCGTCAACATCCTTCAGGCCATTCGCTGTTAACAAAGCCAGTGGTGGTTGCTCTAAAGCTGTTAATAGTGTCTGTAATTGCATAATCCTGTTTTCAGCGGACCGTGTATTTCCTGCCCGCGACTTTCCAGTATCTTCCCTTTTCGCGTTTCCAGACCCTTTTCCGACCCGCCTGCGAGCTAAAATGCTAGTAATAGATCGTGCGGGTGCGATGATATGGTCTCATATCAGGTACGTTTTGACCAAGCAACCAGAGACGCTGATCAATGGCGGCAGGCGTCACAGGATGATCCTGCCGGGCCATTGCGCGCCCCAGCAGTTCGCAACTCCAGATGGTGGCTGCGCGTATTTCGATTTCCTCCTCGCTGCCTGCGGGAATCAATTCCTCATTGTCGACCCGTTCAGCCAGTGCTGGACTATATTCTAACACACCATAATGACGCAAAACTTGCGGCAATTTATAGTCGGCAAAGGCGGTTAGCTCATCGATATCGGTAAAGGTTCCCCACTGCTTGCCGCCAAAGGTACCATACAGATCGGCGACGCAGATCTGCGCCCGCTTGTAGAAACGCACTTCTTTGCCGCGATAGGTCGCGACATCGTTGAACGAGGGAAAATGTTCGGCCAGCAGCGCCGCCAGCCGGGGCGCGCGGCCGCCCGCCTGCTCAATCAGGCGAGCGAACTGCCCATCGTATTGCTCCAGCAGGACGCGCCCAACCTCACGAGCATTCTTCAGACGTTCCTCAAACAGCGGAATGGGTGGCGAACCCTCGACGCCGCGAAAAATGTGGGCAAGGTCTTCGCTGCTGATCGTACTCAGGTACTGTGCATCCCACAGCGGCATTCCCTCTTCCACTGCCCTTTTAAGTGATGCGGCCTCGGCCCAGTAGCCATTGAGCCGCTCCCCCTGATACTCAATATGCCAGCGCGGCTGTCCTTTCTCGGCCCAGAAGCAGAAATTCAGCGCGTCGAGCAGCAGTACCCAGTTGACGGCGCGTTCTGTGTGGTCGTTGAAGTGGTACTGCTCGTTCCACAGGGCCGCATCGAGTTCCTCCCTGCTCCCCCGATTCTGCGCCCATGCCCTGGCAAGCTGCTCGAGCTGCTCCCCATTGATCCAGACGTTCTCTCCCTGCTCCACCACCGGCTGCGTGCTGCTCAACACCCCCAGTCTGTCGGCGTGAAGCGAATAGATCTCCTCATCGTCATCATCAAAACCGTCCCATTGCTGGATATCGTCCATAAAGCTTTCCTGTACAACCCTTTCTTCTGTTTCTGTCTCGATTCTAGCAGGGGAAAGCGTTAGCCGTCAATGTGCAAAGGGCTTGCTAGCACTTCCAACTCATTGACGGAACCCTCAAAATCATGGTATGCTTGTTTCCAACACAGCAACAGGCACGAAGGCTAGAAAAAGTTCAGGAATTTCTAGCCTTTTTCCGCATTCATGTGCGGCTTTCCTGGAAGACCCGCTGCGCTATCATACTGATACCGTTTTCTCGTGAAAGGAGGTGTCGATCAGCGTCCTGAGTAACACTGAAGGTACGCGCTTCATCGAAAGTGGTCGATGAAGAGGGTCTCTTCATCATGTCCTTACTACTCATCCCCATTTCAGGAGGTGTTCCGTGAGTTCAACTCCACGCTCGACAAAAGATGAGCTTATCGCACAGGATATTAAACGCCTGCACGCCATGGGCTATGCGCAGGAGCTGTTCCGTGCGATGGGCGGCTTCTCCAACTTCGCAATCTCCTTTACCATTATCTCCATCCTCAGCGGTTGTGTCACCCTCTTTTACCTGACGACGATTAACGGTGGTTTTACCGCCGCTTCACTGGGCTGGCCGATTGTCACCGTGTTCGTGGTCATTGTCGCTCTGGGCATGGCCGAGCTGGCTTCCGCCTATCCCACTGCCGGCGGCCTCTATTACTGGGCCTCCAAACTTGGCGGCCCCGCCTGGGGCTGGTTCACCGGCTGGTTCAACCTCATCGGCCAGATTGCCATTACCGCCGGTATCGATTATGGCGCGGCGGTCACCGTTGATACCTTGCTGCATGCCTGGATTCCGGCAGTTCCCGCCGTGCCGGGCTTTACCGATCCGGCGACGCAATGGGTCACATTGCTGATCTACGCCGCCATCCTGGCGCTGCATGCCCTGCTGAACATCTTTGGCGTGCGCATCGTCGCCTTCCTCAATGATGTCAGCGTCTGGTGGCATATTGCTGGCGTGCTGCTGATCGTGGTGGGTGTTGTCGGCGCGACCCTGCTCAGCTTCCAGTTCAATCCCGCCGCTCAGGGCGTCTGCTGCGGCACGCAGGTCGCGGCCTCCCACGCGCACGGGCTCAATTCCGCCGGTACTCTGTTCACGGTCGATAGCCGCTTCAACGCGACGAACTTTCCCCTCTGGTATGCCTTCCTCCTCAGCCTCTTGCTGGCGCAATACACCTACACCGGTTACGATGCCTCCGCGCATATGACCGAAGAGACGGTGGGCGCCGATACGCGAGCGCCCTGGGGCGTGGTGATGTCGGTGGTGGTCTCTGCCGTTGCCGGCTATATCCTCTTGATGGGCCTCTCTGCCGCAACCCCTGATCTGGCTGCTGCCGGTAGCTTTGTCAATCCAGTCCTTTATATCCTGGAAAGCCGACTGAGCTACGTGCTGGGAACGCTGCTCTTCGCGGTGATTGCCGTTGCCCAGCTCTTCTGCGGCATGTCCTCCGTTACTTCAAATTCACGCATGATTTACGCCTTCTCTCGTGACGGCGCGGTGCCTTTCCACAACCTCTGGCACCATCTGGATAAGGGGCGCACGCCGCGCAATGCCATCCTGCTCGCCGTTGTCTGTTCCTTTATCCTGGCGATTCCTACGGTTTTCAACTACACCGCCTACGCGGCTGTCACCTCCATTGCCACCATCGGGCTGTATATTGCCTATGTCCTGCCCATCCTGCTGCGCCGCTTCGCGAAAGATTTCACCCCCGGCCCATGGAGACTGGGGGCCTGGAGCGCGCCAATTGGCTGGATTGCCGTGATCTGGGTGGTCTTCATCTCCATCCTCTTCATGCTGCCCACCACCACTCCTATTACTGCTCTGAATTTCAACTACACCCCGGTAGTAGTACTGGGAACAACCCTGATTATCACCATCTGGTGGCTGCTCAGCGCCCGCTCCTGGTTCAAGGGGCCGGTCATTCAAGGCTCCGAAGCCGAACTGGCCGCCATCGAGCGCAGCGTGGGCGAAACCACTGCCGTCGATATCGAAGGCGCCGTCGGCGGCGAATAGCTGCGTTTCAGCGCATCAGAAACGGCATAAGAACTGCCAGTTCTTATGCCGTTTCTTATATTATATCTTATACTTTTTCTTATACCTGCTCCCTGTTCTGTGTGTCTATACATTAAGACATTGATATGTACTAAATAAACCACTTGCATTTTTTAGTATTGCGTGATATAATGTTTATCAATGAGATTTTTAGCTATCTCACCCGATACAGGATTGCGTGCAGCAGTCCCCTGTTGGAAAGACAGAAGAGATGGCGAGGTAGGAAGTCTCTTTTCTCCAGTCTCAGTCTTAGTTAGCGAACTCCTGTCGTCCCGGCAAATCGGCATCAGGGTACAGGAAGAAAGGATGCTTCTTGATGGAAGAACAGCAGATTCGGGATTTTGTGCATCGTGCTTCGACCGATGAAACCCTGCGCAAAGAACTGGCAAGTAACTCGGATGCGGTCATTGTTCGTGAGGGCTTTTCCCCGCGTGTCGCCCGGATCATTGCCCGTCTCGTACCGTACCTTTCTGTAGAGCGTGAACTGGAAGTGTCCTTTAACTGGTGGGTTTAGGTTAAACAGTCAGGAGATGAGGGCCGTTGCAGGGGTATGCGTGTGATAGCAGCCAGCATATCCCTCAAAGGGTAAGGTTATGGTTGAAAATGTGCATACTCCTGCAAGTCCTTTCGCTGTTCAGCAAGCTCTGCTTGCTGAACAGCTCCAGCATTTACTGGCAGATCTCCATCCCGAACTGCGTGCCGATGTCCTTCTCGCCTTACAGGCGCCAGGAAAACTTCTCTCAGCTTTTGTAACACCCGCTGACAGTCAGAGTGACGAGATATCCCACGCTCCTGCTCAGCCTGCCGGGGCCTGGCCGCTGCTCACCCTGCTCGTCGCTCAATATCTGGCCCCGGAGAAAGACCCTCTCCCGGCTTGCCGTGTCGCCCTGGCCGTCGAGTGTTTTATTTGCGCGCTTGATCTACTCGACGATGTCGAGGATGGCGATACGACTGCTCTCATAGAAGCCACCGGCATTGCCCGCGTCTTGAATGTCTCTACGACCCTGCTGGCGCTGGCGCAGAAAGCTATTCTCTCTCTCTCTGCCTGCGGCGTTGCTTCTGAACATATCCTGTCACTTCTTCATACCGTGCAGGCAGCCAGCCTGACGGCAACTGCCGGGCAGCACCAGGATCTGCTGGCCGAGCAGAAACCCGTTGAGGCATTTGATCAGGAGACATGCATGGCAATCGCAGCCGGGAAAGCTGGCGCGCTTATGCGCCTTGCCTGCCTGCTGGGGGCGATGTGTGCGGGGGCCAGTGAGCAACTTTGCGAGCAATGGGCAACATCAGGCGAACTGCTCGGCATTGCCCATCAACTTGATAACGATTGTCATGATCTCTCTGCCATCCTTTACAGGGACACCATACCGGGACGGCGGGTGAAAACTGACCTGCAACGCGGCAAGAAGACGTTGCCGGTCGTCCTTGCTGCCGCCGCACAAAAGGCCGCTCTTCAGGAACAGGTTGCACAGACCGATAAAAAGATAGAGGAGAATGAACGGCGGACACTGCGTGAGGGTATCCTGGCAACCTGGGGACTGTGCCTGCTCTACCGCGAGCGCGCCCGTGATTGTCTGCAAGAGATTGCCGCTGCCTGCGCGCGGCCCACTCCCCCCGCCCTGCGTCTTTTGCTGGGATTTTAGTTCATCTGTATTGCTATATCTGTACAATATATTATAACGTACTCGATAACCCTTAAAGGGTGCATAAAATAAGGAGTGGGGGGACAGAAATGCTATGAAGTATTTCTATCATTCATATGGAAAGACAAAACGCCTCGTCATCGTTGGCGTTACGTTTTTATGCTACCTATGCCTCATCGTGGCAAACGCGGTGAGTACGTTTTCCCGTGCAGAGAACAGGAACTCCCCCTTGCTGTGGGCGTTCTGTGGCTCGTCGGCGCTGATTTCCCTGTTATTTCTCGCTACTGGCGCCCTGGTCTGGTACTATGCCCGCAATCGTTTCGTCGCTCTGCTGCTTTTCTGTTTCTCCTGTTCCATGATGGTGACCTTTGCCGTTGAGACAGGGGCGAAGGGCAATGATGTACTGCTCTCGATACTGGCCTCTATATGCAGTCAACTTGCGTTGTTTCTGCTCTCGGCTTTGCTGCTCAGTTTTCCGCGAGATTACCTTGCCCTGCGTCTACCGACAAAGACGGCAACGTCAGGTAGCAATAGCGGAGCGCGCACAGGTGCTAAGCCGTCTGCTCTGACGATGGCCTTGCGCGCCTATCTCAGTATGCTCTTCTTCCTGGGCCTTTTTTCTGCTGGCATGGGCGCTCTTTCTGAAATGTCCACCGTATTTTCCAGACAATTTCCAGACTGGTTCGACAGCTTTGTCTATTTCTACGACGTGATCGTATTGCTTGGTATCATGCTTACTATGGTCATATCGTATCGTGCATCACACCTGTCGCGTGAGCGACAGCAGATTCGTTTCTTAGTGATCGGGGTTGTCGTCGCGCTTGCTCCCCTGCTGGCGCTGACGATCCTGCCGACGGCCCTGAACTGGCCGACAAAGTATATCATTGATGTTCGTATCACGACATTGTCACTGATTCTGCTGCCGGTAGCGTTCGGCTATGCCATTCTCCGCTATCAAATTCTGGCTTTTGATACTTACATTCGGCGCACCACGACTATTCTGGTAGGGATTGTGAGCCTGGCAATCCTTACGTACCTGGTCGTTTCACTGGCCACTCTCTTCCTTCCGACCGGCATGGGTCGCGTTATCTTTCCCGCTACTGCCATGACCCTGCTTGCTCCCCTGCTCTGGTATTACACCCGCCGGTTCATAGATCGCCTGTTTTTTGACGAACAGATTCATTATCGCCGGTTGATTGAACGCCTTGACAGGCCGGGCCGCGAGACAATTGATCTAAACGAGGCCGCGCAAGTGATTACGCAGGCGGCGATCAATGCCCTTGAGACGGCGGAAGCCTGCCTGTTTGTGCGTGATGAGGAGACAGGCCATTATCACCTGTACCCATCTTTGCCTCAAGAGACGGAGAAACTGAACGAGGGCGGCCATTCCCGGCTAGAACTGTCACAAACGCTGGTGCGTGCGCTGAATCCGCCGTTGCCGGTACGTGCCGCTATGATGGTGGAGCAGGACTGGATAAGAGGCGATTCTCCAGCTGTCGAACGTCTTGAAAACGCCAGTCGACCATTGCTGCTCAGCGAAGCAGCACGCGGGGATGCGTTGCAGGCAAGATTTGCTCGCTATATGGGTTCAACATCCCCTCTGGGCAGCGAGCCTCTGCTGGCGCCCGTGCATGTGCAGGGCAGGCTAATTGGCATTCTGGCGCTCGGCCCACGTGGAGATAAGCGGCAATATAGCGGTCCTGACTTTGAAGCGATTGACTTTATTCTCACTCGTTTTGCTCCCATCCTGGAGACCGCTCGCCTCTATACGCAGACGAGCCGCCATGCCGCTCTCCTGGATTCCCTCTATGGCGCCAGTTCCATCTTGAGAGAAGCGTTTCCTTCGGTAGAAGACGCAGCCAGAGTCTGCGCCGAGATTGCCGCCGACGCTACACAGGCCGACGCCAGGGTCAGGTTCTATGATGAAGAGCAACAGGCATTCAAACGAATTATCACCGTCGGCGCCGGGCCAGTAATAAAAGAGGAGAGTATATTCGCTTCTGAGGAAGCTGACTGGGATCCCTGGTTCTTCGAGGGGAGCGATGACTACTCTCTTCGTAGCGTTTCAGGGCGTATGCCGCCGTGTCTTACCAGGCTATCCGAGATTCCACACTGCCCGTTTGCCTGGCTGCCCCTCAAGCGCGGGCAGCAGCGTCTGGGCGTGCTGGTGCTGGTCTATACGCGCCCGCATGTCTTTTCGCAGCAGGAGAGACGTGTCCTCGAGATGTTCGCCGATCAGTGCGCTGCCGCGCTCGAAAGTACGCGCGTCAGCCTCGAATTGCGCGCAGCCTATGAGCGGCAGAAGGAACTGGATCGGCTCAAAGACCAGTTTATTATGACCGCCTCGCACGAGCTGCGCACGCCGCTCACCGCCGTTATGGGCTATCTCGAACTGCTGCGAGAGTATGGTTCTACCCTTTCTTCCGAACGGCTGAACGAGTTCATCGCCAAAGCCCATCGCGGCTGTGATGAACTGACGCTCATGGTCAGCAACATTATGGATGCCAGCCAGGTGCAACTGGATGTCGAAAAGATCACGCTCACTACGGTGCCGCTGGCTGCCTCGGTACAGCACATTCTCGGAATTCTGGAAACGACGACGCGGCGCGAGCGGCGCAGCATCCTGGTTGACATTCCGCAGGACCTCACCGTTGAGGCCGATGATCTGCGCCTGCGCCAGGTGCTGCTCAACCTTGTCAATAATGCCTTCAAATATTCAGCCCCCGGTACAAGCGTGGAAATCACTGCCTGTGTTGATGAAACCGGGAACGTGGTCACGGTCGCTATCAGCGATCACGGACTCGGCATCCCGGTGGAAGAGCAACACCTCCTCTTTGAACGCTTTACGCGCCTCGAACGTGATATGAACAGTCCGGTACGCGGAGCAGGGCTGGGCCTCTCTATCTGCAAGCAACTGGTCGAGGCGATGGGCGGCCATATCCGTGTCGAAAGCAGCGGCATCACGGGCGAAGGCAGTACCTTCTCCTTCACGCTGCGTCGTGGCCAGCCACAAAAGTCCATTGGCACCGATTCATCGGCGGCCTCTATTCTCCGCTAATCTCGCTGCTCTACCCGCTTTCTGTCTTCCATGCGTCATGAGAGAAAAAGTTGTGCGTGTTGAGGAGCAGATTTGAGAAAAGGATGCACTTCAACACCGTTCTGCGTTCTGAAACAGGGGATGAAAAACGATGACAACCTCACTCGGTCGGGGAGCAGCGACCATTACGCCTCGTCAACTGGAATTGTTACAATTTCTGGCGCGTCGCCATCAAATGACGGTAGGAGAGGTTGCGCAGGCGCTGCAGATCAGCGCAGCGGCGGCGACAAAGGCCATCACGCGGCTTGAGCGCAAGGGCCTCGTGACGAGAACTGTTGATATCATGGATCGGCGATACATTCATGTGCGGCTCACCCGCTCCGGTACGGAAGTCGCGCGGCGTTCTTCCGGCGCTGGCACCGCTTAAGCTCCTGTCTTACCTTATCCTCCTCACGTTCAGCCATGCGCTTCATAACAATGGCCACCCGGCCCGTCTCCTGATAGGATACTCCCTGTCAGGAGGCGGGCTGCGGTCTGACATAGCCCTGCTCAACCGCGTACTTCCACAGCGATTGCTGCAACAGGCGGCGCGCGCGCGAGATGCGGCTCATTACTGTGCCGATGGGAATCTGGAGCGCCTCCGCGATTTCTTTGTACGATAGCCCTTCGATATCGGCCAGGATAATCGCCATACGGAAATTCGGCGGCAAATCATTCAGCGCCTTATATACATCCTCATCCAGATAGTGGCTCAGCACGGCCTCATCCGCGCCCTCGTTCATCTCCTGGCCCGCCAGATCACGGATGCGATTGTACAGGTAGAAATCCTCACCCTCCGGCAGAGCTGCTGGCGTGGGATGAGCGGCCAGCCTGCGATAGCGGTTGATAGCGGTAGTATTCAAGATACGGAAGAGCCATGCTCGCAGATTCGTCCCCCGTTTATAGCGGTCAGAGAAGCGGAACGCCTTGAGCAGCGTTTCCTGCACCAGATCCTCGGCTTCTTCCCGGTTATTGGTCATACGCAAAGCAGTACGATAGAGGCTATCCAGATTTGCCAGCACACCGGCCTCGAAATCCTCTTCCGCCTCCGCTGCCGTCTCTGCTGGCTCTGGAGTTGCCTGCTCGCCCGGCTCCGCCTCCAACTCATCTTCAGGCAGCTCGTTTTCCGCTTCCTGCCCGATTTCCGATGCGAGTCCTTCCATCTCTTCTGCCTCATCCGCGACCCCCGGCGGTACCTGTCCGGGGGTCGCGTTTTTTGATAATCCTGGATATTCTGACATTCAACACTCCTGATAGAGGCGCAAAGCACACGCCTCAGTTTCCAGATACGCTGGTACCCGGCTCTTATATATTGTAGTCGCGGCTTCAACCCCGCACACTTTCTTTTCGAAAGTATCTTATTGCCAGTATACTGCATAGGGGGCGGGAATGAAAGTCCTGCCGTTCTATGTTACAATGAGCAGAGAGAATCACGAGCTAGCATTGGAGGATGCATACATGGATTGTCTTGAAACCGTCGCTCGTCTCCATTTGTATATAGATCGGGAGCTGACCGTCGAAGAGATTGAGATTGTACAGCGACATCTGGAAAATTGCCCGAGCTGTGATTGCCGCTTTCACTTTGATCTAAAGATCAAACGGCTCATTCACGATCACTGCGCTTTCGAGCGCGCCCCGGAGAGACTACGTCAGGCGGTGATGCGCCTGGCCCACACAGCAGCAGGCGAGCCGGTCACTTTTGAACCCGAACTGGAAATGGAAATCCGCGCGGAATTCGAAGACTGCTAGATCATCCATCTCTGTCCTATCCTACGCATGGCAAAGACATTTCCCATGTTCCCCCGTTGGCGCGACATCACATGCCGGGGAGGCCGAGGGCCTGGAGGAGAGCGAATTTGAGTTGCGCCAGGACGAGCAATTCTCCAATGGCGAGCAGCAAGGCAAGGCTGAAGAACGGGAATAACGCCCGATAGCGTTCAAACGTCTGGTCGCGTTTCGTCACCGCGACAATAATCATCAGATTGATCCCACTCACGACAGAAAGCAGGCCCGCCGTGCTGAGCAGGGCGGCGGGGTAGAGGACAATCCAGCTTTGTGAAGCGACGGCGAAGAAGCTGAGAACCAGTCCCGGCAGCAGGACGAGCAAGCCGCTCCATGACTCGACGCTGCGCCGCTCATTACTTTCGCGCCAGAAGAGGTAGTTGACGATGGGCAGGCTGAGTGTTGCCAGCGCCAGACCCGTCGCCAGCCCGGTTGCCAGGCGCAGCAGATTATGCGGCTGGTAGAGGTGCGGCAAGCCAAGATCAAGGTCCAGCGAATTGAAGCCATCGATAGCCATTGCCAGTACACCCGCCAGCAACACCGCAATCATCGGCCAGGGCGGCAACTTCTGAACTCTGCCGCGCCCCAGCGCAATGAGCGTCAGCAGGGTAACGAAGAAGCCCAGATAGATGCCGGTATTGCGCGCGCACAACGGCAACTGCTGGCCTCCTGGAAAGAAGGAATGGCTCGGCTGCTGCGCGCAGATGCCGCTATCCAGCCAGTGCAGCCGCTCAATCAGCGTTGCCCCCGGCCAGAAGACCAGAGCCGCCAGCAAGGCCAGGTAGAACAGCGCCAGCAACAGGTTCACCCAGGGTCGCTCGCGTTTCTCTCTTCCTCCATCTGCCCGTTCAATCAGGGGCTGCGAATGTGACGACTGCGCCATCTTTCTCCTCATCTCATAAGGAACAAATTACTACGGGTGGTTTCGTTGCCGGATTATTTTATCAACGTTTGTCATGGCGTCCCTAGAGATTCCAGCCGAACGAGAAATACTGGTTCATATAGGGCAGCAGGTTGAAGAAGATGATCAAACCGGCCAGGATCATCACCACGCCCGTGCCGATCTCAATCTTGCCCAGATGGGGCTTCAGCCACTTGAGCAGTTTGCTGAAACGGTCAACGCCCAGGCCGAGCAGCAGGAAGGGGACGCCCAGTCCCAGCGAATAGCTCAGCAGCAGCAGGACACCCTGTGAGAGGGTGGCGGCGCTGGCTGCCACGCCCAGAATCGCGCCCAGGATGAGGCCCACGCACGGCGTCCAGCCAATGGCAAAGACGATCCCCATCAGCAGCGAGGCCGGGTAGCCGGGTCGGCTGGGCCGGAAGTCGATGCGCTTCTGCCAGTACAGGAAAGGGATTTTCAAGATGCCTATCAAATGCAGGCCAATAATGACGAGCAGGATGCCGCCAACTTCGCGCAGTACCAGCTGATGCGCCCGCAGGAAGCTGCCCAGCGTGCTGGCCGTCGCCCCCAGCGCCACAAAGGTCAGCGTGAAGCCAGCCACGAACACCACCGCGTGCAAAAACGTACTCACCCGGGCGGCTATGCCTTCTTGCCCGGCCCGTGTCGTCGACTGGTAGACGCTTTCTCCCACCAGCTGGATCAAATATACCGGGACAAGCGGCAGCACGCAAGGGGACAGAAATGAGGCCAGCCCGGCGATAAAGGCCACGCCAATACTTAATTGCGATGGATCCATGCCAGAAATTGTCTCCTCTTATCACCTGATCTGTTTACTGTCTCATAGTATAACGCTCAGGCGGGAGACGTGCAATATCCCGTATTCTCACGCATTTCTTATAGCCACGATTTCATGGCATCGGCCCCTGTCGAATACGCTCTCTGTATTCTTCAAACGATTCGCGCTCAAGCTCAAGCCACCACGTGGCCCCGGCCCTGCTGTAATCCTCAACCAGCTCGGCTCTCTCATGACGATTAGCAGGCAGATCGCCATTGAAGGCCACATCAAGGGGGCGGCTATCTTCTCGATAGCTCTGGATGTAGGCCACAATCTCCCCCACATCCTGTGAAGTCAGCCATTCTCCCGTCACCTGATTGACCGTCATCAGGTAGATACCATCCCAGCGTGCCGCTCTACGCAATGGCTTACGCTTTGGCCATCCACCGGCGACCCAGATGGGAATACGCGGCGTTTGCACCGGCTTCGGCAGAAAGGTAACGTCATGAATCTGGTAATGCTTGCCTTCAAAACTGAATGGTTCTCCGCTCCACAGGCCATTCAGAATCTCAAGCCCTTCATCCAGTTTTTCTGCCCCTATCTTGAGGTCATACGTTTCGCCAAAGGGGGTGAAATCCAGCGCCTGAAAGCCCAGACCGACCCCGAAGATGAGCCGTCCGTTTGACAGGGAATCCAGCGTTGTCGCTATACGTGCCAGTTGCCAGGGGCGGCGACGCGGAATCGGCGTCAGGAAAACGCCCAGTTTCATGCGTTTCGTCTGCATTGCGATGGCCGTCAATGCTACCCAGGGGTCTACCATTGGCTCTTTTGAATAGAGGACATCCTGAAGAAAAAAACCATTCCATCCAGCCTGTTCGGCCTCAACAGCGAGGTCGACCAACGTGCGTACATCGGCATACGGCCCGTTGATGGGGATGTCAAGCCCGAATTGCATCAGGAATATACTCCTTTCTCCTGCGATAAGAGGCCATTATGTCTGAGCTCTCTCTGCTGAAGATAGGATATGCCCTATTCCTGACATCCCCTGTCATATTTCCCATCTTTTCAAGAGAACTCGAGTTCTCCTGATCAGGCTATTTTCTTCGGCGTATCCATACACGGTTAGCTCTCTCAGCGCATATACAATGAGCGGATCGCCAGCCGGAGCCAGCAGAGCAAGCGCATTCAGCGCCGTTTCCGCGACAGAGGCGTCGGGGTCAACCAGCGCAAGGATGAGGTCGGGAATGGGAGTGGAGGATGTGGGCCAGTATGGCGCGAGCTGACTGATGATGTAGGCGGCACAGGCGCGCACCCCACTATCCGGGTCATGGCGCAGGCAGCGCAGTACCTGGCGGTGCAGCGCGGGTTGCTGGCAGCGGAGCAATCCGGCAAGTTCGAGCGCGCGCTGCCGCACCCAGGCGCTTTCGCCGGTGAGGAGCCATTCAAGCGCGCCATCCTGTTCGATGAGTTCCCTGTACGCCTGCAACGTTTTTTGCTGCCCGCGCGCCTGCCAGGCAAGGTATGCCAGTGAGTCGAGCGCGCTAATCTGTACCTGCTCGTCCGCGGTGCGCAGGCAGGAGAGCAACCAGCGCACCACATGCGGTCGCCAGGGCAGGCGCGCGGCGCCGGGCAGCAGGCGCAGGCTCTCGATGGCGTCTCTATGAGCCGGTGAAGCGGCATCGCTGATGGTCGCGCCCAGGACGGAGGTAGCATAGTTGCCCCCGATGGCAGCCAGGGTGTAGCTGGCCTGCTGCCGCACTTCAGGTGTTTCGCAGCGCAGCAGCGGCACGATTCTCGTTGCCGCCAGCCGTGCGCGCTGCATGATCTGGCGCAGCGCGGAATTGCTCATCATCTCTTCAATCGCCGTTAGCGCGGCAACCATTACCTGTGCTGGCTGAGGCATAACCAGCAGAGAGCAGAGCTGTTCCAGTATCTCTTCGTTGCCATATGAGCGCAGGGCATGGGCGGCATGCTGCGTCACCTGCTCGTCCGCATCTTGCAGCGCCAGCAGCAGGGAGCGCGTCAACCGGTCACGCTGCCCTCGCGAGATGAGCAGTGGCTGCTCCATCGCCAGCACGAATGCTGCTGCTTTGCGTCCCTCGGTGGGAGTATGCTGTTGCAGCAGGTGCAGCAGCATGTCAAGCCCGCGTTCTTCCTGCATGCGCACGAGCGCGCAGGAAGCGGCTACGAGGACAGGCAGCGCCTCTGCCTCTATCAGACAATCGTGCAAGGCTCTGACCGTCTCTGCCGACAGTCGGACTTTCTCCGCCAGCTTTGCCAGCGCCATAGCCGCGCTATAACGAACCGTTGCCCAGGCCGACTGCAGGCCCGCACTGAGCAGCGGTTCGTACTCACTGCGCTGAACGGCTGTTGGCATCAGGCTGACCGCTTCAATCATAGCGGCCCACAGCACCGGCCCCGTCGGTTGGGCGAGGGCAGGGTGAAAGAGGAAGGTATCAAGCGGGAGATGCAAATTGCGACTCAGCAGGTAGAGGAGCCGCCCGCAGCAGGCGTATTGCGGCGGTTCGTGCGGCCAGGGGGGTGAGGTAATCTCCGGCTGCTCGCTCATTGCGCGCAGCAGTAATACGAGGTTCGTTTCTTCTGTACCTGCGCGGGCGAGCCGCCGCACTGCGCGGATGCGGCTGGTCTCTTCCGTTTCTGTGCCGAGCAGCAGCGCCAGCGCGCCAAGCACGCTCTCCTGCCGGTTGACCTGAGTCAGGGATGGTTTCGTCGCCAGTAATGGTTCGCTATCAAGGTATTCTCTGAGCATACAATCCACTTTCCTGATGAGACAGTGATTTCTCTTTCTGTTATACACCTGTCTCCCAAGAACGTTTCATCCCTGCTCTTTTGAAAACCTGCTCTGCCAGCGTCGCCAGAACGATTTCCGACCCTCTTTTCCGTCCTTACCGCCCGTTTCGGCCCCTTTGTGGTTCTCTTGCTGTTCCGCTTCTGGCGAAAGCGAAAGCGCAGGTGATGGGGAAGGCAACGGGCCGGTTGGCCCCTCTGTATCTATGGTTGGTGCCGGGGCCGGAGTAGTGGGCGGTGCCATTTCACCGACCGGGGCCGGTGAAAGCGGCGCCTGCTTGTGCGCCGGTGAGCGGGCCTCGCGCGCTGGCGCAAAGGGAGCGTCTTCATCGATATAGTGCGGGCGTTGTGCCTGCGGGCGTTTGGGTGGGTGAATGACGATTGGTTCCCGACCGTGTGGGCGAACAGGTGAGCGCGTCGCGGCCTGGGACGTGCTACCGGCTGTGCCGGTCGCCAGCGCGGGTGGCTGGAGATGGAGCGCGCGCAGTTCTTGCGCCATCTGTATGGCCTCACTATAGCGATGGGTGCGGTCTCTTGCCATTGCTCTGAGAATAATCGCTTCCAGTCCCGGCACCAGTTCGGGGTTGAGCGCCGATGGTGGGCGTAGCTGGCCGCCGGTAATTGTATTCGTCAAATCCTGCAATGTGCGCCCGGTGAAAGGGCGCTGGCCCGTTACCATCTCGTAGAGGACGACGCCGAGCGCGTAGATATCGCTGCGGTTATCCAGTTCCTGCCCCCAGACCTGTTCGGGCGAGGCGTAGTAGAGGCTGCCCACCAGCGTCCTGGCGACCGTAATTTTTTGCAGCCCGATGGCCCGCGCCAGCCCGAAATCCATCACCTTGATCTTGCCCCAGCGATCCAGCATCAAGTTCTCCGGCTTGATGTCGCGATGAATGACATGACGCTCCCGATAGGCGGCATCCAGCGCGTCGGCGATCTGTGCCGCATACTCGGCGGCCAGGTACTGTGGGATGGTAGTATCAAGCTGGAGCAGGCTGGCCAGCGTTGGCCCCTGCACGTATTCCATGACGAAATAGAGCAACCGGTTTTGCTGCCCCGCGTCATAAATCTGCACAATATTGGGATGATTCAGTCCGGCGATGATCTGCGCTTCCCGAATGAAGCGCGCCACGTAGGATGCATCCTTTGCCAGTGATTGTGGCAATACCTTGACGGCAACCTCACGGCCAAGCGCAATCTGCTTGCCCCGGTAGACCATCCCCATGGAACCGCGCCCGATCTCCTCTTCCAGCTCGTAGCCGCCAAGACACTGGCCCGCCAGTTCGTTCATAATCCTCTGCCCTCTTGAATTGTCCGACTGGTTGTTCGCTCGTTCCCTACCAGACTAAACGTATGAGCTATGTAATTGGAGCAGGTTCTTACCAGAAAGTACAACGAATCGGTCTCTCCACTGTGCATAGAAATACCATGGATCATACCATGACAAAGGCCTCTTGACGTGTCGTCCTGAGTGAAGCGAAGGATCAGCGCAGCGAAGCATCCGGGGTGACCAGGCGGGCGGCATGGCCCACGTGGATGCTTCGCTCTCGCTGATCCTTCGCTTCACTCAGGATGACACGTCCGGGGACATTTTTACGGCATGATACATGGGATGATACCGTTTTAGAGCTTCTTACCCGGCCTCTATTCCTCTTGGTCGAGATAATCCTTCAAGAAGCGGCTGGCTCCGGGGTGTCGCAGCTTGCGGATAGCACGCTCCTCGATCTGGCGGACGCGCTCGCGTGTCACCCTCAGCTTCTTGCCCACCTCTTCCAGGGTGTGATCGTGGTCGTCTGCCAGGCCGAAGCGCAGTTCGATAACCTGCCGTTCGCGCGTAGTGAGCTGGGTGAGCGCCTTGCGTAGTTCGTTGCGCAGCATCTGGTGTTCCGTGATCTCAACCGGCCCGCGTTCGCGCATATCTTCGATGATGTCGCCGAGCGTGTTTTCCTCTTCCTCCGAGAGTGGCGCGTCGAGCGAGAAGACCTTTTCGGCCCAGATCAGCAATTCGTTCACCCGCTCCGCCGACATTCCCAGGCGCTCGCCGATAATCTCTGGCGTTGGCTCCCGTCCCAGTTCCTGGTAAAGCTGGCGCGTCATGCGTTTCACGCGCATCACCTCTTCCATGATATAGACAGGCAGGCGAATGACGCGCGTCCCTTCCAGAATGGCGCGGGTGATGCCCTGCTTAATCCACCACGTCGCGTAGGTAGAGAAACGAAAGCCTTTACGGTAATCGAACTTGGTCACAGCGCGAATCAGGCCGATATTCCCCTCGCCGATCAGGTCTTCGAGCGTGAGTCCCTGCCCCACGTATTTTTTCGCAATACTGACCACCAGTCGCAGGTTGGCCTCGATCAACTGGTTACGCGCATCGCGATCTCCCTGTTCGGCGCGTTCGGCCAGGTACGATTCGCGGGCTGCGGTGAGTAGCGGAATACGTGCAATCTCGCGCAGGTAGAGGCGTAAGCTATCGCTTTGCGCCAGGCTATTCAAGTCTGTATCCTGTACCGATTCTCGTTCCGAATCGGCTGGCTTATCTTGTTCAGCGTCGTACATCACGTGTTGTTCCAATGTTTTTACTCACTCTCCCCACTCGCGGCAAACAGAATGAAGTCTCCTCCTCTCTGCTTCCCGTTCGACGGCTCGTTTCCGGCGACATTCCTTTTCAGAGCAGGATCAGTTCGATTGGCTTCATTGTATCATACCACCAAGCTATTGCAAGTCACCAGGCATTTCTGTATGTTACGATGAAGCATCCTTATCTATGGTAACGCACAACTATCCAATCTGTAGTATATTGCTTTTTTGCGCCCTGCATTTCCGCGCCCCTTCTGCGTGCTGCCAGCCTCTAGTATACTGTTTCGGATTATTCCGAAGGATGGAGAGAGGGGACGGAAACCCTGGCTCATTATATCTCAGGTATTCTGGAATGTCCAAGAATCGGGAACCATTTCGCTATGGCTTCCAACATACATGGCTGGCATAATCTCAGGCGCAATACTATAATAACGCGATGTGCAACTTTTTTTCGGCGCGCTTGAAAAGTGAACCTGAAAGTAACGGAAGATGTCATGCAAGAAAGCTAATTGGCTTCGCAAGCGTCGACGCAAAAGAAAGTTGCACATCGCGTTATAATAAGAGGCAGGTTGAACGATGGAGAAACGGAGACGGTTTTGCAAAACGCTTGAACAGGCTGAAAGAGAGGGAACAGCGATGCGCGCAGTCATTTCCCCGGCATTACATGCCCACCTGCGAAAAATCGGCGGTCGCGTCCTCACCGTCACGCTCGTGCCGGTGCGCTGCTGAAGCGGCACGCTCTATGATGTATCGGTCGATACATCTGCGCCAAAAGATGCCAGTCGCTATGCCTTCTTCGAGCAGGATGGCGTGCGTATCTACTACACGCCGAAGCTGGAGCGCAAAACGGATGTCCTCGAACTTGATTATGTGCGCTTCCTCTTTCACGGTCGCCCCCTTATGACCGGCCCGGAGGCCCTTCTGGCTACCATCATCATGGCGCGTATTTAACAACGTGTCATGCTGAGCGGCGGCGAAGGATGACACGTGGATCGCGGGCTGTAATAGCATACAGTTGACTTTTATGATACTATCTTCCTTGCAAAGTCTCATATAACATCAATCCAGTTGGGAAGGTAGGCTACCCATTTGAGTCCCGAAGAACTGATGCAAACGACGCCCGCAGAAGACACCTTATCAGCTGTAGAAGTGGCACAGGCGCTCACTGGCGAGCTATCTATTTCCGCAGCCCAAATAGCGCGCACCATTGCTCTGCTCGACGAGGGCAATACCATCCCCTTCATCGCCCGCTATCGTAAAGAAGTGACCGGCAGCCTCGACGAGGTGCAGATTCAGGCTATCGCCGATCGCGCCGCCGCCCTGCGCGCGCTACACGAACGCAAAGCCGACGTGCGCCGCCTGATCGACGCCCAGGGCAAGCTCACGCTTGAACTGGCGCAGGCCATTGGCGAGGCGAAGACGCTGCAGGAGGTGGAAGACCTCTACCTGCCCTATCGGCCCAAACGCAAAACCCGCGCCAGCGTGGCCCGCGAAAAGGGCCTTGCCCCGCTCGCCGAACTTATTTTGCAACAACCCGAACAGAGCGGCGACCCCATTGCCATCCTTGAAGAGTCCGCGCAGCCCTATCTCGACGCCGAAAAAGGCGTCGAAACCAGCCTCGAAGCCTACGCGGGCGCGCGCGACATCGTGGCCGAAATCATCGCCGAAGACGCGAACGTGCGCGGCAGCGTGCGCGCCACCTTCTTCAAGCACTCCACCGTCGCCGCCCGCGTCGCTGACCCCGACAAAATCGCCGAAAAAGACCCCAACGGCGTCTACCAGCTTTATTATGAGTTTAGCGAGAGCGTAACAAAGATGGTGCCGCACCGCGTCCTCGCGTTGAACCGCGCCGAGCGCGAAGATGTCCTGCGCCTCAGCATCACTCTGCCCTACGAACAGGCCCGGCCCGATATCACGCGGCACTATCCCGTCAGGCCACGCTCTCCCTTCGCGCAGCAGCTTGAGGATGCGATGGAAGACGGCTACAAACGCCTGCTTGCCCCGGCCATGGAGCGCGAGGTGCGCGTGGAACTGACGCGCCAGGCCGAAGAACACGCCATCAACATCTTCGCCGCCAACCTGCGCAACCTGCTCTTGCAGCCTCCCCTGCGCGGCAAGAAAGTCCTGGGCATCGACCCCGGCTATCGCACCGGCTGTAAGCTCACCGTCGTGGACGAGACCGGCAAATATCTCGCATCCGATACCATCTATCTGCATCAGTCGGAAAGGGCCGCGCAAACCCTGCGCCGCTTGCTGGCGCAGCACAACATCAGCGTCATCGCTATCGGCAACGGCACCGCTTCTCGCGAGACCGAGCAACTCGTCGCGGGCCTCATGCGCCAGCTTGAGCAGGAAAGCGGCAAAAAGGGCGAATCAGGCTACGTCATCGTCAACGAGGCAGGCGCCTCCGTCTATTCCACCTCGGAGATAGCGCGGCAGGAATTCCCCACGCTCGATGCCACGCAGCGCGGCACCATCTCCATTGCGCGCCGCCTGCAAGACCCGCTGGCCGAATTGGTCAAAATCGACCCCAAAGCTGTCGGCGTTGGCCTTTACCAGCACGATGTCGATCAGAAGGCCCTGGCCGCCATGCTTGAGCGCGTCGTCGTCTCCTGCGTCAACTTCGCCGGAGTCGAGGTCAATTCCGCTTCAGCCGCCCTGCTCAAGCACGTCTCCGGCATCAACGCCCGCGTCGCCAGCGCCATCGTCAAATACCGCGAGGAACACGGCCCCTTCCGCTCGCGCCAGGAGTTGCTAAAAGTTCCCGGCCTCGGCCCCGCCACCTTTGTGCAGGCGGCTGGCTTCCTCAAAATCGCCAACGGCAGCGAGCCGCTCGACAACACCTTCATCCATCCCGAAAGCTACGATGCGGCCCGCAAACTGCTCGACCTGCTGCCAGCCGGTGACAACGGCAAGTCTCAAAAGCCAGCCGAACGTATCGCGCAATATCGCCAACTCATTAAACTGCAATCCAGTCTCGGACGAGGCAAGCGCAACCGGGCGACCGCTTCCAGCGGCGACGGCAACGACGAGCAGGCCACCTGGGCTGACCTCGCCCGCAAAATCGGCGTCGGCCTGCCCACGCTCAACGACATCCTCGAAAACCTGGAAAAGCCCGGCCTTGACCCACGCGACGCCCTGCCCGCGCCCATCCTGCGCCACGACGTTCTCAAAATGGAAGACCTGCAAGCGGGCATGCTCCTGCAAGGCACGGTGCGCAATGTTGTCGACTTCGGCGCCTTCGTCGATATCGGCGTCAAACAGGACGGCCTCGTCCACATCTCCGAACTCGCCGACCGCTACGTCAAAGACCCCCTTACTGTTGTGGCAGTAGGCCAGGTCGTGCAGGTGCGCGTCCTCAAAGTCGATGTGCAACGCGGGCGGGTGCAGTTGAGTATGAGGGATGTGGGGTAGTTATCTGTTAAGCTTTGCTCACTTTCAGAGAGAAGTCTGGAATATTTCTACCCAGCTTCGTCCTCCATCAGTTGTCTTGTAGAGCGAAGAGGTGTCGAAATCGGGGCGCACAAGCATCCAGCCAGCCAGGTGAGAGAGGAAACTAATGGCTTGAACGCCGCGCTGTGCAGGGACAGAGACGGTTTGCCAGTGCTGACCGCCATCCTGTGTGGTGGAGAGAGAGGTTCCATTGTTCCCTATCACCCAGGCGGTATTCATATCTGGCAATGAAATTTCTGCCAGGGTTTGTGCAGCCCCGTTGCTTTGAGGAACGGAAGTGTACTGTGGCGCGGTGCTGTTCCAACTTGTGCCTCCATTATGTGTCACGTATATATCAATCCCCTCGTCATTGCTCGTAGCATAAAAGAGAACGGGAAGCAGGCCATCAGTAGCTGTGAGAAATGTTGGTGCAAGTATCCAGAGGCGAGCGGCTGTCTCGCTGGTAGGTAGCGGTAATGATTGATGGTGCCAGCTAACCCCACCATCATGGGTCATATAGAACCATGCAGGGCTTGTAAGATTACTATAGCCACTGCTCGCCCATCCTGTTGTGGCATCAAGAAAGCCAACTGTCCAATCGTAAGCACCGTTCGGTAGTTGGGTGGTGGAGGTGCCTGTGCTGGAGATGGCTGTCCAGGTATTGCCGCCATCGGTGGTGCGAAAAATGGTTATCTCTTCACCATTGGTTGCTGAAGCTGTAAAAACGAGCCAACCATTTTCTGGATTGATGAATGTGATATAGGTGGCCTTACTTCCCTGAATTGGAGGAGAGAGCTGTCTTTCTTGCCAGCTTTGCCCGCCATCTGCGGTGTGATAGACCCGGTGACGTGCCGTGACCACCCATGCAATAGTTGAGGTAAGAAATGCAGTGGCTTCTCCATCATCATATTGCTGACCACTGGAATATGGTGGAGAAACATTCTTCCAGTGCTGACCGCCATCGCTCGTGCGCAAAATGTAACCGCCTTCTGAATAGAGGTTAGGTTGGGTCAAAGCCCAGCCTGTTGAGGCATCGATCATGCGTAAAGCTGTGAGCGGGGGCAATTTTGTGGCTGGTGGCGGAGAAGGAGTGACAGCCGGGGTAGGCGTATGGGAAGTAGTCGCGACGGGTGTAGATGTGCCAGAGGAATTCACTGAAGCCAGACTGCTTGCCGATGCACAACTTGAGAGAAGCAACGAGATACTGATGAGAAGGACTGTTAGCATCGAACTGAGCCACGTTTTGCTTTTGCGTTGCTGTCTTCTTGTCAAGAGAAAGTTGATTTTGTGCTGCATGCTCTTGTGCCTTTCATTATTATGTATTTTACGAAGCATGACTGGATGATTGGTAGTATAGCGGAGAAAAACCGCCTGATCTGTGAAGTAGCTCACAGTATTCCTCCCTTTCTAAGAAGAAAATGTAACAAGGGGAGTTAATAAATTGCCCTGTGTTACATTTTCTTGCTAGTTGTCCATAAAAGCACTACGTTGTCTTTGCTATCCATCAATTTAGGAGTAAGAACTTTCACTATCTCCCTGTTGCCATGCTAAAAGATTGAAGTAATGTACCCTTCAATCAATAATCATGGTTGCCCATGGGGGGCGAATGGGAGCTGTGCTGTAGTGTACACCTTGAGATCTTCTCCTACGAAATATCCCTGCTTATCTGAACCAACGGCGTACCACATAGGGTCTAGTGGGGCATCTCCGCCTCCACTCCACAGATGGATTGGAGAGGCTAGTAGTTAGTCCAATTGGGTTTTTGTGGTAGACTGAGGACAAAAAGGAGAAGAACAGATGGGACGAACCGCTCCAATGAGCCTCAGTGAAGAAGAAAGAAGCCATGTCCAGGTCTTTGTCCGTCGAGGC
>Ga0209810_1002033_pt1 | contig 26312 bp, 20 predicted proteins | sample Coa_R1_7_FD_187159 | JGI IMG/M metagenome (GOLD analysis project Ga0209810, IMG submission 187159) | Surface soil microbial communities from Centralia Pennsylvania, which are recovering from an underground coalmine fire - Coalmine... | ecosystem: Environmental > Terrestrial > Soil > Unclassified... | reverse complement strand
TCGCCGCTTGCTATGTGGATGGTGCATTTCTATAATCAGCGTTTTCTTGTCGTAAGCGTTGATCCACTGAAAGTTGCGCTGTTGGCGAGTCGAACTAACGGCGGAGTTCGAGCGGATTTCCGCTTTGCCGGTTGTGCCCATGTTTCAAAAATTTGGTGCCGAGTGACGCGGATCCGCAGAAGGTGCTCCTGCCAGGACCGCTAATTAAGGAGCTTCGAATGAAGAAGTTGCTCTTGACGTCTTTGTTGGCATTTGCCGCATATGGCTTCGCCCAGGAAGCGCAGGGTACTGCACCCGCGCAGACCACGCCCGGACAGCAGCCCACAGCCGGTCAACAAACAACCACGGGTAGTCAGCAGACCGCAGGCAGTCAGCAGGCTGCACAGCCGCAGCAGAAAACGATTAAGGATCCCGCTGAGTACAACGCCTACATGAGCGCGATCAGCGCGCAAGATCCGAACGCCAAGGCTCAGGCGCTGGAGGCGTTCCTGCAGCAGTATCCCAACACCGTAGTAAAGGAAGAGACTCTGGAGCAGTTGATGGCTGCATATCAGGCGGCCAACAACGGCCCAAAGATGACCGATGCAGCGAATCGTCTGCTGCAGGTCGATCCGAACAACATCCGCGCGCTTGCGTTACTGACGTTTGTGACGCGTACGCAGGCTGCCAGTTCGAATCCTCAGCAAGCCCCGCAGCTTTATGCGCAGGCCGCGCAGTACGCACAGCGTGGATTGCAGGCTGCAGAAACGATGCCGCGTCCGGCTGGTGTCTCCGACGCCGATTACAAGAAGCTGCAGGATGGGGTACGAGTAATCTTCAACGGCGCCATTGGCATGGACGCTTTGCAACGCAAGGACTACGCGACGGCCCAGAAAGCGCTCGCCGCCGCTATTGCGGTTCCAGAAGACGCGAACAACCTTCAGGATGTTTATCCGCTGGCCACGGCTTATCTGCAGGCCAATCCTCCGGATTACATCAATGGACTTTTCTACGCTGCGCGCGCGGTAGATCTTTCGGCCAACAATCCGACGGCGCAGCAGCAAATCAACAAATTTGCGCAGTACTACTACAAGAAGTACCACGGCAGCACCGATGGCTGGGACCAGGTGCTGCAGGCGGCACAGAACTCTCCGGCTCCTCCGGCTGGATTCACAATTACGCCGGCCCCGCCTCCGCCTACTCCGTGCGAGTTCGCTGACACGATCATGAAGCAGAATCCTGATGTGTCGCAGATGGCGTATGGGGATTGGCTATTCGTGCTCGGTTCCGGCAATCAGAAGGATGCGGATGCGGTTTGGGCATTCCTGAACGGTAAGGGAATTCCGGTGAGCAGTCCGGAGCACCCGGCGAAGGTCATCAGCGCAACGCCAGAGGAACTGCAGCTTGCGACTACCGACGATGACATCCAGGAAAGCAAAGCGGACGTCACTCTCAAGTTGGCGAAGCCGCTGCCTGCATCGCAGGTCCCGCAGCAGGGTACGATGCTGACCGGACGCTGGGTAGGAAAAGCCACCAGCTACACTCCGCTTCCTCCGGCTCAGCCCACGCAGAATGCTGCCGCTGGACAACAGCAACAACCTGCCGCTGGAGCGAACGCACAACAGCCTCAACCAGCAGGTTGCCTGCCGAATACCGGAGGTAGCGTGATGCTAACGCTCACCGAAGGCGCCAAGCAGGAGCCACCGAAGAAAGCTGCGCCAAAACGGAGCACCACGACACGGAGGCGCTCAACCGCGCGTCACTGAATCGGGAATGATCGACTCGATAAGGGCAGCCCACTGCGGCTGCCTTTATTGCTTATGCAGTTGTTTTCTTCTGCGTCGTTGGCGGCAAACTGAGGAGTACACACTGCAATCCAATCTAAAGTCATGCAAAAGCTAGTGGCGTTGACTCCGGCTGCTCACAATCCCTCAATTCTTCCACCCAGCTCTCACGATCCCTCCAAGCACAAGCGCTTCGCTCAAGCGCATGAGCTCGAAAAGGCTCTCAAGGAAGTAGTCAAAGGCGAAGTCAGATTCGGCGACGGCGATCGCGCACTCTATGCGACCGACGGATCGAATTATCGCCAAGTGCCGATCGGGATCGTCGTTCCTCGCGATGCGGAAGATGCCATCGCGACCATGCGCCTGTGCCGAATGTACGGAGCACCCGTGCTCTCACGCGGGGGAGGCACGAGTCTGTGCGGGCAGTGCTGCAATTTCGCAGTAATTCTAGATTTTTCCAAGTACTGTCACCAGCTTCTCGAACTGAATCATCGCGAGAAGTACGCGCGCGTGCAGCCCGGAATTGTGCTGGATACTTTGCGCAAAGCAGCAGAGCACTTCCATCTTACGTTTGGTCCCGATCCCGCCACTCACAACCATTGCACGTTAGGCGGCATGATCGGCAACAACTCCTGCGGCGTACATGCGCTGATGGCGGGCAAGACGGAAGAGAATGTTTATGAGCTCGACATTCTCACCTATGACGGTCTGCACATGAGGGTGGGCGAGACGAGCGAGGCCGAACTCGAGCACATTATTCGTGAAGGCGGCAGACGCGGCGAGATCTATTCCAAGCTCAAAGCGCTGCGTGACAAGTACGCGAACCTGATTCGCGAGCGCTATCCGAACATTCCCCGACGGGTCTCCGGCTACAACCTCAACGAGCTTCTGCCTGAGAACCATTTCAATGTGGCGCGTGCCCTGGTCGGCTCAGAGGCAACCTGCGTCATGGTTCTCGAAGCGAAACTGCGTCTCGTGTATTCGCCTCCCGTCAGAACGCTGGTCGTGCTCGGTTATTCCGACGTTTACGCCGCCGGCGATCACGTTCCGGAAGTTCTCACCTTTAAACCCATTGGGTTAGAAGGAATCGATAATCGCCTAGTCAATTACATGCAGAAGAAGGGACTTCACGCGGAGGATCTTGCATTGCTGCCTGACGGCAAAGGGTTCCTGCTGGTCGAGTTCGGCGGCGAGAGCAAGGAAGAGTCCGACGCCAAGGCCATAGCAATGATGGCCCGCCTCAAAGCCGGCGCAAATGCGCCAACGATGAAGCTCTACGACGACAAAAAGCAGGAGAAGCTCGTCTGGGAGATTCGCGAGTCGGGCCTCGGCGCTACCGCCTTTGTCCCCGGAGAGCCGGTCACTTGGGAAGGATGGGAAGACTCAGCCGTTCCGCCCGATAAGGTCGGTCATTATTTACGCGATCTGCGCAAATTACTCGAGAAACACGGATACAACTGCTCGCTCTATGGACACTTTGGACAAGGCTGCATCCACACGCGCATTGATTTCGACTTCCGTACTGTGGAAGGGATTCGCAACTATCGTGCTTTCATCAGCGAAGCTACCGATCTGGTTGTAAGCTACGGCGGTTCCATTTCGGGAGAGCATGGCGACGGGCAATCCAAAGCCGAGATGCTGCCGAAGATGTTCGGACCAGAACTTGTCCAAGCCTTTCGCGAATTCAAAGCCATTTGGGATCCGCACAACAAAATGAATCCCAACAAGGTCGTCGATCCGTTTCCGATCGACGAGAATCTGCGCCTGGGTGCAGATTTCGCCCCATGGCAGCCGGAGACTCACTTCAAATTCCCCGAAGATGAAGGACGATTCTGGCACGCCACGATGCGCTGCGTCGGGGTAGGCAAATGCCGGCGCAAAGAAGAAGGCGTGATGTGCCCCAGCTACATGGTTACTCTCGAAGAGAAGCACTCCACGCGCGGCCGCGCTCACATGCTCTTCGAGATGCTGCAGGGCGAGGAGCTGAAATCAGGCTGGCAGGACGAGAGTGTCAGGGAAGCCCTTGATCTCTGTCTAAGTTGCAAGGGCTGCAAGGGAGAATGTCCGGTAAATGTTGACATGGCGACCTACAAGGCCGAATTCATGTCACATTACTACGAGAAGCATAAACGTCCCATCACGGCATTCGCCTTCGGGCACATCGATCGCTGGGCCGGGCTGGCGTCTATCGCTCCGGAGTTCGCCAACTTCTTCAGCCAGACTCCGGGCTTCAGCGACCTGATGAAAACCGTGCTGAAGATTCCAAAGCAGAGACAAATTCCGGAATTCGCTCCACAGACTTTCCGGCAGTGGTTCAATCAGCGGAAAACCGATCGCTCTCCCGGACCTCAGGTCATTTTGTGGACCGATACTTTCAATAATTACTTTCACGCGAATACTGCCAAAGCTGCTGTTGAAGTGCTGGAGTACATGGGATGGCGCGTCCGCATTCCACGCGAGAACCTCTGCTGCGGTCGTCCGCTCTATGACTTTGGCATGCTGGACGAGGCTAAGCTATACCTGAAGCGCATTCTGCGGAGCCTTGAGCGAGACATTCAGGCTGGGTTTCCCATTCTGGTACTTGAACCGAGTTGCGCCTCGGTCTTTAAAGAAGAGCTCAAGAACCTTTTGCCCGATGAGCACCTGACCGAGAAATTGTCCGGGCAGGTGTTTCTCCTGAGTGAATTCATCCAGAAGAAGGCCAGCGAATTTGAGTTTCCGCAGCTAAAGCGAAAGGCGATCTCTCAGAGCCACTGCCATCACAAAGCGATTTTCAAGACTGAAGCTGAGGAGCAGGTCTTCAAGCGTATCGGGCTCGATGCCAAACTTCTGGATTCCGGGTGCTGTGGCATGGCAGGGCCGTTCGGTTTCGAGGAGCACAAGTACGAGGTTTCTCAGGCATGCGGCGAACGCGTTCTGCTGCCCGCGGTCCGCGATGCTGCAGAAGACGAGTTGATCATTGCCGACGGTTTCAGTTGCCGCGAGCAGATTCGGCAGAACACTAGCCGTTATCCGCTTCATCTTGCGGAGGTGCTGCATGCTGCGATCAAGCAGGATCTTCCCAAATCCGGAAAACCGGAAGCCCGCATAGTAAAACGCATTCAGTCCGAAGCCGCAATTGGCAAAGTGAAAGCGGGCGCTGCGCTGACGGCGCTGCTGGGCACCGCGGCTTTCGGATTCTGGGCCTTCTTCGATTACCGGAATCGCAAAGCAGCGCGCGGCAAAGTGCTCGAGATGGGAAGCAAATAATTGACTCGAACGCTGGATTTTCAATCGTCGCTCAAGTAGAACCTTCTGGATGCACTTCACCAGCGACGATGCCAGGCTCTACTACGAGTCCACGGGCAAGGGCACTCCTGTCGTTTTGCTCCATCCCTTTCCTGTTCACCATGAATTTTGGAAGGCAGTAGCGCCCAAGCTTGCCACGCGCTATCAGGTGATCCTCCCTGATCTGCGTGCGCATGGGCGGTCTGAGGTCGGTAAGGAGACAGCGACCATGGCGAAACATGCGGCTGACCTGATGCGCCTGCTGGAAACGCTGCAGATTCCCAAAGCGGTATTCGTCGGTGTGTCCATAGGCGGATACATCCTCTTCGAATTCTGGCGGCAATATCGGGAGCGTGTCTCAGCGCTGGTGCTTGCGAACACACGCGCCGAAGCGGATACAGAGCAGGGACGAGCGAATCGGCTCAAGTCTATTGCCGACTCGCGGCTGCACGGCACAGGTCCGTTCTTTGACGCTCAAGTGCAAAACCTGATCGGGGAGACGACTCGTCGAACTCGCCCTGACATCGTGACGAAGGCGCGCGCCATGATGCAAATGATGAGCGTAGATGGCTTGGCGGCGATTCAGCAGGGAATGGCGGAACGTCCGGATTCAATTGCTACATTGCGAACCATCAACGTTCCCACTCTGATCATTTCGGGGGATGAAGATGCTGTCACACCCATCAGCAACGGGCAGCTTTTGCATGAGCAGATTGCAGGATCGCAATTCCAAATCGTAGCGCGCGGAGGACACTACGCAGCGCTTGAACATCCCGAGGAGTTTGGGCGAATCCTCCGCCGCTTTCTGGATGAGCTTCGATCTAACTAAGCGTTCGCAGGATTGAGCTATCGAGGCGTAGCAACTGCCGGAGCTGCAACTGATGCGAGATATGCTTTCAGCTTTCCAACGGTGTCGCGCGCTGTCGCAGCGTTCGGATCTTGCGGCGCGAGGACAAGGAACTGCTGAAGTTCAACCAGTGCGTCGGAGTAGTTTTTCAGAGCCAGCATTGCATGGGCGCGCACAAGGTGGAGCGGAGCGTAGTCTTTGGGAATAAAGCCCTGCGCTTTCGCGAGCTGCTGTAATGCGCGCTGATAGTCGGCTTTGCCCACATAAGCCTTGCCCATCTCGAAATATGACTGCCAGGAACTCGGCGACAAGCTGATCGCGCGATCGGCAGAGCGAATTGCTTCGTCGAACCTATGCAGTTGATTGAAGGCTGCCGCCATCGCTGTATAAGCGAGCGAGTATCCCGGATCGCTTTTGATGGCGTGGTCGAAATCATTGAGTGCGGCCTCGGGATGCGCGCCATCGAGTGACATAACTCCCCTCAACGTGAGCGCCGGAGCGTAGTCAGGATCGATCTGCAGAGCCTTCGCGAGTTCCTTGTTCACCTCGTCCGGGCGACTCTTGGCAAGTGCAGCTTCAGCTTTGTGATATGCGTCTCGCGCTTTCTGCGGAACTTTGTACTCGGCGACGGAGACGGTAGCAGTTCCGTCAGCTTGGGTCGCATCGCCGGCGGTGTTGAGGCGGAGACGAAGATTCATGCCGAAATCTCCCGCTGCAAGATGCTCGTGAGTTTCCGCAAGGCCGCGCATGGCTGCGATGTCATAACCGCTCGCAGGGAGACCTATAAATTGAAATACGCCGCGGTCGTTGGTATAGCCACTCGCGGCTATGCGCGAGCTTCGCTCATTGCGTACTTCGACGCGCACATCGGGAACTGGAGCGCCGTCAGAGCCGATTACCACTCCGGAGATGCTGGTCGTCTCCAGTCTATTTTCGGAATTGCCGTGCGTCCCAAACGAGTCCGGCGGAGCAGTGTAAATTTGAGAGAAGCCAATGCCGCTGCAAAGGCAAATTGAAAGGACAGTTGTTACGACTCGGCCGGTCATGGCCCGGTACCTCGTTAAATTTCACGAGCATCGGGAGGCGCCTTGTCACCCGTGGGGAACCTCATTCATCGCTCGGCACTGCATAGCTGCCGTGCTGCAGAATGAGAGTGAACTTTCGTCCCTGAAAGTTGGCCGACGCTCCTGCACGAGCAGGAAATTTATTCTTGGGATGCCGGACAACTAAACTGGCATTCCGCTCTCAAGGACTTCAAGATTGATGACCGATGTCGTCGTAAAACCTGCAAGAAATATTCTCGGATCGATTCGTCTTCCCGGTGACAAAAGCATTTCTCACCGTTATGGCATGCTGGGCGCTCTCGCTGACGGCACAACGCGCCTGCGGAACTTCTCGACCGGAGCCGACTGTGCCAGCACGCTGGCATGTATGGCCGCGCTTGGCGCGCGAATCGAACGGAATGATGGCGAGATCGCAATTCACGGCCGCGCCAGCACGCTGAGCGCTCCATCGCGTGTACTCGATTGCGGCAACTCTGGTTCGACGATGCGGATGCTCTCCGGCATCCTCGCGGGCCAGCCGTTTGAGAGCGAGTTGATCGGCGATGCTTCGCTTTCCCGTCGTCCAATGCGCCGCATTATCGAGCCGCTTACCAAAATGGGAGCCTCGATCTCCTCGCAGGATGGACACGCGCCGTTGCGCGTTCGCGGCGGCAAGCTGCAAGGGATTTCTTACAAGCCGCCGGTTGCCAGTGCCCAGGTGAAGACCTCGCTGTTGTTTGCCGGGCTGTTCGCGAATGGAGAAACCACCGTCGAGGAGCCGGTGCGCACACGCGACCATGGTGAAGTAGCTTTGCGAGCGTTCGGTGCGGAACTGAGCCGCGATAAGGATCGTGTGACGATTCGCGGAGGCCAGCATCTCAAAGCAATCGACGCCATCGTGCCAGGCGATATCTCTTCCGCAGCATTCTTCCTGTGCGCGGCCGCACTGTTTGCGGAGAGCAGTCTGGTCATCGACTCCCTTCTGCTGAATCCCACCCGGGCTGTGCTGCTCGACGTGCTCACAGCACTGGGCGCGCGCGTGCGCGTTATCCAAGTTGAGGAGAGCCACGGCGAGCTGGTTGGAACGATCACCGTCGAATCCGGTCTGCTGAAAGGCATAAAGCTCGCAGGAGCCCAATCGGCCGCACTCATCGACGAGGTGCCAGTGCTGGCGGCGATTGCCCCATATACGCGCGACGGCATCGAGGTTCGAGATGCGCGCGAACTTCGCGTAAAGGAATCGGATCGTATTGCGGCGGTCGCGAAAAATCTTCGGGCCATGGGTGCTGAGGTAATTGAGTTCGAGGACGGCCTGCGAGTTCCCGGCAATCAGCAACTGCACGGGGCGGAAATCGATTCTGAACACGACCATCGTATCGCTATGGCCTTCGCGATCGCGGCATTGCGAGCGCAAGGCGACACTTTGATTCACGGAGCGGACGCCGCACAAATCTCCTTCCCGGAATTCTTTCAGATGTTGGACGGCATTGCCGAGAGATGAGTCGCGAGGGCACGCGAGGTTCATGGCTGGAGAAAAGCTAATCATTAGTACTGGTGGATCTCGCGATGAGGCTTCACGGATCGCGCAAGCCCTGGTGACTGAATCCTTAGCTGCCTGCGTCAACATCGTAGGACCGATTGAGTCGGTCTATCGATGGCAGGGAAAAGTCGAGAGTTCCGAGGAGTTTCTCCTGCTGATCAAGACAACGTCAGGTTGCGCCACCAACGCCATGGCTCGCCTGCGTGAGCTGCATTCCTACGAATTACCCGAAGCCATCGAGTTAGATATTTCCGGCGGAAGTGCAGACTACTTGCGCTGGATACAAGACTCTGTGAAGAGTCGGTAAATTTCAATGAGCCGGCTGCCCTTGTGCTTGCGATTGTTACCTCAAGCCAACACTCCCGAAACGTTTTGCTACTGAGCTACGCGGGAACGTGCCCCGGTTCGGCGAATGCCCTTACCGAGATCTCGGTGGTTTCCTCAATCTGCACTCCGCGATACTGCGTCGGCGTTTCTTTGGTGATTTTTTTAAAGATGCGGCAGAAGTACGCGACCTCGCCGTAGCCGCAATTCGCTGCGACCTCTTTGAGAGTCAGGCTGTAGTTCCGCAGCATGAATTTTGCGCGATTGATTCGAACCAAGTTTAAGTAATCGTTGAAACGCATCAATCCTTGCTGCCGGAATAGGCGGGAAATGTGATTGGGCGCGAGCGCGAAATGATCGGCCACGCTCTCCCGCGTCAGCCGCAACTGCGAGTTTTCCTGCACGTAAAGGCAGATCGCCTCGTATGTTCGCGTTGCTTTGCGCGCTTGATGCGCGCTGGGATTCTTGAGCAACCGCAGGCAGGAGTGCAACAGCGATTCGATCAGGAGCTGCGCCAGCGGGCCTTGTCCGCGATCGGCAGCAAAAACCTTCAGCGCCGACAGCAGATTATGGGTCAGCCCATCATAGGCGCCGTGAATGTGAGTTTTCACCGCGCTAACCGGTGTTTCTGACCCTCCACTATGCTTCACCAGGCTGATGCCAATCTGTTTGGCGCCAAACAATATCGTGAGTACCTGCAGCGAACTCGACCATTCAGGTTTGTCCCATGCGCTGTCGGGAACAAACACCGCCTCTCCGGGCTGTGCCTGAATTTTGCAGGCCGCCCCATTTTGCGCGATCTGCAGATTCTGTGCTCCCGAAAGGGGAACATACAATCGGGGAAAATGCGTCACGTACGCGAGTGCCGGCGGGGCCACCGTATCCTCGGCAAAGTACACGCGACGCAAGCTCGTTCGCCGCAAATGACGGTCGAGCTGCGTGATGATCATGCCGGCTCCGCGGTTCGCGGAAATGGTCGATTCTCGCCTCATCTGACGCACGGATTGTTACCCTAGTGCAACTTCATAAACGTTGTCCACCCTTTTTTACTGCGGCAGCGGAGTAATCAACTAGTGACGAATGCGCGGGATTTGTCGTATTTTTACCAGCAAGATTTCGGAAGCGAATAACGAAAAGGGCCCCACTCCATGATCGAGTTCCTTAAGCAGCTCCGACAACATCTCCTGACCGGCGTTTCGTACGCGATTCCGTTCATTGCATGCGGAGGCATTCTCATTGCTGCCGCTATTGCGTTTGCTCCCATGACGCCACACGGGCCCGATTTCTCACATGCCCCACGTTTGAAGGTGATGCTCGACATTGGAACCACCGCCTTCGCACTCATGCTCCCGGTTTTGGCCGGATACATTGCTTATTCCATTTCGGGAAAGCCGGGCCTCGTGCCGGGATTCGTAGGTGGATACCTGTCAGGGCAGATCAATGCAGGCTTTCTCGGCGCTATTCTCGCCGGATTGCTGGCGGGATACGTAGTACAGCTCATCAAGAAGATGCCGGTGCCGAAATACATTCGGCCGGTGATGCCGATTCTCATTATTCCGATCCTGTCTGCAGGCTTTATCGGCGTGGTCATGATGAAGGTGGTTGGCGTTCCGATCGCGCACCTAATGACCTCGGCAAGCGCCGCTTTAGCCAGCATGAGCACAGGCAACAGCGTGGTTCTCGCCATGCTGCTTGGAGCCATGATCGCGTTCGATATGGGCGGTCCGGTAAATAAGACCGCTTTCTTTTTTGGCGCAGCAATGATCCAGCAAGGCGACTACCGCATCATGGGAACGTGCGCTGCGGCAATCTGCACTCCACCTTTAGGCATGGGTCTTGCTACGCTCCTGCGCAAACAGCTATGGAGCCAGGAAGAACGGGAGGCGGGAATCGCCGGTGTAGCGATGGGCTTGATCGGAATTACCGAGGGCGCGATTCCGTTCGCGGCATCTGATCCGGTCCGAGTGATTCCTTGCATCGTGGTGGGGTCAATGGTTGCAGCCGTTTTAGCGATGATGGGTCATGTCGGCGATCACGCTCCTCATGGCGGACCGATCGTGCTGCCTGTAGTCGATCAGCGACTGGCGTATGTTCTCGCGATTTTGATTGGAACCATCGTCACTGCGATTTCGATCAACGTAGTGAAAAGCTTCTCGCACAAGCGTGAGCAGGCCGCTCAAGTTGCAGCCTAGCTATTTTGCCGCGACGGCCACGAGCTGATCTTTCTTGAACATCTGTTTGATTCCGCGCAGCGCCTGGCGTGTTCGCTCTTCGTTTTCAATCAAGGCGAAGCGGACGTATCCGTCGCCATATTCGCCGAATCCGATTCCCGGGCTTACGGCGACTTTCGCGTCGGTGAGCAGCTTCTTCGAAAATTCCAGAGAGCCGAGGCCGCGATATCCTTCCGGAATCGCTGCCCAAGCAAACATGGTTGCTCGTGGAGAATCAATCTGCCATCCAGTCTTTTGCAGGCCTGTCACGAGGCAGTCGCGTCGTTTGCGATAGGTCTCGCAAATCTCGCGTACGCATCCCTGCGGGCCTTCGAGCGCGGCGATGGCCGCAACCTGAATCGGCGTGAATGTGCCGTAGTCGAAGTAGCTCTTCAGCCTCGTCAAAGCTCCAACCAGCTTTGCGTTGCCGACCATGAAGCCAACGCGCCATCCCGGCATGTTGTAGCTCTTCGAGAGCGTGAAGAACTCCACCGCGATGTCCTTGGCTCCGGGAACCTGCAGGATGGAAAGAGCCTCGTAGCCGTCGAAGACGATGTCGGCATAGGCAAGATCGTGTACGACGTAAATTTCATTTTCGCGGCAAATGGCGACAATACGCGCGAAGAAGTCCAGATCCACGCATTGCGTTGTGGGATTGGAAGGAAAGTTCAGAATCAGGAATTTCGGACGTGGATACATCAACCGAATCGCCTGCTCCAGCTCAGCAGTGAAATCGACGCCCTCCCGCATCGGAATCGACCGAATGTCTGCTCCGGAGATCACCGGGCCATAGATGTGAATCGGATAGCTGGGGTTCGGAACCAGCACCGCATCGCCTCGATCGAGTACAGCAAGGCAAAGATGCGCGATGCCTTCTTTCGACCCAATCGTGACGATGGCTTCCGTATCGGGATTGAATTCCACATTGAAACGCTTACGATACCATTCGCAGATTGCGCGCCGCAGTCGCGGAATCCCCTTTGAGACCGAATAGCGATGCGTACTCGGACGTTGCGCAGCCTCGGTGAGCTTCTTAACGATGTGTTCTGGAGTAGGACCATCGGGATTGCCCATGCCGAAGTCGATGATGTCTTCGCCACGCTTCCGCGCTGCAGCTTTCAATTCCCCGATGACATTGAAGACATACGGAGGCAGCCGGCTGATTCTGCTGAATTCGCTCATATTGCTAGAGTACCGGACACGCGAATCTCTGAGGAGAGAACGAATGACCAAGGACCGACGGACCTGCGGCCGCCCTCGGCCGGGTTTTTGATTGAACACGGAGGTCACGGAGGTCACAGAGGTCACAGAGTATTTCTCAGGTTCGAGTAGCCGCAAATTTTCCTGCTAATTGATTACTGTTCGCTTCGCATCGAATTACGAACGAATCGCATCAGCTCGCCTCTGTGACCTCCGTGTTCAAGCCCAAAACCCGCGCGAGGGCGCGCGTCGGTCCATCCAGTCCACCTCGTCCACCATGTCCACTGAGTCCACCACTGCTGCAGTTTGCTTACTTACTGCGCACCTCATGAGTTTCAAAAACAAGGTGCTGAATGCCCGCGAGTGAATGTTGCCCTTCACTCTCATAATCGAACACGATCACCTCGTTCCGTCCCTTGTGCATCCACTCAGCCGGCACGAAGAGACTCTGCTGCGGGCCAATCTTCCAGTAGCGTCCGAGGTTATGGCCGTTGACCCACACGAGCCCTTTGCCCCAGCCACGCATATCGACGTACGTGTCTCCGACCTGCTGCAGGGTGAAGCTGCCGCGATAAAATACCGGTCCCGTTTTGGGTGTCGAGGAGAATTTCAGTTTGGAAAGATCGGTGAGTGGAAGCGGAAAGATTTCCCAACCACTCAAATCCTTATCGTTCAATGAGACGCTTTGGGTAATCCCTTTTCGCTCATTGACGAGATTCGGACCAAAGTTCACCCGTGCCATGTTCTCGACGAGAATGTCGAGCGGCTGGCTCGGATCTAGGTTAACTTCGGCTGAGGTTTGATTCAGCCCGCGATCGATTATCGCTAGTTGCTTCCCATTCTGGTAAACGACCGCATAGTCTCTCGGCTCGGTGATCTTCAGCAGAGCTTTTCCAGAAGCCGTCGTTCGGGTTCGATACAGAATCAACCCGTAACTCTGTCCGAACGTCTCCATGCTCTTGATCTCATCGGATCGAGCCGGCGAAGGCAAGGAATCAAATAATCCGGCGGATTCCTTCAGTGTGAACCTCGGAATCTCGATCATCGCCGGCGCAGGTGGCGGCTCCGGCAATACGGTTCCCGACGGCAAATGCTTCCTGATGACATCGCGCAGCGCAAAGAATTTGGGGGTTGTCCGTCCAGCTTCATCGACGGGTGAGTCGTAATCGTAGCTGGTGATATCAGGTGTATATACCGTGTACTTGTTGGCTCCACTCATGTAGCCGAAGCTCGTTCCACCATGGAACATGTACAGGCTGACCGAGATTCCCTGACTCAGCATCCAATCCAGCCCTTTGGCCGGAACGTCTGCGGGAACCGTGTGGTGCTTCTGCCCCCAGGCATCGAACCATCCCACCCAATATTCGCCGCACATTTTCGGAATGTTTTGGCGAAACTGATCAAAGCGCGCGAATTCCTTTTCGGGAGAGTCGGAGGCGCCGAAATTGATTGCAGCCGGCAAATCGGGCAGCGTGCCTTGTGCGAGACGGCTCGCTCCGTCTGCGGTGTAGAGAGTCACGTCGAAGCCCGAATCTACGATCATCTTGCGAATCGCGTTCATGTACGTCTTGTCGTCTCCGAACGAGCCGTACTCGTTTTCCACCTGCGTCATGATGATCGGACCACCATGCGTGATCTGCAGCGGCGCAACCTCCTGAGCAACACGCTTCATGTAGCGCTCGGCAGCGGCGAGAAATCGCGGATCGGTACTGCGGACCTTCATGTCAGGCGTCGCCAGCAGCCATGCAGGAAAACCGCCAAAATCCCATTCCGAGCAGATGTACGGACCGGGACGGAGAATCACCCAGAGTCCCTCCTGCTGCGCAGTGCGGATGTATTCCGCAAGATCGAGATTGCCACTGAAGTCGAACTCGCCCGGCCTCGGCTCATGCAGGTTCCAGAAGACGTATGTGGTAAGCGTGTTCAAGCCCATCGCCTTCATCAGCCGCATGCGTTGGCGCCAGTACGGACGCGGCACCCGTGCATAGTGCATCTCGCCGGAGATGATCTGGAACGGCTTTCCATCAAGGAGAAAATGCTGTCCGCTCCAGCCGAAGGTGTGCGCCGGCTGCTGTGATTGCGTCGCATGAAGAAGGCCCGAACTCAGTAACGTGAGCAACAAAAACGAAACTTGTATCGCTCTTCTGGAAAACAGAGACATGGTGGAATGGAGCTCCCTAGCGTTGAACAACTCGACAAGAATACACAGACGCCGCATTGCGGAGCAGCGAAACCGGGGCAGGGACAGCTTAGGGTTGGCCAACCGTCCACTCGCAATGTTCGAAGGACCAGACAAGAACTCGGCTGAGTCTATGATCGGGGTGACCACTGCCAACATCGTGTCGTCGAGCTACGCCCCCGCCGCCAGCAACTCAATAAAACGAACAGCGGCTTGCTGAAAGATGCTCAACCGGAGGCCCGATTAAGAGCTGTTGCTCGCGACCAGTTACTCAAAATCCGAATCCACTTCAGGCTTTGACTTCTTCCAGCACCTAATTAGCTTGAGGCTTTGGATGCCAAGCTACATCTATCGGTATGAGGATGCGATTCCCGAAGGCATCGGTTTGAGGTCGCTTAGCGATATCTAAATTCAGGACATAAATCTGCGGCTCCGTATCAGCGATAAAGCGGATGTCCCATACGATAGGACGATGTGTAAGCGCAAGAATCTGAGTCAACAGAACGCGAGCTGGTACGTTTTCGCCACCGATCACCCCATGAGCAGCATGAAGTTCATAAGCAGGGTAAGCTCCCAGGATCACTTTCTTTCCCGTTTGACTGCTCAGCGAAGAACGAAGAAGGTCTAATGCAGCATCGGCCGCGATGTCTTCTTTCGTTATAGTAAGAGGCGTATCCAATATTGGCGCGACTGTTAGATCCTTGCCAGCCTCATCCCTGACTGCGATACCAACAACCGAGTATCGTCCGTCACTCTCTTTGCGCAGCTCAAACCTCCCTGGATTTCCGCTGACGTTGTAGTCAGAGACAACCTTCCTTAAAACCTCTTCCTCTGACGTGCTAGATCCTGACGGGAATGAACTGCTGAACAATCCACCAGCCGCCCTCGTCACGCCTTTTGCTTGTGGATAGTGAGCCCGCCATTTTGGATCAGTATTGTCCACCAGATCGTAATGACTGAAATACGCTGGCATCTCGTAATTGACCTGCCAGCCGTACTCCTGACGAATCGATTCTATAGCTTGTCCGAGCGGCTGCGGATCATTGGCAACCACGGTTGTGGTATTGTCGCTGTTATTTTGGAGCATTCCGGCCTTCATGAATGCTGGCGTTTGCTGTGCAACCGCAACAACAGCGATCCAAGCAAGTAAAAGAATTTGTTTCATCTCTCGCTCCTTCAGTTAGTACGGTAATACTCCGCCGCACGCCGCGTTGTTGTAGTCTTGTTTGCATACCTGAACAGTGTTCGGATCTACGTTAATGTGCTGATTCAAGGTATTGTACGGAAATCCTATGTACTGCATCCAGAAGTAACTATCGTACGACCAGTTCATGCCTTGATAAACGGTGTAATCGCAAGGAAACTGCACTCCGTTAGCAGGCCCGAGTGCTTGAATGACGTCGTGAATTGCTTCACCTCCAAATCCAATCACATCGTCCGCCCATTGATCGTTCAAAAGGGGAAGTCTCGGGTCAGCAACCTCCCACCTCGAGCCTGCCACAATTGGGTAGCTCCCACCTCCAAGACCGGACGATGCCCAATAGCATGAATTGGAACCCCCGTATGGGGAAAATTCCTGCACGTACGTGTAATTGTACGCTCCAGGTTCATATGGGTGGGCTAGTTGTTGGTAAAAGTCACCCTGCGTAGTATTTACGTAGGTCAAAAACCCTACATACTCACCTGTCGGAGCCAAAGGATAAATGTAAGCACTGTCCTGATAGGTCGCGCTATCGTCGAAATAATCGTAGTAATCATCGTAACCTTCGACATAGTGATCGGAATCTTCCCAGTATGTGTCGGTAAGTGAAACATAACCGTCGTATTCAACTTCCGCGTACCCGGAATAAGGGTCTATATCGGATGAGTCGTAGATTTCCCCGTTGTTGTCGCCAAACTCCATTGAGACATCTGCATAACATTCGTCCATGCACTGATCGTTCTCGGAATAAGCGACAGCCGAAATAGCGCCTGTATCAGTGTCTACTTCGATATAGGAGTAGCAGTCGCAGTAGTAGTCCTGACCCAATGCAAAGGCACAGGCGAACAGCAAAAAAAATAGTAAAAATAGTGTTCGCATCTCATTTGCCTCCAGTCGTTGTCGGAGCGCTGGAGTGCATCGATGTCCGAACCCACTGATCGAGCTGTTGGAAACGGGCATCACCAAGGCTTGCTCTGAGTTGGGCCATGTGATCGAAAACGGTCTGCTGCCACTGCTGCATAGATTGCAACCGTTGCTGCTTTAGATCTTGAGGGACAGGATCGTTTGGATGGGCTGTGCGAAACGCTTGAAAGGCGCTTTTGAGCTGCGCGCGGCTGGCACGGAGCTTTCCATAGCAGTCCATAGTGATGGTTTGGACGATCTCGTATTCTTGATCGCTCAATCCAATCTGGTTCTGGATCATCTTGCCTGCGCGATGGTACGGATCTTTGCCGACTGCGCGCGCACGATCCGTCATGCGCGTGGCCGTATCCACACGGCTAAAGAACTGGTGGTAGAGACGGTACGTGTTAAAGTCTTGCTGTTGGGTGGGCGTGAGCTGACTAAACGCCGAGAGGCCAAGCAGCACTACGCAGACGAACACACTGCTCAGAGTTTTGGCCATAGGTGGCCTCCAAATCGACAGAAATAAATAACCAGGGAAGGGGGCCGGAGAGCCGAGATGTGCAAAAACGGGAATTCCTGAATCGGGATAAACTTACCCTCGATTAAGCGCTGTGTCAATAGGATTTCAATAAGAAAAGTTCATGCACAGTCACAGCGTATTAGATCGAGATCTCGATTTGGCGACTCGCTTTCCGCTCCGAATTGTGCAAGGCCCATCATCTGCCATTTTCGTTAACGAAAACCGCACAGCCTTGGCTTCCAAGTGCTGCATTTTCAACATGCGGTGCGGCTGTAATTGCTGCAGAAGGACGGTTTGTACGCGGGAGCGTACAAAAATTAGAGAATTCCACTCACGTCCGTTATCTACGCTTCGCGCGAATCATTTCCACAATCAGGTGTGGCTCTGTTAAGAACTACTTCTCCAAAGCCATCTCCAATTGTGGCGCAAGTCCTTCCCGTGGTAGAAGCGTGATGCTCGGCACCGCCGATCGCGGCTCCCTAAACTGACGAATCCTGAGTTGTTTATTGTTCGCAACGAAATGCCTGCTACATTATTGCGAACTGATATCAGAGCACGCCGGACGAAGAATGAGAGTCGTTCATAACGCGACGAATGCGAGGCGACCGACATATGCCGGGCTGATCGGCTTTTTTGTGTTGCTGTCCTCAGTGCTCTGCATCGCGGATTCATCGCAGACGGCAAAGATCACGATCGAGGGAAGCGTGAGGACTGCAGCCGGTGATCCGGTTGCCGAAGCGCTCGTCACTCTGCGGCAATCGGCAGAGACGAAAATTGCTGAGATCCGTACTGATGCTCATGGTTCCTTCGCCTTCACGATCTCGCAGCCAGGCACGTTTACTCTCTCAGCGGAGAAACCAGGATTTCGAAAAGGCGAGCCACAATCCATCTCGGCTCAGAAGAGTAGGAACCATATTGATCTGGTGCTTACTCCGATCCAGTCGGATTCGGCGACGATGGAATTTGACGACAAGCCGACATTCGCGATCGCCGCCGTGACTGACTGGAGTGGCGCCGGCGGACACGGTTCCGAAACGGGACTACGCACGAGCGAAGCTCTTACCAGGCAAACGCTCGCGCTCGACTCAAACAGAGCGAACGCCGGAGAGCCGGTCTCAGCGGAGCGCGAGAACGAAGCAGCACTGCGCGATGAACGTGAACAGATTCAGAAGTCTCTTGCCGGCGGCGATCAGGCTGATTTGCATCGCAAGCTCGGGGATCTCGACGAGCGCCTGAACGATCCGGTTGCGGCGGAACACGAGTATGAACAGGCTGTCCGCATGGATCCGAGCGAAGCTAACTACTTCAGTTGGGGAACGGAGCTCTTGCTCCATCGCGCTTCTGCTGCCGCGGTTCAGGTTTTTGAGGGAGGAATCGCAGGGCATCCGAAGTCGGCGAGGCTGCATGCGGGACTTGCTGCTGCGCTGTATGCGAACGGATCGACTGAGCAGGCCATGGCGACTGCTTGTCGCGCTTCTGATCTGGAACCCGATCATGTTGGGTTTTACGCGCTCATGGCTGAAATAGAAAAGACAGCGACCTCGACCTCTCCGTGCATTGCTCAGGACCTGAAACGATTCCTGACTCTCCAGCCCGAAAATGCGTTGGCCAATTACTACTACGCTATGACGTTGTGGAAAGAGCAACGCACTTCGCCTTCATCTCCACAAGTCGCCAGTGTGGAGAGACTCCTGGAAAAGGCAGTCAGTTTGGATTCCCATTTCGGAGAAGCCTTTCTACAGCTCGGAATGGTTCACGAACAAAACGGCGCGGCGGAGGAGGCAGTGAACGATTTTCAGTCTTGCATTGCAGCGTCGCCTGACTTGGCCGAATGTCATTACCGATTGGGACTTGCCTACCGACGACAGGGGGAAGGCGCAAACGCGGACGCAGAGATCAGGAAATACCAGCAGGCGCAGTCGGCGGAAAACGCCGACATCGAGCGCAGGCGAAACAGTCTTCGGCAATTCTTGGTCGTGCTTAAAGATCAGCCGGAGTCAGCTCACGAAAAGCCAGTTCATTAATCAAGCGAGGTGACTGAATGAGCAGTTTCTCGGGCAGGATGCTGTGTGTAATCGCGATGTTTATGGCCGCTGCCGTTACGGGAGTGGCGCAATCCAGCTACGACCTGCGCTCGCCGGATAGCCGCATCGAGCTTAGGATTCGCAGCGCCGATCGCGTTCACTACGACGTTCTGCTCAACGGCCGAGCGCTGCTCGAAAACTGCACACTGTCGATGGATGTCGAGCACAAGAAGCTTGGCATTGCGCCAAAGGTCCTCGATGCCAAGCAGCGCAGCAACGATCAGATCATCCGTCCAACGATTCGGCAGAAGTTCGCTCAGCTTCGCGATGCCTACAACGAACTGCACCTGACGATGGACGGCGGCTATGCAGTTACCTTTCGCGCATACAACGAAGGCGTCGCATACCGTTTTGAAACTTCGCTGCCGCAGCAGCAGGTGAAGGTCTATGCGGAAGAATCGAACTGGAACTTCCCTCAGGATTCGATTGTGTATTACCCGCAGGAAGATAGCTTCTTCTCGCACAACGAACGCAAATACACGCCACAACATCTGAGCGAGATTATTCCCGCCTACATTGCCACGCTTCCTGCCGTAGTGGATGTTGGCGGAGGCGCGAAAGTGGCGATTGCCGAGTCCGATGTCCACGATTATCCGGGACTCTGGCTAAAGGGCACGCGCGGCACTGGACTCGCAGCTACGTTTCCGCCGTATCCGCTGAAAGAGAAGCTGGAAGGCGATCGCGATTTCCGCGTGGTCGAAGCTGCCGACTACATTGCTGCCACTTCGGGTACGCGTACGTTTCCCTGGCGTGTGGTCGGTGTCGCCGAGAAGGATGGCGATCTGATTACGAACTCGCTGGTCTGGCTGCTCGAAAGTCCGTCGCAGGTTCAAGACACCTCCTGGATCAAGCCGGGCAAGGTCTCATGGGATTGGTGGAACGCGAATAACGTTTACGACGTCGATTTCAAAGCGGGAATCAATACGGAGACCTACAAGTACTACATCGACTTCGCGGCGAAGTACGGCTTGCCGTACATCATCCTCGACGAAGGCTGGTACAAGCTGGGCAATGTGCTCGAAGTCGTTCCGGAAATCAACATGGAGGAGTTGACGGCTTACGCGCGTCAGAAGAACGTCGGAATCATTCTCTGGGTCGTCTGGAAGACTCTCGATGATCAGCTCATCCCCGCGCTCGATCAATATGCCAAATGGGGGATCAAGGGAATCAAAGTCGATTTCATGCAGCGCAGCGATCAGCTCGTGATGAACTTCTACGAGCGGGTGAGCCGCGAATGCGCGAAGCGCAAAATGCTAGTTGATTTCCACGGCGACCAGAAGCCGGCGTCGATGACACGTACCTGGCCGAATCTGATCAATGCGGAAGGCGTTCGCGGAATGGAGTGGAGCAAGTGGAGCGCCGATGCCGAGCCCGAGCACAACGTGACACTTCCATTCACCCGCATGTTCCTCGGCCCGCTGGACTACACGCCGGGCGCCATGCGCAACGCGACGAAAACTACCTTCGCTCCGATCTTCGGCCAGCCAATGGCTTTAGGCACGCGCTGCCATCAGCTCGCGATGTACGTCGTCTTTGAAGCTCCGCTGCAGATGCTTGCGGATAGTCCGACCAACTACCTGCGCGAACCGGAAATCATGGACTTCCTCGGGCCAGTTCCAACCGAATGGGACGACACTAAGGTTCTTGATGCTCGCATCGCCGACTACATCCTCGTCGCGCGCCGAAATGGGAAAGACTGGTGGGTGGTAGCGATGTCGGACTGGACCGCCCGCGATCTGGATGTGGATCTGTCGTTTTTAGGCGATGGCAGCTTCTCCATGGATGCCTATCAGGACGGCGTCAACGCGGATCGTGCGGCGAGCGATTACAAGAAGACTAGTTCTCGGGTCGCAAAGGATGACAAATTGAAAATTCATCTCGCTCCGGGAGGAGGATGGGCGGCGCACATTCAGCCACGGTGAAAAGTAAATAGACCCAAATAGGACCGGCGGCCGCCCTCGGCCGGGTTGTGGTTTTGCGCAGAACCGAATGGGGTCCTTACACTTCGACAGAAACCCGCGCGAGGGCGCGCGTCGGTCCAAACTCTTGCGGGGTTATCTGGGCGTCTGGTCTCCTCTATGCTTTAGCTGCGGTTCGGGCGGATTTTGCTGATTGTTCTGGTTCGGATTCTGGTTATTCTGGTTATTCTCTGGCGTCACGACAACGGGCCGCCCCGTCTGACGCTCAATCAAGGCGGGAGTCTTTCCGGAACGGCGGAGAAGCTCCTGCTCGGCTGCAATGCTGGCTTCCGCCTTGTTGTCGTTCTTGTTGGCGACTTCGACCAGTTTTTTACCTTCGTCTTCCGGACGACTCGCCAGCGTCACGTGCTTCTCGTGATTGTCAGCTTCCTTCGCTTTCGCGTAATAGTAATCAGCCGATTCACGATCGCCGTTAAGTTCTGCAACGTAACCCATGTTGTTCAATGTAAACGCATCATTGGGATCAAGCTTGTAAGCCTGCTCAAAGTACTCGCGGGCTTTCTTGCGATCGTTGGCGTTGAGCGCCGAAACGCCGCGCTGATTTAGACGCGCAACCTTGGCTTCGGTGGAATCTTCTTTTCTGAGTGCCGTCTGAACTTTCTTGGCATTATCGGCTGCGACTCTGCTGATCGGACGTCCGCGCCAGGACTTGTTCACCGTGACGACTATCGGCTCGTCCGAGTTCGAATTGGCTGCAGCGCGGTAGTAATTGATAGCCGATTCCAGCTCGCCTTCCTTTTCCTTCACGTATCCCATGTTGTTCAGCGTGAAAGGATCGCGCGGATTCAGACGCAGGGCTTTCTGCAGAGTCTCGTCGGCTTCAGCCACTCGATCCTTATTGAGAAGACTGATGGCTTCGACGTTCAGTACGTTCAGTTCGACATTTCCTGTCTGAGCGTGACCAGCAACGGCAGCGACGGTCTTCCCTTTCAAATCGTCGTTGCTGGATTGATCGACCGTTGCCTGTGAGTTCTGGTCTTGCGAGAGCTGATAGAAGCGCTGCGCGCGATCGACGTCTCCATCAAGCTCGGCCATATAGCCAAGATTGTTGAGGGTGAAAGGATCGTTTGGATCGATAAGGTACGCCTTGTAAAACAGCTTCTTCGCGCGCTCGTAATCGTGTTTCTCAACGGCCTTAACGCCGTCGCGGTTCAACGCCTGAACCGGCGTGGGCTTAGAGTGCTTGGGGATGCTAATGCGAAGAGCCTTCTCCTCGCCAAACGAAAGCGATGTGAGCAGCAGAACCGAGAGCGCAAGACGTATTAGGAGAGTTTTCACCAGGGTCATAACCTCGGGTTTCCGGATGGACGGAGCTATCCGCCTGAGCAGCCGGAGCAGTCAGTTATGTGAGTAGCAGCACTGGATTTTGGGTTGCACGGCTCTACGGGCGAACGTGACAAGTGGCTCTCAGATGCGCCTAATGATTGGCACGCCGCAGCCATGGAAAACAGCGCTATTTAAAACGCCGGATTACCGCCGGCCATTCTGTTGCATCCAAGTTCTGAAGGACAGAGCTGCTGCTCCGGCTCTGCCTCCACTTCCTCTGGAGAGGCGACGTTGCGCTTTTCACTCTTCAACTTACTTTTAGTTTCGACGATTAGCTTTGCCCAACAACCGTCTGGAACTTCGCCGAATCCCGCTCCGGGCACGCACATGGATCAATCGACAGTGCAGACGGTGGGCACAACCCCGAATGGTGCCGGTGCAATGCGCGGCACTCCACGTCCATCGCCGGATGCCGGAACAGCTCTGCCTACGGTGAGCGCTGGAGACTCGCTGGTCTCGAGTTCTCCGGCACCGGTGACTAAAACTCTGGGCGGAGGCGGATTGGTTGATCCCAGCGATGTGTCGGACATACTGGCGCCGAAACCCCTGCAGCCGAGCAAGCTTTCCTTGATTGGCGGCACCGTGAAAAGCATCGACCAGATCCGCGATCGCATGACCGTTCACGTTTATGACGCTAATACGATGAATGTGAAATTCGATCAGCGAACACACTTCTATCGCGACGGCAAAGAGACGACGCAGTTGGGAGTAAAGAAAGGCGACCGCGTCTATCTCGACACGCAGTTGTTCGAAGGGAAGGTGTACGCGAAGAACGTCCACGTGGAATCCGGCAGCAGCCCCGCCGACGCCAGCGGCCAAATCATGAGCTTTGATCGCAAGCACGGCGACATTGTCGTGCAGGACACTCTCGCCGGAACGAGCGTCAGGTTCCGCATAACTCCGGAGACGCGAATCAAGAGTGGAGACATGCCGGGCACGCAGAGCTCCCTGCGCCCGGGCGCTCTCATTGCGGTGAAGTTCTCGCCGCGTTCGCACGGCGCTACGGCCGATGAGGTTTCGATCATCGCGGAACCGGGGACGTCATTCACCTACTTCGGTCGCGTCACCCATCTCGATATCCGTACCGGCCAGCTCGACATCGAGAACCGCGCCGACGGCAAGATCTACGAGATCCATTTCGATCCGTCGATGCGCGTGCCGGAGAACTTGCTGGTTGGAAGCACGGTTACGGTGGTTGCAAGATTCGAAGGGGACACGTACACGGCACAAAACATTCAGGTCAATGCTGGTCCGGATCAGGCGCTGGCCAGCCCAAACTCCGGACAGTCGCAGAATGGGAACTCGAATGTGAAGAAGCCGAATCCCGATGATGATCAGCAATGAATTGATAAGTTCGCATTCACCGGTAGATTGAGAACCGCAATGTAGTCGGAATTTGCTTCCGCGATCCGCAATGCTTTTGGTGCCCTTTCTGATCCAGGTGAGGAAGCGTTCACGTATGAAAGCAAAAAAGACCCGCCATTCGGCGGGTCTTAGTTTTTCGAGGGTGTTCGGTGCGGTTAAATCTGCGTGGTTTTCCTGTTATTCAGGAGAATGCCGCAAACAAAGACCACTCCGGCTGCGATGAGCCATTCGCAGCGCCAAGCCTGAATCGCTTGCCAATCTACGAGTGTGTTGGCCGTATAAATGAAACCAACGGCGATTGCCGCTCCCACGCAGGCAATGCCGACGAAGAAGCAGATCATCGCTCCTACAGTCAGCCCAAGAGCTCGACGAAGCTGGTGGAAATCCACGGCACGCCAAGGATTCTTCTTTTCCTGCATGAGTAGAGGCTCGTTCTTCGCGCGTCCGCACATCCGGCAGAACGGAGAATCAACCACGAACTCCGCTCCGCAGTGGCGGCAGAGATCGTGGCGTACCGCTGGTTCCATGTCGGCTACCGCGGTATGTGCTGCTCCGCTTCCGTTGCCGGAGGAAGCCTCAGCCTCCCAATGCTCATAATCCAGCACTGGCTTCCAGTAGGAGCCTTCTCGTCGCAGAGGGTTGGTACTCATGGGAAAATTCCTAACTTTGTTGCTCGCACGCAAAGAGCCAAAGTTACAAACTCGTAAATTGCTCGTGATAAACGAGTTAGGAATTTGCCTTGGGGAAACGACGGTGAAAGTTTTACCGCTCGCTTTCAAAATCGTCTGTTCCGGTGCCTCGGCGCATGCTCCGCGAGGGCATCTGGATCAGTTTAGGCTGTTCCTGCTCAAGCCAAAAACGGAGCAGGATAAGGTCGGTGCTCTGAAAGCTGAGGGCTTCCGGGCGTCCGGAGCCGTCGTTGAAAAGTTTGCGATCGAGCAGATGCTTCAACCGCTCGACGGAGATGTTCAGTTCCGCCGCCGCTTCTGTCTCGGTGTAGCAATCCTTTACCGTTCTAACCGGCCTGTTCATAGATATGGTGTTCTCGCAGTCTTTCCGGGGGCAGCTTCTTTGTACCTGCTTTGGGGCAGCGCGAATATCAGGTAAACTTCGCAAGTACCCCGCCATGAAGCCTTACCCGGTCCTTAGCTCCCCGGTGCATGTACGAGCGGTTCTCCTACTGTGTTTCCTCGGTGGCTTGATAGTAAATACCTTCCTCGTTAGCCCGCAGGCGTTGGTCGCATCGACTCCCGCAGTCTCCACAGCAGCTTATCGAGCTCAAGACGATCCTCAGGTGAAGCTCGCTCTCGACGATTTCTACAACCTGGAGTATGACAAGGCGGTCTCGCAGTTCGAACGCATTGAGAAGGCGCACCCGGACGATCCCTTTGCCGTCGTCCATGTGCTGCAGGCGACCGTCTTTCGCGAACTCTACCGGCTGAATTTGCTCGACACCACGCTTTACGCACATGACGGCTTCCTCAGCGGGCGCGCCGCGAATGGGAATCCCGCCGTGCGAGCTCGTGTGGATCAGCTCACGGCGCAAGCCATTAAGCTTTGTGATGACCGGCTTGCGAAGAACCCGAATGATGTGGACGCCCTATACGTCCGCGGCGAGGCTCGGGGATTGAAATCCACCTACATTGCGCTTGTGGACAAGAGTTTCATCTCCGCACTGCGTAATGCCGTGGCTGCCCGTCGCGATCATGAGCGTGTGCTCGAACTTGACCCCAAATACACCGACGCCAAGACGGTTGTAGGAGCGCACAATTACGTCGTTGGCAGCCTGCCAATGCCAGTGAAGATGCTCGCCGGTATCGCAGGGCTTGGAGGCAGCAAAAAAAAGGGACTGGAGTATTTGCGGGAGGCCGCGAAGGAAGGCCACGAATCCAGCGTCGATGCGCGCGTGGCACTCGCTTTGTTCCTGCGACGAGACGGCAAGTATGAAGAAGCCGGGAAGGTCGTCGATACCCTCACGAAACAATATCCGAGGAACTTCCTCTTCGCGCTTGAGGAATGCAATCTCCTGAAAGATGGAGGTAAAGGACCGGACGCGATCTCCTGCTACCAAAAGCTCGTTGAAGGAGCCAAAAGCGGCCACTATGCAGGGGCGCATCTCGAGTTCGCGACCTTTGGCTTGGCCGAGAGCCTTCGCGGCCAGAAAAAGTATGACGAGGCCCTGAAGAATTACGACTTCACGGCCAATGTCCCCGGTGGACAGCTCAGTTTGCGGCAGCGCGCGGAACTCGCCGCCGGCGAGCTCTATGACGTGATGCGCCAACGCAACCAAGCGGTCCAGGAGTACCAGACGGTCATCGCGCAGGACGACTCCTCGACACAGGCCGAGATTGCGCGTAAGCTGCTGCGCGAACCCTATCGGGCAGAGTAGAAACTCAGTAAGCAATAAGCGATAGGCAATAAGCGATAGGCTTGGAGTGAACCCCAAAAGTGAGACACACGGTGAAGCAATGGGAGTAGTGTGGAGGAACCGTGAGCAGGTCTCGACGAAGGATCATCAGCAAAGAATTTAAAGTGGCGGCGGTACGGGAACTGGAGGC
>Ga0209810_1002029_pt1 | contig 26356 bp, 22 predicted proteins | sample Coa_R1_7_FD_187159 | JGI IMG/M metagenome (GOLD analysis project Ga0209810, IMG submission 187159) | Surface soil microbial communities from Centralia Pennsylvania, which are recovering from an underground coalmine fire - Coalmine... | ecosystem: Environmental > Terrestrial > Soil > Unclassified... | reverse complement strand
GCGCACCAATGCCGCGATTGCGAAGGTGGCCCGCGACGGCAAAGTCGAGACCGGTCTGCGCCTTACGAAGTTGCTCACGTTCCAAGGCCTGGAGCGAGTTGAGGTTGAGGAAGCAACCGCCGGCGATATCGTTTGCGTCTCAGGCATCGAAGGCTTGAACATCGGCGATACGATCGCCGACGTCAATGCGCCCGAAGGCGTACACGCCGTAGCCGTCGACGAACCGACCGTGTCGATGTTTTTCAGCGTCAACAATTCGCCGTTCGCGGGCAAGGAAGGCAAATACCTCACCTCGCGTCAGATTCGCGGGCGTTTGATGTCCGAACTCGAGTCGAACGTTGCACTGCGCGTTGCCGATACCGAGTCCGCCGACACGTTTGAAGTCCGCGGGCGCGGCGAATTGCATCTTTCGATCCTCATCGAAACGATGCGTCGCGAAGGCTATGAAGTACAGGTTTCCAAGCCGCAGGTGATCATCACCGAACGCGACGGCAAAAAATGGGAACCGGTCGAATACGTCGTCGTCGACGTTCCGTCGGAATACGAAGGCGCGGTCATTGAAGCGCTCGGCCGCCGCAAAGCAATTATGTCCAACATGTTCAGCGTGGGCGACTCGCGCCGTCTCGAGTATACGATGCCGACGCGAGCGATCTTCGGATTGCGCGGCGAGCTGCTCACGCTCACGCGCGGTACGGCAGTGATGTCGCACACGTATTACGACCATCAAGAATGGCAGGGCGAACTGCCCGGCCGCAATGTTGGCGCCCTCGTCGCGAGCGACACCGGACGCACAACCGGATATGCGTTGATGGGCGTCGAGCAGCGCGGACGCTTCTTCGTCGGCCCGGGCGTCGACGTTTACGAAGGCATGGTCGTGGGGCGTGCAAACGACGATAAAGACGTCGCGCTCAACGTCGTGCGCGAAAAGAAACTCACGAACATGCGTGCTGCCGGTTCGGACGAAAACGTCAAGCTTGCGCCGCCGGAAGACTTGTCGCTCGAACGAGCGATCGAATTTATCGAAGATGACGAGCTCGTCGAGGTCACGCCTAAATCCATTCGCGTTCGCAAGCGCTTGCTAAACGAAAGCGAACGGCTGCGTGCCCGCAAGCGCGAGCTGAGCATTTCGGCCTCACGCGATTAGGCACAAGGCAACACTGGCGCTTCTGGAAGCGCCCGTTATGCTACCGTGCATGAACAAAAGCTCAGTTTTCAGCGCTGTAGCGCTCGTAGCGCTCATCGGCGCCGGCACGATGCCGGCACTTTCCGCATCACCCGCTCGTGAAACGATTGCAACCGGAACACTGGGCAACGGCACCGTTAGCGCGTGGCGCGAAGGGACCGTTGTCGGCGCATCGATCGACGCGGCAGCGCTTGCATCGCTGCCGGCGCAAGAGACGATCGTCGATTTGCCCGTAACCAACGCGCAGCCGTTTCAGCTCGTCGAGATCGACTGGAATCCGAAAGGCCACGAACCACCGGGGATCTACGACGTCCCGCACTTCGACGTGCACTTCTACGTGATTTCCAAAGCGGAACGCGATGCGATTTCCTTCGCAAAACCGGGAACGGGCGTTAAGCCCGATCCGGCGATCGTTCCGGAGGGATTCGTTACCGACGCGACCGTCGTACCAAAAATGGGAATGCACTACGTTCCTCAAGCGGCGCCGGAATTCAATGGAAAACCGTTCACCTGCACGCCGCTCTACGGTTACACCGACCATCAGCAATTTGCGTTTGTCGAAGCGATGTTCACCAAACAGTTTACGGCCGACAAAGCATCATGCAGTCACAACCTTGCAAGTCCGAAGGGACTTGCCGGAATCGGCTTACCAAAAACAATAAGCGTGTCGATGAACCAGAGCGGCGCGTACGATATTCGCCTTACGAATTAGTCTTACAGGGAGCTCCCGCGGGCGTCCGCGAAGGCCTGACGACGTCCGCGGGAGGGGCGATAATGCTCGAGATTCTCAACACCGTGGCCGCAATCGGCACCTTCCTGGTCATTGCGGCTACCGCCATTGCCGCGGTAATCCAGCTTCGGCACATGCGCGCGAACAATCAGCTCGAGGGTTTGCTAAACGTTCTTGCGCGCGTCGAAGATGCGAATTTCAACCGCTGGACAACGGAAGCGCAGCGCCAGTTACCGGCAATGCTCGCCGATCCCGAGTACTGTAAGAAGGTGGTCGAGGCAGAGTACGACCGCGATGTCGCATGGTTGAATTTGGCCAACTCGTACGATTGGGTGGGCAGCCTTGTGAAGAACAAGCTGATTCCCGAGGGACCCTTCCTGGACGTCTATTCATTTCGTGTGATGCACGCGTGGAAGATCATCGAACCGATGGCCTTACTGGTCCGGACTTATCAAGGAAACGCGACCTGGGAGAACTTCGAATATCTCTACGTCAAGGCCGAGGATTGGGAGAAGAAGCACATAAACGGCAACTACCCCAAAAACGTTCGCCGTGTGGCCTCCGCTCTAGCTCCGAATCCTTCGGGAAACGGGGCACACGTGGCGGACTCAGTTCGCGCTTACGCGCACCAGGGCCAAGGCCCAGCCGGCGGCAGTCCGCGTACGGACGACGTACCCGCCGTCGAACCGGTCGTAGACTTGGAAACCCGCCTTTAACGCGGCGGTCAGAGACTCGAAAACCATCAATCCGGACATCGTTTTGCACCTCCATGTGACTAGGTATACTCACGCGGCGTCTCAAGAGCGTCCCGCGAGCGTCGCAACGGCGCGCTAAACGAGAACCGGTTCGCCGGCCTCCTCCGCCTTGAACGTCAGTTCCCCTCGCAGCTCGTCGTAATCTACGGTGACGAGCTGCCCGTCCCGCACCTCGCCCGCCAGAATGTTGCGGCCGAGCGGCGTTTCCAACTCGCGTTGAATCGCCCGCTTGAGGGGTCGCGCTCCGTAGGCCGGATCGTAACCGACTTTAACGAGATGGCGCTTTGCAGCGTCGGTCAACCGCAGCTCGATCCGGCGAGTGGCCAGACGGTGCCGCAGGCGGCCGAGTTGGATCTCGACGATCTGCGCGAGCTCGTCCTCGCTGAGCGCGTGGAAGACGATGATTTCGTCGACGCGGTTCAGGAATTCCGGACGGAAATGCTGGCGCAGTTCGTCCAGCACCGTCGCGCGCATGATCGCGTATTCCGCGCCGCCCATGTCCCCCTTGTAGTCGAGGATGCGGTGGCTGCCGATGTTCGAGGTCATGATCACGATCGTGTTGCGGAAGTCGACCGTGCGCCCTTGGCCGTCAGTGAGGCGCCCGTCGTCCAAGATCTGGAGAAAAACGTTGAACACGTCCGGATGCGCCTTCTCGATTTCATCAAAGAGAATGACGCTATACGGCCGGCGGCGCACCGCTTCGGTGAGCTGCCCGCCTTCTTCAAAACCGACGTATCCCGGAGGCGCGCCCAGTAGACGCGCTACCGTGTGCTTCTCTTGGTACTCCGACATGTCGATGCGAATCATCGCATGCTCGTCGTCGAACAAGTACTCCGCAAGCGCGCGCGCAAGTTCGGTTTTACCCACGCCGGTCGGGCCGAGAAAGATGAACGAGCCGATCGGGCGATTCGGATCCGCAAGACCCGAGCGCGAACGTACGACCGCTTCGGCAACCGCGGTAACCGCTTCGTCTTGACCGATGACGCGCCGGTGCAGCTCTTCGTCGAGATGCAAGAGTTTTTGCACCTCGCCCTCGAGCAGCTTTGTTACCGGGACGCCGGTCCAACGGCTGATGACCTCGGCGATATCCTCTTCGTCGACTTCTTCTTTCGAAAGACGCGCTTTGCCGTCGCGCTGCGCCAGGCGCTCTTCTTCCTCGCGCAGTTGTTTTTCAAGCGATGACAGCTTGCCGTAGCGCAGTTCCGCCACGCGATTTAAATCGTATTGCCGCTCGGCTTGTTCGATCTGCACCTTCGTCTGCTCGATTTGTTCGCGCAGTTCGCGCATTTTCACAGCGGCCGTCTTTTCCGCTTGCCACTGGGCCTGCAGCTGCATCTGATCTTCACGCAGATCGGCCAGCTCTTTTTCGAGCTGCTCCAACCGGTGTTTGCTGGCCGCGTCGCTCTCCTTACGCAGCGCCTCCCGCTCGATTTCCAGTTGCATGACGCGCCGGCGCAATTCGTCCAGTTCTTGCGGCATCGAGTCGATCTCCGTACGCAGCTTCGCCGCGGCCTCATCAACCAAATCGATAGCCTTATCAGGCAAGAAGCGATCGCTGATGTAGCGGTTCGAAAGCGTCGCGGCGGCGACGAGCGCGGAATCTTTGATGCGCACGCCGTGGTGCGCCTCGTACTTTTCTTTCAAACCGCGCAGAATCGAGATCGTGTCTTCAACGCTCGGCTGATCCACAAAAACCGGCTGGAAACGCCGTTCGAGCGCCGCGTCTTTCTCGATGTATTTGCGGTACTCGTCGAGCGTAGTCGCGCCAATCATATGCAGCTCGCCGCGCGCAAGCATGGGCTTGAGCAGATTGCCTGCATCCATCGCACCTTCGGCTTTGCCGGCACCCACGACCGTGTGCAATTCATCGAGGAACAGAATAATCTGCCCTTCGGATTGCTGCACGTCTTTGAGAACGGCTTTCAAACGTTCTTCAAATTCGCCGCGGTACTTCGCACCCGCGATAAGCGCGCCCATATCCAAAGCGACGATCCGCTTGTCTTTCAGACCTTCGGGAACGTCGTTGCGCACGATGCGCTGCGCGAGGCCCTCGACGATGGCAGTTTTCCCGACGCCCGGATCGCCGATCAGTACCGGATTGTTTTTCGTGCGGCGCGAAAGCACTTGAATAACGCGGCGAATTTCGTCGTCGCGTCCGATTACCGGATCGAGCTTGCCGCGTTCGGCCTCCAGCGTAAGATCGCGACCGTAGCGCTCCAGGCTCTTATACGTGCCTTCCGGGTTTTGTGTCGTGACGCGCTGATTGCCGCGCACCACGCGAAGCGCGAGCAGCAGTTTGTCGCGGGTCAGCCCCGTCTCTCGGAAAATGCGCCCGACCGCGCCGCTGTTCTGCGTCATCGCGAGCAGCAGGTGCTCGACGGAAACGTAATCGTCTTGCAGCTGCTTTGCGTCAGCTTCCGCCTGCGAGAAAAGCCGCGTGAGTTCCGGTGAAACGGTGACGGTCGCTTGATCGGCGTTGACGCCGGTCAGGCGCGGCAAACGCGAAATCGCCTCGTCCGCTTTTGCGGCAAGAGTTTTCGGATCGACGCCCGCTTCTTGCACGATGTCGGGCGCGATGCCGCGCTCCTGGTCGAGAAGCGCCGCGAGCAAATGCTCGGGCGTCGTCTGCGTATTACGTTCGTTGAGCGCGCGCGTATATGCGGCGTTAAGCGCGTCTTGAACGCGCTCCGTCATGCGATCTACATTCATAGGCTCATCTTCATAGACAGCAGGGGCGTCCTTCTAGGTTGCACCGCCGCCGCCCGCTAGGCCGCCCCGGAGGCGACCGTGTCTACAAGTGCGGTGAGCGCTGCTTTGCCCGGAGCATCGATAAACGACGCTTCGAACGAATTCTTAGCCAACTGTACGACGTCCGCATCGGAAAGTTTCAGCGCCTCTGCCGTCTGCACGTAATTCTCGTTGACGTATCCGCCGAAGTACGCGGGATCGTCGGAGTTGACCGTCACGAGCAAACCCGCGTCGAGCATACGTTTAAGCGGATGCTGCTCGAGCGAAGAAACGACGTGCAGCCGCACGTTCGAGAGCGGACAGACTGTGAGCGGCGTGCGCGATTCCACGAGCCGCCGCACGAGCTTCTCATCTTCCAGAGCGCGCACACCATGATCGATGCGCGAGACCTTCAATATATCGAGCGCCTGCCATACGTACTCCGGCGGCCCTTCCTCGCCCGCATGCGCGACCGCGCGAAAACCGTTGGCGCGGGCACGATCGTACACGGCTTGAAACTTGTCGGGCGGATTGCCGGCTTCCGCCGAGTCTAAACCGACGCCTGCAATTCTGTCCTGGAAACGCAGCGCAAGGTCGAGCATCTCGCTCGCGGATGCTTCCGGTAAATCGCGCAAAAAGCACATGATGAGCTGCGTGCTAAGGCCGAATTCGCGTTCGCTGCGCCGCATTGCGGACCACAATCCGTCGAGAGCCGCCTCGAAACGAATCCCACGCTGCACGTGCGCTTGGGGGTCGAAGAACATCTCCGCATGCTTGATGTTTTGCTGTTGCGCGCGTTTGAAATAGGCCAGCGCAAGATCTTCGAAGTCGCGTTCCGTACGCAGCACGGACATGCCGGCATAGTATAAATTTAGAAACGACTGCAGATTTTCGAACCGGTAAGCGCGCCGCAGCTCGTCCTCATCGGCATACGGCAATTCGATGCGGTTGCGTTCGGCAAATTCGAATATCTGCTCCGGCTCGAGAGCGCCCTCGATATGGATGTGCAATTCGGCCTTTGGCAATTGCGCCGCGTCGATCACGCACTCTTACCTCTGAGCATCCGATAGTCGCCGCTTCGCACGGTAATGCCGCGCGCGTCAAACCACTCCAGCAGCGGTACCGCGTACTTGCGAGACGTTCCAATTAGGTCGCGGAACTGCGCCATCGTCATCTGCTTATTCGTGCGAAGAAAGTGTTCGACGCGCGCGCGGATCGTCGCAATCTGCATTCCGCTGTACAATTCGTCGCCCACCTTCACGAGCGCACCTTTTGCAAGCAGCGTGTCGAACGCCTTTGAGATGCCGGTTACGCGCGATTGTTTGACTTTTGTCACCACTTCGGCCAGCGGCACCGGTACCAGCGGATTTGCGGGATCGCTTGCGAGCGCGTCGTGAAAGAAGCGCTGTTGCTCGGCGGTGAGCGCCGGGGTGTGATCGACCGTTGAAAAATACCCGGCGCGATGCGCGATGCGGCCGTCTTCCGCGAATGCGTCCAGCACGCGCAGCAACAGACCTTCATGTATCCCGAGCGCACGCGACAGCATCAATGAGGTTGCACCCATCGACCACGGTTCGGCGTGCTGCTGCTGCTGCAAAAACTCCAGCGCGCGCGCAAGCACGTCTTGCGCCGCAGGCATATCAACGAATGCCGGCGGCCGTGCAACGCGCAACACCTCGCCGCGCTGCGCCAGCGTTTCAACCGCGTGCGTCGCGGCGTCGTCGCGTAAATTCGCTTTCTGCGAGACATCGGCGATCGTCAGCGCGCTCAGGCCGTCACTTCGAAGCGCGGAGAGGACCGCCGCTTCGTGCGGATCGACGCCGGCATGATCCTCCGCCGATGCAAGACCGGCGTCTGCGATTCGTCCGCCGCCGAGCAAATTCTTCGGGGAAAGCCGGCGCACGACGAACGCCGTTCCCGGATGTGCAACAGTGGCGCGACGCAAAAAGAGCTGCCCCGGCGTTTCGACGGCGCTCTTCGGCACTTCTTCGAATACCAGCGTGCCTAGAATTTCGGCAGAGCCGATATACGCGCGCACGGGATTACGCCGGCGCAGGATCCCTAGCGCTTCAGGCAGCGGCGTAAACGCTACGGCGAAGGCATCAGCAGATTTGAATTGCGCTGCAACGAGCATTTCGCCGCGCGCAATGTCGTGGACAGCGACGCCGGGCAAATTGACCGCAACCCGCGCGCCGCCTTCCACCGTTTCATAGCGCCGGCCGAAGCTCTGCAGACTGCGCACGCGGACGGAGCGGTCCGACGGCTGCAGCGCGAGCGTGTCCCCAACGGCAATCCGTCCCTGCATCAGGGTTCCCGTGACGATCGTCCCGTGTCCGGGCAACGCGAAGACGCGATCGATGGGCAAATAAGCGGGCGCATCGGGATCGCGCGGTGCCAGACGCTGCAGCGAATCGTGAATCGCCGTACGCAAAACATCCAAATTGTAACCGGTTAACGTCGACACCGCGAAGATCGGCGCCTCCGCGGCAATCGTGCCAGCAAGCTGTTCGTGGACCCGCTTACACGCAGCGCCGCCCTCGCCCGCGGCGATCAAATCCATTTTCGTAAGCACGACGAGAACGTCGCGCACGTTGAGATACTGCAGGATACGCAAATGCTCGATCGTCTGGGGCATGACGCCTTCCACGGCATCCACGACAAGCAGCAGGAGTTCCATGCCGGCCGCTCCCGCAAGCATGTTGTGCAGAAACCGCTCGTGCCCGGGAACGTCGACGATACCGGCCTCGATGCCGTCGTCGAAACGCAGATGCGCAAAGCCCAGGTCCAGCGTCATCCCGCGCAGTTGTTCCTCGAGCCAACGATCCGGATTCGTACCGGTCAGCGCGTTGACGAGCGAAGACTTCCCATGGTCGACGTGACCCGCGGTTCCAATGATGTGCATGAAGTCTTCTACAGAATCGATTGAATCGCCGCGATCACCTGCGCGTCTTCGTGAGGCGCGATCGTCCGCAAGTCGAACAGCAAACGGTCCTTTTCGACGCGCGCGACGATAGGCGTTGACGCGCACCGCAATCGCTGCGCCGCTTCGGCGGCACCCCATTGCGGCAACACGCTGACGGCAATCGAAGCGATGCCGTTTTCCGGCAGCGAACCCCCGCCGACATATGCCGTCGTGCCGATCGCCTTTGCGCCGTCAATCGAATCGCAATAGCGCTCGGCCCGCTCGTTCAGCTGGTCGAGCGTTGCGCGCAGCATCAGAAAGAATGGAATGCGCTCGTGTCCTTGCGGAGTAAGGTAAAGCCGCATCGTCTCGATCAGCGCGGCGAGGGTGAGTTTGTCGACGCGGAGGGCGCGAATGAGCGGATTGTTGCGCAGGCGCGACATCAGATGCGGTTTGCCGGCGATGATGCCGGCTTGCGGTCCCCCAAGCACTTTGTCGCCCGAGAACGTCACGAGATCCAAACCGTCCGCGATTGCTTCTTGAACAGTACGCTCGTGCGGCAAACCGTAATCCGCGAGATCGACGAGCGCGCCGCTCCCGAGATCTTCGACCACCGGAATCCCTGCGCGTTTGCCGAGCGCAACCAGTTCGGGCGCCTCCACCTCGTGCGTGAAACCGGTAATGCGGTAGTTCGAAGGATGCGATCGCAACATCAGCGCCGTGCGCGGCGACAGCGCGTGCTCGAAGTCGTGCAAATAGACTTTGTTTGTAGCGCCGACTTCCACCAGCTGCGCGCCGCTGCGTTCCAGGACGTCGGGCAAGCGGAAGCCGCCGCCGACCTCGATAAGTTGGCTGCGCGAGACGATCACTTCACGGCCTTTTGCAAACGTATCCAAGATAAGCAGCACGGCGGCGGCGCAGTTGTTGACGACCATAGCGTCCGGCGCGCCGGTAACTTCGGTTAAAACGTTGCGTGCGCGCGCATATCGCGATCCGCGCTCGCCGTGCTCGAGGTCGTATTCGAGATTGGAGTACCCGCTGCCGGCGGCGCGCATGGCGTCGAATGCGGACGCAGCAATCGGTGCCCGTCCAAGATTCGTGTGCAGCATAATGCCCGTCGCATTGATGACGGGCAGCAGGGCGTTGTATCGCTCGCGCTCGAGCAGCACAACGACGTCTTCGCAAAGCGCCTCATACGTACGCTCGGCGCCGTCATCGTGAACGGAACGCGTCCGATCGAGCACTTGCATAATCGCATTTTTGATTGCGCCTTTGCCGACGAGCGGTTCGAACGCCGCAATCCGCCCATCCGATAAAAAACGATGCACGGAAAGTCCGCGCATCGTTTCATTACCGGTTTTTGGGTTTGTCATCGTGAGGTATCGAACGACCCCGACGGTATGGGGTGTAGCTACGCCACGTGCTTGCTGAGCATCGAATTAATCGTCTGCTCCGAAACGTAGCCGACTATGCGATCCACCGGCTTGCCGCCCTTGAAGAGAATCAGGCACGGAATGCCCGAGACTTGATACTCGCCGGCCAGGCTTGGGTTCTCGTCGGTGTTCAGCTTCACGAACTTCGCGCGTCCGGCGTGGTTGCCGGCAACCTTCTCGACGACCGGTCCGAGCATTTTGCACGGCCCACACCACGGCGCCCAGAAATCGACCAGCACCGGCTGGGACGAGCTTAGCACTTCCTGCTGAAAGTTCGCTTGCGATACGTCGTTCAATGCACTCATTGGGTTTGATTGGTACTCCTTTGCACTTCTCTAACAGGGAAGTTGCGTTTTCGGGTTTCAGACGCCTTGACGCTGCTCGCCCGCCCCGCGGGCGAACGCCCTTTACACTGCCTCCGCGGGTTCGCCCGTAATCTCCGTGAGCTGCTTGGCCTGCTTGCCGAGGTTCGTAATCGCAATCACCTCGTCGCCTTCGCCCAAACGCTGCAAGCGGACGCCCTTGGTCGAGCGGCCGGCCTTGCGAATATCGGAAACACGCAAGCGGATGACTTGATTCGAGGTCGTGATCATGAGGATCTCGTCCTCGGGCGCGACCAGAATCTGGTCGACGACCCTGCCGATGTCCTCTCGCTCCTTAGCAAACGCCTTGACGCCTTTGCCGCCGCGTGAGGTGTGGCGGTAGTCATCGATCGGCGTGCGCTTACCGAATGCTCGCGTGGTGACGAGCAGCACTTCACGCCGCTTGTCTTCGACGACGTCCATCGCGACGATCGCGTCGCCTTTCTCGAGCGTCATGCCCTTTACGCCGCGCGCGTTGCGGCCCATCGGACGCACGTCCTTCTCGTTGAAGTGCACGGCCATGCCTTGCACCGTGCCGAGAATGATGTCACGTGTGCCGTCCGAAAGATCGACCGCCAGCAGCTCGTCGCCCTCGTCCAAGCCGATTGCATTCAAGCCGTTGCGCCGGACGTTGGCAAACTCTTCAAGCTTGGTCTTTTTGATCACGCCTTGTTTGGTGACCATCACCATATAGCGATCGCCGCCGAAGTGATGCACCGGGAAAACCGCCGTAACGGATTCGCCCGGCGGGAGCGTGAGCAGATTGACCAGCGCCGTACCGCGCGCTTGACGCGTGGTATCCGGAATCTCGAAGCCGCGCAGGCGATAGACGCGCCCCTTGTTCGTGAAGAACAGCACGTGATCGTGCGTCTTCGTGATGAAGAAATTCGTTACGACGTCTTCGCGTTTGAGATTGGAGATGCCGATGACGCCGCGGCCCCCGCGGTTCTGCGTTTTGAACGTGTCGACGGAGACCCGTTTGATGTAGCCGCCTACGGTGTACGTAACGACGACGTCGACGTTCGGGATGAGCGCTTCGACCGAAAACTCGTCTTCCGCCGGCACGATTTCCGTACGCCGCTCGTCGCCGAACTTCTTTTTGACGTCCTGAATCTCGCTTTTGACGATACCGGCAATGCGGCGCGCGCTCTTGAGAATATCTTGCAACTCGGCGATCAGTTTGATGAGCTGCGCGTACTCTTCCTCAATTTTCTGGCGCTCCAACCCGACCAGCGTGCGCAGGCGCATGTCGACGATGGCGTTGGCCTGCACGTCGGAGAGCTTGAAGCGCGCTACGAGTTTCTGCCGCGCTTCGTCGGTCGTTTGGCTGCCGCGCACGATCTCGATGACTTCATCGATGTTGTCGAGCGCGATCCGGTAGCCTTCGAGCAGATGCGCGCGTTCTTCGGCCTTACGCAGATCGTACTGGGTGCGTTTGGTGACGACGTCTTTTCGGTGCGCGATGTAGTGCTCGAGCAGCTGCTTGAGGGAAAGGACTTGCGGCTCGAGCGCTACGGTTCCATCCGGACGCGGTTCGCCCACCGGCACAAGCGCAAGCATGTTGAATCCGAAGCTCGATTGCAGCGGCGTGTGCTTGTAGAGCTGATTGAGCACGACTTTAGGCGTCGCGGATTTCTGCAGCTCGACGACGACGCGCATCCCTTTGCGATTGGACTCGTCGTGCAGCGCGGAAATGCCTTGAATGCGTTTTTCCGCGTGCGCTTCGGCGATCGCTTCGACGATGCGGCTCTTGTAAACCTGATACGGAATCTCCGTGATCACAATGCGATGCCGGCCCCGGTCTTCGACGATTTCGGCTTTGCCGCGAATCGAGATCGAGCCGCGGCCCGTCCGGTACGCTTCTCTGATCGCTTCCTGGCCCATGATCGTGCCGCCGGTCGGAAAGTCGGGGCCGGTGACGATGTTGGCCAAATCGTCGTCCGAAACGTTGGGATCGTCGATGATCGCCGCGACGGCGTCGGCGATTTCGCTCAGATTGTGCGGCGGAATGTTGGTTGCCATGCCGACCGCGATGCCGCTCGAACCGTTGAGCAACAGCTGCGGCAGCTTGCCGGGCAATACGCTTGGTTCGGTGCCTTGATTATCGAAATTCGGAACGAATCCGACGGTCTCTTTATCGATGTCGCTGAGCACTTCGAGCGCCGCGCGCGCAAGGCGCGCTTCGGTGTACCGGTATGCGGCCGGCGGATCGGGATCGATCGAACCGAAGTTTCCGTGTCCGTCGACGAGCGGATATCGCAGCGTAAAGTCTTGCGCCATGCGCACGAGCGCATCGTAAACGGAGCTATCGCCGTGCGGATGGTACGACTTGAGCACTTCGCCGATGATACCGGCGCATTTGCGATGCTGTTTGCCTGGGTCCATGCCCATTTCGCGCATCGCGAAAAGAATGCGGCGCTGAACGGGTTTGAGGCCGTCGCGAACGTCGGGCAACGCGCGCGAGGCAATAACGGACATCGCATACGAGAGATAGCTCTCTCGCATTTCGTCTTCAACGTTGATTTGTGAGATTATGTCGTTGTTCAATTACTCGTCCCAGTCGATAAGCAGGCCGCGGGCACGGCCTCATCGCGCGCCTGCGAAACGCAGTCGCATGATGCCGCTTGGAAGGAAAGGATAGCCTCTGCTTGCGGGGTTATTACTTCGCCAAACCGATGGATCGAACATTTAATAGCGAGCAAGAGTTTCGCTCGTTCGCAGCTGAATTTGCGCGCGGCTTGCGAGCGGGTGACGTGATTGGTCTCTCGGGCCCGCTGGGCTCGGGAAAAACGACCTTTATCCGGGCGGTTGCCGCGCAGCTGCTCGGCAACGATGTCGTGAGCAGCCCGACCTTTACGTTTTGGCACCGGTATGAAGGCGATCCGCCCATCGATCATCTCGACCTTTATCGCATCGACGATCCGCGCGAGCTCACCGAACTGGGACTGGACGAAGCATTCGACGGCAGTTCGATCGTGCTGGTGGAGTGGTGGAGAAATGCGCCGGCGCTGCTCCCCCCGGTGCACTACGAGATCGAGATCGAAGGCAAGGGCGAGGAGCCGCGGCATGTTTCGGTCCTTCGACAGGCTCAGGATGACAAGCAATGATCGTGCTTGGCATTGATGCCGGCCTGGGCGGGTTCTCCGCTGCAGTGCTGCGCGAGGATGAACCGCTCGCCGCGGTCGACCTGTCCGGACAGGTGGCGTTGGAGCAAGGCCTGCCGGCGGTCGCAACTGCACTGCAGCAGGCCCATCTCTCCGCTTCGCACGTCGATCGCCTAGCCGTCGGCGTTGGCCCCGGCAGCTTCACCGGCGTGCGCATTGCGATCAGCTTTGCGAAATCGCTTGCGCAAGGATGGAACGTGCCGCTGGCAGGGGTGAATTCGTTCGATGCGATCGAGGCGGGGATGCAGGTCGAGGGGCCCGTGCTCACCGTGGTTCGCGGACGCAAAGGCGTCGTTTCGGTGCGGTACCGCGACGCCACCGGCGGCATGCGTCGCGCTTCGGGGTATGCGGCCGACGTTTTAGACGCTATCAACGGGCCGTGCGCCGTGACTGTTTTGGGCGAGGCAGAGGACGTGCTTCCGGGCCTTGCCGAACGCGGCTGGAGCGTGCATCACGTACACCGCGTTATCGAGCCTGCTGCGCTGGCGATCGCCGTTATTGCCGCCCAGCGCGAGCCTGCCCGCAGTTTGCACGAAGTGCGCGCGGACTACGGCGAGCTTCCCGCCGCAAAGATACCAAAACTTCGCGGCGCCCACGGGGAGAGTTCGTGAAACTCGAGCCGCGGCCCGAGCGCGCAAGCGGGGATGTGCCCCTCGTCATTTCCTCAATGGTCGACTCGGATATCAGAGACGTGCTGCGCATCGAGCAGCAATCTTTTTCCACGACCTGGCCGTCGAACGCGTTCTTCCAAGAACTTCACGATAACAAACTCGCGCATTATTTCGTCGGGCGCGCGGGAAGCCGCGTCGTTGCGTACGGCGGCATATGGGTAATTCTCGAGGACTCACACATTACGACCATTGCAGTCGCGCCGGAACACCGCGGAAAGCGTTTCGGCGAGCAAATGCTGCTGCATCTGCTCGATCAGGCGATCGATCGCGGTGCGTCGTGGATGACGCTGGAAGTACGCGAAAGCAACGCGGCGGCGCAATCGCTGTATCGAAAGTACGGGTTCACGACGGTGTCGACGCGCAAAGGCTACTACAGCGACAACAACGAGAACGCGCTGGTCATGTGGGCCGGCAACTTGAAGAGCGACATCTACAAGAACCGCTTGCAGGCTCTTCGCGCATCGCTGTACGGATGAATTTCACGCAGCTCGCAAAACGCGTGCGCGAACATTTGGGTCAACAGCACCGCTACGCCCATTGCGTGCGCGTGGCCCGCATGTCGGAAAGGTTGGCACGTATCCACGGCGTTGATACGCGCAAAGCGCGCGTCGCCGGCATGCTGCACGACCTCGCGCGCCTATACTCCGCCGAACGCCTTTTGCAGGAATGCATGCTGCGCGGCATGCCGATCGACGATTACGCGCGGCAGCACCCGGTCGTACTGCATGCGCCGCTCTCTGCGCGGCTTGCCGGCGAGATGTTCGCCGTGAACGATCCGTCGGTGCTGTCGGCGATTGCCAAGCACACGCTGGCCGATGGCTCGATGTCGCCGCTTGACTGCATCCTCTACCTGGCGGACGGCTTGGAACCCGGCCGGGACTTCTCCGAGCGGCAAGAGCTCGCCGACCTGGCGATGGTCGATTTGAAGGCCGCCATGCGTGCAACGATCGCCTCGTCCCTGCGGTATCTTACTCAGAGGCAATTGCCTCTCGCGCCGCAGACCGCGGCGGCGCTGAAGACCTTCGACGCGCTCAGAATGACAGGTGGCATTGGAAGTTCTTGAAATCGTGCGCGCAGCCGCACTCGACAAAAAGGCCGAGGACGTTGCCGAAATCGACGTCGGAGGCCGTACTATCTTGGCCGATCGGTTCGTGATCGTGACGGGACGATCGAAAATTCAAACTCGATCGATCGCCGACAGCATCGCGGAAAAAATCGAGGAAGCGGGGCTGCGCGTGGCGCGCGTCGAGGGCTACGCGGACGGAAACTGGATCCTGCTCGACTTGGGAAACGTCGTCGTTCACATCTTCACTCCCGAACAGCGGGCGTTTTACAACCTCGAGCGCCTCTGGTCAGCGGTACCGGAGCGGCAAGCACAAACTTCATGACCCGGCGATCGAACGTAAAATACGAAACGCAATCCGCACGGCGCAAGCGTCAAGCATGGCTGCGTGCCGGTGTGTGGATTTTTATCTTTGTTTTTGCCTTCAGCATCGTCGGCGGGTTACTGGCCGTAGGCTTCATAAAACAGTAAAAGGAACACAGAAATGAAACGCGTCATACCTGCGCTGCTCGCGACGCTGATTGCGCTGGCGGCGCCGGCGCTCGCCAAAGACTTCGTGCAAGATCAAGCCGGCATGTTCGGCGCCGATACGGTGCAGCAGCTGAATACGCGCATCGGCAATTTCAACGCGCAAACCGGCAAAGAAATCATCGTGCAGACGGTGCCTTCGGTGAACGGCGGCGACGTGCGAACTGCGGCCGAAAACGCTTTTGCGCAGCAGCAAGTCAACGGCGTTTTGATCTTCGTCGACAAAGGCGATCGCAAAGATTGGATCGTGCCGGATCGGGCCGCGGTGCAAGCCGGCTGGTGGACCTCGCAAACCTCGAATTCCATTTCGCAGGCGATGGGGGCACAATTTCGCGCCGGCGACTTTGACGGCGGCATAACGACGGGCGTAAATCAAGCGCTCGACGTCTACCGTTCGCATCTCAGCTCGCTAAAAGGCGCGCAACCTTCCTACGGCAGCCGCAGTACATACGCTCAGCAAGCAACTCAAGGAGTACATATCGGCGTGTTCTGGTGGATCATCATCGCGCTCTTCGCCTTCTTTATCATCCGGTCGATCATGCGAGCCGCAACGGGGCCGCGGTATTACGGCGGTGGCGGTCCGGGAGGTCCGGGCTACGGCGCCGGACCCGGCTACGGCTACGGTCCGGGTTACGGTTGGGGCGGCGGAGGCGGCGGCTTTTGGAGCGGACTGCTCGGCGGCCTCGGCGGAGCGTGGCTCGGCAACGAGCTCTTCGGCCGCCAAAACATCGGAACGGGCGCGTGGAGCAACGTCGATCCGACGGGAGGACAAGCTCCGGCTGACGGCGGCGGATGGCAATCCGATCCCGGCCAAGCCGACATGAGCGGCGGCGGCGGCGGCGACTGGGGCGGCGGAGGCTTCGGGGGAGGCGACTTCGGTGGCGGCGGCGGCTTCGGCGGCGGCGACGGTGGTGGTGGTGGCGGCTGGTAAGTGCGCGCGGTTCAACTACGAGAATTCACGGAATCGCCGGGCTCGGTAACGGTTAGCGAAATCCCGCAACCGTCACCGGGACCCGGCGAAGTACTTGTACGGATCGAAGCGGCGGCGATCAATCCCAGCGACGTCGTGAACATCCGCGGCGGTTTTCCGATGACCAAACTGCCGCGCGTGATCGGTCGCGACTTCGCCGGCGTCGTCGTGCAAGGACCGCGGCACCTGATCGATCGTAAGGTGTGGGGCGCCGGGGGCAGCGATATGGGCCTCACTCGCGATGGAACGCACGCAGAATACATCGCCTTACCCGAAGGCGCCGTCGCGCTTCGTCCGCCAAATCTTTCACCCGAAGATGCCGCTGCGTCGGGTATTCCGTACGTCACGGCATGGCTCGCGCTCGTTGAGCGCGCGCGCATGACGCGAGGCGACTGGGTTCTCGTGAGCGGAGCCGCAGGCAGCGTTGGTGCGGCCGCGCTTGAAATCGTGCACTACGCCGGTGCGCGCGCGATCGCGCTTGTGAAAGATGCGGACGAACGGGCGACGCTCGACGCACGAACGATTGCCGCCGTCGCGCAGTCCGATGCGCGCGACGTCGAACGCGTCGTGCGCGAAACCACCGGCGGCCACGGCTGCGACATCGCACTCAACGTCGTGGGCGCTCCGATCTTTGCGCCGTTAATGGCGTGTCTCGCAGACCGCGGCCGCATGGCGATCGTCTCCGGCGCCGCCGGACGCATCGTGGACAATCTGAATTTGTTCGATCTCTATCGCCGCGATCTCGCGCTGCTCGGCATCAATACGGCCAATCCCGCTTTTACTGCGGTTGAAACCGCAAGGATATTGACCGAATTACACGCGGCATTCGAAACCGCGCAAGTCGCGCCGATCCGTCCCACTGCGCGTTTGCCCTTGGATCGAGCACCGCAAGGCTACGCGCGCATTGCGCAAACTGCCGGCGAAAAAATCGTTTTAGTGCCTTAAGGGCCGATCGACTTGAATATGGCGAGCGCGTTCTCGAACGCTTCCGGACCGACCCGTATTTCGCCGCGGAACGGATAATTGACCGCCGCGATGAGATACAGCACAAGCGCCAGCATGAACGCTAATAATCCGACGATCGCGACGATCGACCAAACGTTTCTAAACGCGAAGAGATACGCGAAAAGTACCGTTGCGAGGGCTCCGGCGATCAAAATGTCCCATAAGAACCGGTTGATGCCGAATGCCGAACGCAACGTTCGATCTTCCCGGTCGTTCAGCGCTTCATCAATGCTTTGTATCATTGCCGCGTGCACGTTCTGCTGAGCGGCATTTCGAACCGCCAAGTGCCGTACTTGAAACGCGATGCGTTCCGCTGACGCTTCCGCTTCACGGCTGTGATGGCCGCTCTCCATTTCTTGCCACTCGTGATTTATGACCAGGTCAGTGTAGGTGCGGAGCTCCGCGCGCAAAAAATGGCCTTGCGGGAAGAGGTCGGCCTTGCGATAGACGGCGATCAGCCGGCTCGCCTCGTCGTACGTGCGTTCTTCGGCCGCGTCGAACCGTTCCCAAACGCCGATGGCAAAGAAGGCCAACAGCACCGCATACACGACGCCGACGACGGCAAAGACAAAGCCCGCAATTTCGTTATGTTCGCTCAACAACGCATGGGGCGTCAGGCGATGGAATAGCACAGCGCCCCCAACGGAAATGAGTACGACCAGACCTACGAACAGGGTCGCACCGGCGAGTACCGGCAAACCCGCGAGTGTCTGAAACATCACGCTAGTCGCTTTCTCTGGCGAACGAGGGCGTGCCTAGCAGCGGCGGGAAACGCCCCGCATGCGACGTTTTGTAGCCTTTCTTATCGCGCTTTTGTTTGTCGTACCCGTGAGTACACGGCCTGCGGTTGCGCAGACGTACGATGAGAATCTCCTTGCCGGCCTGCAGTGGCGCAATATCGGACCACTACGCGGCGGCCGCGCGATCGCCGTTACCGGCGTACCGGGCCGTCCCGAGCGCTTTTATTTCGGAGCCGTCGGCGGCGGCGTTTGGCAAACGGACAACGCCGGCCGCACCTGGACGCCGATCGGCGATGCATTACCGGTTGCGTCGATCGGTGCAATTGCGGTCGCGCCCAGCGATGCGGACGTTCTTTATGTCGGCACCGGCGAGGCCGATATGCGTTCCGATATCCAGCACGGCAACGGCATGTACAAATCGATCGACGCGGGCAAGACGTGGACGCACATCGGCCTTGACGACACGCGCCAGATCGGCAACATCGTCGTCGATCCGAGCAACGCAAACATCGTCTACGTTGCAGCGCTGGGCCATCAATACGGTCCGAACACGCAGCGCGGCGTCTTCAAATCGATCGACGGCGGCAAGACGTGGAGCAGAGTGTTGTACAAGGACCAGAACACGGGCGCGATCGACATCGCGATGGATCCCGCCAATCCTAATGTCTTGTTTGCATCGCTGTGGCAAACGCGCCGGCCCCCGTGGAACGTCTATCCCCCCAGCAACGGCCCCGGAAGCGGCTTATACAAAAGTACCGACGGGGGCGCAACGTGGACGCATGTAACGGGCAACGGCTTTCCGTCCGGCATTCTCGGTCATATCGGTATCGCGATATCGGCGGCCAATCCCAATCGCATTTACACAACCGTCGATACGAACAATCCCAAAACGGGAGGCATCTACCGCTCGGACGACGCCGGCGCGACCTGGACCCACACCGACGGCGAAGAGCGCATTTGGAAACGCGGCTGGTACTTCGGAAAGATTACCGCGGATCCGAAAGACCAAGACGTGGTTTACGTTATGAACACCGCGTTCTACCGTTCCACGGACGCCGGCAAATCGTTTGATGCCGTGAAAGGCTCGCCGGGGGGCGACGACTACCACGTTCTTTGGATCGATCCGGAAAACGCCGATCGCATGATTCTCGGCGCCGATCAAGGCGTCGTGATTTCCGTGGACGGCGCAAAGAACTGGAGCTCCTGGTACAACCAGTCCACCGGACAGATCTACCACGTGATCACGGACAACCGCTTCCCGTATTGGGTGTACGGGGCCCAGCAAGACTCCGGTGCCGTCGCAGTACCCAGCCGCAGCATCCATCGAAGCATTTCCATGCTAGATTGGAAACCGATCGACGTCGGCGGCGAAAGCGGCACGATAGCAACGGATCCGCTGCATGCAGGCCATCTCTACGGGAATCCGCCGACGCTTGAAGATATCGATTCCAACTGGGAAATCGCGATCGATCCCACGGCCAAGTATCCGGACACGGTTTGGCGCAACACGTGGACGCTTCCGATCGTCGCGTCTCCGCAGAATCCACACGTGCTGTATATGAGCCATCAGCAGATCTTTCGCACGCAAGACGGCGGACAGACTTGGCATACTATCAGCCCGGATTTAACGCGCAAGACGAATACCGTACCCCCGACGCTGGACGCAGCAACGGCGGCGGACAGCACGGGTTTACCGCGGCGCGGCGTCGTTTATTGGATCGCGCCTTCGCCCGTGCGCGCGCACGAAATCTGGGCCGGCACGGACGATGGCTTGATTTGGATTACGCGTGACGAGGGCGCTCATTGGGATAATGTGACGCCGCCGCAGCTCACGGCGTGGAGCAAAGTCGGCATCATCGATGCCTCCCAATTTGACGCGGACACGGCGTATGCGGCAATCGATCGTCATCGCTTGGACGACAACCGCCCATACATTTACAAGACCATTGACGGAGGGAAACACTGGTCGCCAATCGTGAACGGCATTCCGCAGGACGAATCGGTCAACGTCGTTCGCGAAGATCCGAAGCGCCGCGGCTTGCTGTATGCAGGCACGGAACGCCACATGTACGTTTCTTTCGACGACGGTGGAAATTGGCAGTCGCTGCAGCTCAATCTGCCGGTTGCGTCCATGCGGGATATCGTCTTTAACGGCGACGATATCGTTCTCGCCACGCACGGACGCGGCATTTGGATTCTCGATGACGCCTCGCCGCTGCGTCAGCTCAGCTCGGCGATTGCGAGCAGCAGTGCGCATCTGTTTGCGCCTGCCGCCGCATACCGCACGCGCCCCGGTTCCGATCAGGGAACGCCGCTGCCGCTCGACGAGGCAACGCTTCCAAACCCGCCGGCAGGCGCAGTCATCGATTACTACGTCGGCTCCGCAACCACGCCACTGGTGCTTGAGATCATCGATGGATCCGGCCGCGTCGTGCGCCGCTGGTCGTCATCCGACAAACCCGAAACGGTTAATGCAAAAGCGCTCGACATCGTCCCGGTTTGGGTGCATCCGGCGGTGCCGCCGCCGGCAACGCCGGGTGCGCATCGCTTCGTTTGGGACGAACAGTATGCAAACCATGTCTATGCGCCGCCGGGGCAGTACACCGTGCGCATGAACGTGAGCGGCAGAACGTATAACCAGCCGCTCATACTGCGGCGCGATCCGACGTACCCGGCGAGCGATCAGGACCTGCGCGCGCAATTCGAGCTCGCGCAATCGATCGATGCCGAATTGAAGAGCGTTGCACGGGTTCGCAAGCGTGCGCAAACGCTCGTAAGCGCGCATCCGCAGTTGCGCAGCGTCGTCGGCCAAGCACCGCCGACTTCGCCGGACGACTCGGTCGGAAAACCCGCACAAGACTTCAACAGTTTGCGCTACATCGGCGATGCTCTGGACAATCTGCTGCAAGCCGTTGAAAGCGGCGATGCGCGGCCTTCGCCGGACCAATACGCCGCCTTCGAAATCCTACGCACCAAGGCGGCAAAGGCAATGGCGACGGTGAACGCCATCAAGTAGCGCTATACCGAAGAATAAGAGGGCCGTGCAAATGCACGGCCCTCTTTCATTTGTTACGTCGAGGTCTCGAACCGCTTGTCGCGATTATCATGGTGGGGTATCGAACAACGCATGTCATCGTGAGGTATCGAACGACGTCTGTCATGGTGAGGTATCGAACAACACATGTCGTCGTGAGGTATCGAACGACGTTGTCATCGAGAGGTATCGAACGACCCCGAGCTTGTCGAGGGGGACCGCATGACCACGCCTATCCACGACAAATCGCCCGACGTAAGTCTCGTCGCGATTGTCATCGTGAGGTATCGAACGACCCCGAGCTTGTCGAGGGGGACCGCATGACCCACGCCTATCCACGACAAATCGCCCCGTAAGTCTCGTCGCGACTGTCATCGTGAGGTATCGAACGACCCCGAGCTTGTCGAGGGGGACCGCATGAACACGCCTATCCACGACAAATCGCCCGACGTAAGTCTTATAGTTCACGACATATTTGTAAGCCCAAGGAGCGTGTGGATTGTCATTTGGAACGACGACCGCCGTTGTTCGAACAGGTGATTGGCGCTCTCACAGTTCGATCCATATCTACCCTTCGACAAGCTCAGGGTCGTTCGATACCTCACGATGACACACGTCGTTCGATACCTCACGATGACACATGCCGTTCGATACCTCACGATGACATACGTCGTTCGATACCTCACGATGACACCGTCGTTCGATACCTCACGATGACACGCGTCGTTCGATACCTCACGATGACACCGTCGTTCGATACCTCACGATGACACCGTCGTTCGATACCTCACGATGACACAGTCGTTCGATACCTCACGATGACAAAAGAAACAAAGGGCCGCGAAAACCGCGGCCCTCTTTGCTTGTTAACGCTTTAGCGTCTTGTCGTACCACCGATCGAGATCGGCCTTGAAGCGCGCACGCGCCTCCGGATTTAGGTACACCATGTGCCCCGAGTCGTAGAAGCCGAACGTAATATTGTTCTGCAGCGCCGGCGCGATGTCCATGTGCTCGAACGTGTAGTACGTTGCGAAAAACGGCGTCGCGAAATCGTAGTAACCGTTGCCCGAAAAGACTTGCAGGTGCGGATTCTGCGACATGGCAGCCGCGATGTCCGGAACGACGTTCGCCGGCGGATCCTGGCCGTTATGGTGCATATCCCAACGCGCACCGAGCAGCCCGCCATACGCCGTGGGGCGATACTGCAGGTTGCTGTAGTAATGCAGGTCGTCGCGCACGTACCGCGACCACACCGAAACGACGGCGCTGTTCATGCCGACGTCCGACGGATCCCAATCGGGAACGTCGCTCATGCGGTCCACGCCGTAGGTCGCATAACGCGAGTCGTAACGACCCAGTACGATGTCCTGATCGCGCATCAGTTCTTTCTCGTAGTTGTAGTACGGAATGCGCATGTTCGAGTTGCGGATGTACTCCTCGGAGAGGCCGAGGTAATCGTGGAGTCTGCGCACGACGTCGTCACGCTCGGATGCGCTGAGCTGGTCGCCCTGCGTGAGCGCATGCAGGTATTCCGTACCGGCAAAGTCCTCGACGCCCTTCAAGAACTGCGGCAGGCTGCCGGGGCGTCCCGCAACTTTATGGTGATACCATGCCGTCGCCGCTTCCGTTGGCAGATAGAGCACGTACGCCCAATCGCCGCCGCCGATGGGGTTGAATCCACCCAGACCGGTGAGGCCAAAGTTGAGAACCGACGACAAGAACACCACACCGTTGATCTGTACGTTCGCGTCTTGCAGCATGTTCACGAGCACCGCATCGCGCGTCGTGCCGTAGCTTTCGCCGAACAGGAACTTCGGTGAATTCCATCGCCCCGATTGCGTGAGATATCGCTGGATGAACTGCGTAAACGCGCGTCCGTCCTGATCGACTCCCATGAAGTCTTCCGGTTTTCCGTAACCGAGCACCCGGCTATAGCCGGTGTTCGGTGCGTCGACAAACACTTCGTCCGTCTTGTCGAACAGAGAATCGGGATTGTCGAGCAGCGTATACGGTGCGGGCGGAGTCGCCCGTCCGTTGTCGAGCTTCACGCGTACGGGACCAAAGGACGCCATGCGAAGCCAAATCGTGGAACTGCCCGGCCCGCCGTTATAGAAGAACGTTACCGGACGCGTATTCGGATTGGCGCCGTCCTTCGTATATGCGACGTAGAACATCCGCGCGGTGATTTGGTCCTTATCGTTGCGCAGCGTGATCGTGCCGGCGCGTGCCGAATACTTAATTGCTTGACCGTCGACGTGATTGACGTGATGAGTCACCGCATCCGGCGTCGCCGGCGGAATGTACGGCTTCGGCGTCGGTCGCGGCGCGGGTGCAGCCGCTATAAGCGAAACCGAAGCGAGCAGCGCAATGATACGTTTATCGTTTATCTTCATCACGCGCACCACCTAACGGCCCAGCGCGCTGTCATACCAGCGCGCGAGATCGGATTTGAACTGCGGAAGAGCGGAATCGTTCAAATATACCATATGTCCTGACTGATAGAAGCCGAAGGTGATATTCTTTTGCAGCGCGGGCGCGACATCGAGGTGCTGAAGCGTGTACACCGTTGCGAAGAACGGCGTCGCAAAATCATAGTAGCCGTTCGCCGAAAACACTTTGAGGCTGGGATTTTGCGTCATGGCTTCAGCTAAATCCGGGGCCACGTTCGTCGGGAGACGCCGGTTGTGCGTGAAGTCCCACGAGCTGCCGTTGCCGTAAATAATGCCATAGATGTTCGGGCGGTACTGCAGCTGCGTATCGTACTTGAGGTCGTCGCGCAGATACGCGTTGATCGCCGTCGTGTATGGCGCGTCGATGGAAGAATCGGTCGGATCCCACGGCGGTCCTTCGTTGGAGGCCGGTTGCAAACCGTACGTGGTGTAACGCGAATCGAGGCGGCCGAACACCAGGTTTTGATCTCGCAGCAATTCACGCTGATAGCGGTCGTACGGCACGCGCAAGTTCGACTCGAGCACATAGTGTTCGGGAATACCCAGGTAACCGGCGAGCCTGCTCGCGACCGCGTTTCGCGTGGCTGAATTCAACCGGTTCCCGGCATACAACGCATCGAGATACTGCCCGGTCGCAAAGCGTTCGACGTCGTTGAGGAACGACGCAAGATCCGCCGGCTTGTTGCGAATCTTGTTGTGATACCAAGCCGTGGCGGCTTCAGTCGGCAGATTGAAGACATCCGCCCAGTCGCCGGTTGCATTCGGTTCGCCGTTGCCGTAGTCGAGCCCGAAGTTTAGAATCGACGAGAGCAGCACGACGCCGTTGAGCGCGATGCCGTGATCGAGCAGATACGATGACAATGCAGCGGATCGCGTCGTCCCGTAGCTTTCACCGAAGAGAAACTTCGGCGAATTCCAGCGATGGAACGTCGTGATGTACCGTTGGATGAATTGTCCGAATGCCGCGACGTCTTGATCGACTCCGAAAAAATCTTTCTCCTTGCCGTTCAAAATGCGTCCGAAGCCGCTGTCGGGCATGTCGATGAACACCAGATCGCTCTTATCGAGCAACGTATACGGGTTATCGCGAATTTGATACGGCGGCGGACCGGACGGCTGCCCGTTGCCGGTAACCACATGTACGGGCCCGAACGAACCCATGCGCAGCCACATCGTCGAACTGCCCGGTCCTCCGTTATAGAGAAATGTGACCGGACGGTTTGCGCCGTCGACGGTGTACGCAGTGTAGAACACGCGTGCCGCCGGTTGGTCTTTATCGTCGGTAAGTGTAATCGTGCCGGCGCGAGCAGTGTACGCATACGCTTTTCCGTCGATCGTAATAGTGTGCTGCGTTACGGCGTCGGGCGTTTCGCCTGCCGCTGCCGGCGGCGGTGCAGGTGATGGCGATGGAGACGGCTTGGGCGCCGCGCCAAGGAGCGCGCTAAAGCATAGCAGCGCCAGGACTTTTCTGACGTTCATGCCCCGTTATTGGTTTTGGTCCCGCCCGCACCCTCGGTGTCAATGTTAAGGCAGTGCTTTGCCGCTCTCGGTCATACCGGACACGAGCCGCGCATCCGCGCCGATCCTCGCGTCCTCGGGTGTCGTCAACGCTTCTTCGGCTGCAATTTCGTTTGGAACGTTCAATTCGGTTGCGTGGCCATTGGGGCAATCGAGCTCGACGACGATCTCCGCAGGCGGATCGTTTTTAGAAAAATTAACCGGATTACCGCTTTCATCGAGGATGAATGAGCGCGCCCCCGCCTGCGCGAGCACGGCCTTACAATGCTCGCAGCGCAGGTCGCGCAGATGCACTAAGCTCAGGTACGGCATCGTGCACTAACGGTACAGCTCGCGCCTGAGATCGTCCACCGCTTCCATGATCGCGTTCAGGTACGGCAGCATCGCGCCTTTGATCCGTTCGAGGCGCGCTTCGCCGTCCGGCGTGATGTGGTAAATCCGCCGCGAACGCTTCGTCGGGTGATCCCACGTCGCACTGAGAAACCCGCGCTCTTCCAGGCGCCGCAGCAGAGGATATATTTTGTTCGTATTAACCGCGATGAGGCCGCCGCAGAGCGCGTCGATTCGCTGCATCAGCCCGTAGCCGTGATCGGGGTTCTTCTTTACGAGGTGAAGAATCAGCGCGGGAAAGATCGTTTTGCTCTTGATCGGCCCGCGCAGAACCTCGTCGACGCGATGAGCCACTAGACGTACGATGCGGCCCGGTGCTCTTCGCCTTCGTAGAGGCGTGCGATTTCATCGGCGTACTTCGCTTCGACAACGCGCCGGCGCACCTTCAGTGTCGGCGAGAGATCGCCGTCCTCCACGGTGAGTTCCCGCGGCAGAATTGCAACCTTACGCACTTGCTCGAATTTGGCGAGATCCGAGGTGTGTTCGTGCACTTCTCGTGCGATGAAATCGTGCACGTCGGCGCGATGCACGAGATCCGAAATAGGCACGGACGGATCGATGCCCAGTTCCGTGCGCAGCAAATCCCAATTGGGCGAAACCAGCGCTGCCGGATGCGGCCGCGAATCGCCGATCAGCATCACCTGGTTGACATACACCGATCGTTTGATCGCCGCCTCGACCCGCGAGGGTGCCACGAACTTGCCGCCGGATGTTTTGAATAATTCTTTCTT
>Ga0209810_1002028_pt1 | contig 26360 bp, 17 predicted proteins | sample Coa_R1_7_FD_187159 | JGI IMG/M metagenome (GOLD analysis project Ga0209810, IMG submission 187159) | Surface soil microbial communities from Centralia Pennsylvania, which are recovering from an underground coalmine fire - Coalmine... | ecosystem: Environmental > Terrestrial > Soil > Unclassified... | reverse complement strand
TTGCGCGCATCGAAGCCGTTCAGCAGCAGGCCGGCTTCGATGCGCGCAACGTCCAGAGCCAGTAGCCCGGCCGGACGCAAACCGAACGGCCGGCCGGCATCCATCAGTGCGTCCCAGACGGCCAGCGCGTGTTGCCGCGGAATCCAGAGTTCGTAGCCCAGGTCACCCGTATAGCCGGTTCGTGAAATTTCAACATCGGCTCCGGCGATCCGTGCGGGCCGAATGCGGTAATAGCGCAACTGCAGGATTTCCTCGCCCACCAGCGCCGCCAGGATCCGTGCGGCCAGCGGGCCCTGCAGGGCCAGCGCGGCCAGCGATTCCGAAACATCCTCGATCTCCACGCGCAGCCCGGCCGCATTCATGCGGAACCAGCGCAGATTGGGCTCGGCCGCAGTCCAGCGGTAGCGGGTCTCGTCGAGCCGGGCGACGGTGCCGTCATCGAGGATTTTGCCCTCGTCATCGCACCAGCAGCAGTAGAGCATCTGGCCGACCGCCAGCCGGCTGACGTCGCGCGTCACCGTGCGCTGGATGAGCGTGACGGCGTCAGGTCCGCGAACGCTGTATTTGAACAGCGGCGAGACATCAATCACCGCGGCCGTGTTGCGAATGGCCGCGTATTCGTGTTCGGGGTAGGGTTCGTAGCTGGCGGCGGCGTAGTAGCCGGCCCAGTCGCGAAACTGCAGGCTTTCCGCCAGTGGAAAGCTGCGCTCGTGAAACGCTGTACCAACCGGCATGCGCGCCGCCCCTTCAGGCGGAGGGCGGATTATACTGGCGCGTCGGGGCCGTCACAAGGCGGCTACAGCGTTTCCTGTAGGCGGCACCGGGTGCTTTCTGCGCCTCGGCCGGGTACAATTGGCGCGCCTTGAGCACGGTCTACGATGTCGTGATCGTCGGCGGCGGGCACAACGGACTGGTGCACGCCGCCTACCTGGCACGGGCCGGCCGGCGCGTGCTGGTGCTCGAAGCCCGCCCGGTGCTCGGCGGAGCGGCCGTCACCGAAGAAATCTTCGCCGGCTTTCGCTTTTCGGTGTTTTCCTACGTGGTGTCGTTGTTGCGGCCCGAGATCATCCGCGAGCTCGAGCTGCCGCGTCACGGCCTGCAGATTCTGCCGCTCGATGGCACCTTCACGCCTCTGCCCGACGGCAATTACCTGTGGCGGACCGACGATCCCGGGCACACCTGGCGAGAAATCGCTCGATTTTCCCGGAACGATGCCGAAGCTTACGAAGAGTACGGTCGGGCCATGGTACGGCTGTGCCGGTTCGTTCGCCCACTGCTCGAGATGGTCCCGCCCGATCCCACGTCGCTCGCCCCGGCGGACTGGGCACGGCTGCTGTGGCTGGCGCGGCGCTTCGATGCGCTGCCGGCGGTCGATCGCCGGCGCCTGCTGCAGCTCATGACCATGAGCGCGGCCGATTTTCTCTCGCAGTGGTTCGAGTCGGAGCCGCTCAAAGCCACGCTGTCGGCTTCGGGCATCATTGGCACGTTCCTCGGCGTGCGCTCGCCCGGGTCTGCCTACGTGCTGCTGCACCACTACATGGGCGAGCTGGACGGTGCATTCCGGGCCTGGGGCTTCAGCCGGGACGGGACCGGGGGCGTCAGTCAGGCTCTGGCTTCGGCCGCGCGGGCCTTTGGCGCAGAAATTCGCACCGGGGCGCGTGTGGTGCGCATCCGCCAGAAGGGCGAGCGGGTGACCGGCGTGGTGCTGGAAAGTGGAGAAGAGATTCAGGCCCGCGTGGTGTCGTCCAGTCTGGATCCCCGGCAGACGTTTCTGCGCTTGCTTGACCCGGCGGGGCTGCCGGAGGAATTCGTTGCGGCCCTACAGCGGTACCGCTTCCGCGGATCCTCGGCCAAGGTGAACCTGGCGTTGGACGGGCTTCCCGAGTTTCGTTCGCTGCCGGGGCCCGGCCGCCATCTGCGCGGAGCGATTTCGATTTCACCCAGTACGGACTATCTCGAACGAGCCTACGACGACGCCAAGTACGGCCGCTTTTCACGGCGCCCCTACCTCGACATTGTGATTCCAACGCTGCTCGACCCGCGCATGGCGCCCCCGGGCCGTCATGTGCTCTCGTGCTTTGTGCAGTACGCACCCTATCAGTTGCGCGAGGGCAACTGGGAGGAAAAACGCGACGAGCTCGGGCGCACGGTCATCGAGACGCTGGCTGAATATGCGCCGAACCTTCCCGGACTCATTCTGGGCCAGCAGGTGCTGACGCCGCTGGACCTCGAACGCATCGTTGGCCTGAGCGAAGGCAATATCTTCCAGGGCGAGCTATCGCCGGCCCAGCTTTTCTTCCTGCGCCCGGTGCCGGGATGGGCCCGCTACCGCACGCCGTTGCGCAACCTGTTTCTGTGCGGTTCGGCGACGCATCCCGGCGGCGGCATCATGGGGGCTCCGGGGCGGCTGGCGGCGATGGAACTGCTGAAGCACTGGCGCCAGGTGACCCGATGAAGGCTGAGACCACCGCGCGGTTGATCGTCATCGGAGCCGGCCCAAACGCGCTGGCGGCCGCCTGGCGGCTGGCCCGCGCGGGCCTGCGGCCGCTGGTGCTCGAACGGAGCCGACAAGTCGGTGGCGTGGCCGCAACGCGCGCGTTCCACTCCGGCTTCCGGGTCTCGGCCCCCCTGCCGGGGACCGGCGTGCTGGTTCCACCGCTGCAGCGCGTTCTGGAACGCTCTGCCCCCGGAGGGGTGGAGTGGCTCGGCTTGCCGGCCAGGTTGGTTGTGCTGAGTGAAGCAGGCTGTGTGGTGGTCAGCAGCGGTGCAGATGCCGGTCTGCAGGGAAATGACCTGTCGCCAGCGGAAATGGCTAGCTACCGGCACCTGACAGAACGGCTGCAGCGACTGCAGCCTTTCTTTCTCAACTGGCTGACCACAGAGCCACCCGGCTCCCGCGTGTCGGCCAGTGCCACACTCCGGGTGCTGTGGCAGGCCGCGCGCCTGCGATTCTCCGGCCGGCAGCTTTTGCGCGAATTGCTGCAGTGGATTTCGATGCCGGTGGCCGACTGGGCGGCCGACTGGTTCCAGAGCGAACGCCTGCGGGTGGCTTTGGCGGCAACCGGCGTCTGGGCGGCCGGGATCGGCCCGATGGCTCCGGGCACCACGGCTCGCCTGCTCCTGCAGGCAGCGCCGGGTGGTGCTCCGCTACCGCCCGCGCGGCTGCCACGCGGCGGACTGGGAGAGTTCACGCGCGCGCTGGCCGATGAAGCTCAGAGGGCCGGAGCCGAAATTCGCCTCGAAACACCGGTAGAGAAAATTCTGGTCGAGCAGGGGCAGGTGCGCGGTGTGGTGGCCGACGGCCGGGAAATTCCTGCCCGGGTTGTCGTCTCCGGCCTCGATCCCAAAACAACTTTCCTGCAGCTCACCGGCCCGCAGTATCTTCCGACCGAGTTTCTCGAGCAGCTCCGGAACTACCGCAGCGACGGCAGTGCGGCGCGTGTGCTGCTCGCCCTCGATGGGTTGCCGAAACTGCCCGCCTTGAGCGACGGCGTAGCTCCGGCGGCGCTGGCCGGGCGGGTGGTGGTCTGCGACTCGGTCGAGCAAATTGAGCGCGCTTCCGATGACTGGAAGTACGGGAAGCTTTCTGACCGTCCGCTCGTCGAGTTCGGTATTCCCACGCTGGTCGATCCGTCGCTGGCGCCTGCCGGGCGACACGTGCTGGCAGCCTGGGTGCAGTACGTGCCGACGCACCGGCCTGAGCTCAAACAGGCCATCCTCGGCAAGGTGCTGGAACAGCTCGAGACGTATCTGCCCGGCTTGCGCGATCGGGTGCTGGGGTGGGAAGTGCTGACCCCGAGCGATATCGAGCAGGAATGGGGACTTTCAGGTGGCCATCTGCTGCAAGGCGAGCTGACATTGGATCAAATCTGGTTCCAGCGACCGTTTTATGGCTGGGCGGGATACGCCACGCCCATTGCAGGTCTTTTTCTCTGTGGCTCGGCTACGCACCCTGGGCTGGGGGGCATGGGCGCCAGCGGATTGAACGCGGCGCGCGCAGTTTTGCGCCATCGCTCGGCCCGGGCGTGAGGGGCCGCTAGGCGGTGTCCCTGAATTTGGTATACAATTTTGGCGTCCTCCACGAAAGGAGAATTCCAGTGACGACGACCACTGCTGTGCTCACCGCCAAGGGCGAGTTTCGCAACGAACCCCCAACGGATTTCTCCCGACCCGAAAATCGCGCCGCCATGCAGCAGGCGCTCGAAAAGGTCCGCCGCGAACTCGGTCGCGAATACCCGCTGCTGATTGCCGGGCAGGAGATCCGGACCGGCCAGACCTTTGTTTCCCGTGATCCATCGCATCCTGAGCGCGTCGTCGGCGTGTTCTACGAGGGCACACCGGAGCTGGCTGGCCGAGCCGTGGAAGAGGCCGCCCGCGCCTTCGAGCACTGGAAGCGTGTGCCCTTCGAGCAGCGTGCGGAATGTTTGTTCCGTGCCGCCGAGTTGCTCCGGCAGCGGCGTTTCGAGCTGAATGCCTGGATCATCTACGAGGTTGGCAAGACCTGGCCCGAAGCCGATGCCGATGTGGCGGAGACCATTGATTTCTTCGAGTACTACGGCCGCGAGATGCTGCGCTTGGGCGGGCCACAGCGGCTGACGCCGGTTCCGGGCGAGCGGAACTGGCTGCGGTACATTCCGCTGGGGGTGGGTGCAGTCATTCCGCCCTGGAACTTTCCCGCGGCCATTACCGGCGGCATGACCAGCGCCTCGCTGGTCACCGGCAACACGGTGGTGTTGAAACCGTCGAGCGACTCGCCCGCGATTGCCTATCAACTGGCGTCCATTCTTTACGAAGCCGGAATTCCGCGAGAGGTCCTCAGCGTGGTCACCGGCGGCGGCAGCACCGTGGGCGAAGCGCTGGTACGGCATCCGCGCACGCGCTTCATTGCGTTTACCGGGTCCAAGGCCGTCGGCATCCGCATCAGCGAGCTGGCCGGCCAGGTGGTTCCCGGTCAGATCTGGATCAAGCGCGCCGTGCTCGAGATGGGTGGCAAGGACGCCATCATTGTGGATGCCGAAGCCGACCTGGACGCCGCGCTCGAAGGCGTGGTGATTTCCGCCTTCGGCTATCAGGGGCAGAAGTGTTCGGCCTGCTCGCGGTTGATTCTCGATCAGGCCGTATACGACCGGTTCCTCGAGCGGCTCGTGGAACGAACCCGGACCCTGCGGGTGGGACCGGCCGAACAGCCAGAGAATTTTATGGGTCCGGTGATCAACGAACGGGCGATGCAGAAAATTCTCGACTACATTGCCGTGGGTCGGCAGGAGGGACGGCTGGTTGCCGGTGGCGAACGCCTGCCGGGCGACGGCTACTTCATCGCGCCCACCGTCATCGCGGATGTTGATCCGCGGGCGCGCATCGCCCAGGAAGAGATCTTCGGCCCGGTCCTGGCGGTCATTCGGGCACGCGATTTCGATCATGCGCTGGCGATTGCGAACGACACCGAATACGGCCTCACCGGCGCCGTTTACTCCCGCAACCGTGCCAAACTCGAGCGGGCAGCCGAAGAATTTCATGTCGGCAATCTGTATCTGAACCGGAAATGCACGGGAGCTCTGGTCGGTGGCCATCCCTTCGGGGGCTTCAACATGTCCGGCACCGACTCGAAAGCTGGAGGCCCTGACTACCTGTTGCTGTTCCTGCAGGGCAAGGTGGTTTCGGAAAAACTGAGTACCTCATGAGTCCTTCCGGCGGCCTCGGGCCGGACCAGGTCACGTTCAGCCGGAAACGTTCCGAGGGGCCAAGTATCGCTGCCGGGTGGGCTTGAGTTTGAAGACCCAGCGCAGCAGGACATAGGCCACCGGACCGGTAGCCAGCAGCCAGGGTGCCCAGCGGAGGACGTAGGGTTCGCTGCTGGAAAGTTTCAACAGGCACAGCGCAGCCGGGGGCAGCACGACGTAGGCCAGGCCCAGCTGTCCCCCGGGTATTCGGAACCGGCGCGGCGCCGCAGGCCATTTCCGGCGCAACTGCCACACCGCCAGAACGGTCAGCAGCGTGGTGGCGATGCGCGTCCAGATGTAGACGTTGACCAGCTCGACGACGCGCGCACCCGCCAGCAGACAGTAGATCACCGCGGAGAGCAGGATCGCGCGCGAGGGCGTCCCGTAGCGGGGATGGATGCGCGCCAGCCAGGCCGGCAAATAGCCATCCTCAGCCATCGTGGCGGGAATCCGTGTGGTGTAGAGAATGGTGCTGTTGGCCAGTGACGCTACACCGAGCACGGAAGCCACCAGCATCGCCAGGCCCAGCCAGCGCCCACCGACCCGCCGTGCGGCTTCGACAATGTAGCCGGTCTGCCAGCTCTGCCAGTTTTGCAACGCCGCCAGCGCGAGCGTGGCGGGCAGGGTGTAGGTCAGGATATTGAGCGGCGTGTTCCAGAACAGAACACGCAAAAAGGTTCGCTGCGCATCGCGCATCTCGTCCACAATGACGGAAAGCTGTTCGTAGCCTGCATAGTTCCACATCGCCAGAGCCAGCCCGGCTCCGAACACGGTGAGCAGCGGACGCTGTGGGGGGACGAAGGGAACCAGCGGATTGCCCTGCCAGTGCAGCACGGCGGCCACGCAGAGCCAGATTACGGGAATCAAAATCGCGGCCTGCAGCGCGACGCCGACCCAGCCCGCAATCTGGATCCCGCGGGCATTGAGCCATGCAAACAGCAACAGCACCAGCGAAGCACCCAGCCAGTGCACGAGCCGCCCTCCCGTCGGCAGGTAATTGGCCAGGTAGTCCATGAAGAGAACGCCATAGGCCGTGTTCAGCAGGAACGTGCCACTCCAGTTCCACCAACCGCACAGAAATCCCCAGAAATCACCGAAAGCGGCGCGCACCCAGCGGTAGAACCCCCCCTGAACCGGCAGCAGGCTGTTCAGCTCGGCCGAGGCGAGCGAGACCGGGATGCTCCATAAAAAAGGGACTGTGGCCAGAAACAGCACAGCCATGCCCGGCCCGGAGGTGCGAAAAATTTCCTCGTAGCCGAACGGGCCGCTGGCCGTGAAAGCGTAAAACAGGGCGAGCAGGGGCAGGAACCCCACCTGCCGCAGACGACCGGGAGCTTCCGCAGCAGCCTCGCGAGGCGGGTCCATAAAGGGTTTAGCCCAGCGTGCGCAGAGCGGCGATATGAGCGGGTGTGGTCCCGCAGCAGCCGCCCAGGATGCGAGCTCCTTTTCGATACCAACCCGATGCGATTTCGCGCAGGCGTTCGGGGGGGTATTCGTCGGTGAACATCCACTCGGGAGGATCGAACCGGCCAATGTGGGGATAGGCACCGAAGGGGACCTGCGCGGAAGGTGCCAGTTCTTCCAGGCCGCGTGTGATATCCGGCGGTGGCGCGCAGTTCAACAGCAGAGCATCCACTCCGAGCGGTTGCAGGACCCGAGCCGCCTCGCCCAGCGTCTCGCCGGTAAACAGCCGGCCGTCTTCGTCGCAGACGAAACTCACCCACACCGGCAGGCCCGCGCGCCGGGCCTGTTCAGCAGCGATGGCGGCTTCCCGAATCGAGTTGACCGTTTCGAGCAGAACCAGGTCGGCTCCAGCGCGTCGCACTACCGCAAAAATTTCCGCATATTCTTGGGCAGCCTGCTCGGGCGGCGGCGCCAGATCGGGCCGGAAACACCACTCCAGCGTGGTAACCGCCGCCGCAATCGCCACCGGGCGGTTCCCCGCAGTGCGCGCACGCGCTTCGGCTGCCAGCGCGACAGCAGCTTCCAGGAGTCGGTCGGCCCTCTGGTCGAGATCGGGGGCACCAATCAGGCGCTGGTGAGCTTCGTCACGAAAATGATTGCGAAACGCGCGCCGGCAGAGCTGAAAGCTGTTGGTGCTGATCACGTCGGCACCGGCGCGAATGTAGTCCTCGTGGATGGCCCGGACCAGTTCGGGTCGGTCGGCCAGCTGGTGATCCGCCCAGGAGACGTTCCGCCGCAGAATTTCGGTGCCGATGCCACCGTCCAGCAGGACCAGGCGGCCCTGGCGCAAACGATCGGCGATGGCGGCGTAACTCATGCGGGTTGAGCCTCCATGTGAAGGCGGCGCGCAATCGCCGCGATGTGTGCCGGGCTGGTCCCGCAGCAGCCGCCGACGATGCTGGCGCCGATGGCGCGCCAGACGGCCGCTTGTTCGGCATACCGGACCGGCGGCCATGCCTCGGCCTCGATGAACTGCGGGTGAAACTCGAACTTCCAGCTCGGCGGCGAAAAGCGGCCGATCAGGGCGAACGCGCCCACGGGAACCTGCACGGCGCGCACCAGCCGCCGCAGACAATCGGTGAGCAGTTCGGGAGGTGCGCAATTGACCAGTACGGCGCTGGCGCCGGCCTCCGTGACAGCACGGGCGGCCTCGCCCAGAGGCTCGCCGCTGAGCAATTCCCCTTCGGGTCCGGGAACGAAACTGACCCATACGGGCAGGCCCGTCACCCGGGCGGATTCGACGGCTGCGAGGGCCTCGCCAAGCGTGTTCATGCTCTCCAGCAGCAGAAAATCCACACCCGCCTCGGCCAGCACCCGGGCCATTTCGGCGTGTTCGGCGCGGGCGATGGTCGGTGGCGGGCTGAGGTCGGGGCGGTAGCAGTGCTCGAGCGGGCCGAGAACACCGGCGATGGCCACCCGATCTTCCAGACCGGCTTCGGCCCGGGCGCGCCTGGCCAGCATCACGGCAGTCCGAGCCAGGCGCTGCGCGAGGTCCTCGAGACCGGGGGCTCCGATGTGCTGCATGTGCCGTGCATTGCGGAAAACGTTGCGGTAGATGCGCGGGTTGAGCTGAAACGTGTTCGTACGGAGGATATGAACGCCTGCGGCCAGATAGTCACGGTGCAGCTGCTCGACGGCCGGCTGATCGGTGAGCAGCCCGTGCTTGCGCCAACGGATCCCGCGACGCACCAGCTCGGAGCCCATCGGGCCGTCCAGCAGCACCGGAGCGCCCTGTTGCAGCCGGGCGGCAATCGTCGCGTACCCCATGCGGCGGCATCATAGGCAACGGCGGAGTCCAGGGCAAGGTGGTTTTTCGTGTGGCATCGATCAGCTGGAAAGCGCAACGTCAAACAGATGCGCCTGGCCGGCGTCGAGCCGAACATACAGGCCGTCGGCTAGCTCCTGGCCGGAGCGGAAATATGCGGTCTCGTTGAGCCGGTCTTCGAGGCGATAACCTTGGTCCGTTCGATCGGCACCCAACCGGACCCGACCCTGCACAGTGTGGTCAGCGAAGTTGATCACCACAGCCAGGCGATGGGGGGCAAGCCTCCACTGCCAGGCCAGCAGTTCTTCTGGGTGGCGCTCACCGTCAACGGGGAGCACGGGGAGCGGTTCCCAGGAACCGTTGCGGAGAATCTCTTCACGTGTCAGGCGAAGGACGCGGTTGTAGTAGCGCTCGAGCTCCTCGTCGGGCGGTTCCTCGGCCACAGTGGCCAGCTCAACAGGGGCGCGGATCCGTCGTCCTTGCATTTGGCCATGCAAAAACAGCCGCATGCCCGGCGCGGTGGCCAGGGCAACGATCGCCGCGCGCAACCGGGGTGCCGCAAACACAGCCGCTGCGCGCTGTTCGTCATGATTTTCGAGGAAGCGCACGAACCGGTCGGCCCCTGATCCCAGCTGCTGCAAATGCTGCTGGCAGGCAGCGGGGGTGCCGGAACGCAGTAGATCATAGAAGGTCTTGTCGTAGGCAAAATGAAAGCCCAGCTCGAGCAAACGGGATTCCAGTCCCCAGTACGCCTCCGCTATCCAGAGCAGATGCGGAGCCGCTGCGATGAGCTCTTCCCAGATCTCACTGGACGGTGGCGGCTCTGTTGCGGTGAGGTTTCCCCAGGTACGGCGGAAAACGGCTTCGAGGACGAGCATCGCCATATCGCAGCGCAGGCCATCGCAGTGCCGTCCCAGGTGCCGGACCACCTCGGTCAGCGCATGGCGTGTGTCCGCGCGCAGTGGATGGAGCTGCAGGGTGTCGCGCCAGGGAGGAAAGTTCGGATCACGCCCATGGGCGAGCAACAGGACGCGGCCTTCCCGGCTCTCGACCGGAAGAAAACGATCGGGGTGGCTGCGGTAGTCGGCGAGTGTTCCGGCCAGGAAACGCTGCGGGTACTGCCGAACCCAGGGGTGGTCGATCGCCGTATGATTGGGAACGAAATCGAGAATCAAACCGACACCGCGCCGGTGCAGTCGCCTGCGGAAGCGATCCACATCGGGCCAGCTTCCAATGCGGGGATCGGGACGATAGTCAGCCACCGCATAGGGCGAGCCTACGATGTGCTCGAGCGTCCAGCCTGGAAGCAGCCGGTCGTAATCCTGGAAGCGGTCATACTGCCGGCGCGCGACGGCACGCGCAGCCGGGCTGCGCTGCCACAAACCCATGAGCCAGATCAAATCAAACCCCGGTGCGCAAACCCGATCGAGCTCTTCTTCGCTGACGTCTTTCAGACGTATCTGCTGCCCGTGTTTCTGGGAAAGCTCCTCCAGCCAGGACCAGGCCGGTAGCTCGAGGACGCGGGGATGGCGAGGCCAGCGAGAAGCAGAGGAGGCTGCCACTGGGCCCGGGGCGGTCATCTTGATGAATCCCGAACCTGCATCATACCGTGGCAGTGCCTCGAACGCCCGAAAAACTCTGCGCAACTCCCGGTCGTGATTCTGTATCTATAGGGGATAGGTCGGCTGGACACGGCCCACGGGTTGTGTCACAGTGAGACGAGCCTTGGTTCTGGCATCAGGCACAACCATCGTTCATTCGGAGGGGGTCAACATGAGCAAGCGGTTACTGACAGTCTCGACAGCTCTGTTGCTCGGTCTGGGGGTCGCGGCCGCGGCTACCCGGCAGGAGCAGAAGAGCCCCAACAAGGAGCGCACGTTTGTCGGTGAAGTCACCGATTCTCACTGTGGGGCCAAGCACATGGGACCGGCTGCGCAGTGCACGAAGGGGTGTGTCGAGCAGCACGGAGCCAAGTATGCGCTGGCCGTCCGGGGTAAGGTCTACACGCTGGATCCCGGCGATCAGGCAGCACAGTATGCCGGTGAACGTGTGCGGGTCAAAGGGACGCTCGAGGGCGACACGATTCATGTCAGCTCCATCGAGCCGGTCGTCCAGAAGAAAGCGGCCAACAAGTCCTGAACGGAACCGATCTTCGGCTGTCGGCAGTTGACCAAACGAGCGGCTGCGGCCGCTCGTTTGCTTTTTAGCCAGTCAGGGGGGCAAAGGCGAGCGTCAGCAGGGTTTTCTGCTCGAGCTCGTGTGCCTTGGCTGAACCGGTAGCCGGGCTGGCCGCTGCCGATCGCTTGATCGAGCGGACCGCTCGGCCACCGGCCAGACGGTGCAGCCGGGGCACGACGTAACTGAGCGCTCCCATGTTCGCCGGCTCTTCCTGGACCCAGACGATTTCGCGGGCCTGCGGATAGCGGGCCAGTTCGGCGGCCAGCTCTTCCTCCGGAAAGGGATAAAGCTGCTCGAGGAAGATGATAGCTGTGCTGCGGTCCTGTCGTCGCTGTCGCTCTTCACGCAGCTCGTGACCGATCTTCCCGGTACACACCAGCACGCGCGATGCGGAGTGCACTTCGGTGTCTCCCAGCACCGGTAGAAAACGTGGCCGCGTCAATTCCGCCAGCGGCGAGACCGCCAGCGGATGCCGCAGCATGCTTTTCGGCGTGAAGATGATCAGAGGCTTCCGCCACACCCGCAAGGCCTGCCGGCGCAATAGATGGAAGTACTGCGCCGCCGTGGAAGGCTGGCAAATCTGGATATTGTCGCGTGCAGCCAACTGAAGGAAGCGTTCAATGCGCGCGCTTGAATGTTCAGGCCCCTGGCCTTCGTAGCCGTGCGGGAGCAGCAGGACCAGGCCCGAGGGGAGGTCCCATTTGTCTTCAGCCGCCACAATGAACTGGTCGATGATGACCTGGGCACCATTGGCAAAATCGCCGAACTGCGCTTCCCACAGCACGAGCGCTTCGGGGAAGTCGCGGCTGTAGCCGTACTCAAATCCGAGCACGCCGGCCTCCGAAAGCGGCGAGTTGTAAATCTCGAACCGTGCCTGCTCGGGGGCCAGGTGCGCCAGGGGGATGTAGGGCTGTTCGGTGCGCGTATCGTAGAGCACCGCGTGGCGCTGATTGAAGGTGCCGCGGCGGCTGTCCTCACCGCTCAAACGTACCGGCACGCCTTCGAGCAGCAGTGAGCCGAAGGCCAGGGCTTCGGCCATCCCGAAATCCACGGGGATCTGTCCCCGGCCCATGGCCGCCCGCTGCTCGAGCAAACGCTTCGCTTTGGGATGGATGGAGAAGTCTGCCGGCCAGCGCGTGATGCGGTCGGCAATCTGCGCCAGCCGTTCTGCGGGCACTCCGGTATCCACTTCATAGGACCGGTTCCAGCGCCCGCGCCGGTACTTCTGCCAGTGCGGAGGGAGCTGGTGGAGCACCGGAGCGCGGGTCACGCCGGCAGCCGCTTCGAGCGCAGCCTCCAGTTCCTGGCGAATCTGTCTGGACAGAGGTTCCGGGTCGAGTCCTTTCTGCCTGGCAAAGAGCAAACTGAGCGGCGGATGCTCGTGGATTTTCTGATAGAGCACCGGCTGCGTGATGGTGGGGTCGTCCACCTCGCTGTGGCCATGACGGCGGTAGCCAATCAGGTCAACGACGACGTCGGTACCGAAGCGATAGCGGAATTCGGTGGCGATCCGGGCTACCCGCACCACCGCCTCGGGGTCCTCGCCGTTGACGTGAAAAATCGGAATCGCCAGCCGGTGAGCCAGATCGCTGGCAAACCGCCCCGAATAGAGCTCGGAGGGCCCCGTGGTAAAGCCGATGAGATTGTTGACAATGATATGGAGCGTCCCACCGACGCTGTACCCTTCCAGATTGGCCAGGTTCAGCGCCTCGGCCGCGATCCCCTGTCCGGCAAAGGCCGCGTCGCCGTGCAGCACCACCGGCAGCACGCGCGTCCGCCCGTGGGGCCCCAACCGGTCCTGCCAGGCGCGGGCGCGCCCGAGCACGACCGGATCCACGGCCTCCAGATGGCTGGGGTTGGAGACCAGGTGCATCTGCAGAACCACGCCCTGCCGGGTTCGATAGCTGCCGGTCGCCCCGCGGTGATATTTCACATCGCCGCCGCCCAGCACGCTGCGCGGATCCACATCTTCGAAGCCGGCGAAGATTTCGGTGGCGGTGCGCCCGACAATATGCAGCATCACATTGAGCCGTCCGCGGTGGCTCATGGCCAGCAGGACGCGCTCGGCTCCCAGGCTGGCGGCTGTCTCAAGGGCCTCATCGAGCAGCGGAATCAGTGCCGTGGTGCCTTCCAGGGAAAACCGCTTGGTGCCCACATAGTGCTGCTGCATGACCTGCTCGAACACATCGGCCCGCAGCAGACGCTCGAGAACCCATGCCGCATCGACCTCGGGAGGCTCCGACTCCATCTGCTCCTGGATCCACTGGCGGATGTCGGGATCCGGAATGTGCATGAATTCGACGCCGATGGTGCCGCAGTAGATGGCGCGGGCGCGGCGGGCTTCCTCTCCGTCGAGCCCGGTCAGTTCGGGATGGGGTAGGGGGCGGAAGAAACCGAGCGGATCCAGGTGGGCCTCGAGATAGCCCCAGCGGCGGAAACTGTCAAACACCAGCGTGCGTTCTTCGAGGACGGCCTTACGGCTTTCGCTGCTCATGCCTCCAGTATAGCTGCTCGAAGCCGACAGGGGTCAGTGGGCAGGGGAAGGACAACCGGGCGGGCAGCCGCAGCCGCCCGCCCGGCCAGGTGGGGTTACTGACAGGAGGCGAAACGAAAGCTCGTAATCTGCGTCACCCAATTCGTGTAGGAGCCGTTGGAAGCGAGGTATTCGTTGACGTACCAGAAGGTACAGTCATCGCTGGGGTCCACGCTCACGCTGGTGTAATCGCCCCAGCGGTTGACATTGGTCTGCACGCCGATGCCCGCCTTCACCAGAACCTGCTGCGCAAGGCTGTTCAGGGGATCACTGGCCTGGCGTCCGGCAATGGCGATGCTGGGCACCTGGCTGGAGCTGGAAATGCTAAAGCCCAGGCCAAAGTTGCCCACCTTGTCCTGCGCGATGCTGGCCATCCAGCGGTACAGGCTGGTGTCGGGCGAATAGGTGCTCTGCTGGTAGACGGTCGGCGTGGAGCCGGGCGTGCGGATTTCATACCACCGGATGCCGGTCTGATTGCTGGCCGAGCTCACCTGCACGGAATGATTGACGACCAGACTGTCATAGCTGCCGTAGTTGCGATAGGACAGACGGTACATCAGGCGGTCGCCGAGCGAGTCGAGCTGCTGGCTGGTGCCGGGCTGCGGAACGCAGGTGCCACCCCCGCAGGCCTCGTGGAAGGTGGCCACCGACAGCGGAGTCGGTCCGGTGACGGTGGTGTTCGAGGGTGTCGTGAAGTCCGGACGGAACTGGAACAGATTGAGCTGGGTGATGCCCCCGCTGCCACTGATGGCCTGCAGGTAGAAGTCACCGGTGCCGCTCGGCGCCGCGGTGATCCCTTCCAGATCCGCTGGCAGCAGACTGTAAACGCTGCTCGACTGTTGCACGCAGAGCATCGTGCTCTGCGAAAGCCCACTCGAGACCAGGGGCAGCGCGCACATCTTGGCCCCGGCAAACGTCACGCCCTTGTTGAACATGTTGGCCGAAAAGTAGATGCCGGAGTACTTCCCCGAGGCCTCCTTCCACACACCGAGTTTCGGATAATCGGGCAGGCTGGTGCCGAAAGAAAAATCGTACACGTGATAGGAACCGGTGGCGTCGGACGTATCCGAGATGGCCAGGCAGAATTCGTTCTGATTGAAACTGCTGTTAAAGGCCAGCTGGCTGATGATCCATCGCCCGTCGGGCTTGTCCCAGAGCACAATGGGATCGCCACCGTCGGTGGTCGCGCACAGCGAGCCCGAGCCAAGAGAGCTCCAGATCGTGTGCAGGGCCGCGGGTCCCAGCAGCTTGTTGCCCGACTTGTCGTAGACGGCGAATTGCACATTGGTCGTCTCGACCACCTGGGTCGGTCCGACGGAGATGTTCGGGTCGGGGGGCACATAGCCGCTGGCGCCGACGCCGGTAAAGCTGATTCCCACGCTGGCGGCCAGCGAAGTGGAATAATTGGTCTGGAGAACCGGATCCGTCCAGTTTCCGCCTCCCCGGCGGCCCTTACCCGCATTGGCGTTCGGCCGACGCAGAGGGAAGACATGGAAGGGGGCGTTGGGTCGGCTCTGCAGGCCGGGGATCAGCCCGATCAGGGCCGGCGTATGCCCGTGGTGCGCGGTGATCAACTCCACTCGAGGCGGTTGCTCGGCCGAAAATGGCTGGCTGCCTACCGACAGGCAAAAGAGGCTCGCCGCCAGCAGCCACGATTTCGATCGCATATGATCTGGCTCCTCCCTTCAAAGTTACGGCAACAACTGCCAGTGACCTGAGGTCGCGCGTACCGTACCATGACCCGCGTTCACGGTCGAGGAAAATTTCACTGTCAGGGGTACTGAAGAAGCAACAGTGTCGGTTCCAGTACCGCTGAAAAACTGCGGACCCCAGCTTCAGACTCCTGGGTACATGTCAAAGAAGGCCTCGACCGATTGCCGCAGGATGCGTTCGATCTCTTCGCGCGAACCTTCGATCAGGTGCATTGTGATGCGTGCCGTGCGGCCGTTTTTAAGCCGCACCGTCGCTTCTTCAACGGCTTCAAGCTCCTCGGCGGGAAACAGACGCATGCCGTAGACCAGAGCCAGTTGTGCCATGGGGAGTCTCCTTGGGGCTCAGCAGCGAGCCTAGGTGTTGAGCTGAGTGAAGTCAAACAGCGTGCGCTGCCGAAGGCTGGCTGTGGCGAAGGAAGCGGAGCGGGCTGAAGGGCTCGAGGGGGATCGCGGGGGGCTCGCCCAGGATCCAGGCCCGCGCCAGTCGTGCTGTGACCGGAGCCAGCAGGATGCCATTGCGGAAGTGACCGGTCGCCACAGAGACGCCTGGCAGATCGGTCGGACCGAGGATGGGCAGGTGGTCGGGCGTGTCGGGCCGGAGTCCGCTATAGGTTTCAAGCACGGGCAGCTGGGCCACAGCGGGCACCATCCGGACGGCAGTCTGCAGGATGTGGAGCAGGCCCCCGGCCGTCACGGCGTGCGCAAAGCCGGCCTCCTCGAGCGTGCTGCCGGCCAGCAGTCGCCCGTCGTCGTGCGCCACCAAATAGCCCCCGGGCGTGCGCAGGGTGTGGTGCAGCGCCAGTCGCGAACCGTCAAGTGCGACGATCTGGCCGCGCACCGGCCGGGTGGGCGCGTACCGCCCGACATGCCCCAGTTGCGACGAGGCCGCGCCGGCCGCAATCACAACATGACCGGCCAACAGGAGCTCGCCGCTGGCGACCATGACCCGACACCCACCCGCTTCGCTCTGGACCGCAGAAGCAGGTGTTCCCGGGCGGACTTCGACCCCGAGGCGCTGGGCGGCCACCAGCACAGCGCGTGTCAGCCGCCGGCTATCCACGACAGCCTCGTCATGGAGGCGAATCGCCGCAGCGACATCCGGATTGACCGCGGGCTCCAGCGCCCGTACCTGCCCGCTGCCCAGTTCTTCGGCCACGATGCGAAAGCCAGCCAGACGGGCTCCGTGCTGCCGCTGCAGTTGGAGCCCCTCGGGTCCAAAAAAGAGCTCGAGCGCACCACACCGGCGATAACCGGTGCGGAGGCCAGACGTGTCTTCGACGGCCGCGACGAAGGCCGGATACTCTTCAAGACTGGCGCGGGCAAGCCGCAACAGATGCTCGTCGGTGTCCGGTTCGGTGGGCAACGTGAGCATGCCGGCCGCCGCCCAGCTGGCCTCGCTCGCAGGTTGGCCGCTGTCGAGGACCAACACCCGCAGTTTCTGGCGCGCCAGTTCAAAGGCGATCGAGCTGCCCACCAGACCGCCGCCAATGACGACAACATCGTGGGCCATCCCTGCCATCTTAGCAGGAATGGCCACAGAGTGGGATCGCTTTGAGACCGGCAGGGTTTAAGCAGAAAGAAAAGAGGCAACCGGAAAGGTTTGACTCTGGCGTTGGGCGCAAGTTATGATAGGCCCCTTGTCATCTTCGAGGCTGGCGGTTTTCTGGGGCGGGGGCCGGCCCAGGGAAGGGCTGCACAACCACCGTGCCGCGTGGCGCATGAACGTGCGGGAGCATGAATTCGGCAGTGCGGAGGAGTGAGCAATGAAGGTGTGGTTGCGGATTGCAGCGCTTGGGATGATCGGCACCTGGCTGGCAGGCACTGCGCTGGCCGACGAGCCAGTGGCGAAGAAGGTGCTGGCTGCGAAAAACGACGCCCCCCGGGCGTCCGAGGCCAGCCAGAAGGAGACGAAAAACAAAAACCGCGGGGCCACGCCAAGGCGCGGGATGGCTGCGACGGCACCGAACAGCGAGGGCCGGGAACTGGGTCGCTGGAAGCCTATGCCGGGGCTGAACGGAACCCCGGGGCTGTTCACGATCCAGACCGGCGACACGCTGCCGCGCTGGGGGTTTGCCGTGACGGGCTTTGTGGACAAGTTTGGGCGGGCACCGGGCTCGCTGACCATGGTCAACACAGGGTGGGCTGTGGGCGTGGGCCTGACCAACTGGTTGACAGCGTTTGTCGGCTGGGATCCGCACCGGCACATCCATCTGGGCGATCCGGGGCAGCTCAGCACCAATTCGCCGCTGCCGAATCCGCAGTTCGATAACACAGCCTTCCGCGTCTGGAATCCGGCGCTCAGCAGCCGGCCCAGCTACGTCGAGGATTATCCGTTTGCCTTCACCAACAATGGAGGGATCGGCGAGGTTCATCTGGGCGTCAAGGCGAGCTTGCTCTCCGAGCTGCGAGGGAATCCGGTCAGCTTTGCTCTGAGCGATGAATCGGTGATTCCGACCAAGTCGTTCCCTGACCTGCTGGCCGATGGCGGCGTGCAGAGCGGCGCCTATGCCAACCGCATCGGAGCGACTGTCAGCAAGACGTTCGGCAACGTACTGCAGGGCGTCTTTGATTTTGGCTATGTGATCACGCGCGATCCGCGCAAGGGCAGTCAGATCCTGGTGGTGCGCGCCGATCAGGTGCAGCTCGGTGCCGGGCTGCTGTTCTTCCCCAACAATCGGTTCCAGATCATCAACGAGTACGATGGCACGGTCTACGTCGGGGATGCCACCCCGACGATCACCTTCGGGGCGCGCGATCCGGTGGCCGGGATCTGGGGCTTCCGCGTCTATCTGATTCCGCAACTCGCCCTGGATGCGGGCTATCGCTACATGCTGAATTTGGGGCAGATCCGCGATCGGCATGGTTTTGTCATCAAGCTGAGTACAGGCTACTGGCCGACCAAGCCAGCACCGCCGGATGAGGTCACCGCGCAGTGCTCGGCCGATCGCACGAGTGTGCAGGAGGGTTCTGGGGAGCGCGTGCGGCTGAGTGTGCAGGCTTCCGACTCGCTGGGACACCCGCTCAATTACTCCTGGACGGCGACGGGAGGAGAAATTCGCGGCAGCGGCGCCAGTGTCGAATGGGATTCAACTGGCGTAGCGCCTGGCAGCTACACCGTGACCGTGCGAGTGGATGACGGGCTCGGCCACAGCGCCTCCTGCTCGGAAACCATTACGGTCACGCCGAAACCGATTCCGCCGCCGACGATGTCCTGCTCGGCCAGCCGTTCCACGGTCCTGCCCGGCGAGCGTGTGGGTATCAGCGCCACCGTGCACGACGAAAGCGGCACGCCGCTGACCTACACCTGGCGGACCACCGGTGGGCTGATCGTTGGCACCGGCTCCTCGATCGAGCTCGACACCACCAATCTGGCGCCAGGGACCTACACGGTTACCGGGCGCGTAGAGAATCAAAAGGGCGGTGCGGCCGACTGCAGCGTGGATATCACCGTGCAGGCGCCGCCACCGCCGAAGCCGCAGGCGGAAAAGATCAACGAATGCAGCTTCCGCCTGCACAGCCCGCGGGTGGACAACGTCTGCAAGCGGGTGCTGGACAGCGTGGCCCTGCGGCTGCAGAGCGAGGCCGGTGCACGCGTCGTCCTGGTGGGTTATGCGACTCCCGGACGCACGGCCCGCGCACAGGCCCGACAGCAGCGGCTGGCGGCTCAGCGCGCTGAAAACGCCAAGAAGTATCTGGTCTCCAAGGGCATCGCAGCCGACCGGATCGAGACCCGCACGGGAACTGGCGTGGCCGGTGCGGGCAAGCAGAACCGGCGGATCGAAATCATCTGGGTGCCTCAGGGAGCGACCTACTGACGCTTTGTGCCTCCTGGGGGCGGGTCCGGTTCCGTTTCCTTCCGGGAACCGGACCGCCCCCCATTCCTTGTCGAACAGCGTTTCGCCTGCTAGCTTCGTATGCGGGTTCACGCGCGTGTCGTGTGGCGTAGCGCTGCACTGGCGGTGACGGCATGGACGGCATGGTGGCTGCTCGGCAGCTGTGCCGCCCTCGCTCAGGATCTGCCCTGGCAGTCGCTGGGCCCGAGCGGCGGGGATGTGCGTTCGCTGGCGGCAGATCCTCACAAGCCGCTGCAGATTTACTTGGGTACCAGCGACGGGCACGTCTTCGGTTCCGCCGACGGAGGCGAGCACTGGCAGTTGCTGGGACGCGTGGGGGATCGTCCCGACGGTGTCGTGGCCGCCCTTGTGGTTGATCGGCGTGACAGCCAGCGCTTGTTCGCCGCCCTCTGGACCCTTGATCCGCGCGGTGGCGGCGGTGTCTACAGCTCCGAGGACGGGGGCCGGCACTGGCGCCGGATCGGTCTGGCGGGCGAGGCTGTACGGGCGCTGGCCCAGGCGGCTTCGGCGCCCGCAACTCTGGTAGCCGGCACGCTCACCGGCGTGTTCCGATCCAACGACGGCGGTGCCCACTGGGAGCGTATCTCACCGCCGGACAGCGACGAACTGCGCAATCTCGATAGCGTGGCGATTGACCCTCGGCACCCCGCTACGATCTACGTCGGAACGTTTCACCTGCCCTGGAAAACGGTGGACGGGGGACGACACTGGTTTGCGGTGCACCGCGGCATGGTGGACGATTCCGATGTGTTCAGCCTCGTCGTGGATCCGCACCGGCCGGAGCGCGTTTTTGCCAGCGCCTGCACGGGGATTTATCGCAGCGACGACGGTGGTGCGCACTGGCGCCGCATCCACGGCATTCCTTCTTCGGCGCGGCGAACGCAAGTCATTGTGCAGGACCCCGGGGATCCGGAGACCATCTACGCCGGCACGACCGAAGGATTGTGGAAGACGACCGACGGTGGCGCGAGCTGGCGGCGACTGACGCCTTCCTCCTGGGTCATCAATGCACTGCTGGCCGGGGTTGGACACGCCGGGCGGCTTCTGGTGGGCACCGAACAGCTCGGCGTGCTGGTGAGCGAGGATGGCGGGCTCAGTTACCGTGCGTCCAACAGCGGCTTCAATCACCGGCGGGTTTTGGCCGCAACGGCCGATCCGAACCAGCCGGGACGCGTCTTGGCGATTGTGTCCGATGCCCCGGACCCGGTGGTTGTGACGACCGATAGCGGTCGGCACTGGCAACCGCTGGGTACGGGACTGCGCTGGCAGGCTGTGCGGGGACTGTACGCCACGCCGCGGGGCTGGTGGGCGGCGCTCCAGACCGGCGGATTGTTCCGCTATGACGACGCCAGAGCCCGGTGGGTGCCGGCCGGGGAGCTGGTGGGTCGGGCCGCGTGGCGTTTCGACGGCATGCACCTGCAGCGCATGCAGCGCCGTCGGCTGGACCTGCCTGTGTTCGACCTCGCCGTGACCGCGCACGGCTGGTATGCCGCCACGCCGCAAGGCCTTCTCATTTCGACCGATGACGGGGAAACCTGGGGCGAGCTCCGTTTTGCGCCGCTCACCATGCCGGTCCGTTCGCTGGCAGCCAGCGCTGACGGGCAACAGCTATGGCTGGTCACAGATCATGGTCTGGTGCGCAGCGGGGACGGGGGCCGGCACTGGCAGTGGACGGACGTCCCCTTCGAAGCCCGCCCGGTGGAACACCTGGTGCTGGGACCCGGCGGCCTGGTTCTGGCGGCGACGCGACGTGGGCTGTATCTTTCGCGCGACGGCGGACACCAGTGGGAACAGATGGGTCACGGACTTCCACAGGCTCCGATCCGTGCCGTTGCGGTAGCCGGAGCGTTGCTGGTGGCCTCGGTCGAGGGGGCCGGTTTGTATGTTTCCGTGGATGCGGGGCAGAGCTGGAGGGCCGTGGCGGGGAAGCTCGATGGTAGCCAGTTTCCGGTCCTGCTGGCCGATCCACAACGTGGCCTGTTATTGGCGGCTTCCGCCAGCGACGGACTCTATGCGCTCCGTTTGCACGCTGTCGGGGTCAGTGGGAGGCCTGCTGCAGGTAGCCTGGATCCTCTTTTCTGATTTTCTGATGAAGCAACGAGACCACTTCGAGGACACTGGAAGGCATCCAACTCAACACCGGGGACGGATGCTGTAGGGCAGGGTAAACTCTGCCGAGGGAGGCGACCATGAAACGATGGCGGTGGGTTGGCTGGGGTTTATTGATCCCTGTGCTGGCCTGTGTGGGATCCATCGGGTGTTCGAAGGCCCCTGAAACGGGGCTTCCGTCGACGGCCTCAGCGCCGGCGGCTCGTTCGGAAAACTCTCCGCGGTCCACGCAGACGGCTGCGCGGCCTCCGGCTGCTGCGCCGGCGGCGCCACAGCGGGTGGCGGTTCCGGCCGGCACGACGCTGCGGGTCGTGCTCGATCAGAGCATTTCGACGGCCAGCGCGCGATCTGGCGACAGCTTCCGGGCCACTCTCATCGAGCCCGTCGTCGTCGCTGGAACCACGGTGATCCCCAAGCATGCTTCTGTCGAAGGGCACATCGTGGAAGCCAGAAGCTCAGGACGGCTCAAAGGTGTGGCGCGGCTTGTCCTCACCCTGGATGCGGTAGAGATCGGTGGCCACCGCTATGAGCTCCAAACGACCACTGTGAGCCGCATTGGGCAGTCGCACAAGACGCGCAACATCGAAATCATTGGTGGCGGATCGGCGCTGGGGGCCATTATCGGGGGCATTGCCGGCGGCGGCAAGGGAGCTGCCATCGGCGCGGCGGCCGGAGCGGGCGCGGGCACTGCCACGGCGGCTGCGACGGGGAAAAAGGAAGTCCAGCTGCCGGCGGAAGCGACGTTGGTCTTCCGGCTGAAGGCACCGGTCGAGATCGAGGTCCATCGCTAGAAGCCGCTACACCGGTACTTCCGTTGATGTCGCAGCATCAGGCCGGATCGGTGGACGCAACCGGGCAGGAGCCTGCGCTGCTCTGCCTGATCGTCACAGGCGAGGAAACCCTGGCGCGCATCTGTCTTGAAGCCGCACGGCAGGCCGGCTTGCGCGCGCAGGCCGTTTCTACGCTGGCGGCGGCACAGCACGCTTGCGAGCGCGACCTCCCCGATGTGTTCGTGCTCCACTGGGCGCCCGAGGCGCCGGCCGTGCGGACATGGATCGAGCGGTTGCAGCAGGAAGCACCCGATGCCGTGCTGGTCTTGCTGGGGGGTGGAACCAGCGCGGATAGTCCGGACACACTGCCCAGAGGCCCTCGTGTCGAGTGGGTTCGGTGGCCGGAGGAGCGCAGAGAGCTTTCAGCCCGTCTGCACCGCTTGGCGGAGGGCCTGCGACTGGACCGCGAAAATCGGCTGCTGCGCGAACAGGTGCGCACGCGCCCTGGTTTCGGGGAGCTGATTGGCAGCTCTCCCCGTATGCTGCAGCTGTACCGGACGATCGAAAAGCTCAGCCGAAGGGATTGCCCCGTTCTGATCGTGGGCGAGAGCGGAACCGGTAAAGAGCTCGTCGCACGCGCCATTCATTTCCGCAGCCGTCGTGCTGCCGGCCCGTTCGTTCCAGTCGACTGCGCCGGCGTGGTTCCCACGCTGTTCGAAGCGGAGCTGTTCGGTTATGTGCGCGGGGCCTTCACCGGCGCTGTCCAGAACAAGAAGGGTCTGCTCGAGGCGGCTTCGACAGGCACGGTGTTCCTTGACGAGATCGGCGAGCTGCCGGCGGAACTGCAGGCGAAACTGCTGCGTGCCCTCCAGGAGCGGGAGATCCGGCCCGTTGGGGCCACGACCGCCGTGCGCATCGATGTGCGCATACTCGCCGCGACCAACCGCGATCTGGAGGAAGAAGTCCGACAGGGGCGATTCCGGCAGGATTTGTTTTACCGGCTCAATGTCGTCACCCTGCGGTTGCCTCCGCTGCGCGATCGCAAAAGCGACATTCCGCTGCTGGTGCAGCATTTCATCGAGAAATACGCCCCGGCCGACCGACCGTTGCCTGTCGTGGCCGAGGAGGCCTGGGCGCGCCTGCTGGCCCATGACTGGCCGGGCAACGTGCGCGAGCTCGAAAATGCGATTGCGCGAGCTCTGGCGCTCAATTCCGGGCCCGTGCTGCACGTGAGCGACCTTCCTTCGAACGTTCAGCCAGCTTCCGCCCGCACACCGCGGCTGGACGATGGTGTGATCCCTCTGGCAGAGCTGGAGCGGCGAGCGATTCTTCGCGCACTGGCGCATACCGGTGGCGATAAGGTCGCTGCCGCCCGGCTGCTCGGGATCGGCAAGACCACGTTGTATCGAAAACTGAAGCAGTACGCACGAGAGGGGCGGCTCTAAGCCGTTCGGTTTCGGTACAGTTCTGTTTCATTTCGGGTCGGCATCGAGGCCCTCTGTGCCGCCTTCCAGCGTCAAGTCCTTTCTACTCAGCGACCTCGCCGAAACAGCGATTGGAAGTTACGGTGCTGGTAGATCTAGCGATGCACAGTCGGAGAGCCGATGCGGTCGTCAGGCCTAGCGGGTGGGCACAGGCCCTGCAGGCGACGCTCGATGTGCTTCTGGGCATAGGGGCAGCTCTGCTGGTGAGCTACTTCCTCTTCCTGCAAGGGCTGTTCTGAGCGGCGGCCGGGTGGTCAGAGGCGGAAGAGTTTCTCCTGCGAGAGCGATGCAGAGGTCTTCGGCCAGTTCGAGGCAGGCAGAGGCAACCTTTTGGCTTCCGCGGGGCGAGCAAAACCAGGGGGCCGAAAGCGAGCTGGAGGTGCTGTTCGGCATCGTGGGCGATGGCCTGGTGCTGTACGACGCCTCCGGTCAGGTGCGGTTGGTGAACGAAGCGGCCTGGCAACTGCTCGGCGTGGAAGCTGAGGGCCGAGCGGGAATGAGGGACTGCTACGCGTTTGGGCGACTGCTGCTACGACGTCTGCAGGCACCCAGGCCCTGGCAGGCGCCGTGGGAGCTCTGGAAGGGCAACGGTCCGGAACGCGAACGCCTCGAACTGGCCGGAGGTCTTGTGCTCGAGCGGCTGGTGCAACCGGTGCTGGACGCTGCCGGCAGGCCCTGCGCGTGGTTCGAGCGTTACCGCGACTGCACGGCAGACGACGCGGTGCCGCCGGCCTGGCAGCAGGTGGAGAAAATGGTCGCCGTCGGCCAGATGGTGGCAGGCATCGCCCATGACCTGAACAATCCGCTGACGGCGATTCTGGGCTATGCCCAGTTACTCGGCGATCGTGTGCAGGACCCAGAGGCACGGGCCGACCTGGAGCAGGTTGCACGGGAAGCCGAGCGCGCAGCGGCTCTGGTGCGGAGCCTGCTGGTGCTGGTCCGGCGCGCACGCGCCGAGTCCACGCAGGTCGACCTGAACGAACTGGTGCAGCACACCTGCCGGCTGTGCAACTACGAACTTCGACGGACCCGAATCGAACTGCGGCTGGACCTGGATCCCGCGCTGCCTTCGTTGACGGGCAATCCAGTCCAGTTGCTGCAGGCCCTCACCAACCTGGTGCTGAACAGCCTCCAGGCGATTGCCTCGTCCGGTGTGGGCAACCGCATCTGTGTGCGGACGCGGCATGACGCCGGGCGTGTGTTTCTGGAGGTCGAAGACAACGGCCCGGGCATCCCTGTCGAGCTGCAGCAGCGTGTCTTCGAACCGTTCTTCACCACGAAACCGCCCGGGATGGGCACAGGTCTCGGGCTGGCGGTGGTCAGCCGGGTCGTGCGCGAACACGGAGGAGAAATCTCTCTGGTGAGCTACCCCGGTGCCGGTGCCACCTTCACGTTGATCCTGCCCGTGCGCACGGACACCGCGGCGACTCCGCCATCCGCTGTGGAACAGACGGTCACGAAAGCCATCCGCTAAGACACCCGGACCACCGTCCCGCTTCACCGCCTCCGGCAGTCTTCAGGGCTTCCACCCGCCGATCCGTTCGCGGCGGCAGAATGGTCTTGTTCGCCAGTCAGCGCGGGGCTAGCATAGCGGGAGCGAAGGTGACCGTTGCCTCCCTCTGCCCGGCTCCAGGTCTTTGACCCGGACGGCCTGCGCCAGACTCTTCGGTTGGGACGCACGCCTGTCTGCATCGGGCGTGCGCGCGATTGCCAGGTCATTCTGGACGACAGCCGCATCAGCCGGCATCACTGCAAAATTGTGCGTCAGGGTGACCGCTACTGGGTGACGGACCTCAACAGCCGCCACGGTACGCTGGTCAACGGCGAGAGGATCGAATCCCGCATGCTGGAACCGGGTGACGTCATCGAAGTCGGTGTGCCGACCGGATTCCGGCTTCTGTTCCGTCTGGGCGGAGTCCCTCGGGGTGGCGTGCGGGGTGGCACGCGGCGGCTCGATGCCCACCGGCAGGTCAGCCGGCTGGTGCTGCTGGTGCGTGCAGCGAATCGCCTGCTGGCTCAATCGGTTCTGGAAGAGGCACTGGCCGTGGCGCTCGAAACCGCCTGTGAGATCATCGGCGCCGAGCACGCCGTCCTGTGCCTGCAGGATGCCCGCGGCGAGCTGCGGCCGAGGCTTGCGCGAGGCCCGCAGGCCGAATCGACCAGCCTGGAGGAAGCTGCCGCGGCCGCGCTGCGCGAGGCGGTCGAGAGCGGGCAGTTGCGGGTCGGGCGCACGCCGGCGCTCTATCACAAGCGGTGTGGACCGGACCCGGCCGGCGCCTGGATCGTTCTCCTGCTTGAGCGTCCCTCGGTCGTTGGCGTCACCGATTCGACGGTTCTCGGGCCGCAACCGTCTCTGCTCGGGGCTCTGTATCTGGCCGGGGGCGGCTGCGGCCAGAGCCTTTCAGAGCTGGACGAAGAGCTTCTGCAATCGCTGGCTTCCATGGTGGCCTCGGTGATCGAAAACGCGCGACGTCTGGCCGAGCGCCGCGAGCAGGAGTGGCTGGAAGGGGAGCTCGCGCTGGCTGGCGAGATCCAGCGGCGGCTGACGCCCCGGCAGCATACCCATCCTCCCTATCTGTCGGTGGCCGCTCTGCTCGAGCCATGCCGGCGCCTGGCCGGGGACTGCTACGACTGGGTCGAGCTGCCCGACGAGTCATGCATCGTAATGCTGGCCGATGTGGCTGGCAAAGGACCGGCCGCCGCTCTGGTGGCCGCTCTGCTCCGGGGAGCCTTTGCGGGCACAGTTCTGTTCGGGCGTCCGGTGAGCGACG